>Ga0210395_10003326_pt1 | contig 12375 bp, 7 predicted proteins | sample IncBWH4OmetaG_FD_150861 | JGI IMG/M metagenome (GOLD analysis project Ga0210395, IMG submission 150861) | Forest soil microbial communities from Barre Woods Harvard Forest LTER site, Petersham, Massachusetts, United States - Inc-BW-H-4-O ...
CCCGGAAACACCCGCAGCCACGGTAAAACGGTCATCCCGCGCACAGTCGCCGCACCGCCCGGAAAAGAAACCGGGCCGAACACCGACAGCACTGACCTTTTGCAACAGGCCCTATAGGCAGCTGAACGGGTCATTCATCTGGCCCGTCAGCGCCGGGCCGCCGGGCCGGCGGGCCGGCGCTGACGGGCGAAGCCGCCGCGAACCGGGTTCGCGGCGGCTCGCCCGCGCCCGCGCCGAGTCAGCCAGGCCTAGTCTCGGGGCGGTGCGGAATCTGCGCACTGGGTCAGGGGCTGCTCATCGTCTGTCTGGCGGCGTCGCCCAGCAGCGCGGCGAACGATGACCGGGTCGAGACGGTGCCGGGTCCGGGGTTGTCCCTGATCTCCTGGCGGATCCGGCCGGTCTTGTCGATGACGAACACCAGGTCGCTCATCAGGCTCGTCCCCGGTGCCATGTGCGCGACGTAGATCCCGTAGCTGCCCCAAACCCGCTGTAGTTGGGTGGGCGTGCCGGTGAGGAACAGCCAGTTCGGCAAGTTCGCCAGGCCCTCTCGCTGATCGAGCGACCGGGTGAAGGCGATGCCGAAGTGAATGGGGTTGGCCACGATCGCCACAAGTTCCACGTCCTGCCCTGAGCCGCCGAGCAGGCTGGTTGCCCCCGTGAGTTCCTGGGGGAGCGGGCAATCGGCCGTGCAGAGCGGGTCGAGGAACGTCAGCAGGACGGTCTTGCCGCGCAGCGACGCGAGGCTGACCTGCCGCCCGGACTGGCTGAGGAGCCGGAAGTCCGGGGCGGGCCGGTCCACCGCGACGGTTTCGCCCGCGATGGCACGAGCCAGGATCGGGTCGGCGGTGCCGTTCACGGACGCCACGGCCATCGGGACCGTGCCCACCAGGACCACCCCGAGCGCGCCGAGCGAAAGCAGCGAGCGGGTACTGGCTCGCGCCACCGTCTCGCGGAGCGCGGTGGGGGAGAGGCGGGCAGGTTTAGCAGCCGCCACCTTTCGTTCGGGAAAATCTGGGGCTTGGGTAGCGGCGAGGAAGCCTGCCCACAGCAGCAGCGCCCACGGGACCATGCTGTTCGGGTCCGTCCCGAGGCCGCCGGGCACGCCTAGGTCCTGGACTAGCACCCAGTTGGCGAGGCAGAAGACGATCGCGGCTGGCACGGCGACACGCAGCACCCTCGGTCGGCCGCTCGCGATCGCGACCCCCGCCAGGGCCAGGAAAATGACGGCGAACAGGTTCACGGCCAGTCCGTGCGCGCTCGTGAACGAGGCGAACGAGGAGACGACGACCTCCTGCGCGTGCGGCTGGGGGAGTCCCGCCATGCCCTGAACCATCCCGGTCAGGGTGCCGTCGCTGCCGCCCCAGTAGCCACGGCCCGGCCAGGCCTGCAGCACCGCCATCCCGATCCAGAACAGGCCGATGCCGCCGAGCAGCAGCCGCCCGAGCCGCGGTCCCGCCCAGGCCCGCGACGGCAGGGCGATAGCGATCCCCGCCGTCACGTAGAGCACGACCGCCCCAGGCGCGCCGGTCAGCCAGGACAGTCCCGGCGCGAAGATGCCGCCGAACGCCTCGCCGAACACCCAGACGATCAGTCCCCAGGCCGCGCTGGCGAGCCCGGCGAGCCGAGAGTTCCAGCCCGATTCGGCGCCGATCAGCCACAAGCCGAGCCCGGCCTGGATCCACACGGTGGACGCTGCGGCTTGCACCGGGTGGAAGGACCAGATCGTGCCTCCCGCGTTCACCACGTCCCGCACCCAGCCGGGCGACGCGGTGGCTCCCGGGGCGATGACCTGGGACGGCAGGCCGCCGGCCATCTGCGGCTGAGCCTGCAGGATTCCGTCGATGATCCACAAGATGCCGAAGCCGATGCGGAGCACACGGCGCGCCTTGGGCTCGGCCGGCGCCGGCGGCCGCGGCGGCGATGACGCTGATGCCGCCGCGACGCGCCGGGCGCGGATGAGCCCGTAAGCCAGCGCAAGTGCCAGGAAGATCGCGATGATGACGATCCCCTGATGCAGCAGGGCGGACCGGAACGCGGCCACCAGCGTGGGGTCGTCCGTGTTCAGTCCTGAGTCCATGCCAGGCACGGGACTGGCCCCTCAGTCGGTAGGGATGTAGGGACGCATCATCTCGTTGTCCTCGTGGTCGAGGATGTGGCAGTGCACCATGTACGCGGGACCCTTGGTGGGGTCGAACGAGTACAGGTTCCGCCCTGGGCTCACGCCGTTGATCGAGGTCGCCTGCGGCGCCCATCGGATCGCGTACCTGTTGACGTAACCGGGGAAGACCTTGGCGGTGTCCTTCCAGCCCGCTTCGCTGGGGTTGGGCGGGATGACCGGTCCTGTCAGGTACGGGGAGAACGCCCGGTTGCCGCCGAGCGCGCCGTCGGCGTTGGGCGTGTAGTAGTTTCCTGGCGGTCCGTAGCCGGGGATGATCGTCCCCGCCTCGTACGTGACGGGACTCCACGACCCGTCCGCCGCCTCGCCGTTGAAGGTGCCGCCCGGGAAGTCGGTCGCCCAGTCGTCCATGTAGGCGGCCTGCCCGGTGTTGGGGTCGATGGTGACCGCCTGGCGGTTCAGCAGCTGGAACTGGATCAGGTGGACGTGGATGGGGTGGGCGTCCACCGTCGTGTTCAGGAACTCCCAGACCTCGGTCGAGCCGACGCGCGGCAGCTCAGTAATGGCCAGGCCCTGTCCATACTGATCTGGCGTGCTGCCGGGGATGGCCGGGTAGCCACCGCCGTCGCGGTGCCCGTTCCACTTGCTGTTGTTGATCACGTCGATGACCGGCGTGCCCGCGGTGTTGCCGCCGGCGTCGGTCGGGCTCTCGTACTCGAACAGGACGAGCTGGCGCTTGACGCTCGGGTTCACGCCGGCCGCCAGGGCGCCCGTCGCCGGGCTGACCAGGCGGACGATCTTGGGCTCCTGGTTGGCGCCGCCGCGCAGCCCGGCGCCGGTGGCCGGGTTGTACGTGGTGTCCCGGCCGGCCAGCGGCAGCGTGACCTGGAACTGCATTACGTTGCGCGTCGGGTCGGACGGGTCGAGCGCGCTTCCGCTCGGGAACGGCACCTGCGCGTCGTTGGTGAGGGTGAGGGTCCGCCCCGCCAGCCCGGCGAAGTCGACGATGATGTCGGCGCGCTCGGACGGCGCGATGAACAGCCGCGTCGAGGGCGTTGGCGTCCCGTTGTTGACCGGCTCGGTCTGGCCGAGCAGCTGGACCGGGGTGTCGAGCAGCCCGCCGTCGGTCCCGATCTGGTACATGGTCGGCCCGGTCGCGCCGCTGGAGGCGTCCACCAGGCCCATCCGCAGGAACCGCGCGTTGGAGCCGTTGACGAACCGCAACCGGTAGCGGCGCGGCTCCACCGCCAGGTACGGCCAGGTCCTGCCGTTGACGCAGATCGCGTCGCCGAAGAACTCAGGAATCCAGTACGGGTGGATCTTGGGATTGCTCGGCGGGCCGTCCACCAGCGAGGGGTCGTTGTTGCTGTCCGGCCAGAAGAGCTGCCCGTTGGTGTCGAACTGCCGGTCCTGGACCATCAGCTCGACCTCGTAGTTGCCGGCCGGCAGCCCGAGCGGGTTGCTGGCCAGCCCGGTGTCGTACTGGTCCCTGAGGAAGTAGAAGGCGGCCATGCCGGAGAAGACGTTGACGCGAGTGACGCCGAGCGCGTGGTCGTGGAACCACAGTGTCGTCGCCTGCTGGCCGTTGGGGTAGTAGTACACGACGGAGTTCGGCGTGGTCGGCTGGTAGGACGAGTACCCCTTGCCGTGCAGGCCGTTGTTGGTGAACCAGGCCTCGGGCACGCCGTCCGATGTCGACTGGTTCTCGCCGCCGTGCAGGTGCACGACGGTCGGCACCGGGCCGGTATAGGGGCCGAACGACATCGCCGAGCCGAGCGGGTTGGCCCAGTGGATGGTCTGGTCGACGGTCAGGTACTTCTGGAGATTGGAGTTCTGCGGCAGGTCGTTCGTGTACCTGATCGTGGTCGGGGTGCCCTTCTGCGCCTCCACCGTGACGCCGGGCCACTGCGGGGACGGGTAGGACCCCAGCGGGCCCGTCGCGTACCCCCACAGCCAGGTGCCGTTCTGGTACCCGCCCGTCAGGTTGGTGTAGAACGAGTCGGGCAGCACCTTTTGCAAGAACTCGTAGATGTACACCTGAAGCGAGCTGCCCGACACACGTTTGCCGGCGAAGGTCGGCAGCGGGGTGACGAACTGCGTGATGCTGGCGCCGGGCAGCGCCGTCTGCGGGAACTCGACGGACGCGCTCGCGCCCTGGAACAGCGTCGGGGCCTCGAAGCGGATCGCGACGCCCGCTCCCGCTAGTGCCCCGATCTTCAGCAGATCTCTGCGTGTGACACGGCCGTGTTTGTTCATTTGACGCCTCCTTAGGTGTCTGCCGGCTGGTGCTGGTTTCTGTCGTCAGGCCCGCGGGCGACCCGCAGCAGTGCGATGACCGCCACGGGGAGCCCCGCGGCCTGACCCGCGAGCCCGTCCTGTAGGGCATGCGCGGCCTGGTATCCGAATGCGAACGGCGCCGCGGTGTTGCCAGCGGCGGAGAAAGGATGAGAACCCCGCGTGACGACCGTCGACGCGGTGGTGAAGTACACCTGGCTCGCGTACGCGCGTGCGGCCGCCTGGTGCAGGGCCCAGGCGGCCAGTACGGTCACGGCCAGCAGCGGCACGATCAGCGCTGCCTGCGCGACCGCCGCCGCGACCCGGCCCTCCGCGACCCGGCCCTCCGCGACCCGGCCCGCGGTGCCGCGGTTCGTTATGCGGCTGGCGACGGTGCGGGCGACCCAGACCGCGACAGGGGCCAGGCAGACGCAGACCAGCGTGATGACCACCCAGGGAGCCACCCAGTACACGTCGCCGTCGTCGTGTGCCTGCGGGGCAACGAGCGGCTGCGCAGTAACCGGGTTGTCTGACCTGTCGACCACGAACCACGCGGGAGCTTGTGCCAGGGCCGCGAACAGGGTGCAGAGCAGTGCTCGTTTCACCAGGTCCGCACGGCGAACCGCGTCGCCGTCGCCCCCGTCGCCCCCGTCGCCGCCGCTGCCCACGCCTGTCACGCCGGCGATCCGGTCGCCGGCCCAGACGCCGACGGCGAACAGCGGGAGCATGATCAGCGAGTCGGTAACCCAGTGCTCGACCTGGACGTATGGCTGCGCCGAGAATCGCCCCGACGAGGTACGCAGGAACTGGTCGAGGCCTATGACCGGAAAGCTGATCATAACTGCCATGACCGAAATCTCACGGCCGTTGAGTCTGCGGCCTCGGGTTGTATTTCTCCACGTTAAAGACGCCATTAGTCGTGACCTTCCGGGGACGGCCGGATCGCATGGGATTGCACATGCACCGAACTGAAAATTTCAACGGGCTGCAATCCCATGCGATCGGCGATCAGATGTCCGACAGGTACGGCGGCGCGGACCGCCGCTGTCGGCGGCGCCACATTGGTAACACGGACGTCGTGACCTGCGGCAACGTGCGCTCGGGCCTGCGTTAAAGACTTGCGCAGGAATTGACCAACGGCGCTGGGAAATCCCAGCGCGGCCGAAAATGTTTCGAAATGCGCGAGCGGATACGAGACGCGGAAATTACGGCATGCCAAAATACGCATACGCCGTCTCCTCCCAGGCCGAAGAGGACGGAAGCGCGGACGCCATGATCATGATTGGCGGCCGCGCCGCCGTATTGCGCCATATAATTTTCCTTAACCTTTTCTTTGTCAAGTTCATATATGGTTTATTCACGATGACAAATTTGTCATCATCAAAAGTCTTGCCTTTCGACCAATCGTGTGGTAATGCCTCTCAGGCCCCCCTGCTGTTCGTGGCCGATGCTGGAGCGTCCCGCAGTTCCCCCAGCACCTGTCACCCCACCACCCTCACCTGTCCAGCTTCCGTCCCACGACCGACCGCCTGTCAGGCCTGCTGCCCCAGATGAATGTCCCATGGGTGTGGCTCTTTTGGAGTGAGCATCAGGCGGCGAGCGTGAGGCTGGTGTTGTAGCGGCTGAGGTGGTTGCGCTGGTGTTCTTGGCGGATGTGGTAGTCCCAGTAGGCGTCGAGGTCGCCGCTGGCGTTGATGGCGCGCATCCATAGCATGGCCTGGGCGCCGGCCAGGCCCCAGCGGGCGCCGGTGATGCCCATGCGGTCCTGGACCATTCTCTGAACTAATCACGATCATCAATATTTGCTGCTTTCGGGCCGTTTCCCGGATGCGTGGAGGATGGCGGTAACGAGCCGGGCGATGTTGCTGTCGTCGAGGCCGGTGACGGCGTCGCGGAGGTCGACGGGGATGCCGCCGACGAGGCTGGATGACAGCTCGAGGACACGGCGTTCCCCTCCGGAGCAGGGCAGTTCGCCGGCGTGGAGGGCGGCGATCGCGGCGTCCCAGTCGATGTCGGCCATCGGGGTGGTGCCGTCGCTGATGCTGGTGCCGGTTGCGATGAACTTGCTGGTGAAGTCGTCGCGGAGCAGGAACGTCCCGTTGGCGATCAGCAGGGCGACGCCGGCTTCGAGGGGATAGAGCCCGGCAGCGCAGGCCCGGAGGGCGGCGGTCAGGTCGTCAGTGGTCATGGCGGTCTCCTGCGGACAGGGTCGCGGCGGCTGTGTCGCGGTAGGCGGGCATGCCGAGGCTGACGGCCTCGGCCCGGCGGGCAAGGGAGAGCTCGATCTGGGCGAGCTTGTTGTTGGCGGCTGCGAGGCTGACCTTGAGTCCCTCGGTTTCGCCGGCCCAGCCCTCGCGTTCGGCCTCGGTGATGCGGGCGGTCAGGTTTTCGCGGATGTCTTCCAGTCGCTGTTTCTGGGCGGGGTCGACCCGGAGGAGTGAGCACCTGGTGCACGCGTGTTCATGGATGCAGCTGGATCCCCAGGCCCGTCCGCAGTCGCCGAGGGCAAGGCGGCGGCGTTCGAAGTGGCCGAGGAATTCTTCCCACTCGGAGTCGGTCGGGGAACGGTATTCTTCGCTGGGCCGCAGTTCGCGGCGGCGGGCGATGAACGCCCGGTGGCCGTTAATCGCTTTTTCGGGATAGGCGGCCTTGTATCCCATGGTCGTGGTGATGCTGGAGTGCCCCATCAGAAGCTGGCAGATGTGCGGGGGCATCCCGTTCATGATCGCGTCGGTCGCGAAGATCCTCCTGAAATCGTGGGGTTTGAAGGCGAGCGGCTGTCCGGAGGCGTCGGTGATGCCGGTGTCTTCCAGCGCGGCGGTGATCCATTTGCGGATCGTCGAGGCAGCGAGGGGACGGTTGTCGGCGCCGACGTGACGCTGGAACAGGACGGGCATCGGCGGGGTGAACTCGCATTCGTGGACGTCGTAGGCGACCACGAGCGGGACGGTGCCGCTGCTGTCGCGGACGCGGGCGATGACCGCGGCGAGCACGTCGGCGAGCTCGGGCGAGATGACCAGCAGCCGTTCGACGTCGGTCTTGGACGGGGCGATGTGCAGCAGCGGGATCAGCTCCCCGGTCGAGGGGAGCCGGTACTGGACCAGGCTGTGGTGCGAGAGCTCTGTCAGCTCCTCAAGGCGGATGCCGGTGGATCGCAGCACTTCGACCGCGGCCCAGGTCCAGAACGCGGCGCTCTCTTCGCGGGTCAGGTCGCGGCGGGTGCCGGTGACCGGGTCCTCGGCCCAGATCCTGCCGTTGGCCCGTCCCTCGGTGCTGGCGAGCGCGGTCTTCCGCAAGGTGACGCCGCCGGCGGTGAACAGGTCTCCGGGGACGGCCGCCGCCGCGGCGGCGAGCCGGGCGGCGGTGTCCTTCCGGGACCGGTCGACGGCGGCGATGAGAGCGGGCAGCACCGGGATGCGCTCCCGGGTCCGCTGGTCCATCCGGGACTTGCGGCGGCTGAGCGTCTTCGCCGGGCTGATGTCCTCCCGGCGGACCGGTGAGGGCGCTGCCCACTGCGCCCAGCGGGCTGGGTCTTCCGCGGCCCACTGGGTGATGTCGAGGTAGAACCCCCGGACGGCCGTCAGGCAGCCGGCCACGTCGATCCGCTCGGCCGTGGTCTCGGTGACGTTCCCGGCCTCGTCGCGCGCGGTCACGGTCTTGACCGACAGCCGCTGCTTCCACGCGATCGCCGCATCGGGAGCCAGCCGCAGCGAGCTGATGCCGGGGTTGTGGGTCTCAACGTCCTTCCAGAACAGCTTGCCGAGAAGGTAGGCAAGCTGCTTCAGCGTCGCGTAGTCGATCGCCGGCTGCCGCTCGTCCAGGTATCCGGTCAGGAGGTCGCCGACCGGGGCGCAGGCCAGGTCGTACTGGCCGATGAGCTCAGTAGTGGTGAGCTGGCCCTGGAACCGCGGGTCCAGCATGCGCAGCGTCGCCGGCGCGCCGACCGGCATCAGGCCCATCGTGTGGAGCAGCTGGTAGAAGCTGTTGCCCTTGCGGCGGGCCCCCTGGCGGGCATCGCGGGCCCGGATCAGCTCCAGGCAGTCCCCGACCGTGATGTCGGCGAGCGTGCCGCCCTTGGCCGCGATGATGACCGACAGGTCCTCCACGGCCAGGCGGCATGAGTCGCGGCTGATCCCGGCCCGGCCGGCGCATGCGTTCAGCGCGGCGAACCCGGCGCTGTCGCGCAGGCGGGGCATCTCCCGGCCGAGCGGGAACCGGATCGGGCTGTTGATCAGCCATTCCGTGCCGGGCCTGATGGCATCGGCGTAGATCAGCTGGCCGAGCCCGAGCGTCACGGATTTCAGGAGCACGGTGCGGTTGCCCGGGTCGCCGGCGGCGGTGAGCCAGCCCATGATCCCCGGCCGCCAGTCCGCGGTGCCGTCGCCGGCAACCCCGCTCGACTGCCAGCGCTGCTGCCAGGTGTCTCCCGGCTGCCGTTCCAGCCAGCCCAGGAAACGCCGCAGCGCGAGCCGCCGCCGGTTCAGCTGCCACGGGGTTTCCGTATAGGGCGGTGCCAGCAGCCTGCCCGTCAGCGCTGCCCGGCTCAGCGCTGTCGCCTCCCACGTGTCCGGAAGCGTCCTGGGCGGGAACTTCTCCAGCAGGGCGGACGCGGCCTCCGGCCGCATCCGCGGCCGCAGCGGCGGCGCCCCCGTCCGCGGGACCGCCGTCACGGGGGCGGTCACCCGCGTCTCCCGAACAGCACGTCCAGCGACTCGGGCCGGTAGCCCGGCCCTGGCGTGGGCGGCGGGGCCGGCCGTTCCGCCTGGCGACGGTAATGCCCGGCCACGCTCGCGATGACGTCCTCCGCCGTGGGGGTGACGTAAATCTGCGTCGTGGACAGGTGCACGTGACCCAGAACCCACTGGACGTCCGTTATCGGCACTTCCGGATCGCGTGCCATCCGGTAGGCAGCGGTATGACGCAGGTCGTGAAGCGACCAGTTCGCTCCCAGTGACTCGCCCGCCCGCGTGAACATCGCCCGGGCCGCGTGATACGACAGCGGCCGGAACGGGCGCCGCAGTGTCCACCACACCGGGTCGTCCGGCCCGGACGGCACCTGACCGCGGGTCTCCTCTTGATAAAGCCGCAGCCACACGAACGCGTCCGGCGACGCGGGCAGCGGCCGCATCGCCCGCGACCCCTTGCGGATCACCGTGACGAGCTGGCTGCCGGGGTCCATGCTCCCGCTGGTGACGCCGAGCAGCTCCGCGGCCCGGGCGCCGGTGGACACCCAGAATGCGACCAGGGCCCGGTCCCGGTGCGACGGCAGCGACGCGAACAGCTCGTCGAATACCCGGTCCGGGATACCCCGCGGGATGCGCTTCGGCTGCCGCGGCCGGAACAGCCCGGCCCGCTCCTTCCCGAACGGCTCCATCGGATTGTGGTGCGCGTGCGCCCGGCCGTTCTTCCTGGCCAGCGGGAACGGGTTGGCCAGCGGCCCGGACCCGGTCTCCAGGTGGTAGTCGTAGAACGACCGGCAGACCGTCTCGCAGTGCGCGACCGTCGCGGCCGCATATCCCGGGCCCGGCGACGCCTTCCCGGTCACCGCGTTCACCGTCCCCGGCGCAGGCCCCGAACCGGGACCCGCCGGGCGTCCCGTCCGCCAGTGATCCCGCTCAGGCTTGCCCGCCAGCTGAAGCCACCGGCAGAAGTCCCGGGCCTCCGCCCGCGTCGCCTGGTCCCAGCCGAACCCGGCCGCCCACGTGAACCGGAACCACCGCAGCAGGTCCATCCCGTAGGAGCGCTGTGTTGCCTCCGACCGGCCCGCCGCCTGCAGGTTCCGCAGGAACCCGGCCACGGGCACGACCGGCTCACCGCCGTCACCGATCAGCCGGAACGGCTCGAACGGGTTCCCGGTCTCGGCCAGCGCCCCGGCCGACGGCACCCGAAGCCGGGCAAGGTCGCCGCCTTGCGCATCATCGTCATCTACTGCCACGAGGAGTGAACCTAGGCACAAACCGCCCGATCCGCCGGCAATCGGCCCGGCAGCCTCCGCTAGTTCAGTTAACAGGTAGATGACGGCAGGCGCCTTCGATGACCCCGGTGGCGATCGGCCAGCCACTGGCCAGGGCGGCGGGGTAGTCCAGGTAGGGCTGCTTGGCGTCCAGGTAGTGCAGGGTCTTGCGGATGATCTTGGCGTGCTCGCTGCCTGGTTGGGGCGGGTGGTCTGCGGCGAGCTGGCCGATCCGGGTGATGACCTCAGGGACGCGGCCGCCCAGGATGTCCAGGGCCTGGGTGATCACCCAGTCTTCGGTCGCGGGGTCGCGGGGCTGGTGGAAGCACCAGGCGGCTTTCCACAGGTATTCCAGCACGTGGATGAAGTCGACCAGGATGGTCACGGTGATGCCGCGGCGGGCGGCCTGGTCCTGGATCAGGCCGAGCTGGTAGATGTCGCCGTCGACCAGCGCGATCCACCTGCGGCGGTGGCCCGGGTCACGGCGGCTGGCCTCGTCGAAGACCTTGCCGATGGTGACGTCGCGGCCGGCCGCGATGTCGGTGGTGTACCAGCGGTTCGCCGCGCGCGGCGCGGCCGGGCGGGCGCGGGGATCAAGATCAGGCCGCATGACCTGCTCGGGGGTGCGCGCCGGGTGCTGCGGGGCCAGCACGTCGAAGACGGCGCCGGTCTCGGCCATCCGCTTGTGACCGGTCTTTTCCCCGGTGCCGCGCCGGTGCTCGAAGTTCCGCGCCCGCCGGCCCGGGGCCTTGGCGGTGCCGCGCCGCGCCTCGGGGCGCATCGCCACGCCCTTGCCGTCCGCCGAGATCGCCAGCGGCGGCAGGCCCCCTCCGCCCTCCCCGGCCAGCTGCTCCCGGGGCCGGTCCTGGCAGAACCGCTCCGCGTCAGCAGCAGCCCGGCCGGTGATCTGCTCCAGCTGCCGCTTGCCGATGCTGACCCCGGTCACCGTCAGCACGAACTCGCGTGCCTGCTCATACGAGCCGGACCGGCTGAACATCTCCGCCAGCCGCTGCAGCTGCCAGGAATACCCGCACGGCGGCAGGTTCAGCACCGCATCGCGCGGGAACAGCGACGGCACGCCCACGACCCCGGACCGGTACGCGATCCGCCGCACCACCACCGCACCCAGCGTCGTCACCACAGGGCGCGAATGACCGGGTTCGGCGCGGGTCCGCGGCACCTGGTCCGCACCGGTCACCGCCGCCAGCCGCACCTCGGCCGCGGCCTGCGTGTCCAGGCTCAGCTGCACCACACCGCGCAAGATCTCCCGGCCCTGCTCGCTGACCAGCTGCTCTATCTCCGCCAGCGTCACCGCCTGGCCCGCCGCAACAGCCAGCCGGACCAGCCCAGCCACCTGCGGCCCCAGCCCCGCGATCACCGCATCGGCGCTAGCCGCCAGCGCATCCAGCCCGTACCCTTCCATCTGAGGCTTCCCTTCCACGGTCCCGATTTCGCACTTCAGGACCATACGGAACGGAAGCCTCACTGACACGCAGCCACGCCACAACCGCCACCACCACAAACTGGGCAGCTCACTCCAAAAGAGCCGCACCCATGTCAAATGCAGGCGGCTGCGCCTGTATCCGCCAACCGCACAGTGCCAGTGCTTGAGAGCCCGGAGCGTATGATTGCACACAGGCAGCGCGGAGCCTACCGCAGGAGGCCGCCATGAGGCTGCAGCCGCATCGGGGAAGACTGATCGTGTTCAGCTCGTCCGTCGATCCAGCCGACGGGCACGGTGCTTCGCAGTACAGGCAGGTTGCGCGCGCCGGGCCGATTCGCAGGTTCATCCGTATCAGCATGCTGTTCACGGTTATCGTCGTGCGGCCCCGCTGGCGGCCTCTGCTGGCGGGGATAGCGCTCACGGTTCTCGGCGTCGTAGGGCGACAAGGCGCGGGCGGCGTGTTGATCATTCCCGGGCTGCTATCGTTCTGGCGCGCCCTGATGATCCCCGGCGATACTGACGCGGACCGCGAGCGGCGCTCTCAGCTAAAGCGCGAGCTGGCCGCATATTCAACCCCGGCGCAAAGGT
>Ga0210395_10003327_pt1 | contig 12369 bp, 13 predicted proteins | sample IncBWH4OmetaG_FD_150861 | JGI IMG/M metagenome (GOLD analysis project Ga0210395, IMG submission 150861) | Forest soil microbial communities from Barre Woods Harvard Forest LTER site, Petersham, Massachusetts, United States - Inc-BW-H-4-O ...
GCTTTACTCGAGGACGGCCAGATTCATTTCGAAGGAACACCGGCCGAGTTTGCCGCCTCGGACGATTGCATTGTGCGAAGCTTTGGCGACAATATCGTCACACTCCGGACCAGTCTCGACAAATAGCTTTTTCTCGCATCCTGTCCCCAAAATAGCCTGCATGAAGCAATCCAACATCGAACTCTCGGTCGGCGCGTTTGTTCTCCTGGGCCTTGCCGCCATTGCCTGGTTCGCGGTCCAGGCCGGAGCGGGCGCGGACCTTGGCGGTTCCACCTACGAAGTGAACGCAAGGTTCACGAACATCGGCGGCCTCAAGCCGGGCAGCCAGGTTTTCGTCGCGGGCGTACCTGTCGGACGCGTGGAAAAGATCGCCCTCGATTCTCAATATGCCGCCATCGCTCACCTGATCGTCAAACAACAGGTACAGCTGCCCTCCGACACGATCGCCTCCATCAAAACCAGCGGGCTCCTCGGAGACAAATACGTCGCCCTTGCCCCGGGCGCCGACAGCAAAAATTTATCCCCTGGGGCCACGATTACCGACACAGAATCCTCCGTGGATCTGGAATCGATGATCAGTCGCTTCGCGTTCGGCAATGTTTCCTCATCACCTTCACCCCCTCCGCCAGCGGCCAAATAATTATGCGTATCGATCTGTTCCCTTCCATTCTGCAATCGACTCTGGTGCTGCTCGTCCTTGGAACCGTGCGCCTGTCCGACGCAGCAACCGTCGACGATCCTGCGACGATGCTCCGCAGTTCCGTTGACGACATTCTCTCGATCGCATACTCCGGCCGCAGCAACGAAAGTCTGCCCGCGCGAGTGCGACCATCGCTGGAGAAGTCTTTCGCGTTGGACCTCGTCACCCGCCAGGCCATGGGTCCTGGCTGGCGTCAATTTTCCGCCGCCGATCAAAAGCGGATCACGGATCTTTTTAGCGAATTGTTGATCCGGACTTACTCCGCGAAAGTTGTCGGCACCCAACGGCCGAAAATTGCTTACGGCGCGCCCGTCGAACTGGCGCCCGACCGTCGCGAAATTCCCACCCGCGTCACCCCCTCCTCGAGCGCCGAGCCCATCGCCGTTGTCTATCGTCTGATCAAACTTCCCGCCGGCTGGCGCATTTACGATGTCTTGATTGAAGGCGTAAGTTTCGTCGCCAACTATCGCGCACAATTTGACCAAATCATTCAAAAAGGCGGCGCTCCCGCTGTTATCCGGATCCTCGAAACCAAACTCGCCGCGCCCGCGGATTCTCACTCGTGAATTGCTCGATATTTAGCCTTCTTGCGCTCCTCTTTTGGCTGTCGGGCTGCGCTGTGACGGAAAAACATCCCGCCAGCTCACCCGTCCGCGCCACCGGTTCAAGCGTCGGCGACGATTTTTCGAACGTTCCGGTCCAAAATGTGTACGATCCGTTCCAGCGTTTTAACCGGACCATGTTCGGTTTAAACGACCGTTTCACCACCTTCGCAATCCGCCCCTTGGCCCACGGCTACGCCATCCTCGTGCCTCTCACCGTCCGCAACGGCGTCACTAACTTCTTCGACAACATCCAATATCCTGTGCGCTTCGTTAATTGCGTGCTCCAGGGCAAACTGATACGTTCTGCCCAGGAAACCGGCAAGTTCCTCATCAACAGCACTGCGGGCATCGGAGGCTTGATCCGCGTTTCTGACCACATTTCAGGCCTCTCCGCAATCCCCGCCGAAGACTTTGGGCAAACTCTTGGCGTCTGGGGCCTACCCCCAGGTCCCTATCTCGTCGTCCCCTTTCTTGGCCCTTCCGATTGCCGCGATCTGGTGGGTTTCGCCGGCGACTACGCCATCTCCCCACTCGACTGGCACCCCCTTGGCATCGTTCGCTGGACGTTCATCAGCGATGCTGCCAGCCTCGCGATCTCAGCCACTCGCTATGTTAACGGTCTCCCCAAAGCCATCGAACTCTACGACCAGATGGAATCCGCAGCGGTCGATCCATACGTCGCCATGCGCGATGCTTACCTAAGTTACCGCGCGGCGCAGATCCAAAAGTAAATCTCGACTCGCCGAAGTCCGCCGGCTCCCAGGGGAAAACGACGCCTTTAGCCGCTCCGAAGTAAGTAAGGCGTCCCGCCTTACCCTCCGAAGTCCGCCGGCTCCAAGGGAAAACGACGCCTCTAGCCGCTCCGAAGTAAGTAAGGCGTCCCGCCTTACCCTCCGAAGTCCGCCGGCTCCAAGGGAAAACGACGCCTTTTAGCCGCTCCGAAGTAAGTAAGGCGTCCCGCCTTACCCTCTGAAGTCCGCCAACTCCAAGGGAAAACGACGCCTCTAGCCGCTCCGAAGTAAGTAAGGCGTCCCGCCTTACCCTCCGAAGTCCACCAGATCCAAGGGAAAACGACGCCTTTTAGGCGCTCCAAAGTAAGTAGGCGTCCAGCCTTACCCTCTGCAGTCTTACAGCGTTCAAAGTTGTGACGCGCGCAATTCCTAAATCCTTCGTCCTCGATCTCTTCGAAGGGGGGTCAAAGAATGCTGCGCACCGCGGATCCGCAGCAAGACACCCCCGAGCCGTCTCCCTATCCGCCCGTCCTTTGCGGCAATTTCGACAGCGACGTGCCGGTCTCAAAAACACGATCTTCCTTCGCCACCGGTTCTTCTGAAGGTGGTGCCTCTGGGAAGGCGAGCGTGTCGATCAGGAATTTCTCGTACTTCTCCCGGTAGGCGTCCGTCCATTCTTGCCGCGCTCGCTCCCAGGAAAGCTTCCGCCCTTTTTCACCTTCGAACCACTTGTACTTCCGGATTTCTTCTTTGATCAGGTAGCTGATCCGATAGAACGGATCGGAATACAATACCGGCGGGATCTGCACGTGTTCCTCGGTCTCTAGAATTCGACGCATAACCCTGCAATTAACCACGGATTGCGCCATCGCGAAAGTGGGCGCCGCAAAAAATTACGGTCCTCCTGTGGCCCAAAGGGCGACAAAAGCATAGCCCAGGGTTTCAACCCTGCGAACCAGGCCGACCATTCAGGCTCGGATTCCTTTGCCCTTCAACGCCTCCCCACCCGACCGAACCGCCGCTATACGCAAAGACAACGGTAACCCGTCTGGAAGAGTATAGGAGAAGTCGCGCAACTGAGACTACACTCACGATGTTAGTTAGCCACCTCTCTTGCGACGCTAAGTTGGAGCGAAGTTTCCGATTCGATCCAATCGCCGACTCGGAAACCATCCTCAAAGTTATATATGGATAAAATGGTACTTGTTAGCATCTTTTTCGCGTCCTTAGTCGCAGGTTGCGCCAACCACCAGCGCGTCACCGCAGGTCCGCCTTCGCCCGTCTCCATCGGATTCATCAGTGCATCTAATATGGGTCCCGGAACAAGGGTGATCATCAATCTTTCAGAGCAGAGAGCATACCTTGTCGAAGACGCCAAAGTTAGTTTGGTCTCTCCCATCGCCTCGGGTAAACCAGGTTGGTCGACGCCGACAGGTCGATTCTCAGTCATTGACAAGGATATTGACCATCATTCTCAGAGCTTCGGATCAGTGGTCGATGGTTCAGGCAGGATCGCCACCTTGAGTGCCACTCCCGGCACCTACGTGCCACCAGGATTTCATTATCAACCCGCGCCCATGCCATTCTATATGCAATTCAGTCAGGCCATCGGCATGCATGCCGGCTATCTTCCTGGGTATCCCGCATCCCATGGCTGCGTGCGGATGCCCCGAGACCTCGCGGAACGCTTCTTCGAACGGGTCCATATTGGCACTCCGGTGACGGTTTCCGGCAATACGGAGAGCCTTACTTCGGTCCGAAAAGCCATCCCACTTTACTAAAGACATATGACTATTACAAATCAGCTTTACCTGGGTGCGGAAGCCGCCATGAGCATGGCCCTGGTCGGAATGAATCGCCCGGACGGAATGAAGAGGCTTCTTATTATATTCTTCGCTCCACTCCTGCTCGTCGTTTTGTGGCACGGACGACACTACCTCTTCTAGAGACAGAAGGTGCCTGGGTAATCAAACGGCCGGTTCGTCCGCAGCACTAAGTAAGGCGTCCCGCCTTACCTCGCGCCCTGAATAGTTCTCGGAAAGTCCAGACTCCAGGGCCAAGAAAAGCTTAGCCCAGGCTTTGTACATGTTTAGCGTCATGTCCCAATCCTCCTCGTCCTCGTCGTCGTCCTTCGTCCTCGGCCGTTTTTCGAGTGGTAAGAGCGAAACTCCCACCGCTTGCTTTCTCCATTCATTCTTCTTTTATCCTAGCAAACCACCTCGATCCCCAATCGAGGACGAAGGCCGACGACGAGGACGAGGAGGAGGATTGGGACATGGCGCTAAACAGATACCGGGCTTTAGCCTGGGCTAAGCTTTCTTGGCCCTTCGGGCCGTAAAACCGGCGCTCAACACATACCTGGGTGTACCCACATTAGGGGTTCGCAGCTATCGATCGGTCGCCGTCTTCCAATCGTCGTCGACCTCGTCCTCGAATTCTTTGGGGCGTAGTCAAACAGAACCGCGTACCGCGCCTCGGACGGAGCCTTGTTCCTATCCTTCTGCTTACTGTCAACTATTCTAATCCGAATGGAGTATAGCCGATTTGTTACCATCGTGATTTACTCCCGTTGAATAAAAACAACCAAAGAGAGCACCCGTCGTCGGAAGGTTGCCTCAAATAGGGTCATCGCCAAGGAAACATGGCTGAAAACGAAGAAAAGTCCGCCTCCATTCCATGGCTGCCGCTGATCACCTTGATCGGAGTCGGCAGCGGAGTTCTTCTTTTCTTCCCGCAGCTCATCAGTTCTCGGCCCGGTGGCGGAGACCCCCAGCTCGCGGGAAGCACCTTTGATCATCAGACAATCGATGCAAGACTGTGGCAGGATCCCTTGGGAGTGGCTGTCGCAGACCGGGAAAAGAACGAAAAACAGAGCCAAACGTACAGTCAAGTACACTCTGTGACGGAATTCCAAAAACTCCTGCTCAAAAAATGCTTCCCCAAAACGGTCGACTGCCCGCTCAGACCATCCGGGATTTACCCGTTGGATGAGGAATTGCGCTTGGAGGCCCAGGCGAAGCAACTACAGATTGTTGCGGTCATGATACCCGGAGGGCCGTATGTAGAGGATGTCGAACGGCGCCTGCGAAGCCGCCGGGCGGTGATTGAGGGATTGGGGATGGCAGGCTACAATCCCGAGCAGGACGACCAAATCGGGTATTTAAACGTCCCATGGCGATCGCTGGAGCCGAATGTTGCCGCTTCGGTGTGCAACCTGGAAAAAAAACGAGTCGAGGATGAAACGCGCTCGTTGGTAGAAAACTCAGGGATTCAGCCGACTCGGAGCGAAAGCAAGGAAACGGACCTTAATTACCTGCTCGTTCCTTACGAGTGGTGCGAACCAGCGGATTTTGACGCCAGGAAAAAGCCCGTCGTCCATGTCTTGGTGCTCTGGCTTATCGATGACGCATTCCGCGATGCTCCCCTGGCGCGGCTGGCGGACCTCTACTCATGGTTTCGTCTGCAGCTCTTTAGTGCTTCCCATGCCCTGGATTTTTCGCCGCTTCCGGTATTCACGGTACTTGGTCCGGATAATTCAGGAACGCTGCACACGATGGTGATGGAAGCTAGCGAAGACCCATGGAACAACGAGACACGACAGTGCCTCGCGTCGACGCATATCTATTCCAGCCAGGCCGCCGCAGCGGAGTCTCGATTGTTGTTTCAAATACCAGCCATCGACGAGCCCGGCGTACCGCTTGTGCGCGACTGCAAAGATCTGATTGAGCGAAAGGTGAAACGGCTGCCATCGGACAATCGGTTTTCTTTCGACCGGACCCTCCTTTCCGATGATTTGATCGCCGAGACGCTCTGGAAAGAGTTGGCCTGCCGTGGCCTTCGAGAGCAGGATCATGTCGCTATTATTTCGGAAGAAGACACCTATTACGCACGTGCCCTCTGTTCAACATTTACGGACTCAAAACCAATCGCAATCCCCTCCTCGCACCTCCATTCGTACACTTATCTCCGAGGCATCGATGGGAAACTCCCCACCGAAAGGAAAGAGGAAAAAGAAACGAAAGTTGCACCCGAAAGTGGTGACAAGACTAACCAAGCCTCCTTGCGGCCGACGGAGCGAACGGAAGGTCGTAACCAAGCGGATGACATTCGCCGTTTGGCCAAGGAATTGCAGAAACTGGATTATAAATTTCGCCAGGAAAGCGGCGGCCGCGAATCCCTGAAGGCGGTCGGCTTGCTCGGCAGTGATGTCTACGACAAACTGGAACTTCTCAGGGCACTCCGTCCAGTGCTTCCCGAAGCAACATTCTTTACGAACAATCTCGACGCTCGCTTCGCCCATCCAGACGAATGGAACGAGACGCACAACCTGGTCGTTGTTTCGGCGTTTCGTCTCTCGCTGGAACAATATGAGCGTGTCCCTCCGTTTCGAGAGAGTGGACAGACCGCTCTTTTTGCGGCCACGCTGCAGGCGATGGGTCAGATCCAACGTGGAGATGATGCCCTGCCCAAATCCCCGTTAATTTTCGAAATCGGTCGTAATGACCCCCAAGAGTTGAGCGCTCCCACGGACGAACATCTCACCATCGCCCAGGTAGTTCCTATTTTTCGACCTTACTTGCTGCGGGCCGTCTGTTTCATCTGTTTCATCGCACTCGGAATTTTGCTCCTGGCTTGGACACGGTTTGTCTCCCGCGTCCATTCGGAGCCAGCGAAAGCAAAAGTCGAACCTGAAGACATCGTAAACGAAGGATTCATCAGCCATGAGCATCCGGACAGCGGTTGCAATCGCCTGGAAGCAACGTGATTTGATCGCAGCATCGAGTTGGTGGAAAATTCGCCTGGCGGTCTCAGACGCATGGAGTCGTCGTAGTCTACTCGCCACCTCGAGCTGGCTTGCGGTGCCGATCAGCGGCATCCTGGCGCTCGGATTCGTAGGTTGTTTCTATTTGATTCAGAATTTCTCCGGAGGCGGCGAGCCGTTCGCTTGGTTCGATGGAATCAGTGCCTGGCCGTCCATGATGATTATTCTCTTGGCGGCGTTTCTGTCCTCCCACTTCATTTTGAAGACCCAGCTCAACCTTCGCCAAAATGCGGACACATTGGCGGAGGATTTTGGATTGGAACGTTCTACCAAGCAGCAAGCTTCCTCTTTTGGTTGGGAGGTCACTCCGGCGATAACGGAAATCACCGGCGCCTCCCCTCCCACTTCCGGACGGCCAGGCAAGTCGGAGGAGAGGGTCGATATCCAAGCCTTGTGGCAACGTTATCTTTGCCGAGGCCAATTCCGGAACCGGGTCAAGCGTGCCGCACCGATGACGGTCCTCTATATCGCGGCCCTCTTCACGCTCCAGCCTATCTTAGGCGGTTTTCCCCGCCCCCCGATCAGAGGCGAGTCTCTCTATTTTTTTTATTTGATCTTCTTCACCATCTGCCTCTTCCTCTTCCTTACCTTCTTCGTGATCGACGCCATTTTCTTACACGAAGGCTTTCTCCTCCAACTCGAAAAGAATGAGACATGCTGGCCGGATGCTACATTTCACCGATTCGAATATTCCATCACACCAAGTCGCCCTCTGAACGAGAGAGATCTTGCGGATTACTGGGACATCCTGCTGATTTCAAAGCGCACTGAAGCAGTCGGGCGTTTGATCTACTATCCCTTTATCATTTTGTCGCTCTTGATTGTGGCCCGGCTGAACTGCTTTGATAATTGGTCTTGGTCGCCGGTGGTCATTCTGATCCTCTCCATGCACTTCTCCCTCGCTCTTTACGCAGCCTGGCGACTTCCCAAAGCCGCCAGGGAGTATCGGGACAAGGTCTTAGAACGTCTGCAGCGACGCAGGCGGCAAGCGCTCATGCTGGCCCAAAGGACGCCGGAGGCCATCGATACCTTGATCGAGGAGGTGCAGTCCACCCATCAGGGCGCCTTCTCTTACTTGTGGGAACAGCCGGCCATCCGGGCGCTCTTGTTGCCATCCGGCGGGATTGGCCTGGCCACGTTGCTGCAATTCTTGCCCCACTAATCTAACCTGCGTCTCTGGAGATGCATTTGTGCATCGTCTCATAAGTGTGTGCCTCCCACTGATGAGACGATGCACTAATCCAGGCTCGAGCACCTCTTGGTCAGACATTTGGAAACAACTTTTTGACTTGCTCGACGCCGCCTCAGCTTTGAAAAAGCGCCGGAATAGGAGGTATTTTCAGTGCCAAGCAGTTCTCGGTCGTCGGTGGGAAAAGCTGCCGGTCCATCGGGTAGGAATTTGCAAAAGTTGCAGAAGGCGAGAGGAAATCTATTCCTTGTCAACCAAGCGGTGCCCAGTATTCTGATCTCCAGCAAAGAGGTTTAGTTTGGCTGTAAAGTGTCAGAATGCATGAAGCTCCTTTTTTCATCACTTACGCTTGGACTGTTGATCTTTTTCCTTTGGACTGCCCTTAAACCCTCAAGGCCTCAAGCAGGCGGTCCTCAGCCGTCGTGGCATCCAAGCTGGAAAGAATCTTCGGAGAACCTGGACGACCCGACCCTCCCGCCATTGAGAGATCCTTGGGACCGGAAATGGCAAACTTGATTCGCCCTGCCGGAGAAGAGCACCAAACAAACTCGGGGGGTGTCCTGTCCCCGGCAGGTGTTTAGCGTCATGTCCCAATCCTCCTCGTCCTCCCCATGAACACTTGGAGGATCTCGCTGGGAGTGAGGAGCTTGAAAAAATGTAAAAATTTGACGTTTTTGCGGGTTATTCGCGCCAGTGTCGCTATACAGATACTGGCCCCGAGGACAGGGCAGCCTAGTCGAGAATCCAGACGGGGATCAAAGAGAGCGGTACCCAAAGCCACCAGAATCGCCAGACGCCGTTGCTTAAAAACTCGCGAACTCGAAAGCAGTCCCGTTCGGTAAGCAGCAATTTCCGCTTCTGTAGCTCATTCACCCTTCCTTTAAGGGCCAGCTCTTTTGAGGTCAGCACACCGATCCGTTTGCGAGCTGCTTCGAGTTCGACACGTAGATCGTTCTCGGCCAGCGTCCGCAAAAGCAAACCTGCCGAGTCCCGAAAGCGATGCATCAACCCATCACAGCGGTCTGCAACTTGACTTTGGTCAAACCGACCGGCATCTCTGAGTGTTTCAAAGGCCTCCCCCACCAGCTGGCATTCGATATCCCGCGAGACGCGAGTGAACGCTTCTGGCGGTCGAGTCCGACCCTTGGCAATAAATTTTTCGACGTCGTCCGCCGCCCGCTCGAAGCTCCGGACCGGGCTTAGATTCAGCTGGCTAAACGCGTCTCCCAATGAGCCTCTCCAATCAAGGATGAAATCTTCGTAATTGATGAAGCAACGATTCAAGCCGCGGGTGAAAAACTCGGCGTTAAGGTTTTGCAGAAACCATAACAAAAGTCCTCGTTCCCTGGGGAAACCATCTCTGCGATCTAGCGAATTGGCGACTTCGAGTGGGTGGCGGACGACGTGGATAATCGAAATATCCCGCTCGCCAAGATACGGTAACCAGAAGTCGATTAGCATCGAAAAACGCGGGTCCTTTAACACCCAGTTCCGCTTACCGAAAAATGCTTTATCCAAGAGATCCCTGGCTTCCGTTTCAAAGAGCTCGCGTAAATCAGTCCGGTCCAAGTGGTAAGGCGGCAAAAAGACGTCAGACCAATTCGTGCCCAAATGCGACAGTATCCTGTCATTCAGCCGGACGACTGATTGGTTTTCCCAGTACCCCGTCGGGTTGAATTCATTCGGCCCGAGGAGATCGGCACCCAAATCGAATCCCAGCAACCGCAGGATGCCGCTCAGCGCCGAAGTGCCGCTGCGATGCATTCCCAGTACCACGATTCCCCGGCTGCAACCTGGTTGTCCCACGAGTGCTGGTGGTTTAAGCAGTTTTTGCGACGCCTTGTCAAGGATTTATCACCTGATTCAGCCCTCTTCCACCGCTTTCAGGCAATTCGGCGTAATGGAGTCCAGGATCTTGGCGCCGTCCTTGCACTTCACGCAACCTTCGAGGTCGTCACAACCCGGACACGGGTTGGGCAATAGCGAATAATCCTTCGGTGCCATCCACGCCGGGGTCTTGAGGCCAAAGAATTCCTGTAATGTCGATTCGGCGGTAGCTAACGCTCCTTCGACCCAGCCCTGGCTGTAGGAGTAAGCTTCTCCCACAATGTAGATGTCGTGTTCGGCGACCGGTTTGCGCATGCGGCACATCACCTGGTCCAGTCGGTAGTTCGCTTTCCACTCGTGCCAGCCCCCGCCATAAGGGTCTTCGTTCCAGCTGTGATAAATGGCGGAATAAGGCATCGGGATTTCGGGCAGACCATGAACTTGCGCCACCTGCCGGTTCGCCACCTGGACCATTTCATCCGTCACCGGAAATTCTGTGGTCGGCACGATCTTCTCCACGCCCGGCTCCAGGCAACTCGGACGATAGCCCTGATAAGGTTCGCCATTTTCCAAACCCTTCCAGAACGGTACCGTACTAATGTCGTTGTAGCTGGCCATCAGCAGCGAATTCATGTAGGGCAACCCATGCTTCTGCTCTCCTTCCGAACCGAAATAATAAATCTGCCGGACGGGCAAGTCGGTCACGGAACGTCCCGCCACCAATCCCAACGCTCGCCACCAGGGCTGCTCGTAGGCCAGGAAAAGTTTGAATGCGGACTGGATGAGGACGGAGGGAATGTTGTCCTTCAGCCACCGGTCGTCGAAGAAGGCGCTTTTGATGAGTTCCAGCGAGCGGCGCGGCAACGCCAGGATGACCTTCTTCGCCCGCACCCTCAAAGTGTCCGCGTCCAGTCTCGATGTTGTCTTGCATTCGTTGGTGACCGTGGGCTCGAAGGTCAGGGTGTACGGATAGTCACCGGAACCGATCGTGATCTCCACCAGACGGCGGTTCATATGCACGCGGTGACCTTTGGGAGTCGCACCCTCGAAGGTCTCATTGAATTCCCTCGCGAGAGTGATTGGCAGCTGGTCGAAGCCGTCGCGCAAGGTGAGAAACTTCGTGCTGTCGCTGTACTCCGTCGCCGGAAGCTGCGTCACTGCGTTCGCGTTAGCAACATTCGCATCGTAACCGCCGGCATCCTTCATGAACTGGTAGCCTTCATTGCTGAGGACGCGGTACATCAGGTCCCAAAAGCCGTGCTTCCAGAGCGATTTGCCGAATACTTTGAGCTTCATCTGATCGCACAGGCTCAGATTGGCCATGTTCGGGTAGATATTGTTCATCACCTGCACCTGAAGGTTGGTGGGTCCCAGTCCGCGCTCCGACCAAGCCAAGTTATAAGGCACTTTGGCGGGATCCTCGAGTTCGTGCAGCCGCAGGTGCCGTCCCCGAAGGTAGAAAAGGTTGCATTTTGAGCCGACCGGCGCCGGCGCGCCCATCGGGAAGTCCTTCTTGGCAAGCCTCAGATGGTCCACCAGGCACTTGACCAAAATGTGCTGACCTGGGATATATCGCATACCGCCCAGCTCTGCCTTGACATGCGGTAAGCCAGCTATCGTGGCGGTGTACAACCTGCCCCCAATGCGATCACTGTATTCAAAGAGGCCAATGTGCGCCTCGGTCTTTGACTGCTGGAGCCGCCAGGCACTGTACGCGCCTGATACGCCCCCACCCACTACGGCTATATCGAGATCCATCGATTCACGTTCCTTCTGTGCGGCCGATGATATTCAATTCCGGGTGGCGTACAATATACTTTATTGTAATAACCGGAAGTCTAGTGACTATGAACAATTGCCGCCCAAGCGGAAATCGAGAACCCCCACCCGGAGAGTCTCGACCATTCCTGAAGGCATTAAATTGTCGGTGTCCCGCATATGGCTAATATTCTTGTCCTGAATGCCGGATCGGGCAGCCAGAAGGTCGCCTTGTATGCGATCAACTCCGCTTCTGAGGCGCCGTCGCCTCCGGTCTGGCAGGCAGCCATCAATTCCACCACGCCGGGTCAACCCGAAGATTACTTTGTTGCCCAAATCACCTCTGTTCGTGGCAAACAAGAGATGCGCGTCCCGAGGAATTCGTCACTGGCAAAAAAACTGGAAACGCTGATCCGCGCCTCCTGGGAAGGCGAATCGGCGGCTCTCGAAATGCCGGACCAGATAGACTTGGTCGGCCATCGAGTCGTTCACGGCGGCCTGGAATTCAGCTGCGCAACATTGGTAAATCCGCACGTTGAATCGACTATTGATCGACTGGGAGAACTCGCTCCGCTCCACAATCCCCCCAGTCTGGCCGGAATCTCGGCTTGCCGAGAAATCCTGGGTAGCAAAGTGCCTCAGTTCGCGGTTTTTGACACCGCCTTTCATCGCACTCTGTCCGAGGCAGCGGCGACGTATGCCGGACCTTTTGAGTGGCTCGAGAATGTGGGCTGTTG
>Ga0210395_10003328_pt1 | contig 12363 bp, 11 predicted proteins | sample IncBWH4OmetaG_FD_150861 | JGI IMG/M metagenome (GOLD analysis project Ga0210395, IMG submission 150861) | Forest soil microbial communities from Barre Woods Harvard Forest LTER site, Petersham, Massachusetts, United States - Inc-BW-H-4-O ...
CGTTGGACGCAAAGGGGACGAAGCCAGTATCGGCTGTCACGTTAATAGTGTCGGTAGCCGAACCCACCGACATGGCAATCTCAGCCGGCCCGGTAGACGCGGGCAGATCCATCGTGCGCACTGTGTCGGCAAAGCCCGGCATGCGGGCTAGCACGGTGTAGTGGCCGGGACGCAGCTCGAAGTGTGCCTCGCCCTGTTCGTCCGCAAGGGCGTTCAGCACGGTGTTGCCGCACCGTAGCTCTACCGCTGCGTTGGGTAACAGCGCGTGGCTCACGTCCGTAATCCGCAAAACGGCGGCCTGAGGTGCCGCGCTCGCGTTGAGTGTGCAGGGCTGTGGCTGGGCGGCGGGACTGGACTGACCTGGAGCGCAGGGGAGGCCAGCAACGGAGAGGACAACGAGGACTCCGAAGCGGAGCACAGAACGGGACGCGGCACGGCCAATCATCATGAATCAAACCTTCGTATGCACGCGGGAATAGGTTCGCGCCGAAGAACAGGGCGCGTCGCCAGACCGGAGCAAGTTGGGGTGGAATGGCCTCAAGCCAAACCGGAGATGTCTCTATCCAGAGAGTTGTTGAATGAAACTCAAGGGCTTAACTCAATATACGACCATACCAGTCGTAGATCAAGCCCCATGGTGGCATTCTTCCCTGGTTAATGTGTCTAAATCCTCACACTGCAGAGCACATCCTTATCGTTCCGAACCTAATTTCGGCGGCCTTACGGCAACGTGGACGCTGCCGACAATTCACTCAGCACTTCGACACGTTGTATCCGCGGCGGTGAAACGGGCAACAGGGCTCTGCAAAGCAGGCTGAGTAGAAATAGGCCTGTAGCGATCCAGAGTGCATGCCGAGCTAGCGCATTTACCAGCTCGTCTACGGGCAGTTGCAGGTCGAAGAGCCGTTCGAGGGTCCACCCAAGGGCCGCGAGCGCGGCGAATCCTGCACCCCCGATGCGAAGCGCGGAATACGCCCGACTCCGGCTCATGAGTAGAAGCGAGGGGAGGATGGCGGCGACCACAATCATCTGCATCGCCTCGATACCGAGATTGAACGAGAGTATGCCGGCGACGCGCTCCCAGTGACGGACACCCAAACGGTCCAGCGTGGTGGCAAACGCAAGACCATGAATCAGTCCGAAGAACGCCGCGATCCACGCCTCTCTCCCAGGCAAGATTGGCCACAGTGCGTGCACCGCCGATACCAGAATGGACACGGCGATCAGCACTTCGATCGGATGGCTCGGCACGTGAATCACGTTCATCGCGGCGAGTGTAAGGGTGATCGAATGCCCTATCGTGAAGGCCGTCACAATACCCAGAATGCGAAGCATACTGCTACGCGCAGCCAGTCTCGGTCCCCAGCGGTGGTTTATGGCAAGCAACGGCGCCGGCAGCAGCAAAGTCAGTAGAAAGAGAAGATGGTCCGTGCCTTCGGCAATGTGACGCATACCCAGATGGAAGAGCGGAGAAAACTGGATGCCCTGAAGCCACACCACAGCCCCCGTCGTGTCATGTGCTCCGGCGGCAGCGGTCTTCTCCTCGTAGTCCACTTCATAGACTGACTGCTCAGGGTTGCGTCTCTGCGAAAGTATCTCGAGGCTTCTGTCCTCCGGCACCGTCAGGTTGATCAAGTACATGAGCTTCTGGCGGAGGTTATGGGTCGCTACGAGCAGAACGTGATCTCTTCCTCCGTCGGACAGCGCCGCTGAGTAGTTGATTTTGATTTCGCCCAGTCCATCGTGCATTTGGCCCAGCGAAGGGAAGCTCCACGAGACTAGCTTTGTTTCCACGACGCGTCCGTCGAGAGTGATCGAAATTGAGTTGAGCACCTGCTGCGCGTAGGCGCGCTGCTCTTCCGGCGAGATAACGCCATCACCATTCGCATCAATCGAGGCAATAACGTCCGAGGCAACAAGCACGCCGGGCACAAGCCGAATCGATCCCTGGAGACTGTGCGGCTCTAGTGTAAGAAGCGTTGCCTGCAGATATTCATCGATTCGATGCGCAAACGCAAGTCCTGGAGATAGCAGGAGCAACGCGATCAGTACTGCGGCACCTCTGGCTCTCATTGCCTGGTCAACCCGGTTCCATAATCGTTTGTGGGGTCGCGGTAGATGGTATGCACATGATTTGCGGGTTCATCATGTTGCGGAGCATATTCGATCACCAGGTGCGGTCCCTGAATCCGGTAGTAGGCGGTGATGTTGCTGCCGGCCTTCCCGTCTGTGGGGCCGCTCCATGCGAACCAGGTTTCTTTCAGGTCTGCCGTGATCTGTGCCATGCGACCGGCAGCCGCGTTCTCGTTCAGAATGTCAGTCCACTCTGCCACGATGCCGAGCAGCATCGCTTGTTGTTGCGGCGTCATCGTCGAAGCCTTTAAGCCTTCGGGAACGATCTTTTTCCCATCCTGCCCGGGACCCAGAACCAGGTCGGGAACCTGGTAGTTCAGCACCGCCTGCTTCCGTTGCGAGTCATTCAACGACTGCACCAGGGCGAGTGCCTTGTCGCTTTCCCGTCCGAGCGGTCGAACGGTCTTCCCGTCCAGGCTGAACGTAGCCGGCTGCGCACCGGTAAGCGTCGGTGTCAGCACACCTCTACTGCCCGCGATGGTTATGTTCAGCGCGAGGTGATGGCCACCGAACTGCAGTATCCAGGGAGTGGTCGTAGAAGGCTTGCCGAGGAAGGAAATGTAGTAGAGGTTGCTCCCAAACATCTCGTCACTTGAGAAAGACGGCCGCCCCCCTTGTCCGGCGCCGCCTCCCGGACCGCCTGGACGTCCGAATCCTGGCGAGGGACCACCCTGAGCGTTCGGCGGCGGCCCTCCGGGAGGAGGACCGCCCGGTCCACCGGGGCCGCGCCTGGAACCGTTTGCCTTGAAGTCATCGTCGGCCTCGCGAATCTCGTTCACCTTCTGAAGCCCCATTGGGCTCAACACGGTCGCTAGCAACTTTATCGCCGCCTCGCGCTGCACCGGCGTCATCTGCTTAAGGCTGATGCCGCCACGTGGAACGAACCCCGTGGGAAGGTTTGACCATCTTGCACGCTGCTGCTCATCGTCGAACGCATAGGAGACCTTCTGCCGTTGCTCCGCGCTCAGCGTCGCGAGGAATTTATCTGCGGCATTTACAACTTCCGCGGCTGTCGTCTGCGCCTGCACGAAACCGGAAAACACGACTGTGAGAGCAAGAACCGCAATTGCAGTCCACCGGCGAAAAGAATTGATCAATGGCTAATCCTCCAGAGCGGATCCTTCCGTTTCTGTATAAAAGACAGACGACGGAAGTCTTTTCTAGGTCGGTGTTCAGCGAAATCGACGATCAAACTGAGCGAGTTGCAGCAACCTGGAGAGGGCTCTCAGTTCTCGCGTGCAGCGGCCTGTAGCGCAGGCAGATCCATCTTGATCATCCCCATCATGGCTTCCATGGCTTTAGGGTGACTGATCAACTCGCCGATATTGCGCGGTACAATCTGCCAGCATAGGCCGAAGCGGTCTGTGAGCCAGCCACAAGCCATAGGTTTGCCGCCTTCGATCAACTTGTCCCAATAGCTGTCGATCTCCTCCTGAGAGTCGCAACGGACGAAGAACGAGAATGCGGGGTTGAGCTGATGCGCAGGACCGCCGTTGAGAAAGACCATCTCTTGGCCTTCAAGCTCGATCGTGATAGTGGCGATCTTGCCCACGGGCCACGGACCGATACCTTTGGAACGCAGCTCATCGAGCCTGCGCGCGTGCGGGAAGACGCTCAGGTAGAATTCGGCGGCTTCTTCTGCGTTGTCGTTGAACCAGAGGAATGGTGCAAGTTTATTCATGGCTGGCATGGTACCAGCTAAGAGGTCGCTTCCGACAAACCGCCCTGAACGAAGCCGCTTTGCGGCGGACGACTGTTCGATTCCGAACAGCCGATGCCATTTGCGGACAGAAACCGCGACCACGCATCGTTTAAGTCCATTATTTTCAAACAAAAAGGGACCTTGAGAACGGCCGGCAACGTGCACCTTTAGTATTTGCTTCAAAAACACAAGGAACACAGAAATACCACTTGGAGGGGAATGAAATGCTGGCTGATTTGCGGGACGCAACGCGACAACTGCGAAAGGCGCCGGGGTTTACAGCGACGGCAGTGATCACGCTGGCACTGGGCATCGGGGCAACGACGGCCATCTTTACACTCGTGCACCAGGTGCTATTGAAGTCGCTGCCGGTGACGAAGCCGGATGAGTTGTGGCGGATCGGAGACAAGGTTCGATGCTGCAACTGGGGTGGGTACACCCAGGATACTGATGGGGATTTCTCGTTGTTCTCGTGGGAGGCGTACAAAAACTTTCGTGCGCATACGCCAGAGTTCTCGGACCTGGCGGCGCTGCAGGCTGGGAATGCGCCCCTCGGCGTCCGCAGACAGGGATCACAGGCACAGGTCGATACGCGGAATGGCGAGTATGTGTCGGGAAATTTCTTTAGGACTTTTGGTATACAGCCGTGGATCGGGCGGATGATGACGGACGAGGATGATAAGGAAGGCGCGCCGTCAGTAGCCGTGATGAGCTACCACATCTGGCGCGAGAAGTATGGCTCCGATCCCTCGGTTGTGGGTGCCAGCTATCAGATCAACGGGCATCCCTTTACGGTAATTGGCGTGGCTGCACCCGGATTCTATGGAGCGAAGCTGGCCGGCTCGGGCATGCCGGATTTTTGGCTGCCCTTGACGACGGAGTTGCTCATTGATGGAGCAACGGCGCGTTTGAAAAGGACGAACGGCAATTTTCTGGATCTGGTCGGAAGAGTGCGTCCGGGAGTGAATCCGAAAACCCTGGAAGCGAAGCTCAGAGTGGAGTTCCATGACTGGCTCGCCAGCCACGTTCAGGACATGGAGCCGGGCGAGAAACAACTGTGGCAGCAGCAGACATTGCACCTGGTTCCCGGCGGTGCCGGGGTAGCAGACATGAGGGATCAGTATGAAGATGGGTTGAAGCTGCTGCTGATCGCATCTGCCTGTGTGCTGCTGGTGGCATGCGGGAACCTCGCGAATCTCATGCTGGCGCGCGGGTTGAAGGATCGCGCGCAAACATCGATACGTGTGGCTTTGGGCGCTTCACGTCCACGGCTGGTGCGCAAAGCGCTGGTGGAATGCGTGCTGCTGGCCGTGATCGGCGGTGCCATCGGTATCACTGTGGCATACGCTGGAACGCGGCTGATTTTGCATCTGGCCTTTCAGATCGGCGGACCGAATAATTATGTGCCAATCGATGCGAGCCCATCCTGGCCGGTATTGCTCTTTACTCTGGGCATCTCGGTGCTGACCGGAATCCTGTTCGGAATCGCGCCGGCGTGGATGACTTCGCATGCCGAACCGGTAGAAGCACTGCGCGGCGCAAACCGTTCCGTAGGTGGTGGGCGCTCGTGGGCGCAAAAGTCTCTGGTGATCGGACAGGCAGCCATGTCGCTGATCCTCCTGTCGGCAGCGGCGCTGCTGGGTCAAAGCCTGCGCAACCTGCAGCACCAGAATTTCGGATTCGACATGCGCGGACGCTATATCGCCTGGATCAATCCGATGCTCAGCAACTACAAGCCGGAACAAATGGAGCCAATGTTCCGTGAGATTGACGACCGCGTGCGCCAGATTCCCGGCGTGCGTATGGTCGCGCCGGCACTCTATGCACCAATGTCCGGCGACAGTTGGAACGACGGTATCCGCATCGAAGGCAGGCCAGAGCCCGGAGCAAAAGAAGACACCTCTGCGGGCTGGTCGCGAGTCATGCCGGGGTTCTTCGAAACCATCGGCGCAAAAGTTGTGCTGGGCCGGCCCATCAATGAAGACGATACCGATGCGACGCGGAAGGTCGCGGTCATCAACGAAGCCTTCGCGAAGAAGTTCTTCAAGGGTGAGAACCCGATCGGTCAGCATTTCGGGCCCGACAAGATCAAGTATTCCGCGACCTACGAAATCGTAGGTGTCATCCGGGACATACGCTATATGACCTACGACTACAAGGAGGCGGTGCGCCCGATGTTCTGGGTGCCGGAGGCACAGACTGTACAGTACGACGAGACGGCATGGATAAGCGGCGAGATCTGGTCGCACTACCTATACAACATCGTGATCTGGGCGCCGGGGAATCCGCCTGGGTTGGAAGAGCGCGTGCGCAAGGTATTGGCCAGCGTCGATCCGAATTTTGTGCTTTACGGAGTTGACCCGTACAGCAAAGTTGTCGACGCGGATTTCCAGCAGCAAAACATGATGGCAACGCTGACGACGCTCTTTGGCGTGCTTGGGCTGGTATTGGCAGCAGTTGGCCTGTACGGAGTGATGGCGTACACGGTGGAACAGCGTACGAGCGAGATTGGCGTGCGGATGGCTCTCGGAGCGGATCGCGGGCAAGTGGTGAAGATGGTGTTGCGCGGCGCTTTCACGCAGATCGGTATCGGGCTGGCCCTTGGCATCCCCATAGCAATAGGGCTCGGGAAGCTCATGACCGACCAATTGTTCGGTGTAAAGCCGTGGGATCCGATCATGCTCTCTGCGGCAACGTTGCTGCTGGCGCTGGCAGCGCTGCTCGCAACTCTGATTCCAGCGCGCCGCGCTGCAGGGGTTGAGCCAATCGTTGCGCTTCGGAACGAGTAACCGCGAGTAGGCTGATACACGCCTTCAGAGGGAACGGTAGTTCTATCGGTATGGAGCCAAATAACACCGAGCAGGTGCTCAGGGATCGAAGAATCAATCAGCTGATCGACATGGAGAAGTGGGAATCGTTGAGCATTTCCCGCTTCTCTCCCACCCAGACGGCGCCAATTTGAACTCAGAGATCACGCTGCCGAAGTGGTTTCCGGCACAGGCACATCAGAGGCTTTCAGGATGGCGCATGTGAACGGGTAGATGTAACTGGTTTCGATTGAGGGGTTTATTGGTGGACCTGGTCGGGATCGAACCGACGACCTCTTCCATGCCATGGAAGCGCGCTCCCAGCTGCGCCACAGGCCCACATAAGAAAGGCTCTCCCTATTTTCTTTTACGAATCGTCATTTCGTCAAACTGCCCATCCCTGTTCAATTTGTTGACACTGGCCCAAATCGTTTTATTTCCTGCTCCAGCAACTATTATGCTGTTGTTCAGCATCGAGAGTTTTATATGTACTTTGCAAATCATCGTTCTCCGTGGCGTTTCATGAGCGCCTGCTCAATTGCATTCTCATTCTCTGTGGCTCTTTGCCAGACTGCTGCACCCAACCCGGCTTCATCCGGCCAGCCAGCTCCAATTGCATCAAAACCATCTGAATTGCTGAATCCCGCGCTTAGCCAGATCGGCCAGACCATCGCAGGTCTGAACATCTCCCGGTGGAAGGCTCCCAGTGAAGTGCGCTCTGCCGTGCAACAGAACATTGACTCCATTCAACACGATCTGAACGGTACGTTGCCGGGTCTACTCTCTTCTGCTGACGCGGCTCCCGATTCAGTCTCGGCCGTGTTTCCGGTCTATCGGAATATCGATGCACTGTACGACGTCCTTTTGCGCGTCTCTGAGACGGCAAACCTGGCCGCATCGCAGAATGAAGCTGAAAGCGTTACCTCTGCTCTCAGCAAGCTTGAATCTGCTCGTGCCGATCTCGGCAACTCCATCATCAACGCTTCCACGAACAACGAAACAGAGGTTGTAAAACTGCGCGCCTCAATGCAGCAGGCAGCAGCGGCTAAAGCGGCCACTCCACCTACGACAACTGTGGTGGATGACGGCCCGGCTAAAACCACGTCCACCGTCAAACGAAAGAAGAAGCCTGCGCCCGCTGCACCCGCGGCTGTCGCCCCAGCAGGAAATACGCCATCACCTCAATGACATTTCTCAAATAGGGCGATTGAATGCAGCAAAAAAAGGGCCCCTCGGGGGAGGGGCCAATCTGCCTTGGTTCTCTCGTTGTGTGAGAGCTTGGTTGCGGACCTTTGTTATTGTTGTGGTTGAGCCGCTGGTTGCGACGCAGCACCCTGAGGGGAGGGCTGCGCGGAAGACTGCCGCGTCGCACCAATCGGTGAACCCGCATTCGAAGATGACGAGTTCAAGGCCGCTAAACTGTTTTGCAGTGTGGATACGCGCACCATACTACCCGGAGCTGACGTACCATCTGCTGTTTCGATCTTGGCGTTGCCCATCGCAACCTGATGGATGCGAAAGACCGGAATCTGATGTTCGGTAACGAGGTAGCGAACCACGGCATCCGCCATATGCTGCGAATTCTGAATACCAGCCTGTCCGCGAGTCCGTGAAAATCCCTGTACCTCGATGATGTAACCCTTTTGCCCCTGTACCTGCGTGGCAATCTGGTCAAGAGCATCCTTTGCCTTGGCATTCAAGGCAGTTTGACCGGGACGGAAACGAATCTCTGTATCGTTTACCTGTTGAAACTGATCCAACCCAGCCACTGTCGTATTTAACTTGCTTGTTTGAGTACTGGCCTGCTGCGCTACAGTCTGAGCCTGATTGGCTGTGCTGCTCGCACTCTGCGCAGTTTGGTTTGCCTGATCAGCCGTCGACTGTGCTTGATGAATGCCAGCCTGTGCCCGCGAATCTACATCCTTAATGTCGTTCGCATTCTTGGCAGTCAACTGATCGAGCTCGTTAAGACGATCTTTAACAGGGCTTAGCTGCCGGTTTACCCATTTCTTACGGGCGAATGGATTCATGTGACCCCAGAAGCCCTCATTCGATTTCGTGGGGAGAGGCTGACCGGTGGCATACGTGCTATTGTCGTTCGGATTCATGCCGTTCGACGTTCCACTGGCCGAAGCGCCTGTCTGCACTTGAGCATTTGGGGTGGGGGAGGACTGACTCGATGCACTGGATTGCGCAAATGCCGGAATTCCCAGACTTGCTGCCAGAACCATCGCAGCAACCATTCGAAGATCAGGGTTATTCTTTGTCATTTTTTTCATCATCGTCTTGTATTCCTTCGTAACAACTCGCTAGAACACACTCCGGATGCTGCGCAGCGTCCCGTACGCAGGATGTAAGAGCAGTTGGCTTGCCAAACTCCGGCTAGACGTCCAACAAAATTATCATGTCGTTTATATTCAATCGTTTACATACAACTGGCGAGACGGATTAAGTGATTCCGTTGCAGAGACGCAGGCCTTCTCGGTGCCGCGGGAGAGCAGTTTTCGCTTTTATCCGGGAAAAAAATGCTCGGTTATGGCGGGGGCCTTTACTTACTTACGATCTGAATGATGCGTACTTCCGGATACTGTCCATTCCAGTCCTTGGCCACCTGCTCCAGAACCAGTCGGAAATCTCGCTGCTCACCCGGCTTGATGGGGTCGGCGTCGACAGGCTGCGTATCCACATATGGTTCACGCATCCGTATCAGGGTCAGCGGCATAGTCTCTTTTTGGACCAGCTGATTTCCGAAGTCGAGGAAACCCACCTGCACTGTGACTCCTGCGATAGTCTTGTCGCCGTTGTTGACAACATGACCGTCTATATAAGTAACCTTGCCTCCGGCAAAGTTGCTCGCCTCGCTCATTTTCAGATTGGTCACCGGAAGACTGGTTGCATATGGATCGGCCGCAGCAAGGCCCGCGCCACCCGGATTGGCTGGTAATGTCTTCCGGCCTCCGAGTAGAAAAAGCAGCCCTAGACCTGCTACGACAACCACTCCGGCAATGATCCATGGGAGGAATGAGCGGGATTCTTTGCCAGCAGCGGGTTGAGGAAATAATTCTGGGGTGTTTTGCCGATCGGCTGCCATCAGCAGAATTTTACATCGCGCTGTGTGACACTACGCATGGCTTATTAACCAGATGTACACATAATCGGCAAAAGATTTTCCCAAAACGCATCAAATAGGCACAAAATGGGTTTAAGTGTGTGTGGGCCGAATCGTATATAAAAATGCCCTTGGTAATGAAGACGGAGCAAATCCGTCCGGCTCTCGGGACCGTAGAAGTCATTAGAGTCAACGTAGTTTGAACGCCAAATTTTTGAGGCAAGTATGGAGCACACCCCCAATGGATCCCCTTCGAGGGCAACGCTCGGGACTGAGGCAAAGCAACATAGAAAAGCTGCCGATTATGTTTACCAGGCTGCAACGGTGGCAGCCGCACTCCTGCTTCTCTTAACGGCTGCGGTTTAGGCAAATCGCGCCCGGCGCACCCCGCGCCGGAAGTCGCTGCCGTTCATTTCAACGACTACGCACATTTCAGCCAACCGGGAGCGCATGCGCTCGCCGATTCGGTCTCCCAATGTCTCTTCGCGCATGGCACGGTTCGCACCAGCGGTCCCACCAGGCGGCTGGTCAGCATAGTTTGTCGTAATGATCGTGGTGCGTTTGTCGTTGTAGCGCGTATTCAGAATGTGCGCGACAGTATCCCAAACCCAGTCTGTCGGCTTAGCCGCGCCCAGCTCATCGATCACAAGAACTTCTGCGTCGAAGACTGGCCTCAGAATCTGCAACTCCGTCGTTGCAACCTGAGGGTTGTAGGAGTTCTGAATCTCCTTAAGGAGTTCGCGATAGTCGCAGAAAAGCCCGTGCACGCCTTTTTCCAGAATGAGGGCCTGCAAAATGCCCACCGCCAGATGCGTCTTTCCCACGCCAATTGATCCGGTCATCATCAGACCGCGCCCATCTGTGTCCGCCGGATAGCGGTCGGCAAACCGTCGCGCCATCATCGCGGCCGCGCCCAGGGAGCGATCCGCACCCGGAAAGCTCGCTTCATAGCTGTCAAGTGAGCAATGTTCATAGCGGCGCGGAACCGCAGCCCTGGTCAGCAGGCGCGAAACCCGCTGCACATGCTGGCATTCGCAGGTCTCAGCCGCCTGGCTGCCGTCTGCTCGCCGGAAGACGCGCATCCCCATGCCGTCGCATTTTGGGCAAATTTCACTCATGGCGTTCGTTCCAGTATCGCAGGACGGAGTGTGCATATCCAGACGTCTTGATCCATCGGCAAAGCCTGAGAAGAAATTCCAAACAATAGCTGTATTTTGGTAATGCCAGATTGATATATCCTGCCATCGGCTGTTTTAAACGGAGGTGAAACATGGCGACAAGTCCATGGATGAGGGCCCTGGAAAAACAGCAAGCGCGCGTGGACGCCGGTCACGAAGGTTATGAGAAATTCAATGCTGGAACATTTGCCCGCATTTCCGCATTTCAATGAACTGAGCGCTCTCTATAAGCAACTGGAGGATATCTCCGGCGCGTCCTCCCACGATACGGTCGCAGTTGCAGCTATCGGTGCAATGAATGATTTAGTCATTGCGCTCAAAGTAAGTGGCGGCGAGTTTGTCATGAACAAGGCCATAGATCTAGCACGCCAGGCGGGAGCAAAATCGGTTGCGGTCCTGACAATCGGAGACGATTGGGAAGAGAATCTCCACTCAGAAATGCGAATCGTCCGTTATCTTGTGGAGGAGCGAGGTAGCAAGATTTCAAAGGATAATCTGAAAAATGCAGGCATCGTGATCTATTGTGCCAAAGGTGTCTGCCCGGAATGCTGGGCATGGCTCGATAAACATGGCATTTATGGATATCCCCCGCGCAAAACTAAAGCCAGAGGCTGGGGACATCCTCTCACACGTGCCAACTATACCCGCTCGGGGAACGATCTCAATTACGTCAAAGTAGCGAAGTATGGGGATAAAGTTCTGACTGTAGGAAAGCAGTTTGGTTAGAAGTATCTGGCCGACCTCGTTTCAGCCAGCCTTGCGTTACCTCCCTACATGCGTATCGAAGAACTGCGCCATAAGCTCATCCGCCTCACGCGACTCCGGCAGATCGACATCATTCCAGAAAGCATGGGGTAAAGCTTCAAAGACCACCAGGTGCGCGTCCCCTCCGGCACGTAGAAATGCACGATGCAGAATCGTCGTCCCGCTCAGCAGCAAATCGCGGCTGCTGGTCACAAAAAGTGTCGGAGGCATGCCGCGCAAATCCGCATACACCGGCGACAGTACGGGGTCCTTCGCGTCAGTCGTGCCCACATATTCCGGATCCTGCACCCCCGGAGCGGGCGCGGTCAGATACCCCGACAATCCTTGCAGGGCAAAGATCGCCCGCGAATCGCCGGGCTTGCTGAAGTCTCCCATGCCGGAAAAAATCCCGAGCGCGCCAGGCAGCGGCAGACCCAGTTGCTTCAGCTTCACCGCCGTCTCTGCTGTCAGAATCGCGCCCGCCGATGTTCCGTACAGCGCGATATTATGCGGCTTATACGTCTTCAGCAGTTCTCTGTAGACCGCAACCGTATCCTCAACCGATGCCGGAAAGGGATGCTCCGGAGCCAGCCGGTAAAGCACCGAGATCACCTTCGTCTGCGTGAGATTGGCGATCGGAATCGACTCAGTCAGCGATCCCGAATCCGCGTTGAAGCCGCCGCCATGAAA
>Ga0210395_10003332_pt1 | contig 12355 bp, 9 predicted proteins | sample IncBWH4OmetaG_FD_150861 | JGI IMG/M metagenome (GOLD analysis project Ga0210395, IMG submission 150861) | Forest soil microbial communities from Barre Woods Harvard Forest LTER site, Petersham, Massachusetts, United States - Inc-BW-H-4-O ...
CAAAGTGATCCTCGCCATCGTGCTGGTGGACTGGACGCGGTTCTGCCGCGTGCTGCGCAGCGAAGTGCTGATCGTGACCCGGCACGATTATGTCGCCGCCGCCCGGCTCCTCGGTTTCACCCACTGGCAGACCATCGTCCGCGAAGTGCTGCCGGCGACGACGCCGCTGTTGATCACGCTCATCAGCCTGGAAATGGCGATCGCGGTCGTGGTCGAAGCGATCCTGTCCTTCATCGGCCTCGGTGTCGGCGCCAACACGCCAGCCTGGGGACAGATGATCGCCGACGCCCGGCAATACGTCTATCAGTCGCCGTGGAATCTGCTGCTGCCGATTTTGGCGATTTTCCTGACCGTTACCGCGTTCAATCTGTTGGGCGACGGGCTGCGCCGCACGCTGGACGTGCGGCTTGCGGAAACCGGGCGCTGACCATGCTGGCGCTGCAAGCCAAGAACCTCGTGGTCGGCGCCCGCATCGACGGCGCCATGGTGCCGGCGATCCGCGCGCTGTCGTTCGACCTTGCGCCGGGAAAAATCCTCGGCCTCGTCGGCGAATCCGGCGCCGGCAAATCCATGGTCGGTCGCGCTATCGCGCAGCTCTTGCCGGCCGGTTTTGCGATCACGTCGGGTTCGCTGCTGTTCGAAGGCGAAGATCTCCTTCGCATGGCACCGGCAGCGCGGCGCGCGCTGCTCGGACGCGCTATCGCTTTCATCCCGCAGGCGCCGATGACCTCGCTCAATCCGGTGCGCACCATCGGTGCGCAATTCGACGAGCATTTGGCGCGGCTCGGCGAGCGCAGCCGCGGCATACGCCGCGACCGCGCGGTCGCCATGTTGACGGCGGCAAGGCTGCCGCGTGCCGCGGAGCTCCTGACGCAATATCCGCATCAATTGTCCGGCGGCATGTGCCAGCGCGTGCTGATCGCTTTTGCCTTTTCGAGCGATCCGCGCCTGGTCGTCGCCGACGAGCCGACAACCGCGCTCGACGTCACCATGCATCCGCCGATCTTAAAACTGATCGCCGACATGCAGCGCGCCCACGGCACCGCGGTCGTCTTCATCACCCACGACCTGCGCCTTGCCGCGCAGCTATGCGACCAGGTCACGGTGATGTATGCCGGCCGCGCCGTCGAGAGCGGGCCGGCGCGCGCCGTGCTGTCGACGCCGGCGCATCCGTATACGCGCTGCCTGCAGCTGGCCAATCCATCGCTGCGCGCGGAGCGGCGCGCGCTTTACGTCATGCCGGACCAGATGCCGAGCCTGCGCCAGCTCAAAAACCTGTCCGGTTGTCATTTCGCGCCGCGATGTCCGCTTGCCGCCGAAGAGTGCCGCCACGGCGAGCCGGCGGACATGGCTATCGCCGCCGATCATCATGTCGCGTGCATTCGCGCCGCGGCGACGCGGACCATTGCGGCGATGGCTGGCAATAGCGTTGCGGCGAGCGCTCCAGGGCGGCCGTTGCTGCAAGTCGAAGCTTTGCAAAAGCACTATGCGGCCGGCGGCGGATTGTTTGCCGCCGCGCGCAGTGTCGCCGCGGTCAAGCAGGCGACGTTCAGCATCGCCGAGAACGAATTCGTTGCGCTGGTCGGCGAGAGCGGCAGCGGCAAGAGCACCATCGCCAAGATGCTGGTCGGCCTGGAGCCGCCGACGGGCGGAAAAATCCTGCTCCATGGCGAGGACCTCACCGTTCCGTCGCTGCGCAGCCGTGCGCGCCGCGCCGCAAGGCTGCAGATGGTGTTCCAGGATCCGCAATCGGCGCTCAATCCGCGGCGGCGGGTGGCGAGCATCGTCACCCAGGCGATGGAGGCCGGCAGCAGGCACGCGAGCTGGGACGAGCGCCTGGCGCGGACCAGGGAATTGCTCGCCGAGGTCGGCCTATCGACCGATTTCGCGGCGCGTCTTCCCGGCCAACTGTCGGGCGGCCAACGCCAGCGCATCAACATCGCGCGCGCGCTGTGCACCTTGCCGAAAGTCCTGGTCGCCGACGAGATCGTCTCCGGCCTCGATGTCTCAATCCAGGCGCAGCTTCTCAATCTCCTCGCCCGGCTGCGCGCCGAGCTCGGCTTCGCCATGCTGTTCATCTCCCACGATCTGTCCGTGGTGCGTCACCTGTGCAGCCGCGTGCTGGTGATGTATGGCGGCGAGATCGTCGAAGAGGGCAACGTCGAAAAGGTTTTCGCCGACCCGCAACATGCGCACACGCGGGCGCTGTTGTCGTCGGTGCCGCCCGATGAACCCGAAGCGGCATGGCCGCCGCTGCAGCGCGGCGCCAGTTAGGAACGAACTGACAGAACCGGCTATCAGTGCTTTTGCTCACGCGGATCGTCGCCGGGATCCGAATATTCGAGGCCCAAGGGGCCAATGGCCGTGACCTGGGTGACGTACTCGCCGGACTTTGCCCAGTGAAAATGCCAGGTGTCGCCAGGCAGAACGACGACGCTGCCGGGCGGATAAGCCTGCACCTTATCGCCGTCGAACTGCTCACCGAGGCCGATGTAGAAAACGCCGGACATCACCGTGTAGACCCGATCCTCCGGGTGTTTGTGCGGCATCAGCTTCGTGCCGCCAGGCGCTTTAACCCTGATCGTGTAGGGGCCGGGCTTTGACGGCTCGCCGACGACGATGGCGAGGCGGACCGAAGGCGGGAATGCCGGGAACGGCTTCCAGTCGATGTCTTCGGGCAGCACCGATCTGAAAACGGCTTGGCCTGGCTGATGGGTTCGAGCCATTGCTGTCCTCCTTGTCTGGACACGCTCAATTGCCGCCTCAAATCAATTTGGCGTCCAAGGTGATTGCAGCATTGAGGACCTTGGAGACCGGGCAGTTCTTCTCGGCTTCACCGGCCATTCGAACAAACGCAGCTTCGTCCAGGTTCGGCACTTTGGCGCGTAGCGTCAGCGCCGACCGGCTGATGCGAAAACCTTGGCCTTCGGGTTCCAGCGTGACCGCGGCCTCGGTGCTGAGCTCGGTCGGCGTATAGCCGCCGGCCTGCAGCCCGAACGCCAGCGCCATGGTGAAGCAACCGGCATGCGCCGCGGCGATGAGCTCTTCGGGGTTGGTACCCTTCTCGTTTTCAAACCGTGTCTTGAAGGAATATGGCGTCTCTGCGAGCACACCGGAATCTGTGGACAGATGACCGCTGCCCGCGCGACCGGTGCCGTGCCAGACCGCTTTCGCTTTGCGGATCATGTTACGTCTCCTTGCTGTTGCATGTTGCCGTTGCGCTTATTGGCAAAGCGCCATGACGTCTTCGCCTGCGGCCGGTTCGAACCGCCGGCGGCCGTTATGCGCCACGACCGCGACATGATCCGGCTTGTCAAAGGGCGCCGCCGCGCCGGCTACCTCTTGGGATATTGGGTGAAAATGTAATCTTTTGCCGCCACCGTCGTATGGCACGCGTAGCCGCAGTTGGAATCGGTCCCCTGAGGCGTAAAAGTGTCAGACGCGGCATCATAATTAAAATCGCCGTATGCCCATCCGTGCGTGTCGGGAAATCTCTTGGTATCTTTTTCGATGACGTCAACCGCTTTCAGAGTGTCCGGTATCTGCACGAAATACGGGGACACAGTGTTCTTTTTAAAGGACCACTCGATCTTCACAATCTTGGAACCCTCGGGAAAAAACTTGCCGTCGGCGGGAAGGCCTTGCCTGTACGCCTTCATCATCACGTCATTCGCCAAGATCACTTTCAGCTGAGTTTCGGTTTGACTGACCGCGACGTTCTTCCAGTCTTCGTATCCTTTGAAGTCGGAAAACGAGAGCTTGCCCAATTTCAGCGTGTACCTGTCCTGCGCCGCCAGCGCCATGCCGCCCACGACGGCGAGCGATAACACAATCACAATCGCGGGGATGTTTTTCAGTGCACCGGCTTTAGAAATGCGCAGCATGTCAGCCTCCACATTTGCGGCCGAAAGCCTTCTCGGCCTCGTTTTCAAAACTGGTCGAGTTGTTCGAACAAACAGTTCGCTGAAGTCCCGGTGAGATGAGCTTCTCACCTCGGCATTTTTCGACAAGCTCCGGACTGCCGGAATGTTAGGAAATGGTTTCGTGCGGCGAAAGCCGCCAGCCGCGTCTGCCGGATCAAAAGAAGGTGACGACGAAGCGGCGCATCACAGTGCCGTCTACGCCATGCTGGTTATGAGTTAGAAACAGAAGCGAGGTTTTGAAATCGCGACGGCTGCTTTTGCCCTGAAAGTGGGCTCTCTGCTGCAGTTGCGCGCTGTCCGCCCTGGATCATTTTCGACCGGGCCGTGCAAGCAGCGGGTCCAACCACGCCCGGTAGGCCGAAGCCGCGGCTGGGCGACGGACGCAGCGATTTTGTCTGGGCCGCCATCAAACGTGCGAGACCCCCACGCCGACATGACGCCTGCGGTTGGCCCTGCCGATGCGCGAATTCAAGGACAGTGACCCAAGCCGGTTCGCACGCGCATCGGGTCGCGCCGCGCCGAGATGGCTGCGCGTTCGCGAGTCCGCGCCCTGGGGTGTAGACTTATCTGCATGCTGCCGGTGTTTACCGCGGCTTTTCGAAAAATTTAACCTTTGAAACTACGATTGACGGCGGTATTGCCGGATCGCGCTATGTCCGAAGATCGGGATATGACGGCGCTTTGCCCCAAGTGCGGGGATCCGTTGATCTATGTCACCTCGGTCCCGCACCCGAAATCTCCCGCAATGCAGCGGACGACGTTCGTCTGCTACCCATGCAATCGCACCTGGAGCTACGCGCTGGCGCCGGCCATGGCCGAGGCCTACGCCGCCGTAGCGGCGCCGCCGCTTTCGCCTGAAGGGTCGAACGACAGCCCCGATCAAGCCGCCGATACCTGACTATCTTTGTTGCGCAGCAGCACGAGCAGCTCGGCCTCGCACGCCTTGGCGCTCTCGACGTTGCGGGCCTTGATGTGGCCGAAGCCGCGCATCTTCGCCGGCAGCGATGCAAGCTCGATGGCGAGCGCGTGGTTGCCGGGATCGAGCGACGTCGAAAGCTCGCGGATGAGCGCTTCGTAGTCCGCGATCAAGCGCCGTTCCATGCGGCGTTCCCGGGTGTAGCCGAAGACGTCGAGCGCCGTACCGCGCAACGGGCGAAGCCACGTCAAAAGCGTGAAGACGTGGCGCATCCAGGGGCCGAATGTGCGCTTCTTCGGCTCGCCGGTCGCCGGATCGCGCGATGCCAACAGCGGCGGCGCCAGATGGTATTCCACCGTGAAATCGCCATCGAACTGCCGCTGCAGTTTTTTGAAAAAGGCGCCGTCGGTATAGAGCCGCGCCACTTCATATTCGTCCTTATAGGCCATCAGCGTGAACAGGTTGCGCGCTGTCGCCTCGGCCAGACCGGAGAAGCCGCGGGCGAGCTTTGCTTCGGCGATGCGAATCGTTCGCACCGTGTTGCGATAGCGCTGCGCGTAAGCGGCGTTCTGGTAACTTTTCAGAAAGGCGGCGCGGCTCTCGACCAGGGCGTCGAGCCCCTGCGGTTCGGGCGCGGCATCGTCGCGCAATGCGCCGCGCACCAGCGCCTCGACCTGGGCGCGATCGTGGGCGGCGAGGCGGCCGTAGCCAAAACTGCGTTTGTTGGTGTCGACGGCGATGCCGTTCAGTTCGATGGCGCGTTCAATGGCCGCGAGCGTGAGCGGCAAAAGCCCTTTCTGGAACGCATAGCCGAGCATGAACAGATTGGCGGCGATGGAATCGCCCATCAGCGCTGCTGCCAGCCCTGTGGCGTCGATGAGGTCGGCCTCGGCCGCCGCTGTCTTAATCGACTGCAGCATTTTGGCGGTCTCGAAATCGATGTCCGGCTTGAAGATGAAGGCCGCGGTCGGCTGCGCATGGCTGTTGATCACCGCCTTGGTGGCGCCGGCCTGGAGGCGCGACAGCGCGGCGGGGCTCGCGGCGACCACCGGATCGCAGGCCAGCAGCACATCGGCGCCGCCCGAGGCGACGCGCACCGCGTAAAGGTCTTCCGGTTGCGGCGCGAGCCGCACATGGCTCATCACCGCGCCGTTCTTTTGCGCCAGCCCGCTGATGTCGAGCACGGTGCAGCCTTTGCCTTCGAGATGCGCCGCCATGCCGATGAGCGCGCCGAGCGTGATGACGCCGGTGCCGCCGACGCCGGTGACGAGGATGCCACAGGGCCGCTGCAGCGGGGGCGCTTTCGGCTCCGGTAAATTGGCAAACAGACCGTCGTTGGCCGCAAGCCCGCCCAGCTTGCGCGGGGTGGCGCCGCGAACGGTGACAAAACTCGGGCAAAAGCCCTTGAGGCAGGAAAAGTCCTTGTTGCAGTTCGATTGATCGATGCGCCGCTTGCGGCCGAGCTCGGTCTCGACCGGCAGCACCGCAATGCAGTTCGATTTGTCCGAGCAATCGCCGCAGCCTTCGCACACGGCATCGTTGATGAAAACGCGCTGCGGCGGGTCGGGAAATTTGCCGCGCTTGCGGCGGCGGCGTTTCTCCGCGGCGCAAGTCTGGTCGTAAATGAGAACCGTCAGGCCTTCGATGTCGCGTAGCTCGCGCTGCACGGCATCGAGATCGTCGCGATGGCGGATGGCGACGCCCGCGGGGAAGCCGGCATGCCTCGGATATTTACCCGGCTCGTCGGCGACGACGACGACGCGGCGCGCGCCTTCGGCCAAAACCTGCTGCGCGATCTGCGGCACGGTCATCGCGCCTTCCACCGGCTGGCCGCCGGTCATGGCGACGGCGTCGTTATAGAGAATCTTGTAGGTGATATTGACGCCGGCGGCGGCGGCGGCGCGGATCGCCATCAGGCCGCTGTGCGCATAAGTGCCGTCGCCGAGGTTCTGGAAAACGTGGCGCTCGGTGGTGAATGGCGATTGCCCGATCCAGTTGACGCCTTCGCCGCCCATGTGCGTCAACGTCGCGGTGTGGCGGTCAGGCATGAACAGCGCCATGCTGTGGCAGCCGATGCCGGCCATGGCGCGGCTGCCTTCCGGCAGCCGAGTCGAGGTGTTGTGCGGACAGCCCGAACAGAAAAATGGCGTGCGCTGAATGCTCGACGCCGGTTGTTGCGCCGGCCGTTCGAAGGCTTCGAGCTGCGCCAGGCGCTCATCAAACTGCGACGTGTCGCCGAGCCGCTTCAAACGCGCCACGATGGCGCGCGCCACCATGGTCGGCGTCAGCTCACCGGTGCTGGGCAACAGGATCGCGCCGGTCTCGTCGGCCTTGCCAACGATGCTTGGGCGGTGCGCTGCCTCGACATTATAAAAGAGTTTTACCAGCTGGTTTTCGACGAATCCTCGCTTCTCTTCGACGACTAGAACGTCTTTTAGGTTTTGCGCAAAGCCCAGCGCGCCCTGCGGCTCGAGCGGCCACGCCAGCGCCACCTTATAGACACGGATGCCGAGCGCGGCGGCGCGTTGTTCGGTGATGCCGAGTTCGCTCAGCGCCTGCCGCACGTCGAGATAGGCTTTGCCGGTGGTGACGATGCCGAGGCGCGGTTGCGGCGAATCGATCACCACGCGATCGAGACCATTGGCGCGGGCGAACGCCTGGGCAGCGGCAAGCTTCGGTCCATGCAGGCGGCGCTCCTGCTCGACCGCCCAATCCATGCCGCCGCGCGGCCAGCGGATGTGCAGTCCGCCTGGCGGCATTTCGAAATCGCTTGGCATCGTCACCGCTATTCTTTGCGGATCGACGTAAACCGAAGCGGAGCTGTCTACCGCTTCGCTCGCCGCCTTGAACGCCACCCAGCATCCGGAAAACCGCGACAGCGCGAAACCGAACAGCCCGAGATCGAGATAATCCTGGATCGTCGCCGGATTGAGGATCGGCATCATCGCCGCCTCGAACGCCTGCTCGCACTGATAAGCGGTGGTGGTGGATTGGGCGCCGTGGTCGTCGCCCGAGATGGCCAGCACGCCGCCGTGGGTTGCGGTGCCGGCCCAATTGGCGTGGCGCAGCACGTCGAGCGAGCGATCGACGCCGGGGCCTTTGCCGTACCAGATGCCGAACACGCCATCGACCGTGGCGCCGGGAAACAGACCGACCTGCTGGCTGCCCCACACCGCGGTGGCGGCGAGGTCTTCGTTGAGGCCTGGCTGGAAGCGGATGTCGTTGCGCTCAAGCAGCGCCTTGGCCTGCCACAGCGCGCTGTCGTAAGTGCCGAGCGGCGAGCCGCGATAGCCGGAGATGAAGCCCGCGGTGTTGAGGCCCGCGGCGCGGTCGCGGGCGCGCTGCATGAGCGGCAGGCGCACCAGCGCCTGGATGCCGGAGAGATAGATGCGTCCGGATTGGAGGGTGTATTTGTCCTCCAGGTTTACGCGCGCCAATTCCACCAAAGCGTCTCCCATCCTCGGCTCAGCCCGGTGACTTTATGACATGGATGCGGCCGGGGCGAGGAGCGCAAATATGAGAGCCGTGATAGTCTCGCCCCGATGCTGTGGGAATGATCCAATTGGGGATGGGTCAAATGGCAATCGCACGACTATTCGCCATCCAGGCCGCCGGCGCGGCGGCGATTGCGCTCGTCGCGGTCATCAGCGGTATGGTCCCGCTACGCGCCGCTGACGAATCCGACCAGCGCACGGCCGGTAACAAGACGACACCGGAACTCGCCGCGCTCTATGAAGAGGATCCGAGCAACAAGCAGGGCAAGCGATTTGCCGGTTCCGCCGTTTGGCGGACGGAGACCGTTCCGCCCGGGCCCGGAGTCCCCTCGGACCTTACCGTGCGCGTGGATATCAGAATTCCCGAGCGCGGCATGGTCGTCGCGATGTCGCTGCGACGCAACAGCGACCCATCGCTCCCGGCCAGCCATACGATGACGATCACGTTCGACCTGCTGCCGGACTTTTCTGACGGTGGCATCGCCGACGTCGTCGGTATGCTGATGAAGGAATCCGAGCAGGCGCGCGGGGTGCCGCTCGCAAGGCGCATCGCCAAGGTGCGCAATGGAGTTTTTCTTGTCGGCCTCGCTGATGCCGACCGGCAGCGTAATCTACAGATGCTCCAGGATCTGGGATGGTTCGATATGCCGATCTATTACAGCGATGGCCGCCGCGCCGTTTTGGCGTTACAGAAGGGGCCGTCGGGCGTCCGCGCCTTGAACGACGCCTTCGCCGCCTGGGGGCAATAGCGGTAACGCGGGCAGCGGGATATCAGGCCGAGGGCAGCTGTGGCGGACTTTGTCTATGAGATTGCATGCAGCGGCGAGCAGGGCGATGAGGCCGCCGTGCAGGCCTGGGCTGACCGGCACGCCGCGCTGGCGTGGCTGGCGTTGCCCGGATTGACCGCGGTCGACCTGTACCGGCCGCTGCGCGGCGGCACTCACGATCCTTTCAATAACGACGGGCCCGGGCCGTTGCTCATGGCCATGCTGCAATTTCCAACAAAAGAAAAACTGCAAGCCGGGCTGTCCGACCCGCGGTTCGGACAAAGCCTCACTGGGTTGCCCGTTGCCGCCACCGGCACGCGTTTTGAGCGGCGGTTTTTTCCGGTCGGCGGCGCGCCAAATCCGGGGCCGCTGCGCGCGCCGTTTTCCTATGTGGTGCGCTATCACCATCCGGCGGAGAACGTGGCGGAGTTCGTGTCGCATTATGTCGCCGACCATCCGCCGATCCTGGGCAAGCTGCCGGAGATCCGATCCGTGCTGTGCTATTTGCCGATTGATGGAGACGCGCCCGGCATCCTTGAGCCGGCCGACTACATGATCGGCAATGAAGTCGCGTTCGATTCGCCGGACGCCTTCAATGCGGCGATGGCGTCGCCGGTACGCCACGAGCTGCGCGCGCATTTCAAAAGCTTTCCGCCGTTCACCGGAAAGAACACGCATTATCCGATGATGCGCCGGCAGCTGACGGCTAACCGGTCTTCGTGAAATCCGCCGGGCGACGCTGCAGAAATGCGTCGATGCCTTCGCGCGCCGCCGCCGTGCAGGCGCTCGAGCCAAAGGCGCGATAGCCGATTTCGAGCGCTGCATTGAAAGTTTTAGCCGCCGCGGCTTCGACGATGGCGCGCTCCAGAATCCGCGTCACTTCCACGCTGAGCTTTTGGCCGTTGAAGGCGATTGCATCGCCCGGTGTCGGCGACTCGATCGCAACAGCGCCGTCCCTCGGTGCCTGCAGTTGCCCGGTCAGCGCGTGCACGCGTTCGATCGCGCCCTCTATCATCGCCGCATAATCGTCGCTCAATCGATCGACGATGCCGAGTTCGTGCGCCTTTTTTGCCAAGACCCGCTCGGCGCGGCGCATCATGGCGTGGAACGTCGCCGCGGCTGAAGGCCAGCGCCGATAGGGAACGATCATGGCGCCGAGCCCCGGCACGATACCGAGCGTGATCTCCGGCAATTGCAGCGAGGCGTTGCGCGACGCGACGATGCCGTGACAACGCAGTGCCAGTTCGAGTCCGCCGCCGAGCGCCATGCCGTTGAGCGCCGCGACCACCGGTTTGCCCATGCGGTCGATGTGCAGCAACAGCCGCGAGCAGTCGCGCGCGTATTGGGCTGCGGCTTGCGCATCGCCAAGCATTTTCGGAAAGCGGCCGATATCAGCGCCGGCCGAGAATGCGCGCAGGCCGTAGCCTGTGATGACGAAGCCGCGCACCGCGGGATCGGACTCGTAGTGCCGGATCACACCGAGAATTTCATCGGTCAGCTCATCGTGCAGCGCGTTGAGCGCTTCCGGCCGCCGGATGGTGATGACTTTGATATCGCGCACGTCATCCACCAGCACGAAGCGCAAAAAGTTCTGATAATCGGCCAATGGACGTTTCGGCAGCGGCAGGCCCGGCCGTTCTTCGGCGAGGCGCTTGCCGATGCGGCTGACTTCCGTGGCGCCGAGCTTTCCCATCAATTCAACCGGCCCCGATTTGAAGCCGAGCGCCAGGCGGCAGCCGAGCTCGAGATCCGCGGCTTCGCCGATGTTGCGGTCGAGAATATCGCCGCTCTGCGACATCAAGATGCCGAGCAGGCGGTCGCGAATGGCGGCCGCGGTTTCTGGCGCAACCGGCACGGTCTTGCCCGGCGACACCGTGGACCATGTCCCTGCGGTCCGGAACACCTCAGCCGGACGATAATGCTCGCCTTCCTCGTCGGCCTGCAGCGTGTTGGTCTCGATGATGATCGGATTGCCGTGGGCGAGGTTGAGCACGAAGAACGGCCCGGCATGGACGAATTCCGCCGCCGTCGAATCGATCTCGGCGGCGCTGGCGCGATCCAACAGATGCGCCGCCTCATTGCACCAATTGTCGAACACGCGGTCGAGCATGAAGCAGGGCACGTCGGCGGTGACCAGCGGCACCTTGCCGGTGCTGCAGAACAGCCAGCGCAAATCGTCCAGCACGGCGCGGTCGAGCGCCGGCGTGTCGATGACTTCGACCACGGGATTGCGCCAGGCCGGCGCGAAGAAATGGGTGACGGTGGCGCGGTTCTTGTGGCGCAGCTCGGAAAATATCCGCGCAGCCGGCAGCGAAGAAGTGTTCGAGGTGATCCAGGCATCGGGCCGCATCAGCGCCTCAAGCTGCGCGAAGATCTTTCGCTTCAACGCCAAATCTTCCGTCGCGGCCTCGATCACCCAATCAGCCTCGCTCGCGACCGCATAATCGGTCGTCGCATGGACGTTGGCGCGAACTTTTTCGGCTTCGCCGGCGCTCATCTTGCGGCGGGCGACGGCTTTTTCCGTGTAGTCGGTGAAACGTCGCATGGCGCGGTCCAGCGCCGGCTGCGAGATATCGAGCAGATAAAGTTTTAGGTCGGGCAGGGTGGATTTCAGGTAATAGCCGATATCGGGGCCGATGGTGCCGGCGCCGACCATCACCACGCAGCGCGGTAGCGGGCGCGACGATTTTCGCAACAGCGGATTCTGCAAAGTCATGAGCGGGCGGCGACCGCGTCGGGGCCGGCGATGACGTGCGCCTCGCGCAGTTTTGCGATGGCGCCTAAATCGTAGCCGACCTCGCGCAGGATTTTTTCCGAATGCTCGCCGTAGCGCGGCGGAAACGAGAAATTTTTCGGCGCGCCGGCCTGGTCGACCGCCATCGGCGGCAGGCGCACGCGCCGGCCGTCCGGCGCGGTGGTGGTGGTCAGCCGCTTGGCGATGGCCTCGATCTGCATGGCCTGCGGCACCGTGTTGATCGGCGCGTGCGGAATTTTTGCGCGCTTGAGGTCCGCAAGAAGGTCGGTGGTCGAAAGCCGCTTGGTGATGGTGGCGATATCGGCATGGATGGCGACACGGTCGGCGACGCGGCCGACATTGGTAACGCGCTGCGGCGTGGCCACCGCATTGAATTTCGGGATTTCGACAAAACGCCGCCAGCCGGCGTCGCTGCCGATGGCGAACAGCACCGCGCCGTCCTTGGTCGGATAGGCATTGGTCGGCACGAACTTGCGGTGCTCGTTGCCGGCACGGGTGAT
>Ga0210395_10003336_pt1 | contig 12353 bp, 9 predicted proteins | sample IncBWH4OmetaG_FD_150861 | JGI IMG/M metagenome (GOLD analysis project Ga0210395, IMG submission 150861) | Forest soil microbial communities from Barre Woods Harvard Forest LTER site, Petersham, Massachusetts, United States - Inc-BW-H-4-O ...
TAGGGCGGCAAGATGCCGAAGGGCGTGGCGCTGCCGGTCGCGTCACTGGTATTGGTCGAGGGACCGCCAGTGGTTAAGCCTTGTTCAGAAAAGCCGGTATCACCCACGCTGGGGCCACCCGTATTGGCCCAGGCACCGTTGGTCTGACTGGCGTAAACCGTGTTGCCTTGAGGCAGTGTATTGGCCTGGATATTGGCGGAAGCGGAGCCGGTGTTGAAATTGACTATTGACTGCCCTCCTCCTCCCAGCGCCCAAGGTCCACTTCCCCCAATCATACTATAGGTATGAGTATGCCCTGCATCGGAGTGGGTGTGATTGAATTGCCCCGCCCCGATCAGATGGTAGTGATCCATCCCATGAGTGTGACCCTGCATCGAGTGCGTGTGATTCGCGCCCACATGGGTGTGGTTTCCCAGTGTATGGGTGTGCGAGGCCAAGTTAGCCGTGACCAGAGTTACGGTGGCAGCCCCGCCCTTGGAGGCTAAGGCTTTAGTGGCACTGGATCCGACTGGGAGAACATCGCGGAAATCTGGGACGTTAAAGGTCGATTGATCACTGTTGGAGGGGTTGCGGAAGGTATCGCTGATGATCGAGTAGAGCGCGGAGTACTGACTCTTTGAGACTGCTTGGCCCTGACACAAGATCCAGCCGCCGGGAGCGGTGGGGGTGCACCACATCGCGACCGTGCCGGTCATCGCCACGCCCTGAATTCCTTGCGGCCCCTGCGGTCCTATTGGGCCTTGAGCCCCTTGCGGCCCCTGCGGTCCTGTTCCTGAGACATTGCTGCCTGCCGGGATCACGGTTCCGGGCGGCTGGCCGCCAGGATAATTCTGGTTGACTAAGGTCAGAGTATTGGCCGTGTCATCGGTCGCCTGAACCGAGAAATATTCCCCGGCTTCCACGTAGACGATCTGACCGGCGGCAAAAGAGCTGGCATCGACCACGAAAGCGATTCCGGTGGTGGTTGGAATCGAGAAAGGCTGCGACAAGGTGGTGTAGACACTGGTTCCTGAAACGCCTTGGGGTCCAGGAGGCCCAGCAGGACCCACCGGACCCTGCGGACCCAAAGGTCCACGCGCATTGGCTGGAGCAACGCCGGTTCCGGCAGCGATCATGGTGCCGGGTGCGGCGTTATTAGGGTCGCCGGAATTGGCCAGATAGACCGTAAAGCCGTCTGGAGGGGATCCGATTACCGTGAAGGTTCCCGCGACCGGGATATAAACCAAAAGCCCTGGAGTCATCCAGGAGGTGTCGGTGACACTGGTCAGCTGCGGGACGCTATTGGCGGGGTCAGGAACTCTCCAAGGGACCGAGAGATAGCTGAAGGTGGTGCGTCCTGGCGGCCCTTGAGGCCCAGGCGACCCGTTACGGCCCTGGGGTCCAATCTGGCCTTGCGGCCCTGGTAAGCCCACACCAGGAGGCCCCGTTGGGCCTGGAGCGCCGCGAAGGGTATCGATAAACAGCCATTGAGGCAGAGCACCGGGAGGGGCCGATGGTTGTTTGCCGATCCAGTAGCCGCCGTCATCGAGGGTGTACGCCGAATCGCCAACAAAGACGGTCGCGCCATCGATGGGTGGGAGCTGGCTGTAGCTGGGAAATTGTCCTAAGAAGTTGCTCAAGCCGTGGACTCCCACGGAGATGCGCGCTTGGCTTTGAAAGTAGCATTGCCTTCGCGCAAGTGAACAGCTAAAAGTTCGGAATCGAGCTGGAGCTACACTACCCTTTACATATTCGCCATTACGGTGATGGCCGGGTCATCGTGGTGGATTCGGCTTGGGTGGAAGTGGCTGTGGCCCAGGAATACAATCACGCTTATGAGATTGTTCGGCTGGCTAATGCGGCCTACGCCATTCTCAGGGATCTTTCACAAAAGCCTATCTCAACTGGCAAACGGCCCAGAAACCTCGGGCTGGAAGGTCCTAAAAACGAAGGAGAAAAACATGAGAACCCTGCAAAAACTATTGACCGTCCTCGATGGCCAGAAACTGAGCCCGGGATATCTGACCCCGACAAAACCAACCGCCCTTGAGTACGCCATCGATCTTAAGAAACAGCTCGATACCGGCACCATTAATCTCACCGGATATCAGTCGCCGGGGAACCTGCTTTTTGCTTCAGCCTGGGTTGGGAGCTTGAGAGCCGGTATCGATGCGATCTGGTTGAACGGTCCTGACGGCAACCTGGACCTGAGCCACGGCAGCGGTCCTGCTCTCATTTTCACGGAGCCGGTGTGACCGATTATCGCGAAACATTGATCGCGATAGCTACGCTGGTTTTTTCAGCAACGATCATGATTTCAGTCGCGATCTTTGGTTATTATGTGACAGGGTGGATTTACACCATCTGGAACCCGGAAGAGGATTGATATGGCCCCTAAGAAAAGTCCGCCCAAGAAGAAGGCTGCCAAAGCAGCTCCACCAGCTCCCGTAAAACCACTCTCCAAGAAAAAGCCGAAGGGTAAGGCCAAATTACCAACGCTCGGCGGCGGCCTGATGGGCTTGGGCGGCACCGGGGCTTCCGGGATGATGCCGTAGTGGCTTCTAACGCTTTTGATCAGCTCAGCCTCGGAGATCAGAAATGCGCGATTGATATCTCAATTGCCGCGCTGGTCATCGGTACGCGGTTGGGCGCTGACAAGGCGCTCTATGATTACGTCTTAGCTGAGTTCACGAGGTCGCACACCATCCCGGCCAACCTCGCCAAGTATGCGCTCAGAAGCTTAGGCGAGAACCTGTTCAAGCAGGACTGGAGTTTCACCGTCACTAAAAAGGGTAGTGAATTGGCTGCCCAGTTTCATCCCGCTCCCCTCAACGAAAAAGCCGCCCAGGAAATTCCGTAACCTGGACGGCTGAGTATCGATATGCAAGTCCAACTCACCAGTGACAAACGCCATTCAATGAGGAGACAGTTACCTTGATTTCGATCATCGCAGCGGATCAGGGAAAAATCAAGAGAAACCCCTTTTTTGTTTCGCAAACCGTTGAAAATCAACGTTTTTTTCGGCATTATGATGAATGCGCAACGCTAGCGGGGGAAGGATTTGAACCTTCGACCTCATGGTTATGAGCCATGCGAGCTGACCGCTGCTCCACCCCGCAGTTTCGACTTCTATGGATCTACCCAGCCAGTGGCTTGGCTGCCAGCATAAATTGGGGCCAAGACCCAGCAATGTCCGTCGCGTCTCGTGTACCACATATCACCTAGCTGCCCGAACTTTGGCAGATTGGCCACATCAGCCAATTCTCCCCTGTAGGTGGTGCCTAAGACTCGTCCGTCTGGCATGGTGTCGTTCTCGAAGACCCCGATGGGGCGAATATGGAGGAGCTGAGCCCGAGGGGCTGTGGTGACCGCGACCGGCATCGCCCGGGGAACCGGCGAAGGGTCAGGCAAAGGCCGTGAGCCAGCGGCGGAAGGAGCTTGTACTTCCCTGCTCGGTGCCGCCGGTCCTGTCATCGGCTGGGGCCGGGTGACAGTCAGAATGGCGGCCAAAAGAATGCCGCCGCAGATCACAAAGCTCCAGACAGGCCGCCTGGGAGCGGTTTCTGGTTTAGGAGGGGGAGTAAAAAACCGTTCTTTGGGAAGAACGGTTTCAAATGGATCAGTATGAATGCGCATATACCGCTATACTACGGTAGCGTTGCGCATGCATTTAATTTTTCAAGGAGGAAATTGCGTCGAAGGATCTTCTCCTTCGTCCTCTTCGGGAGCCTCACCGGGTGCCGGTGGTTGCGGTGGAGGGGCGGCCTGAGATGGCGGCTGAGTGTTCCCAGCGCCTCCAGTAGCGCCTTTCTGAGCCGCAAAGGGAATAGTGGTGCCTACCGGCCCTGACGGAGCTGGAGGAGCGTTTACCGGCGCTTGCGCAGCTTGCGCCTGGGCAGCTTTCTGAGCAGCTTGCTGGTCCGCCTGTCTGCTGGCGGCTTGTCCCTGTTTGACGGCGGCCTGATCAATGTCGCTGGGGCCCAGCGATTGGTCACCGCCGCCGGTCTGGGCGGCACGCATCTTGGCGGCATTGGCTTCCATCCCGGTCAGGTGCTCTTCGACTTCTTCATCGAACGGAGTTGGCTTTCCTCCCAGAGCTTGGCCGTACCTTTTTATACCCTCCATCTCGTCATCGGAGAACTGACTGGCGATATCCTCGGGTGACTGTTTCTTCTTGGCCATCGATGATTATATCACAAGTTATGCGCAACGCTAGGCCGCTTCATCCTCGTCTTCTTCTTCGACCTCTGGACCGTGGACCTGCTCATGGGTCAAGCCGTGTTTTTCCATATAGGGCTCCAGTTTGGCGCGCATCTTGGGATCCGCGTGACCGACATAGTTCTTGGCCGTTTTGACCCGGGCTTTGACCCGTTTGGCTTCTTCCTGAATCGCCCCATAATGCTTCCGCAGGTCCGCCGAGGTCATCGGTTCGCCGGTCTTTGGGAAAGCGAGGTCTGCGACATCATCAAAGCTGGATTTCTCGGCCCCAGCTCCCCGTGTCCACCCCTGCTTTTCCCAGTGATGCTTCTCGGCAAACCAAGCTATCGCTTGAAGATCGTCCGGGTTCATCTTCTTGCCGGTGCGCCGAGTAATCTCGTCTGCCGCGTGCCGCATCGCATCCTGGCTGAAAGCGAAATCCAGAGAGTTGACTCCCGGTTCGGACTTCCCTTGCGCTCGCCAGGGGCCGGGGCCGTGACCTTCGTAACCCAGGCGTTTGAGGAACCGGGCGGCCCAGACATCGATAGTGGCTTCGAGCGTTCGTCCGGTCAGGTTCCCGGCGAAGTTCGGGGTCTTGGGTGCCCCTACTTCTTTGAGCCATGTCCCAGCCAGAGCTTTCAGGACGGCGATGGAGTTGGCATTGTACTTGGAGCCTTCTTCCTGGCCCGGTTGGATCTGCTGACGCGGCAGAATGCCGTGGTGATGGATCCAGTTGGCCATCGCCGCCGCATCCTCTTTGTGGGTCTCCACGGCATTGCCGTCCTTATCGTAGAGCGGGATCCCAAGACTCTTCATGTGGGCCACCAGGGCACCTTTGCCCTCCCGCATCTTCTCGTAGCCTTCCAGGTACTTCTTGATGTGATTATCGAACTTGCCGCTCTTGTACTGTTCCAAGGCATCCAAAGATTGGATGAAGTTGTTTCTGACTGGCGTCTTGGCGCTAGTGGCTCCTAGCAACTGGGCAAACAGCTCGTGATGCTCGCCCAGGGCATCGGCCAGCTTTTTGCGCATCCGCGAATACCACCCTTCTCCGGCAGCAATCTCGGGGATATCCTTAATCTTCATGAACTCGTCCACGATCTTGTTGCCCATGGTATGGACGGCGCTGGCCGTGTGCATGGCGCTCAAGCGGCGGCGCTCGGTCTGATTCAAATGAGCATGTTTCAGCACGGGTTTGCCGGTCTCAGGATCGATCACTTCCTTTCCGTCAGGCCCGATCAGGTTCCCAAGGGTGTCCTCGTGCTTATCAGCATCCTTGATTTGTTTGAGGCCCTTCTTTTTCAGGAGCGGACTATTGGCCAGATCGTAGTCGATCTTCTTATACATCGGGTTGCCAGCAGGATCGTACTTGATCGATTTGTCGTCGTTGCGGTCCACTTCCAAGGGATGGGCGTCTGGACCCTTGTACTGTTTCTCCAGGTCCTGGGCCACCCGCTGTTTCAGATAGGCTTGCCGGGTTTTCTCGTTGGCGGTCTTCCAGCTTGGCTTCTCCAGCGCAGCGGTCGCTGTCGGCTTGGGCGCTGCCGAAACTTGTTCTAGTACAGGTTTGGCAGCTTTCGGCTTCTTGGCTACCGGCGGTAACGGCTCATCAGGTGCTGGTGCGACAGCTGGCGGCGCGGCTTCTTTTGGCTTTGCGATGGCCGCAACTTTACTCGGATGGATCAGCGCGCTTTTATCAAAGACGTGGACTGAATCCGGTTGCTCTTTACCTTCCGACAAACGCACTGCTTTTTTCCCAGCGGTTTTAGCGTCAGAAATAGCCTTATCCACTCCTTCGACATCGTTGGCTTCGATGGGTTCATCCGGCTCGTGGATATCATCAGTTTTAACGTGCCGCTCTTGGATTTCGTGGTCCTGTCCGCTTTGAGTGAACTGTCTGGCCCACTCTTTATCCGGGCTATAGTAATGCCCCTGGCCGCCAGTGGCCATGCCACGATAAAGCTTCTCAGTGGCTGGTTTCTCTTTTGGCGCTTCAGTGCCCTCGGGTTCCGGCGACGGTGGCGCTTTCGGCTTCGGCGGCCTGGGAGGTTTGGGTGCGAGCGGCTTGGGAACTGGTGGCGCTGGCGCTTCGGGTGTCTCCACTGGCGCTGCTGCTTTCGGAGCTTTCGGCTGCGACGGCTTGGACGGCAGCGGAACCTCGGCGGCTTTCTTCCGGTAATCGTCCACCCCTAGTTTCCCGCCCACCCACTGTTGACGAAGATTATCCTTCATCTGGGTGTGCTCTTCTGGCGTGATCGCCTCGGGATCATCCTCGTAAGGCGTAATCAGACCGCCGGAACCGCCAATGAAACGGTAATCCTCGGGATCTTCTCCCAGAGCTTTAATCTGGTTCCTGGCCTCTGCTTCGTCGATTCGGTGCTCACTGAAGTCGCGCTCGATCTTGTTGATTTTCGCGTTGTCCTGGAAAGTGTGATGAAGGGAGGCCCCTACCGCTACGTCAGGCCGTCCGCGTTCACTGGTCCTGGCTAGGGCTTTGGTCAGAGCCTGATACCCTTTCCCGGGCCGGATCGATTCGGGCATATGCTCTTCAGTGGGATGAATCTCGTGAATCAGCCCTGCCCTGAACGTCTTGACAGCATGCTCCAGAACCCTTTTGCGCCAGCCCGGTTCATGTTGCTCGATATCGTGCTGGAGCCGGTTGGTTTCGCCTTTCTCAGTGATCAGGGTGCCGTTGGCCCGGGCCAGTTCCCGAATCTTTTTCGCATCCTCATGCTTGGAAAAAGCGGCATCGTTGTTGATCACTGTTCCGATGAAGTCCGCTTCTTTGCGGGTCAGCATGTAGGGAACATGCTCCCGGTCAGGTTCGTTGGGGTGATCTTCGGTTCCGATAGCGTAACCACTCCCGGTCGCGGTATGACCGGCTAGCAAGTTATGGAAATAACCTTCCAGATCATTAGAAAACTTGGCTCCTAACTCTTTGTAAGGGGTTTTGCGCCCCATGGCGGATAACTTATCGTTGAGGTGCTGGAAATTGTTAGCCAGGATGTTAGTCGAAAGGCCCTGGATGTAGCCCTGGTGCGGGTCCCCGGCTTTTTCTCCTTTCTTGTCAGGCAGCTTCACTCCCACGCTTAACGGGATCATGCTGTGCCCTACCAGCTGGCCTTCGGTGGTCCCCATCAGCCGCGCTTCTGGACTGTGCGCGTCATACTGGACTTTCCGCGATTCTCGGGTGGGGAATTTCTCCGCTTCCTGTGGCGCGGAGATGTAGCTGATGTGCATCGGCTGCTTGTCTGCGATAGCTGTTTCGCCCTGACCCAGGATCCCGCGCTGACGGCCCTGCTTGCCGTAGGGGAGCCCACTCAGGAGCTGATCGTGGAATAGATCACCTTCGACGAAGTGCTCGCCCTTGATATAACCGTCCTTCTGCTTTTTGACCCTCGGGTCATCGCCAGAGAGAAGCCCAGCGTGTTGTGCGCCCTGATCTTTAAGAGATCCGCTCAATTCTTCCATCCCAGGAGGATTAGGGTCACCGTGAGTGCTCCCGGCTGGGCGGCCTGTAAACTCGGTGGGTTCGGCCTGGACCGGCTGAGCTTTCTGCTTGGGCTGATCTTTGGGCGGGGGTGCTGGAGGAGGAGGTGCTTGGGCAGCTTGCGGCTGCCGTGCCGGTGCCTGTTGCTGCGGTGTGCTGGCAGAAATCGCCGGAGTCTTGGCACTGGACTGCGGGGGCCGGAAGTTAGCAGCGCCGGTTACAGGCGAAGCTTGAGAAACCGTGGCTTTGCCAGCGAAGGCCAGGGCCTGCTCGCGGGTAAACCCGCTCTTGATCAGCCCCAGGACTACGGACGGATCGACTGCTTGGGATGGTCCAGCTTGTGCTGCCGGTGCTCCAGGTGCCGCCGGAGGCGGTCCCGGGACAATCTTGGGCACCTTCCCTGGCATCAGCTGTTTGGGGGCAAGGAGCTTGGGGGTAACTCCCTGCTGTGGCCGGATGTTGAGCTGAGTGCTTGGAAGCTGGGCTGGCGCGGAGGGTGCCGGTGGTGGAGCACCCACTTGGAGAGGGCCGATCCCTTTACCGGGAGCGATGTTCTGAACGCCTTGAGCGTATAGCTGAGCCTGCTGCGGGGTGAAGCCCCGATTTATCAGGGCCTGAACCATGGGGTTTACGCTTGCGGAGGAATCAACGGGCTGGCTCTGTTGCTGGCCCCCTCTACCACTCATGGCGTTAGCGACCAGTGCCCCAGCGGCTGCGCCACCGAGAAAGGCCCCAGCCCCGCCACTGCCACCGGAATCCCCTTGTGGAGCGGCTTGACTCGACCCTCCACCACCACCACCACCTCCGAAACTCGAGGCTTGCGGCGAGGGTGGGCGGGATTCAGAACCGCCGCTACCGGCTACAGGTATCGAAAACAGTGGTTGACCTGCGAATGGATCTGATGATTTGCCTCCACTCTTGCCGCTATCGCTCTTCCCGCCACCACTATTCCAGCCTGCCAGCTGGTCTGCGGGGATCGCGTAAGGTTTGCCGTCTCCTCCTACGATCTGGTAGCTGACCGAATGATTGTCGTTAAAGCCCAGCTCCCGCCCAGCTGCGGGGGTCATATCCAAGACTTTGCCGGGATGGCCTCCCAAAGAGCCCTGGATGTCCACAATGGGAAAACTATGGATCTTGCCGTCGAGGCCTTGAGCTTCGACATGGGCTGACCTGATCGCCTGAATGATCTTCTGGGCTTCGGGAGTGTCCAGCGGAGCATAGGTTCCATCAGGAAGTTTTTTAGTGAACTTGCCAAAGGCGGTCTCCAGGACATCGACCGGCACGGCCACCGCTTTTAATTTCGGGTTACGCGTATTAACCCCGCCGAAGAACCCGATCCCGTTATCATCTTTGTCGTAAGAGCCATCGTAATTGAGCCCGAAACTGGTGGCGGTGCCTTTGAGCATCCCGTCGCCCACAACCGTCTTGGGCTCGTCAGTGGTTGAAGCCGAAGGAGCGGCAGGCGCGGTCGAGGTGGTAGAAGGTTTTCCGCCTTGGATATCCGATGCGCTGTTAGCAATCTGGGTCGCTGTCCCATCCGGTTGTTGCCACCAGATCGAACCGTCCTCGCGAGTCTGCAGCTGCCCCTTCTGGAACATCTGGTTGACCCCAGCAATGCTCTGGGTGTCGCTTTTGGGGATCGTCGAGAGAACAAACGCCTTGGCGGCCTGGGGCGTAATCGGCGTGGTTGCCGCTGGTTTAGCCGGTGCTGATGGAGCTATAGAGGTGGCAGCTGGTGGAGCGGTATCGGTGTCTCCAGGAATCTCCCCCGAGGCGGTGGAAGACTTATCCGGCTGGGTCTCATCCGCTGGGGCTGGAGACGGTTGCGGCTTGGGCGGTGCCGGTATATTCCCTGAGATGGTCTTTGGTATCTGGCCTGCGGCAACAGCTTGGGCGGCTCCTGGGCTGATGCCTTGGGCTTTCAAGACCTGCTGCAGCTCGTGCGGATCCGGTGTCGATGATTCAGGTGTCGGAGTCGGAACGGGCGGTTGGGCTTGCGGAACGGGAAGATTCGCCGGTGGTGGTGGCGAGATGCTGGGCTGTGCCGCTTCAGGTGGGGTAAACGCGGGAGTCGGAGCTGGAACAGCTACAGGCGGCGGTGGCTGTTGAGATCCATTGTCTGGAACCGCACCAGGATAGGCAGAGGTCTTCGCTTCCGGTTTGGAAGGTTCGTCTGGAACCGCACCAGGATATCCAGGATGGGTCTTTGTCTCTGATTTTGACGGTTCGTCTGGAATCGCCCCTGGATATGCTGGATTCGCGTCTTTTGCTGGAGCTTTTGCCGCAGGAGCTGGAGTGTCAGCAGGCTTGGCAGGAGAGTCAGCGTCAGTTGGCGCGCCTCCTATGGTCCCTAATCCTGGGGCCATGCTTAGCGGCGGTGTTTCTACTGGCTCTGGCGCAGCAATAGCCATTGTTTTCCTTTAGCTCAGCATCACCAGGAGGCCATCCAGGATCTCGTCGTCCATGGGTGGCAACAAGGTTCGGCAGTATTCTTTGAATGTTTCGTGGCCTGCGTCTCGATATAGCATGTCATCCCTAATTCTCCTGAGTGCTGATGCTGATTCGCTTCGCAGGAAGCTCTCAATCACCAGTTCCAGCCGCTTTAAATCGTCATTCATTCCCCACGGTCCTCCAGCCATTTGTCGAGAGCTTGCAAGAATGTCAGGTTTTTCCTGTTCTTCCTGATTCGTTTTTCGACGTCATCGAATAGCTCGGCGGCTTTATCTTCAGGGGTGATAACGGGCTCCCAATCGACTTCCTTAATAACAGATTTACGTTTGGTGTGAACTTCCCCCCGGGGGGAAGTTCGCCTGTCGCTGAGGACTTTACGCATTGATTTCTCGGTCTTTGGCCGTTCTGGCTCTGCCAGTTTCAGGGCCTCTTCACCAGCGTCCATGAGTCGGTAGACTTGGCTTTTCTTGAGCCCTAGCCGTGTCTCGAAATATTCTTGAAAGGTCGCGTATCCTTTTTCTTGGTAAAGCTTCTTGTCTCTGACTCGCGCCAAAGCTTCGCCTACTTCAATGAAGGTGGCTTTACCGCGCCCGATAATCTCTTCCTCTTTTTCCAGTTCTGTTAAAGTCGGCTTGCTTGTGCCGAAATCGCTGAATAGATTCTTTCCTGGTTTCAACATATTGGCCCCATCGTAGAAAAACCTGCGGTGGGGCTCAATCGTTTTTAGGGTGGTTATCATTTTTACCCTTTACTCAAGTAGGAAAGTGCCGTATGCTCAACGTATGCAAGTCGCGATTCTTATTTACCTTCTCATTACTAGCCTCCGAGACGATGCCGCCTACCGAGAGGAGCAAGCCATGCGATCTGTTCAAGAGATCGAGACCGAGACTCGTCTTTACGCATGGGCGCTCGCCCTCCTGTCTGGCGTTCTGGGCGCTCTCATTGTGGGGTTCTTAGTATTTGTCCATCAGTAGTCTTGAACCGGGTATTCGGATGTTTCTCCGCGAATCGCGGATAGTCGTCAGTATCTACGGTGAAGAGGTGATCCTTATAGAGGTTGCCTGGATCGTTGAGTTCTTTGCCTTGATCTATCCTCAGTACGTTCGCGTCATGTTTGGGATCAATCCGCATCCACTGCGTCTGGCCTTGGCTGACTAAGCTCTTGTAGCGAGCATCACCGACTGCCTGCAAGGCATCCAGCTTTCGTAATCTGGTCGTTAAATCCTGACCAGACCAAGCAGCGTCGGAAAGAATATTAGAAGCAGGGATGTTCTGTAGTCCCAGACGTACCCAGTCTGCAATGTGGACATTGGGGGTTTCCTGTCCCCCGCCCTCCCCTGGATTTAGTAATAATTCTGGATGCGCCTGCACTAGCTTTTGTGTCTTATCAACGGTTTGCTCCAGAGTCCTGATGGCATCTGAGCTGGTAGCGTCCATCCCGCCAACTGCCCCGCGCAACATTTCACCCACGGGATATAAAGCGTGCTCTAGCGGAGACTCCTGAAAGAACGGTTGCTTCGAGACGAGCGTATTTGCCGCATTGGCTCCTGCGGCTCTCAGTTTATCAAGGGAGCTTAGGTTGGGATATCCATTCTCGCCCAATGTTTGAATGATATCGTGGGTTTGCTTAACCAAGGTGTGGAACTGCTCTGAGGCATCCAGGTCGTTATTGAAACCAGTGGTTGGCGAAGATCTTGCGAAATTTTCATTCTGCCAAGCTCGTTGTAGCCATGGCTCCATTTCCTTTTCCGGCATCTTGGCGATCTCGTCTCGCGAGAGAAAACCGTTTTGACCCCACTTGTCCCACATTTGCTGCCGTGCCGCAGAATCGGGCAGCTCGTAGTCCTCGTATTGATTGGTGCCTAGGTACCAACGTTTTTGATCAAAATAATGCCCAGGGGGCCCAGGCAGCGTTGTGTAAACACGCCCTCGATTAGTCGAACTGGGATCATCGTTAACATAGTAAGTATAGGGGCCTGTGTTGCCGGGGAGTGGACGGTCACCAAGGTATTTACCAGTAGCAGGCCCCATCGCCTTTGCCTGGGCGTTGAGAGAATCTTGATCTGCCGGGGAAACGGTGGAGGCGGAAGGAGGAGGATTAATGGGTGTCCCTGGTGCGGGGCCCGTCTGAGCTGGCTGTCCCGCAGGCGCGGTTTGCGCCATCAGGTTCTGCGGGTTGGCAGTCGCTTGAGCGACGGCATTGCGATAGGGCGCGGGATTGTAATCACCGGGAGCT
>Ga0210395_10003338_pt1 | contig 12349 bp, 7 predicted proteins | sample IncBWH4OmetaG_FD_150861 | JGI IMG/M metagenome (GOLD analysis project Ga0210395, IMG submission 150861) | Forest soil microbial communities from Barre Woods Harvard Forest LTER site, Petersham, Massachusetts, United States - Inc-BW-H-4-O ...
CGCCAGCGGTGCATTCACATTCGTCATGTTCACCGCGAAATATTCCGCAAACCGCGTATCTACGAAAATTCGCTCGCCGATATTTTGTTCCGCGAGAGTCACATCCTCGTCCCTCTCGAATTGCGGCGCCTTTCCGGATCCACATCCCGAAATCCACGGCAGCAAGCACCCACTCAGCCCGCAAATCAAAATGATCATCCCCGTGTGTCGTGGCATCACGCTCATCTGCCTTCTCCCGTCGCTGGCTTCCCCGCATAACTGAACAAACCGCTCTTCCCCAAACTCTTCACGTACGCGATCACCTGCCACCGCGTGTCTTCCGGCAACTTGCTCCAGGTAGGCATCCCTTTGCCCAGGTTCCCGTTCCTCAGCAGCCAGAAAATCTCGCCGTCCGTCGCGGATTGCACCCGCGAACTCCGCAAGCTCGGTTTCTTCCCTTGCCCCTCGGCGTCCGCTCCGTGGCACTTTGCGCAGTGGTCTTCAAACACTCTTCCCCCAGCCGCGATCGCATCCTTTTGCCCCGCATAAGGATTTGTCCGCGCCCGGTCCCCATCCGGAACACGTTTTAGCCACGAACCATCCGCGCTCGCGTAAGCCGCCGCCGCAAAAATTAGCGCCGCTGACAACACAGCCGAATTTCTTCGATAACTCGATGTCGAAGTTCCCGAAACCATCAGTTCGCTCCCTTATGAAGCCGGCTGAAGATTTGCTGAATTTCGTAGGACACCTTGATGCGGAAAAGCACGCCAACGCTGTTCGCGTTCAGCCCAAAACTCGGCGAGAACGTAACCGTCGGACCTTTCGGTATGTCGAAGCTCACTGTGGGCCCCAGGTACTGCGACGTCTCCTTCCACCCAAAGCTGTAGCGGGTGCCCAGCCCGCCGTATATCTCGGCCCCGGCGGCGAAATTCTGCCGGCAGAAAAAACACGAGCGCGCGCTGGCCTTGGACGCCAGTGCCCGGCTCGTCCCTAGCGCATAGCCGAACTCCCACGGCTCGTTGCTCAAATTTTTTTCCGCTATGAAGTTTTCAGAGAGGTTCCAGCCCTTCACGTCGCTCGAAAGGATCAGCTTCAGTTCCATCGAGCGCTCCACCGTCTTGCGCCCCTGCGCATTGCTCAGTACCAAATCCGAGATGCTGTCGTGGCCCACGATCTCCAGAAGGCTGCGATCCGCGTGGTTGATATCTTCAAACTCCATGTACAAAACGGGGTTGATGAAGTGCTGCCGCAGCAGGGGGCGCACCCGGTTCTCCCAACGGAATCCCGTGAATACCGTGCTGTCGTTCTGCGTGCTCTGGCCCGAGAGGTAGAGTTCCGTCGTCCACCACCCTTTGGCCCCGTACTCCAGTTCGAGTGTCGTCGAGCCGAAGGAGTTGCCGTTCTTCGGCGACGCCTCGACGCCCTTCATGGCGATCTCTAGATTGCCCGGCTCTTCCAACGCATCGGAGTAAGTCACCAGATAAGGTGGCTCCTGCGCCTGTGCTCTCTGCGCGCAAACGCTCAAAGAGAAAAGAGCCATCAGGGCTCGGTATATAAACCTCGCGGCAAGACCTGCGTGACGACGAATCGAGTTCAGTTGTAAGTCCATCCGCCCTGCCTTAGTTGCAAACAATTTGCAACAAGAATGGATATGAGACTAATCTAGTCCTAATTTAGATGCAACTAATTTTCATGTAAGACTTTTGTAACCGACTATCCTTGCTAGGAGATAGCTCTTCTCGGTTGCCTGTTGTCTTAGGAGCTTGGGAAAGACCTCAACGCCCGTTCACCTACTGCGCGTCGGGAGGTTTCGCGGAAGCATTGTGGTTCAAATATCGCTCAAACCAATAGATTTGCCAGTTCAAACTCTCGACCATATGCTTCGGCTCGCCTGTCCGCGTCAAATTGTGGTTCTCGCGAGGAAAGAAAACGATCTCCGACGGTACGCCGTAATGCTGCAGCGCGCGGAACCACTGCTCGCCCTGCTCGATCGGCACGCGGAAATCGTTGTCGGAATGGAGAATAAGCGTCGGCGTGCGGACGTTGCGCGCATATTTTAAAGGCGAAGCGTCCCAGTATTGGTCGAAGTCGTCAAAAATAATTCCTTTGAAATAGTCTTCGTGGCCGTACGCCCCGTCACGCGTGCCGTCGTCGCTGATGAAATTGGAGACCGAGCGCAAAGTCACAGCCGCTTTAAATCGGTTGGTGTGCGAAACGATCCAGTTGGTCATGTAGCCGCCGTAACTTCCGCCGGTCACACCCAGGTCATTTCGATCGACCCATGGATATTGCTTCAGCGCGGCATCTACTCCGGCCATGATGTCCTGATAATCCATGCCGCCCCAATTGTTGATTTCCCCGCGCTCGAATTTCTCGCCGTAGCCGGTCGAGCCGCGCGGATTGCAGAAAAAAACCGCCCAGCCCTTGGCGGCATAGACCTGGAATTCGTGATACCAGTCGACGCCAAACATGCCCTCCGGCCCGCCATGAATCACCAGCACCATCGGATATTTCTTGCCCGCCTGCCAGCCAAGCGGCTTCACGAAGAATCCGTCGACAGACCAGCCATCCGTGCTCTTGTAGGCTAGGCGCTCGACGGGCTGCAACTCCAGCTGCGCCCACAACTCGCTATTCAGATGCGTCAATTGACGTTCGCCAGAGCCATCGAGATTCGAGATGTAAAGATCATCGAGATGCTCGAAATCGTTGGCAAGATAAGCCATTTTCCCACTGCTCTCATTTACATCGAACGCATGAATGCCACGCGGGCCAGAAGTCACGGCAGAAAAGGTGTGCGCGATTGGATCAGCGCGAAAGACGTGCGTTTCTCCTTTCACGCCCGCCGTGAAACAAACGGCGCTAGGAGCCAGCCAGTGCAATTCCCCGGCGATCATATCGAAGTCCTTCACAGCAAGCTGCGAGGCAGTCCCACCGGACGAGTCCGCCAGGTAAAGCTTCGCAAATTGGTGAACGGCAGTTTGGCCGGTGAAGAGAATCTGCTTGCCGTCCGGCGACCAGCGCGGATTTTCGTCCTCGAACGCGTGATCAGAAATCTTGGTGAGCGTGCCGCCCGCAGCCGGAATCACCCAAACGTCCGTGTTGTGGCTGTCGTCGTAGGCTTTTCCCGTGCGATCGGAGACAAACGCAACGTGCGTGCCGTCCGGCGACCACTGCGGATCGGTATCGTTCCAATCCTGGCCCTCCGTAATCTGCTTGGCTTCTCCGCCTTGCACGGCAACCATCCACAAGTGGCGGCGCTTGTCGTCAAACCACCCAGTGTCGTTGAATTTGTACTGAATGTGCGTGTAATGCCGGACGTCGCTCTTGCGATCGGCAGCCGCCACGCCATCCATCGGCCCGGAAGTGCTGACCACAACGATCCGCGACCCCTCGGGCGACCATTGGTAATTCTGCACACCGTTTTTCAATTTGGTGAGAGCAATCGCCTCGCCCCCGCCGGCAACCGAGAGCAGATAAATCTGAGACTTGGGCGTTTCCCCAGCGGGTAGATCCGAAGCCCGCGCCGAAAGAAATGCCAGCGTCTTCCCGTCGGGACTCCACCGCGGCGAGTTGGAGCTAAAGCCCTCGGCGCTCAATCGCCGCGGTGCCGCCGAGCCGTCCGCAGGCACGATCCAAATCGAAGACTCGCGGCGATTCTTCTTCTGGTCGATGACCGTCAAAACATAAGCCACAACTCTGCCGTCGGGCGAAATATGCGGATCCCCAATGAATCTGAACGAGAGATAGTCTTCCGGTGTAACGCCGCGCTTAACCTGCGCCCGCGACGCGCCGGACGGAAAGAGGCTGAGCGATAGGAAACCCGAAACGGCAAAAAGTGTGCGAAGTTTTCCCATGATGCGGGGAACTCTAACACACCGAGCACTAGGCACAAGTGACTCCGTCCATGAAAAACTCTACTTTTGCAAAGGTGGCGGAGCTGCGGACATTTTGCGCGCGACGTCCTCTTCAGCCTTTTCGTGCAGTTCACGGACTCTGGCGAACTCTTTTTGGGCTGCTGGCTGGTCGCCGGTGGCCTGGTAGACCCGTCCAAGCCGGTAGTGCGCATCGGGTTGTTCCGGATCCAATGCCACGGCACGCTTCAGCGAAGCGATGGCATCCCGATAGTGCCCTTGCTTTGCAAGAATGGCTCCCAGATCGAGATGCGCGATGCGAATGTCGTCTCGTGCTTTTAAGGCCCTTCTGAGCAAGCTCGTGGCGTTAGCTGGATCGTCTTTCTTCATGGCAATATCGCCAAGATAGGCCAAGGCTTGCGCGTTATCCGGATCAACCGACAACTCGCCCTTGAATTCGGGCTCCGCCTCATCGTACTGCTTAAGCTTCCAATGCAGGTAGCCAAGACCAAAATGAACGTTGGGTTCCTCGGGACCGGCCTTGGCGGCCTCCTGGAACTCCGCAATGGCCTCCGGGGTCCTTCCCAGGCCGTCCAGGGCTTCTCCGGCCAGGACGTGAGCTGCGGCTGACTCTGGGTCGCGCTGCTCGATTAAGCGGAACTCCTCGAGTGCGCAATCGAATTTTTTTGCCCACAGGCAGCTCTGCGCCAGGACTTGTCGCAACTGGGTATTGTCTGGATCCGCCTTCGCCGCCACTTCGAGCTCCTTGGACGCCTCCCTAAACCGCTTCGCACCGTAATAGCTCAACCCAAGCAGGGCACGTGCCTGCGTGCTGTCTGGCTGCGCCACCAAAGCAGCGTTGAGCGGGGCTAAAGCCGCGTCAAAGTGACCCTGCTTGAATTCCGCGAGGCCCAGATTTAGCTGGATACCAGGCAGTTTGGGGTCGAGGCGCAGCGCCTTTCTGTAGGCGGAGGCCGCTTCCGGATATTTCTGCTCTTTCGAGAAGTCCACCCCCAGGCTGGCCAGCGCGCCGGCGTCTCGCGGGTTCTGCGCGATCACCACCTGCCAAACTCGGATGGCGTCGTCCAGCTTCCCTTGCTGCTCGAGAGCGATGGCGTCCGAAGGGCCGGGCGATTGCGCGAACAAGCAACTCGTCCATAGAAGAGCGGCACCAAGCAGCAACCAGGGAAGTTTCCAGGAGAAGACCATGGTTACCATTATGCCCCCGTCCCCCCGGTTTTTTTCGTAAGTGCCGATTCTAGAGTGCGCCTTCGAGTGGCCAGAAAGTGAGAGGGAGGTTTTTGCATTCTCGGATGAGCTGTGCAAACCTTTGCCGGAGACAACGTTCTTTTCCGAGCTGCGAGAGAAAGCCCGCAAAAGAAAAAACCCCGCTCGCAGGTTCTGCGAGCGGGGCGGGTGAAACTACCGGAGTGACTAGAAAAACAGCTTCAGCCCGATCTGGAAGACGCGCGGGTCGAAGGCAGAAGTGACCTGGCCAAACTGACCGTTTGGAAGGCCGGTTGTTGCATTGAAGCCGCTAAAGCTGTTACCGATGTTGTTAAACTGGGTGTGGTTCCAGGTGTTGAACGATTCCACGTGTAACTCCAGCCGACTGCCACGCTCCTCATTCAACATGAAGTTCTTGATGAGCGAGAGATTCCAGTTGTCACGGCCAGGACCACGGATCGAGTCAAATCCGACGTTGCCAAATGATCCAACCGCTGGGTCAGCGAACGACGCGGGATTAAACCACTGGCTAACAGTGTGTGGATAGTTTGCCACTGCGCTCGTGTCTGGCCGGTTGGTCGCATTGGGGATGCCATTGCTGCCCTGATTGCCGCCCAGGAGGAGATTGACGGGCAAGCCCGATTCCACGGTGACGATTCCGGATACGGTCCAGCCGGCGATAACCGTTCTCGTGAATCGGTTTTGGCTGTGGCGGAGGAACGGAATGTCGTACACGAACTCTGACAGCAGGATGTTCGTGCGGTCAAATTGCGACGGTCCGTAATCAAACTTCCAACCCGCGTAGGGATTCGAAACGGTGGCCAAATCGCCGTTGTCGCCGCCCGTAGACGGGTCCATAGCCTTGGACCATGTGTAAGCGACCTGCAGTTGCAAGTCTTTCGTGACGTTTCCGTTCAGGCTGGCTTGGAGCGCGTTGTAATTGCCATCCGCTTCATTGTTTGCCTGGAGGAGGGAGCCAAACCCTGGATATTGCAGGGTGGAAGCCGCTGCATAGTTGAGAGTGCCACCAATAATGGCCGGCAACTGGGATTGATTTACGAGGTCATACTGGGCCTGTTCGCTCTGATGCCGCTCTTGGTTTCCGACATACTGAAGCGTCAGCACCGTCTTGGCTCCCAGCGAATGCTGGACGCCCAAGCTGTACTGGTAGCTGACCGGCAGTTTGTAGTTGGCGTAATCCAAGCCGTTGATGCTGGCAGGGACGATCGGAAACCCGACAGTTGGACCGTTGAGCAAACTAACCTGCGGATTTTGAAAACTAACGTTGTTGAGACCGGCCGTCAAACTGAACGGAATGTTCGGACCGGCGTCGTACATGTCGTTGCCCTGAATGCGCTCGTACATGATGCCAAAGCCGCCGCGAACAACGGTCTTTCCGGTGCCGGTGAGGTCATAGGCAAAACCTAGACGCGGACCGAAGGCGGCCCAATGATTGGCTACGAGGCCCTGCGGGACGCAGAAACCGCCGGTGCAGCTGCCCGGAATGCCGATGCCATTTAGATAGATCGGAACTCCCGCGAGAATAGGATTGGGGCTGCTACCGAGGCCGAGACTCGTCGGGCTGATGGTGCCATTTGGCAAAACGGTCGCCGGCGCGGCTGGGTTATAGAGTTGCGTATAGAAATTGCCCATGCGGTTGTTAGCTTCGTATGTATGCGGCACACCGTCCCAGCGCAGGCCGAGATTCAGAGTGAGCCGACGATTCACGCGCCAGTTGTCCTGGACGTAAGCAGCCCAAGAGACGTTGTTCCAGTGGCCGCTGTCTTGAACCGCCAATTCGCTGTAGCTGTCAGCAGTACCGAGCAGGAAATCGCCGAAGCTATTTCCGGTGAAATTTCCGTTGAAGTTGAAGCCGCCTTGGGTTTCTCCAAAGAGGTCCTGGATTTTCTTGTAAAGGGCCCAGCTGCCGCCGATCTTGATCTGGTGGGCTCCCTTGGTCCAGGAGACGTCATCACGAATCTGATAATCGTCCGCCTTATTCTTCCAGGGCCAGCTGGAGATTTCAAACTGAGTGCCGGCGCCGCCGCTTAGATCGATGTTGGGGATGCGGTCCTGGTTGTTGGGACCGGAGAATAATCTGCCAGAGGTGAACCCGGTCGGAAGACCCAAGCTGGTCAAGCCGGATCCTGCGAATGGGATGATGTTGATGCGATTGCCGTTGTAGTTGAAGGCGAGTTCATTGACCAGCGTCGGGCTGATGAGATACGTCGAATGGATCACTGCGCTGTAGGAGGGGTTGCCGAAGGTATCCGCGACCGTGGGAACGTTGTCGCCGCTCCACTGTGACTCGCCGAAGTCCTGGGAAATCTGTTCGGAGATCCAGTGACCAAAAATGGAGAACTTGCTGTTGAAGGTGTGATCGATGCGCGCAATTTCTTCCTTCACGCTGGTAGGAGAGTTGTTGCCACCGATAAATGTGGCACTCCCGTTAGAAGCGACAGTATTGGCCTTCGGGAAGATTCCGGCGGTAAGGAGCGCCTGCGCGTTGCCGCTGAGCATGCACGTCGGAATGGTGTCGCCAGGGAAAGGCGAACCTTGCGTGACTCCTAGAGGAGCGACGCCACCTGGACAATTGGCGAACAGAATCGAGGGTTTGACTTGCGCCGTGGTTGGAACATTAACGGTGATGCCGGTGCCTGTAAAGTCGCCGGTATAGGCGGAGGTTGGAGGAACGGTCTGATTGATAATGCCGCCCTGAACCAACCTGCGCCACTCCATATTGTAAAAGAAGAACGTCTTCTTCTTCTCCGGGTTATAGAGCTTCCCGAAAGTTACCGGGCCGCCGACGTTGAAACCCCAAACGTTGTTTCTGAGTTCTGCAACTTTTTGAGGAGGAGGGTTGAAGAAGTTGCGCGCGTCGAGCGCGTCGTTGCGGACGAATTCCCACGCCGAAGCATGTATTTGGCTCGTTCCGGACTTCAGAACCATGGTCATGGTTCCGGCAGAGGAAAGACCATAATCGGCGCTGTAGTTCGAAGTAAGCGCTCGGAATTCTCCGATCGCGTCAACGGAAGGCATAACGGAGATACCACCCGAACCGCCGCGGTCGTCGTCTTCACCCCCATCAAGCAACCAAATGTTGTGCGCGTAGCGCATGCCGTTAATGCTCACGGCGGCGCTGCCGCCGACCGGTGTGGCCACCTGAAAGTCCGGCATGTTGCTCGAGGCCCCAGGCGTCAGCAAGGCCAGGGAGTAAATGCTCCGCCCGTTTGTGGAGAGCTGCGCGATTTCTTGTCCACTGATCAGGTCGCTGACTTCTCCCGAATCGGTTTGAACGTGAACGACAGCCGCTTCAACGGTTACAGTTTCCTGTGCAGCGCCCATCTGCATCTGGAAATCAACGCGGATGCGATCGCCGATCGTCACGACAATGTCTTTTTGCTCCGAGACCTTGAATCCTTTGGCTTCGGCCTTAACCTTGTAGTGGCCAACCTGGAGATCGACCGCGACGTATTGGCCGGCGTCGTTGGTAGGAATGACGCGGCTCACGCTCGTCTCGTTGTTAGTTACTGTGATCGCAACGTTCGGGACGACCGCACCGGAAGGATCGGTAACGGTCCCGACGATCGTGGCTTGCTGCGCGAAAGTCGAAGCAGAAAAACCGATCAGCACAGTCAAAAGAACAAATAGAAAGCGCAAACGGAACTGCGAAATCACAAAAACGATATTCTTGGCACATCGAGAACAAACACTCATAGTTATGCCTCCACACCCCACGGCGATTGGAAACGCCGTTAACGTAAACGGAGCTTTTCATTGGAGCCTCCTCTTGTCAAGCACTTTTTTTGATTTGTAGTAGTTGTGACCCTGATACTAAATTTATGCCGGGCTACCTTAAGTTTGATCTCGACAGTCCGCCGATCGCCGGACAAGGGCGAATTCCTCCGAAATTTTGCCAATTTCGCCGGATCCCGGTGATGTGCGGTCCGCGAGGATTGCCCGGCGAGAGCGACCACTCGTTCCTAACAATGGCGATTGCCACGTTCACGGGTGTGCGTCTGAAAGCGGGCGCTTCCGATCCGAGCGGCTATTAGGGTTTGGCGGCTGCTTTTCTAGACGTCGATCTCGACGGATGGGTGGACCCAGTGGTGGCCAACGATTCCACTCCCAACTATCTTTGCCGCAACTAGCCTGGGGAACCGGACTTCTCGATTTCGACAAGGACGGCCTCCTCGACCTTTTTTGCCAACGGACACGCTTATCCGTAGCCACCAAAACGGTGCCCCATCATAAGCAGAGAGTTATAGATTAGGCGGCCGGGTTGGACTATTCGGGGAGCTCTGCTGGACAGCTTTCTGAAGCCCTTCGCGCATCTTGCGGACTCGCTCAGCCATCGCGCCATCCGGCGTCAGCTTAAGATAGTCGTCCGTATCGCGCAAAGCTGCCTGGTAGTCGTCCGTCTGGATGTGGAGGTTGTAGAGCAACAAGCAGATCTGCGGATTGTCCGGCTTCAATTCGCGAGCTGCGGACGCGCTGGTTACGGCCTCGCCGAAACGATTCTCGCCAGAAAGGGCAACGGCTAGCTCGAATTGCCCACGCCAGGACGAAGCATCGAGGGCAAGCACCTTGCGGAGCAGAGGCTCTGCTTCCGAGAAGCGCTTCCGGCCGTTGAACATAGAAGCGAGGTCAATCATGGCCTGCGAGTATTTCTCGGCACTTAGATCAATCGACTTTCGCAGGGACGCTTCCGCCGCTGCTGCATCGCCCATTTTGTTTTGTGCCAGTCCCAGCGCCGCGTACGCTTCGTAGTAAGACGGATACCTTGCGATAGCGCGCGCAAATTGTTCGACAGCGCCCCGGTAGTCGGACTTCTCCACGATCAGCTGAACACCTTTCTCGAACGATTCACGAGCCTTGGACGGAATACTCAGTTGATGCTCAGATACTGGATTTACAGATTTAGGCGCGGAATCCGAGTTTACTAACCGCAGGTAAACATCTTTGTATACATGGCCGGACCCGTCTGGGCGCACAAATTCGCGGAAAGTCGTGTAACCTTCGCGCTGGGCTACTACATAGCAATCGCCGCCGCCAATGTCGTCGAATTCATACGCGCCGTTGCTGTCCGAGTAGGCATAGGCGATAGGAGTACCGAGGGCGTTCTGCAATTCTATGCGAGCAGAACTGATGACATGGCCTGAGCCTTCCTCGCGGATATAGCCCGAGAGAGCCTTCTTCAAAGTTCCTTGCCCGTAGCATGACGATGGGGCCAAGAGAAGCAGAGAGAACAACACCCGTGCATACCGTCGCTGCATAAGCCACTTCCTGCTGCCGATGATAGCAGGCGGCAACGGGCAGCACCACCGGAGTGTAAGTCGAAAAATTAGTTTCCCCTCATCGACCTACAGGCTCCATTGGACTACGCTGTAGGAACGCGGTGGTAGTTCAAGGGTCGCGCGGCCTCCCGTGCCCGAAGGCTTTTCCGCCTTTTGCGGGGTCACCTTGGTCGGCGCTTCGAATGTATTTGCCGCTTTTAAATCGCTGCCCGTGAGCACAACGGCTTCGCCAGCGCGCGGGGAAGACCCTTCCCAGACGACTTCCACTTCGTGAGGCTTCGCCAAATCGCGATTGAGCAAGAAAACCGCGATCTTTCCGGTGTCCGCCTGGTAGGTCCCGGCCGCGTCCACGTAGCTGACTGCGCCCATACCGGACACGTCATAGCTAGGCGATTCCACCAAGAGTTCGAGCGCTGCGCCGCGCGCAAACTCGAGAGCCCAGCTGTACGGATAATAGATCGTTTGCCGTAGCAGACCATTCGCATTGGTCATAATCGGCGCTATGACGTTGACAAGCTGCGCCAGGCACGCGAGTTGCACGCGGTCTGCCTTACGAATTAACGAATTGATGAGGCCTCCGACCAGGAGCGCGTCTTCCAGGTTATAAACTTCCTCTAAAAGATGCGGCGCACTTTGCCGGTGGCCGTTCACCGCGTCACCTGTCCGGGCCCGATACCACACATTCCATTCATCAAAGCTCAGCCACAACTTCTTAGGCGAGCGTTTGTGCCCGCGGACGACATCGCACACCGCGGTTACTTCGTCGATTTGCCGCTCCATGCTCAGGTTCATCGCCAAAAACTTCGTGCTGTCTCCGCCTGTTTCCTCTGCATTCGTGAAGTAGCGATGCAGGGAGATGGCGTCCACGTAGTCGTAGCACTGTTCCAGGACCTCACGATCCCATTCCAAATAGGTCGGCATGCCAGGCCCGCTCGAGCCGCATGCAACCAGCTTCAGCGAAGGATCGACGTAGCGCATCTGCCGCGCGGTGTCTTGCGCTTTTAAACCGTATTCGGTTGCCGTCATATGGCCGATCTGCCAGGGGCCGTCCATCTCGTTCCCTAGACACCAGCGCTGGACTTTGTAGGGTTCGGCGATTCCATTCTTGCGCCGCAGTTCGCTCCAGCGCGTGCCCTTGTCCAAATTGCAGTATTCCACCAGGGCAGCCGCTTGCTCCGCGGTCCCCGTGCCCAGATTCAAGCCCAGCAGAGGTTCTGTCCCCGCCAGACGGCACCAGGCGAGAAACTCGTCCGTTCCAAACTCGTTCGAGTTCATCGAATTCCACGCTTTGTCCAGTACCGCCGGACGATTTGCTTTCGGGCCGACGCCGTCGAGCCAGTTGTATCCGGATACAAAATTTCCGCCGGGATAGCGAATGATGGGAACGCCGAGTTTACGGATTTCTTCGAGAACATCCTTGCGAAAGCCGTTGGAGTCCGAGAGTTTGGACTGCGGGTCGTAGATGCCTTCGTAGATGGCCCGGCCGAGGTGTTCGAGGAACGAGCCAAACACTTCCCGACGAAGGGGGGCAAGCGTTCGCCGCGAATCGGCGTAGATTCGTACGGGCTGGTTCGCATTCGGCGCGGACGATTGGCCGAACAAGTTCCGCCCGAAGGCAAAGTTCGCACCCACCGCCATTCCCACTTGGGATGCTTTTTCGAGGAATTTCCGGCGCGAAACACGTCGCATTTTTTCAACTCCCTGCCAAAAGTAAGGCCAGCTAAGATTTGCTTTTGCTTCAAGCTGCAAAAGCCAGGGCCGCGTCTAATCGCGTGTGATCCCTCAGTCCGTAGTGAGGCCGGCGGTGATTGTACTCCTCAAGTCAACGGCCAGAGCAAGCGCGCCGTTCTACGGTGCCATTCCAACCCCCCGATTGTTCTTCCCCTCTGCTTCATTAAATCGTGTTAACGTACGCGGGCCGTGCGACCCGTATTTGCCTTCCAGGGGTGGAGGCTTAGGATGGGTGCCCGCAACTAGGGAGACTAATCGGCCATT
>Ga0210395_10003345_pt1 | contig 12332 bp, 7 predicted proteins | sample IncBWH4OmetaG_FD_150861 | JGI IMG/M metagenome (GOLD analysis project Ga0210395, IMG submission 150861) | Forest soil microbial communities from Barre Woods Harvard Forest LTER site, Petersham, Massachusetts, United States - Inc-BW-H-4-O ...
CCACATCAGGTGGTGGAAAACGACCCATCATCTTGACGAGGCCGGGTGGCGAGTGCCGGAGCCGGCGCGCGGTGTCAGTCGGCGCGTGCTTCGGCCGGTTCTTCGGCCTTTGCGGCGACGGCGTGATCTCCGTTGGCGTTCGCTGTCACGGGGATCGTGGCGTTCGCTGTCACGGGGGCCGTGGCGGAGGGCGCCTGGGTCGTGGCCGGGGCCGTCTGGGGTGCCTGCAGCGGGCCGCGGCGCATCAGGGTGCCGACGATGACGGCGCCGCCGAGGAAGATCGCGAAGCCCCACCAGAAGACGGTGACGTAGCCGTGGACCATGCCCTGGGCCTGGACCGCGGCGATCGCGGTCTTGCTCGGCGCGCCGTGAGAGACCAAGTGGCTGGCGATATAGCTGGCCGTCGCGGACGCCGCGATCGTGTTGAACAGCGAGGTGCCGATCGACCCGCCGAGCTGCTGGCCGGTGTTGACCGTCGCCGAGGCGACGCCGGCGTCGCGCGGCGGGACCCCGAAGGTCCCGGTGTTCATCGCCGTGGAGAACAGCAGGCCCATGCCCACGCCGGTGATCATGATCGGACCCAGGATGTCGCCGACGTAGTCCGCCCGCAGGCCGATGTGGGTCAGCCAGAACTGCGCCCCGGCGAGCGCCAGGAAGCCGGTCAGCACCAGCGGCTTGGGGCCGATCCTCGGCAGCAGGACGATGTTGGACACGTTGGCCGCGCCCGCGATGCAGAAGACCATCGGGAGGAAGGCGAGGCCGCTGGCCACCGGCGAGAACCCGAGGGTCACCTGCATGTAGTAGGTGAGGAACAGGAAGATGCCGAACATGCCCGCACCGACGATCAAGATCGCCAGGTAGGCGCCGCCGCGGTTGCGGTCCAGCACCACCCGGGGCGGCAGCAACGGGTGCGATGCCAGCCCCTGCCAGACGGCGAAGGCAGTGAGCAGCAGCGCCCCCACGACCAGGAAGAGATAGGTCGACGGCGTGCCCCAGCCGTGCAGCGCGGCGTTCGAGAACCCGTAGACCAGGCAGAACACACCGCCGGACACGCCGAGCACGCCGGGGACGTCCAGTTTGGCCCCGGCCACGCGCGGCTGTCGGTGCAACAGGACCGAGCCGCCGGCCACCGCGAGGCCCGCGAAGAACAGGTTGATGTACAGACACCAGCGCCAGGACAGGTACTCCGTCAGCGCGCCGCCGAGCAGCAGGCCAACCGCGCCGCCGGCACCGGCGATCGCGCCGTAGACGCCGAACGCCTTGCCTCGCTCCTTGGGGTCGCTGAACGTGGTGGTCAGTAGCGCCAGGGCGGCGGGGGCGAGCATCGCGCCGAACACGCCCTGGCAAGCGCGGGCGGTGACCAGCATCGTGAAGTTCACCGACGCACCGCCGACCGCCGAGGCGCCGGCGAAGCCGATCAGGCCGATAATGAACATGATCTTGCGTCCGACGAGATCCGCCACCCGGCCGCTGAACAGCAGCAGGCTGCCGAAGGACAGCGAGTAGGCGGTCACGATCCACTGCCGGTCGACGTTGCTGAAATCCAGCGCGCGCTGTGCGGATGGCAGCGCCAGGTTCATCACCGTCATGTCGAGCACGACCATGAGCTGCGCGATTCCGATGACGACGAGGATGAGCCAGCGTCGCGGGTCAGGCTGCGCGTTCGCACCCCACCCGCCGTTGGGCTGCGCCGCGCCGGTTTCCCCCGCTGGCACGGGGACGCTTGCCTCGGACATTCCGTCCACCAATCTGGAGGCTTTTTCTCCGCTTCTAAGCGGAGCATAACACGAAGCGGAGGAAGTACCTCCGTTCAGGGTACTCTGTAGGCATGACGGTTCGGGCTGAGGAAACGTCTCACGACGGCGCGAGCGAGCGACCGCTCCGCAGGGATGCCGAGCGGAACCGGCAGCGCATCCTCGCCGCCGCGGCCGAAGTGTTCACCGAGCGCGGCCTGGACGCGACGCTGGACGAGGTCGCCCGCGCGGCCAACGTGGGCGTCGGCACCGTGTACCGCCGGTTCCCCGACAAGGAGTCGCTGGTCGCGGAGCTGTTCAGGGACCGGATCGACGCCCTGGTCACGGTCGCGGAGCAGGCGTGCGGCGCGGCCGACCCGTGGCAGGGCCTGGCCTCGTACCTGGAGTTCGCCGCCGCCGCCATGGCCGGCGACCTCGGGCTGCGGCAGCTGATGATGTTCGCCACCTACGACAGGGACCAGGTCTGCTACGCGCGCGACCGTATGTTCCCCGTGATCACCCGGTTGGTCGAGCGCGCGCAGGCGGCCGGCCAGCTCCGTGACGACTTCCGCGCGACGGACGTCAAGCTGATCACGTTCATGCTCGCCTCCGTCGCGGAGTACGCCGCGACCACCCGGCCCGACATCTGGCGGCGCTACCTGACGCTGGTCGTCGACGGCCTGCGCCCTTCCAGGGACACGGTCACCGCGCTCTCGGTCCCCGCACCCACCCCGGAGGAGCTCGCCGCCGCGATGCGCGCCTACGGCCACCGCCGCTAGCGCCCCGGGGTAGCCCACCGGACTGGGCGGAGACCCGGCTGACGGGGCTGCGGCTGGCGGAGCGGGCGGCCATCCACCAGCGGCGGTCGGCACGCGTGCGCATGCACGTGCATTTTGCTGGTGCATTATTAGCGTGCATTATTCATGTGCAGGGCGGAATTGACCAGCGCCCATGGGCTCGGACTTCTGCACGTGCATCCGCACAACTGCGCGCTCCCGTGCATCGTCAATGTGCATTTGCAGGCTAATAGTCGGAATAGATCGATTGAACATCACCCGTAACAAGGCTCTGACCTGGCAAAATGTCTATGCAAACGATTTTATGCACGGTCCGCCGACAGGGTGCTATAGCCTTGGCTCAAGCCGACGACAAGCGTTCATTGACGAGTGAATTTAATTGCAGATACGGGGGACAAGTCCGCCATATCGGCGTAAGATCGCACTTGCTAGGCACCAATGACGTTGACCCAGCTCGTCGAGCTCCTCCTCCTCGACCTTGGAGTTTCCGGCCGTGACTTTTGGCAACATCGTGCGTGACGATCAGCAGCTTCGTGAGCTCCAGGAGCTGATCGCCAAGCTGAAAGACGTCAACCGGCAGCTCGCTCTGCCTCGGAGCGAGCGCAGTGGGAAACCCGTGGTGACGGTCGAGGCAGCAGTGCTCGAGGCGAGCCCTGCCGAGACGGCCACAGCGTAACGGCGGCCCCGGGCTCTAGTCCCGCTATCCGCGCGCCATCGCGCGCAGCAGCCGCGCCGACTCGGCCGGCGTGAGCGCCGCCGTCCTCAGCTGATTGAAGGTCCGCACGTATCGCGCTACCTCCTCCCGGCCCTCCAGGCTCACTCCGCCGGACAGCCCGGCCAGGTGGATCACCCCGATGCCGGGGGTCTGCGCGAATCGCAGGATGGTCATCGAACCGCAGCCGGCCGCCGCGTGGGCGCCCGCGGCGAACGGCAGCACCCGGACCGAGATCCTCGCCCCGGCCCTCGCCCCGCTCTCCGCGAGAGCGGCGAGCCGCGACAGCTGGTCCGGCATCACACCGGGCCCGCCGACCGCTTGGCGCAGCGCTCCCTCGGTGACGACGAAATCCAGCCGCCTGGTCCTGGCTTGGCTGGCCCCGCGTCCCGTGGGCCTAGTCTGAGTGACCCCCGCGGCACTGGCTACCGTGACGAGCGGCCCGGTGACACTGGCCTCCGTGACACTGGCGCCGAGGGCAATCCGCTGGCGGGCGAGCTTCACCTCGACAGCGTGCGCCTGCTGCTCGGCTGAGGTGCAGTTAGCGTCGGCTTCGGCCACGGCGCTCGCGTACCGCGGCGTCTGCAGCAGGTCGGGAACCTGGTTCGGCTCGTAAGCCAGGACCTCGGTCGCGGCGCTTTCCATGATCACGTAGTCCTGCCCGGCCTCGGACAGGACGTCGGCGTAGTCGAGCCACCAGCCGGTCAGCCGGCCGCTGTGCGCGATCGCCAGCAGCGCCTCCTGCTCGCCCGCGGCCACGCCGTACTCGGTGAGCAGCTCACGGAGTTCCTTGGGGCGGATGCCGCGCTGCCCGGTCTCGATCCTGCTGACCTTTGAGCGGTCGCATTCGAGGATGCGAGCCGCCTGGTCGAGGTTGAAGCCCATGCTCTCCCGGTAGCCGCGCAGCGCCGCGCCGAGCAGCCGGCGCCGTACGGGGGGTGTTCCGGTCATCGGTCCTCCTTGGTGCTAGATCGGGACGAACATAGCACTTTGAGTAGTCCTGGATCGAACGACGCGCCGAGAGGGATGGGGTTGGCAAGTGTTTGCCAGGTCAGGTTTTCGATTACCGTCATGGTCCGGCGCGCGGACACTCGCAACGAAGTGCCGATTGAATGCACGAAGAGGCTGCCCAGTGCGGCGGACAGGTCACACGGCTTTCGGCCAGCCGCGTTTGACGCCGGCATTACGCCCCACACGTGTTCAACACCAATTATGAAACCTCTACCCTACGATTCGTGTCATGGCGGGGTCCATCGACAATGACGTGTACGACCGGCTGGGCGAGTCGTGGTGGGATGAGACGAGCCTGCTTAACCTCCTGCATGGCAGCCTTACTCCGGGCCGGTTCGCATATTTCCGTAATGTGCTCGGCCGGCAGTTCGGCACTCAGGTTGCCGGGCTCCGGGTACTGGACATCGGCTGCGGCGGCGGGTTCCTTGCCGAGGAGTTCGCCGCCCTCGGCTGCCGGGTGACCGGGGTCGACCCGTCAACGGTGTCGATTGGCGCGGCGCGCACGCATGCGGAGGGGCGGGGCCTGACCATCAACTACCGGGTCGGGGCTGGCGAGGAGTTGCCGGTGCCGGACGCCGCCTTCGATGTTGCCTACTGCTGTGACGTGCTGGAGCACGTGTCCGACGTGGACCGGGTGATCGGCGAGACGGCCCGGGTGCTGCGGCCCGGCGGCCTGTACTTGTTCGACACCGTCAATCGCACCCGCAAGAGCAAGCTGATCTCGATCAAAGCAGTGCAGGAATGGCCGCTGACCCGCATTACCGACGTGGCGTTCCACGACTGGAACATGTTCATCACCCCTGCGGAGCTGACCGCCATCCTGGACCGCCACGGACTTTCCGTCGCGGAGATAACCGGCCTCGCGCCCCGCGCAAATCCCCTCGCCCTGCTTCGCAGTCTTGCCAGCGCCCGGCGAGGGCGAATCACTTACGGGGAGTTCAGTCGGCGAATGGACATGGGACAGGTACGGAGCACAGCGGTCTCCTACATGGGGTTCGCCAACAGGGCACGGCGATAGCGACCGGATTCGCGCACGCCCGGCCGGTGCAGGCCGTCTATCAGCACCTAATGTCCCGGATCAGTAATTCGTCCGCAGGTTTTCGATCGCCGTCATGATCCGGCGCTCGGATACCGGCGATGGGGTGCCGATTGTCTGCGCGAACAGGCTGACCCGGAGTTCCTCGATCTGCCAGCGGATCTCGGTGCCAGCTCCATCTAGCTCAGTCTCCGCCGACCTCACCTCGGGCGGCAGGGCGGCCAGCGCGGCGACGTACGCGTCCCGCACCCGGTGCACGACGGCCATCTGCTGCGCGTCCCGGCCGGCGTTCTCCGACAGCTTGTCGAGGCGACGGCCCACGGCCTTCAGGTAGCGGGCCACCGCGGGCAGCCTGCGCGTCCCCGCCGCGGTCAGGAATCCCGGGCGGATGAGGCCGTCGAGCTGCTCGCCGATGTCCGTGACGGCGGGTGCGAGGACCGGACTGCGCAGGGAATCCAGCCGGATCCGCGCCGCGTGCGCGCCGCGCAGGATCTCTTCCGCCCAGGTCACGACCTCGGAGGTCGCCCCGTACAGCCGGGGCCGCACGTGTTCGACCAGGCGGGCGAAACTCTCGGCGTCCCAGACGGGGCCGCCCGCCTCGTCGATGAGGCCGTCGACGGCACAGTTCACGCAGTCGGTGAACAGGGCGGCGACGGACCCGTGAGGGTTGTCGCTGAGGACCAGCTTCTGCGGGGTGGACAGGCGCTTCGCGACGTCGTTGGCGGGTGACTTAACGGCGAGCAGCACCAGACGGCGCGTCCCCGCGCGCATCGCCCTGCGGGCCGCCGCCGCGGTCTCGAAGAGCCTGATGTCAACGGCCGCGCCCGCGTCGACGAGCGCCGGGTATGCCTTGACCTCGCCGTCGGTGAACACCTTGGGCAGCTCACCGAGGTCCCAGCTGGTCAGCCCGGTCCTGGCGATGGCCGCGGCGCGGGCCGACAGCGTGGCCCTGACCTTCGGCCGGAGCTGGCGCTTCAGGGCGCCCAGGTCCTTGCCGGCGCCCACGACCTTGTCGCCGTCCAGCACCCGGAACGTGATCCGCAGGTGCGGCGGGAGCTTGTCCAGGTCGAACGCGTCCGGGGGAACCCGGACACCGCGCAGCCGGAACACCTCGCGGGCGAGCGTTTCCGTAATATCGGAAATGTCGGAAATATCGGGCCCGCGGTGGGGGGTGCCGGAGGCGGGGGCGGGGGCGCCGGAGGCGGGGGCGGGGGCGCCGGAGGCGGGGGCGGGGGCGCCGGAGCCGGGGAGGGAGCTTTCGAGGTCGGCGAGGATCTCGCGGGCCACGTTGGGGGCGGGGACGAGTTCGCGGCGGAGGTTCTTCGGCAGGGTGCGGATCAGCTCGGTGAGGAGCTCGAAGCGCAGCCCGGGGACCTGCCAGGAGAACTCCTCCGGCTTCGCCTGGTTGAGCGTCTTGAGCGGGATGTCGATCGTGACGCCGTCCGCCGCGCTGCCCGGCTCGAACGCGTAGCTCAGGGTTAGGCCGAGGCCCGGACCGTCGGCGCCGAGCCCAGGGGACGCCGACGTCCACACCTCGGGATAGGCGCCGTGGTCGAGGTCGTTCGCCGCGTCGGACAGCAGGTCATCGAGCTTGAGGGTGAGCAGGTCCGGCGTTTCGTGCCGCGCCTTCTTCCACCAGGCGTCGAAGTGCCTGGCGGAGACCGCGTCCTTGGGTATCCGCGCGTCGTAGAACGCGAACAGGACGTCTTCGCCGACCACGAGGCCGCGCCGCCGGGCGCGCTGCTCGAGTTCGGCGGCCTGCTCGAGCAGCTGCTTGTTGTCGCGGAAGAAGTGGTGCCGGGTCTGCCAGTCGCCCTCGACGAGGGCGTGCCTGATGAACAGCTCCCGGGCGAGGACCGGGTCGATGCGGTGCAGCAGGACGGTCCGGTCGGCGACGACCGGGATGCCGTACAGGGTCACCTTCTCCGTGGCCACGGCGGACCCTTGGTCCTTCGACCAGCGCGGCTCGCTGTAGGTGCGCTTGACCAGGTGCTCGGCGACCGGTTCCACCCATTCGGGCTCGATCGACGCGACTGTCCGCGCCCACAGCCGGGAGGTCTCCACGAGCTCCGCGGCGACCACCCAGTCCGGCGGCCTCTTGGCCAGGCCGGACCCGGGGAACACCGCGAACTTCGTGCCGCGGGCGCCGAGGTACTCCGGCAGCGGGCGCCTGCCGCGCTCGCCCGGTCCCCGCTCCCCCGGGGCGCCGCCCGGCCGGGTGGCGGGGATCACGACCTTCATGCCGACGTGGGAGAGCAGTCCGGCGAGCAGGGCGGTGTGCACCACGGCTCGTTCGGAAGAAGAGGATCTTGAATTTATCCCCAGTTCGGCCGACAGCGACCGCAGCTGCCCGTGCAAGTCCTGCCACTCGCGAACCCGCAGGTAGTTGAGGAACTCGGCCCGGCACAGGCGGCGGAACGCCGAGCCGGACAGCTCGCGCTGCTTCTCACCGAGGTAGTCCCAGAGCGCGACGAACGCCAGGAAGTCGGACTCGGGCTGCGCGAATCGGCGGTGCGCCGTGTCGGCCGCCTGCTGGTTGTCCGACGGGCGCTCGCGCGGGTCCTGGATGGACAGCGCGGCGGCGATGATCAGGATCTCGCGGGCGCAGCCCTGCTTGCCCGCCTCGATGATCATGCGGGCGATGCGCGGGTCGACGGGGAGCCTGGCCATCTGCCGGCCGGTGTCGGTGAGCCGGTCCTTGGACATGGCGTTGAGCTCTTCGAGGAGCTTGACGCCATCGGTGATCGCGCGGGGGTCCGGCGGGTCGACGAACGGGAACTTGCGGACGTCGCCGAGCCGGGCGGCGGCCATCTGGAGGATGACGGAGGCGAGGTTGGTGCGCTGGATCTCCGGATCGGTGAACTCGGGCCGCGCGTCGAAGTCGTCCTGCGAGTACAGCCGGATGCAGATGCCGTCGGCGACCCGGCCGCAGCGACCCTTGCGCTGGTTGGCGGACGCCTGGGAGATCGCCTCGATGGGCAGCCGCTGGACTTTGGTGCGCAGGGAGTAGCGGCTGATGCGGGCGGTGCCGGGGTCGACGACGTAGCGGATGCCGGGGACGGTGAGCGAGGTCTCCGCGACGTTCGTGGCGAGCACGACGCGGCGGCTGGTCACCGAGCGGCTGGCGGGGACCTCGAAGACGCGGTGCTGTTCGGCGGCGGACAGCCGCGCGTACAGCGGCAGGACGTCGAGCCCTGGTCTGCCTTTCAGCGCCTCGGCGGTGTCCCGGATCTCCTGCTCGCCGGACAGGAACACCAGGACGTCGCCCGGGCCCTCGCGCTCGAGTTCGCCGAGCGCGTCGGTAATGGCCTGGACCTGGTCGCGGTCTTCGGTCGCCGGCTGGTCCGGGTCGTTCACCGGGCGGTAGCGGACCTCGACCGGGTAGGTGCGGCCGGACACCTCGATGATCGGGGCGGGCTCGCCTGTCCGCGGGTCTTTGAAGTGCTCCGCGAAGCGCTCCGGGTCGATCGTGGCGGAGGTGATGATGACCTTGAGGTCGGGCCGGCGGGGCAGCAGCTGCCTGAGGTAGCCGAGGATGAAGTCGATGTTCAGGGACCGCTCGTGCGCCTCGTCGATGATCAGCGTGTCGTAGCGGGTCAGCTGCTTTTCATTGGCGATCTCGGCGAGCAGGATGCCGTCCGTCATCAGCTTGACGGCGGTGTTCTCCGTCGCCTTGGCGGTGAACCTCACCTGGTAGCCGACGACGTCGCCCAGCTCGCTGCCGAGCTCCTCGGCGATACGCTCGGCGACGGTGCGGGCGGCGATCCGCCGCGGCTGGGTGTGGCCGATCTGGCCGGCGATGCCGCGGCCGAGCTCGAGGCAGATCTTCGGCAGCTGGGTGGTCTTGCCCGAGCCGGTCTCGCCGGCGACGATCACGACCTGATGGTCCCTGATCGCCGCCGCGATGTCGGCCCGGCGCTGGCTGACCGGCAGCTCTTCCGGGTAGCTGATGACCGTCGCCGACAGCGCAGCCTGGCGGGCCGCGACGGCGCGCGCGTCCGGCACCCGCGGCCGCTCGCCGGACATGCCGCGGCGGGGACGGGCGTTGGTCGCGTTCGCCTCCGCGGGGGAGGGTCGCTTGGTTTTCGTGGAAGGTTCGTTCACCGGCGGGAAAGACTAGACGATGGGAGCCGGAGTATGCCAACGCTTTTACGGGCGGCCAGCTTCCCCGGCATGGCGCCGGCTGGCCTGGCCGCCCGATGGCTCGTCCGCTGGCCCGTCCGCTGGAGTTGGCTCGGGTCGCTGGAGTTGGCTCGGTCGCCCGGTGGCGCGGGCGTCCGTTGCCTCAGTCGTTGGCCGCGGCGACGAGCTTGGCGAGCACCTCCGGGCCAAACGGGCTGCTGGGGAAGGCGGCGATCCGGCCGAGCGGCAGGCTGGCGAGGAAGAGCATGAACCCGGGGTCGGCGGACAGCTGTGCCAGCGCTCCCCCGCCGTCGCCCGCGGCGGCCGCCGCGAACGCCTGGCCGAGCAGTTCGGCGCCGCGCGGATCGGCCAGCCACTCGGCAACCGACGAGTCGGCGGTCAGCGGCACGCGGACGGCGTCGCCGGTCACCTCGACGGTGGACACGGCGCGCAGGTCCCGTGAGGAGGCGCCGACCGCGCAGTGGTACTCGCCGCCCTCGACCACCCAGCGGCCGAGCCGCGTGTCCCAGTAGGCCAGGTCGTCCCGGGCGATGCTGAGCACAAGGTCGGCGGTCTGCCCGGCCGCCACCGGGACGCTGGCGAACGCCTTCAGCTCCCGGGGCGCGCGCTGGACCTTGGAGCCGGGCAGGCTCACGTACACCTGGACCACTTCGCGGCCGTCGCGGCCGCCGGTGTTGGCGACAGCGACCCGCACCTCGATGCCCTCGTCCGTGGCCACGGCGGTGCCTGGCTGTACTCGAACGTCGTGTAGGACAGGCCGAAGCCGAACGGGTAGGCCACCTCCTGCTCGCGGGCGTCGAAGCCGCGGTAGCCGACGTGAATGCCCTCGCCGTACCGCACGTGCCCGTGCTCGCCGGGGAAGTCCAGGTAGGACGGGTGGTCGGCGAGCTTGCAGGGGATCGTCTCGGCCAGCCGGCCCGACGGGTTGACCCGGCCGAAGAGCACGTCGGCGATCGCGCCGCCGCCCGCCTGGCCGAGCAGCCAGCCCTCCACGATCGCCGCGACGTGGCTGTCCCAGGGGGCGGTGCGCAGCACGGCACCGTTGGAAAGCACCACGACCGTGCGCGGGTTGACCGCGGCCACTCGTTCGATCAGCTCGCGGTGGGCGGCGGGCAGGTCGATGCCGTCCCGGTCGGCGCCCTCGGTCTCGAAGGCGCTGCCCGCGAACACCAGCGCGACGTCGCTGGTCCGGGCGAGTTCGACCGCCGCGTCGAGCAGGTCCGTCCCGGCGGCATCCTCGCCAGCGGCCGTGCTGTGGGAGGCTGGTCCGTCGACCCGGTAACCGGGGGCGAAGCGCACCGTGGCCGACGTCGCGGCGGTGATCTCGGTGAGCGCGTCGTCCAGCATGGTCGGGGTGATCTGGGAGCTGCCGCCGCCCTGGTAGCGGGGGGTGCGGGCGAACTCGCCGAGCACGGCGATGGACCGGACCGACTGCGGCGACGATCCCGCCGAGTCGACCGCCGCGGGGAGTGGCAGGAGCGCGCCGTCGTTCTTCAGCAGCACGATCGCGCGCCCGGCGATCTCGCGGGCGAGCGCGTGGTGGGCCTCGGCGTCGTAGCCGCCCGGCTGGCGTGCCGCCGCGCGTTCGATCAGCGTGCGGACGCGGCCGGCGGCCCGGCTGAGCAGCGCCGGGTCGAGGTGGCCGTCTTCGACGGCGACGACGAGCGCGGAGTCACCCGCGTCGTCGGGACCGGGCATGGTCAGGTCAAGGCCGGCGGCGACGGCGGCGACGCGGTCGGCGACCGCGCCCCAGTCGGAGACGACTACGCCGCCGTAGCCCCACTCGTCCCGCAGGACCTCGGTGAGCAGCCAGTGGTGCTGGCTGGCGTACACGCCGTTGATCTTGTTGTAGGCGCACATCACGGTCCACGGGCGCGCTTGGGTCACCACCCGGTGGAAGGCCCTCAGGTACAGCTCGCGCAGCGTCCGCTCGTCAAGGTCGGCGCTGACCCGCATCCGGTCGGTCTCCTGGCTGTTGACCGCGAAGTGCTTCAGCGACGCGCCGACGTCCTTGCTCTGCAGGCCCGTGACCCAGGCCGTCGCGAGGACGCCGGCCAGCAGCGGGTCCTCGGAGAAGTACTCGAAGTTCCGGCCGCCGAGCGGGCTGCGCTTGAGGTTGATGCCCGGTCCGAGCAGCACCGCGACGTCCATCGCGCGGCATTCGTCGCCGAGCGCCTCGCCCATCCTGCGCAGCAGTTCCGGGTCCCAGGTGCTCGCGCTCGCCACCGCGGGCGGGAAGCACGTCGCCGGCCGGCCGGCGAGCATGTCGCCGGAGTCCGCCTGCAGGCGCACGCCGTGCGGCCCGTCGGTGAGGATGATCGCGGGGATCTCCGCGCGTTCGACCGGCGTGCTGTGCCAGAAATCGCTGCCGCTGGTGATCGCTGCCTGCTCGGCTACGCTGAGCTGCTCTGACTTCACGGGTAGGTCCTCTCGCCGAACGGGCATCTCCGGTCAGAAGATTATCTTCCACTGTCAACTTTTCTAGCCGGCCGGGCGGCCGGCCCGAAGGAGAGACCGGGCGTCTACCCGCCGAGGATCTTGGGTAGCACCATCGGACGGCGGTCTGGGGACCGACGGTCAGTACTGCTTGCCTGTACTAGCAGCGGTGGCGGGGCAGAAAGTTCCGGTGCCGTCGGCTTTAGATTTAGCCACCCATTGGCAGATTCCCCGCCCTGCTTCGTCCTTATGATTGCAGGGCTTGGATGAATGAGCCGCTCGACGGCGCGGCCTGTGATTCACAAAAGCGTTACGGGCGCAGCGGCGGCTTGGCTGGGGGGAGAAGGGGTGAGCGAAGATTTCCAGCCGGGCGCGCTGGTAGGGAGCTACCGGCTCGAGGACCGGATCGGTGCGGGCGGGATGGCGGTCGTGTGGCGGGCCCGTGATGAGCGACTGGGCCGGCC
>Ga0210395_10003347_pt1 | contig 12330 bp, 12 predicted proteins | sample IncBWH4OmetaG_FD_150861 | JGI IMG/M metagenome (GOLD analysis project Ga0210395, IMG submission 150861) | Forest soil microbial communities from Barre Woods Harvard Forest LTER site, Petersham, Massachusetts, United States - Inc-BW-H-4-O ...
ACCCGGTCATAGTCCGCTGGGGTGTTGTACGGTGCCGCCGCGATGCGCAGGTAGCCGCCTCCATCAAAGTGAACCGGTGCGACCTCGACACGCTGCTGCGACAGGGCCTCGTAGAAGGGGTCGACCTGGTCGGGAGAGGTGAGGACGCCGGCTGGCAGTGGTACCAGCCGCATAGCAGGCGCGGGTGTGACGGGAAGCCGCTCGAGCGTGACCCCCAGTGCCTCGGCCACCCTCCCCTGGCCGTCGGCCACCAGGTCGGCGAGCCGGGCTACGGCGTCCCAGCCGCCCAGCGCCTCCCAGTACGCCAGACCGTCCGCGGCCGCCAGCCAGCCTGCATAGTCCCAGGTGCCTGGATAGTCGAACGACGGGGCGTATCCATCGTCCAGTTGCCAGCTGAGCACGGTCGGCATCACATCGGCTCCCGGTCGGCTCCACAGTATTGCGCTGCCTCGGGGCGTGTACGCCCACTTGTGCAGGTTGCCGATCCAGTGGTCGGCGCCGAGCGCCGGGATGTCGTCTCTGAGCTGTCCTGGCGCGTGCGCGGCGTCGACCAGCACAGAGGCTCCAGCGCCGGCGACAGCGGCGGCCACGGCCGCGACAGGGACGACGGTGGCGGTCGGCGATGTAATCCGGTCGATCAGAACCAGCCGCGTGCGGCGCGAGCATGCGGCGGCGTACGCCGCCACGATCACGTCATCCGCGGCGCCGACAGGATGGCCCGCCTCGACGATCCGTGCCCCTGCGCGCGCCGCGTGATGACTGACCGCCTTGCGGACCGCGCCGTAGCCATGCGTGCTGATGACTAGTTCGTCGCCAGGGTGCAGCTCCAGCGAGCCGAGAACCGCGGACACTCCCTCAGACACGTTGCGTACCCACGCCGCGCGGGACGGGTCGACGCCGAGGAACACGGCCGCGCGCTCCCGCGCCCCTGCCACCAACCCGGCGATCTCGACGCGGTTAAAACGGTGCGGATTGCGTTCGGCACGCTCGCGCCAGGCGGCGGCAGCCCGGCGCACGACGACCGGCGCGACGCCGAACGAGCCGTGGTTGAGGTGGAGAACGTCAGGGTCGAGGCCGAAGGCCTCCAGGAGGGCAGAATCCACGGAGCAGATTTTGTCAGCCAGAGGCGCAAGTCCGGGTTATTCACCGGACAGGCTTAATATAAACTCTCACTTATATAAGATCTTGCTGATATCTTAGGCAGGTGCACGCGTTCGACGTACTCGGCGATCCGGTGCGCCGCCGCATCCTGGAGCTACTCGGGGACGGCGAGCTCACCTCCGGCGCGCTCTGCGAGGTGATCCAGCGCGAGGCCGGCATCTCCCAGCCGGCCGTCTCCCAGCACCTCAAGGTATTGCGGGACAACGGTTTCGCCACGGTACGACCGGACGGCGCGCGCCGCCTCTACGCGGTCGCGCACGAGCCGCTGCGCGGCATCGACGCCTGGCTCGACCAGTTCCGCCGGTCCTGGACGCCGCATTTGGACGCGCTGGTCACCGAGCTGACGCGAGGCAAGCACGAACGGAGGAACGAACCATGATCGATGTGACCGAGCAGGTCAGCGCGGGCCCCGGTTCTCCGATGGCCTATCCCCGGAAAGAGAAAGGAGAGACGGCCCACATCCCTCCACTTTCAATCTATAGCGCACCCGGGGGCTTGCGGCAAGACCCGGGTCGTGCCGCAGAATAGCTGGCCGGGGCCAGAATCTACGGAAACGGGGTCACGAAGTGCGTGCTGCTGTCGGCGCACGGGGCGCTCAGCACCCACGAGGTTCGGCGCGCCGGTCCGGGCGCGTTCTGCGAGCAATGGCCGCAACCGACTTCAAATCGGAGCTGATGACGTGAACGCCATGATGGCCAGCGCGTTCGACCTTCCTGCCCGCCTCGCCGCCAAGGCCGACCCGGCACTGATCGCCGCCGACGAGCGGCATTTCGCGGCCATCGCGGTGAGCCTCGAGCAGTCGATCGCCGAACTTGCCGGCCGGCTCGCCGCCGAGCGCAAGGCGCCCGGCGGCATAGGCCAGGCGGCGATGGACCGCGACATGGAGGTCCACCGGCTGTCCGCGCGGCTGCGGCTGTTGCGTCGCTTCGGCCTTGACCTTTGCCTCGGACGTATGGTCGGTGCGGACGACCCCGAGCCCGTCTACGTCGGGCGGCTCGGCCTCACGGACAGCGAGGGGCACCGGCTCCTGGTCGACTGGCGCTCCCCCGTGGCCGAGCCGTTCTTCGGGGCGACCCACGCCAACCCGATGGGTCTGGCCAGCCGACGCAGGTACCGCTGGACCCGCGGCCGGGTCAGCGACTACTGGGACGAGGTGTTCACCCCGGACGGGCTGGAAGGGCACGCCGCGCTCGACGACCAGTCCGCCTTCATTGCCAGCCTGGGCAGCAGCCGGTCGGCACGGATGCGCGACGTGCTCGGCACCATCGCAGCCGACCAGGACGCCATCATCCGGGCGGGATCCCGCGGCGCTCTCGTCGTCGACGGCGGCCCGGGTACCGGGAAGACCGTCGTCGCCCTGCACCGCGCCGCCTACCTGCTCTACTCTGATCCTCGTCTCGGTCACCGCCGTGGCGGCGTGCTGTTCGTCGGACCGCACCAGCCCTACCTGGCCTACGTCTCCGACGTCCTGCCTAGCCTCGGCGAGGAGGGCGTGCAGACCTGCACCCTGCGGGATCTCCTCCCCGAGGGAGCCACGGCAGCGACCGAGGCCGACCCGGAGGTGGCCCGGCTGAAGTCGTCCGCGGATATGGTGAAGGCGATCGAGCCGGCCGTCCGGTTCTACGAGCGGCCCCCCGTCAAGCCGATGACGGTCGAGACCCCGTGGAAGAACATCTGGCTGAGCGTCGACGACTGGGCCGAGGCGTTCGACGCGCCAGAACCCGGTACCCCGCACAACCAGGCGCGCGGCCAGATCTGGGATGAGCTGATCGCGATCCTGATGGACAAGCACGAAGGCGACGCCCCGGAGCACCTGCTTCGCAGGTCGCTGATGCAGAACGAGGAGCTGCGTACGACCTTCAGCCGGGCGTGGCCGCTGCTCGAGGCGGCCGATCTCGTCGGCGACCTGTGGTCGGTACCCGCCTACCTGCGCAAATGCGCTCCGTGGCTCAGCCCCGAGGAGGTCCGGCGGTTGCAGCGCCGGGACCCCCAGGCGTGGACGGTGTCCGACCTGCCGCTGCTGGACGCGGCGCGGCAGCGGCTCGGCGACCCGGAGGCGTCGCGGCGTGAGCGCCAGCGCCAAGCGACCGTCGCCGCCGAACGCGAGCAGATGGCCCAGGTTCTCGACAACCTGATCGAGGTCGCGGACGACGAATACGGTACCGGCCTGGTGACGATGCTGCGCGGCGAGGACTTCCACGACGCCCTGGTCAACGAGGCCGCGCTGCCCAGTGCCGACCTCGATGTGCTGGCCGGACCGTTCGCGCACGTCGTCGTGGACGAGGCTCAGGAACTGACCGACGCGGAGTGGCAGATGCTCCTGCTGCGCTGTCCGCCCCGGAGCTTCACCATCGTCGGGGACCGGGCCCAGGCCAGGCACGGGTTTACGGAGTCGTGGCGGGAACGGCTCGAGCGGGTCGGGTTCGACCAGATCAGCCTGGCCTCGCTGAGCATCAACTACCGGACGCCGGAAGAGGTCATGGCGGAAGCCGAGCCGGTCATCCGGGCCGTGCTCCCGGACGCCAACGTGCCGGTCTCCATCCGCAGCAGCGGCATCCCCGTCGTACACGGACCCGCTTCGGACCTGGGCCCGATCCTCGACGCGTGGCTCGCCGAGCATGCTGACGGCGTCGCCTGCGTCATCGGCGACCCCACGTTCCAGGCGACGTCCCGCGTTCGATCGCTGACCCCGGAACTGTCGAAGGGGCTCGAATTTGACCTGGTGATCCTCGTCGACCCGGAAACGTTCGGCACAGGCATCGAGGGGGCGGTCGACCGCTACGTCGCCATGACCCGGGCGACCCAGCAACTGGTCATCCTCACGAGCTCCTGACGCGGCCCGGGACACAGCCGCCCAGCTAAGACCCCTCAAAACTCGATCCACGGACCTGGACGGCTGAACGCTGGGAACAGCCGCTATCTTGGCTCTTTATGAGTGCCGAAACACCGCCCGCCCACGAACTGCACCTCATCGTCGGGTTCGACGGCTCCCCCGCTGCCATGCGGGCGCTCGATGCCGCGGTCCGCCTGCTGAAGGTCCGGCCGCCGGCCCGGATCTCGGTGGCCTGGGTGGCTCATCTGACCAGCACGGTGGAACTGTCAGCCGACGCCGTGGCCATCGTGGAAGACGACTTCGACCAGGTCGCCCAGGAGCTTCGGGCGGCGGCCGCCGAGCGGCTGGGCGACAGCGGCGTGCCCTGGGACTTCCACTGGCGCCAGGGCCTGATCGCCCAGGAACTGATCGAAATGGCCGAGTCGGCGCAGGTCGCCCGGCCTGACGATGTGGTCGTCGTCTTGGTCGGGAGTTCATCAAGCCTCATGCACCGCATGGTCGGATCAGTTGCGGTCAACCTGGCTCGTCACTCACCGGTGCCCATCATAGTCGTGCCGTAACGCCCTGCGATGCCTCGGCGTGGGCGCGGGCGGCCGCCACGATCAGCTCGGTAACGGCGTCCAGCGGCATCGCGGTGGAGTCGATCACCAGGTGGTACAGGGCCGGATCGGCCGGGTCAGCACGGTACAGGCGGCGCACGTAGGCGGTACGGGCCTTGTCGGCCACACGCAGGCGTTCCCGCGCCTGCTCCGCGCTGATGCGTTCGACCACGGCACCCTGGGCGATGCGGCGTTCGGGCGGGCCGTCCAGCCGGACGTGGTAACCGCGGTCCTTGCCGAGCACGACGGCCGCCGCCCGGCCCAGGATCACCCCGCCGCCTCCCGCCAGCATGCGCTGGATCCCGGCCTCGCCGTGGCCGCGCAGGTGCTTGTCCTGATGGTGGCTGGGCAGCGGCGACTGGGTGGGCCCGGTCGGCATTGCTTCGGTGAACGCGGCAAGCAGCCGGTGAACCGGGGTGGCCTTGACTTCCTCCTCCGTGAGCTGCTCATCACAGGGCCCCGGCTCGGCGGGATGCCCCTCTGAAGTGGTGACCCGTTGCAGGAAGGGCAGGCCGAGCCGCTCCGCCAGCGCCGGGGCGACGACGCTGCCGCCCGCGCCGTAGGACGCCGAGACAGTGACCAGCGACACGGCGGGGTCAGCCTCCGGAGAGCGATCGGGCGTCACGGTGCTCATCTCCTTCCTGATCATGCGGCGGGCGGGGCGGGCCGACTGCGGGGGTCAGCGTGCCGGAGGGCAGCACCAGTCCGGCCACGACCGCCGCGCCGACCAGGATCCCGGCCGAGACCCAGAACGCGACGACGTAGCTGTGCACCGCAGCCTGGGCCAGGACCAGCGGGCCGCGGCCGTGGGTCAGCACGTAGCTGGTCAGAGCGGTGGCGGCGAGGGTGTTCAGCAGCGCGGTGCCGATGGACCCGCCGACCTGCTGGTTGGTGTTGACCATGGCCGAGGCGACGCCCGCGTCGGCACGGTCGGCGCCGTAGGTCGCGGTGTTCATCGCGCATCCGAACACCAGGCCCAGGCCGATTCCGGTCAGCACCAGGGCGGGCAGGATCCACACCGGGTAGCTGGTGTGCAGGCCTAGCTGCGTGGCCAGGATGACCAGGCCGCAGGCCGCGAGGAGCATGCCCGCCGGGACCAGGGGCCTGGGCCCGAACCGCGGCATCAGCACCCCGCTGGACGTGGTGGAGGAGGCCATGATCCCGGCGATCATGGGCAGGAAGGCGAGGCCGGCCTTGACTGGCGAGTAGCCCAGGGTCAGCTGCAGGTAGTAGGTCAGGAACAGGAAGATCCCGAACACGCCGATGGCGGACAGCCCGATGGCCAGGTACGCGCCGCCACGGAAGCGGTTCAAGACGATCCGCAGCGGCAGCAGCGGATGCTGGACCCGCCGCTCAACCAGCACGAACACGGCCAGCAGGAGGATCCCGGCCGGCAGCAGCACGTCGGTCGTCGGCGCGCCCCAGCCCTTGGTCTCGGCCTCGGACAGCCCGTAGACGATGGCCACCAGTCCGGCCACTTCCAGGACCGTGCCCGGCCAGTCGATATGCACGTCAGGATCGCGAGGGTGGCGCTCTAGCAGTCGCACCGCGCCCGCGACCGCGACGATGGCCAGCAGGTCGTTGACGTACAGGCACCACCGCCAGCTCAGGTACTCGGTCAGCACGCCGCCCAGCAGCAGTCCCACCGCGCCCCCCGCCCCGGCAATGGCACCGTAGACGCCGAACGCCTTGCCGCGTTCGGCCGGGTCGGTGAACGTCGTGGTCAGCGTGGACAGCGCGGCCGGGGCCAGCATCGCGCCGAATGCCCCTTGCGCCCCGCGCCCGATCACCAGCATCGCGAAGCTGGTCGACGCGCCGCCCAGCGCCGACGCCGCCGCGAACCCCACCAGGCCGATGATCAGCATCCGCCGCCGGCCGACCAGATCAGAGAGCCGCCCGCCGAGCAGCAGCAGCCCGCCGAAGGCCAGCGAGTACGCCGTCACCACCCACTGCCGGTCGGCGTTGGAGAACCCCAGCGAGCGCTGGGCCGAGGGCAGCGCGATGTTCACGATCGTGGCGTCCAGGATCACCATCAGCTGAGCCAGTCCCACCACGCCCAGGATCCACCAGCGCCGGGCCGACGCCGCGGCCACGTCAGCGGGCCGGGCCTGTTCAGAAACCGCGACCGCGGATTCGCTCATTGCAGCAGCCTAAGTCCGCCGGTGATGGTTCAGGAAGGCGGCCTGGTCACTCCCCCGCGTGCGCCTCGGTCAGGCGGAGACGTAGGCCGCGAGGTGCTCGCCGGTGAGCGTCGAGCGGGCGGTGACGAGGTCGGCGGGTGTGCCCTCGAAAACGATCCGGCCGCCGTCGTGGCCCGCGCCGGGTCCGAGGTCGATGATCCAGTCGGCGTGCGCCATGACCGCCTGGTGGTGCTCGATGACGATGACCGACTTGCCGTCATCGACGAGCCGGTCAAGCAGGCCGAGCAGCTGCTCGACGTCGGCGAGATGGAGGCCGGCGGTCGGCTCGTCGAGCACGTAGACGCTGCCCTTCTCGGCCATGTGGGCGGCCAGCTTGAGCCGCTGCCGCTCGCCACCGGAGAGCGTGGTGAGCGGCTGGCCGAGGCTGACGTAGCCGAGCCCTACGTCGGCGAGCCTGCCGAGGATGGCGTGGGCGGCGGGCGTGTGCGCCTCGCCGGCGCCGAAGAACTCCCGGGCCTCGGTCACCGGCATCGCGAGCACCTCGCTGATGTCCCGGCCGCCGAGGTGGTATTCCAGCACCGACGCCTCGAACCGCTTGCCCTCGCACTCCTCACAGGTGGTGGCGACGCCGGCCATGATCGCCAGGTCGGTGTAGATGACGCCGGTGCCGTTGCAGTTGGGACAGGCGCCCTCGGAGTTGGCGCTGAACAGCGCCGGCTTCACGCCGTTGGCCTTGGCAAACGCACTGCGGATCGGGTCGAGCAGTCCGGTGTAGGTCGCCGGGTTGCTCCGCCTCGAGCCGCGGATCGCGCCCTGGTCGATGGATACCACCCCCTCGCGGCCGGCGATTGAGCCCTCTACCAGCGAGCTCTTGCCGGATCCGGCGACGCCGGTGACGACGACCAGGACCCCGAGCGGGATGTCGACGTGGACGTCGCGGAGGTTGTGCTCCATCGCGCCGCGGACCTCCAGCGCGCCGGCGGGGGCCCGGACTGTTTTCTTGAGGGCAGCCCGGTCGTCGAGATGCCGGCCGGTGATGGTGCCGCTGGCCCGTAGCCCCTCGACGGTGCCCTCGAACATCACCTCGCCGCCCTCGGTGCCGGCGCCCGGGCCGAGGTCGACTACGTGGTCGGCGATCGCGATCGCCTCCGGCTTGTGCTCGACGACGAGGACCGTGTTGCCCTTATCGCGCAGCCGTAGCAGCAGGTCGTTCATCCGCTGGATGTCATGCGGGTGCAGCCCGATGGTCGGCTCGTCGAAGACGTAGGTGACGTCGGTCAGCGACGACCCGAGCTGCCGGATCATCTTGGTGCGCTGCGCCTCGCCGCCGGAGAGCGTGCCCGACGGGCGGTCGAGGCTGAGATAGCCCAGGCCGATCTCCACGAAGGAGTCAAGGGTCTGCCTGAGCGCGGTGAGCAGTGGTGCCACCGACGGCTCGTCAAGGCCGTCCACCCATCCAGCCAGGTCGCTGATCTGCATGGCACATGCCTCGGCGATGTTGGTGCCCTTGATCCGCGAGGAACGGGCCACCTCGCTGAGCCGGGTGCCGCCGCACGCCGGGCACGCGGTGAAGGTGACCGCCCGGTCGACGAACGCCCGGATGTGCGGCTGCATCGTCTCCTTGTCCTTGCCCAGCATCGACCTCTGGATCCGCGGGATCAGCCCCTCATAGGTCATGTTGATGCCCGCGATCTTCAACCTGACCGGCTCGTGGTGCAGGAAATCGTGGAGTTCCTTCTTGGTGTACTTGCGGATCGGCTTATCCGGATCGACGAAGCCCGACTCGCTGTAAAGCCGGGAGTTCCAGCCGCCCCCGGTGTAACCGGGGACGGTGATCGCGCCCTCGGCGAGCGACTTCGCGTCGTCGAAGAGCTGAGCGAGGTCGATATCGGTTACCCTGCCCCGGCCTTCGCAGCGCGGGCACATGCCGCCGGTGATGCTGAAGCTGCGCCGCTCTTTCACGGTCTTGCCGGCGCGCTCGAACGCGACCGCACCCGCTCCGCTGATCGAGGCGACGTTGAAGGAGAACGCCTGGGGCGAGCCGATGTGCGGCTGCCCGAGCCGGCTGAACAGGATGCGGAGCATCGCGTTGGCGTCGGTTGCCGTGCCCACCGTGGAGCGGACGTCGCCGCCCATCCGCTGCTGATCAACGATGATCGCTGTCGTCAGCCCTTCGAGCACGTCGACATCGGGCCGTGCCAGGGTCGGCATGAAGCCCTGCACGAAGGCGCTGTAAGTCTCGTTGATCATCCGCTGCGATTCGGCTGCGATCGTGTCGAACACCAGTGAGCTCTTGCCCGAGCCGGACACGCCAGTGAACACCGTCAGCCGGCGCTTCGGGATCTCGATGCTGACGTCCTTGAGGTTGTTCTCGCGCGCGCCGTGCACGCGGATCAAGTCGTGGTCGTCGGCAACGTGCAGCGCAGGTGACTGCGGAGCTGTCCTCGTGGCCATGCTCATCGTGTCTCCATCTATCAGGTACTTCCCCGTCGGCGCAGCCGCGGCAACGATCCATGTCTACCTGACCGGCGGTACCTGGCCAGCGCACCGTGCCGTCGCTGACGCTGGCTCAGGATGACTGCCGGAGGCCGAAGACGTTACCGTCCGCGTCCTGGACGGTGACGATCAGCATGCCGCCGCCGACGTCGCGGACCTCGCCCTGCGGTGTGGCGCCCGCCTCAGTCACCGCCTTGATGGTGGCGGCGATGTCGGCGACCTCCCAGTAGCCGACCGCTCCGGTCATGCCCCGCCGGTGCCCGTTCGGGTCGAGGCCGAGTTCCTGATCGCCGACCCGGAACCCGACGTAGTACGCCTCGTCCGCGTACGGAGGCACGCCCAGCAACGCGCTGTACACCGCTTTGGCCTGTCCGAGGTCCCGCACCGGGAAGACCACGTTCTTGAGTCCTGACGTCATTGCAGCGCTCCGCACGTTCGTCGCGTCACGTCGGCCTGGTCAGGTCGCGTGAATGGTGCTGTCCATGGCGGTCATGCTAGGCCGGCCCAGTGACCGGCGCTTCTTGATTCCTGCTCGGTCTGGATGCGATAGGTCGGATCTCTGCCAGAATCCAACGATCGGCTGAGCATGGCGGGAGGTAGCACCTGCGATACTGAGGCTCGGCAAGTCCTTGATCGGCGCGCTCGCGTCATGACCGCTGGAGAGGCGGGGACCATGAGGAAGCTGGTGGAGTCGACCCATGTCTCCCTCGGCGGGGAGATCGGCTCGCCGCAGGACTGGGCGTTCCCTTACCTGGACGACGAGCACATGCGGTACGCGACGGAGCTGCTGGCTGGGGCTGATGCCCTGCTGCTAGGCAGGCGGACCTACGAGGGGCTGTCGGCCGCCTACACGGCCATGGCCTCGAACCCGTTCGTCGACCGGATGAACTCCATCCCCAAGTACGTCGCGTCCAGGACATTGACCGAAGCCAGCTGGAACGCCGCCATCATCCCCGGGGACGTGGCCGGGTTCGTCGCGGACCTCAAGCGCCAGCCGGGCGGGACCATCGTGAAGTACGGTAACGGCCCGCTTGATCAGGTCCTCATGGCGAGCAACCTGGTCGACGAGTTCCACCTCCTGCTGACACCAGTGGCAGCAGGGTCGGGCCAGCACCTGTTCGAGGAGATCCAGGACGCTCCGCACCTGTCGCTAGCGGATGTCAGGCGCTTCGCCAGCGGCGTCCTGATCCTGGTCTACACACCCAAAGACCGGCCGGCCTGACCGCCGCCTGCGTCGGCCGCCTCGGCGGCATGCCGGCGCATCGGCCCCTGCGCCAGCTCGGGGTGGTCGTATTCGTCGTGCCAGTTCCACCAGTCATACGGGGCGGTCTGGGGATAGCCCTCGGGCGAGTCCTCCCACGTCTCCTGCCGTCCCAGCGCGGTCATGTCGAGGTAGCTCCAGGTACTCCCGAGCGCCTCATCGCCGCGGTTGTCGATGAAGTAGGTACGGAACACCCGGTCGCCATCGCGGAAGAACGCGTTGGTGCCGTGCCATTCGTCCACGCCGAAATCGGCGTCCCAGTCATCGGTGATGGTGTACCAGGGCATCGTCCAGCCCATCCGTGCCTTCAGCCGCGCGATGTCCGGCTGCGAGGCGCGCGAGGCGTAGGCGAACATTGTGTCCCGCGCGTTCAGGTGCGTGAGATGGGCGATCTGGTCGGCCATCATGGAGCAGCCGTGGCAGGCGTGGTCGGGCCAGCCGATCACGCCTGGCTCGAAGAAGGCGCGGTAGATGATCAGCTGCCGGCGGCCTGCGAACAGGTCGAGCAGGCTGGCCCGCCCCTCGGGCCCGTCGAATGCGTAGTCCTTTTCCACCGCCAGCCACGGCATCCGGCGGCGCTGTGCCGCCATCGCATCCCGGGCCCCGGTCAGCTCCTTCTCCTGCACGAGCAGCAACTGGCGTGCCGCCTCCCATTCCTGTGGCGTGACGACCGGGGGTGTCTTCATAGCTGATCCGCCTTTCATCGGTTCTGATGGAACGAGGTGCTGGCGGCCCCGCGGGCCGACTGGTCGAGGTGGTCCCTCAGCGCATCTAGCGGCCCGTCCCAGTCGCGGGCCAGCGCAGCCAGGAACTGCTGTGCTACCCGCATCGGCGCGGAGCGCAGCCGGTAGCGCACCCGGCGCCGCTCCCCCGGTTCGGCCGTGACCAGGCCGGCCTCGGCCAGCCGGGCCAGATGCTTGGCAATCGCCTGTCGCGTGATCGGCAGGCGACCGGCCAGGTCCGTGGCCGTGGCCGGGCCTCCCGCGGCCAGCGCGGCCAGGATGGCCCGGCGGCTCGGGTCGGCCAGGGCAATGAAGACCTGCTCGGCGAGCGCTTCAATGTCAGGCGGCATCGAGGTAGTCGACCAGTTCGCCCAGCTCTTTAGCCCAGCCCTCGGTATTTCCGTCGTACGCCTTGCGGTACGCGTCCTCGGGCAGCTGCGCGAAGCCGGTCTCGACCACCGTCAGCCGCGTGCCCGCACCGGCCGGTTCGAGCGTGAACTCGACATAGGTCCGGCGCAGATCATCCTCAGGCAGCCCGTAGATGCGCCAGGTGAACCCGAAGATCACTGGCTCTTCTACCCGTTCCACCCGCATGTCGGCGGTGAACCCGTCGGTCCACCTCATCCAGGCCGCCCCGCCCGGACGCAGGTCGATCGCGGCCTCATTGCCGAACCAGGCGCCCAGCCCCTCGGCCGTGGTAAGCGCCGCCCACACCTGGCCCGGCGGGTGAGCGAGCTCCACGGTCCGCTCGATGCGATCAGGAAAACCCACGAGAGCCTCCAGCAAATAGCAACCGGACAGTTGCTATATTATGGCAACCGAACGGTTGCGTCAACTGCCGGCCATGACGTCCGCAGCGGCCCGTAGCGGCCAGGCTCACATCGGGATCTTGATGCCGCAACCGTCAGCCACGTCGGCGCCATCAGTCAGATGACTCCCCGCGGACCAGGCCGTCCCATGACCAGTGCGGGAGGCGCAGGCCGTCCGGAACATCGTCGGCCGAGTCGTGGTAGGAGTACATCGTGGTGCTGGTGGCCCAGGCGAAATAGTCGTGCAGCACCTGCCGGAGCCGGTCATCACGGTCCAGGCCGACGTCGGCCAGCGCCTGGTCGAAACA
>Ga0210395_10003348_pt1 | contig 12330 bp, 7 predicted proteins | sample IncBWH4OmetaG_FD_150861 | JGI IMG/M metagenome (GOLD analysis project Ga0210395, IMG submission 150861) | Forest soil microbial communities from Barre Woods Harvard Forest LTER site, Petersham, Massachusetts, United States - Inc-BW-H-4-O ...
GCCGTGACTCGTAGCGGGTCCGCAGCGAAGTGTCCTGGCAGGTATAGGACAGGGTATCTTGATCTGCCAGGTGCACCCGGTGACCCATCAGGTCCACCTCGACGAGGCCACCGTCCTTGCGCTTCAGGCGCAGCTTCAGCGTCGTGTGCTCGGCCGGCTCGCGAAGTTGGGCGAGCATGGCTTCGCGCGACTCATCGACGAACAGTTCCGTCGCCGACAGGCCCGGCAATTCCTGCGCCGAATAGCCGCAGACGCGCTGGAACGCCGCATTGGCGGCGATCACGCGCAGGGTCATTGACTCGAGCAGCACTCCGGCCTGTGAAGATTGTTCAAAGCTCGCGTGCGAGAGCAGATGCGCGGCGAGCTGGCGCCGGCACTTCTGCAGTTGCATTCTGAGAATCCCCGCCGCCGCCGCCAGCGCGAGTGCCACAATAATCGAGGCAAACGCCATGTCCCTATGGTTTCCGTCCCAAACTTCTGCCCAGTTTCGGGGATTCCCGGATGCGGAAACGGGCGCAGCGCACAGTTTCGGGGGGCGGAAAAACCGCCCCCGGGACGGCTACGACATATTTGGGACGCAGTGCCCAAAGGACCGATGGGCGAGGTTCGCCGCATCGGTCCTAGGGGGTCACGATCGCCTGTCGGTCATCGCTACTGGTTGTTGACCAGCAGCCCCGAGGTATCCACCGTCTTGACGCCAGGAACACTCAACGCGGCCTGCTTGGCCTGATTCACGGCATCCTGGCTGGGCACCGAGCCGCTCAGCGCAACCGTGCCGTCGGTGGTGGTCACGTTGACATTGGCGTTCGGTGTCGCCGAGGCAATCTGCGACTTCACATCAGCCGAGATCTTGCTGTCTGAAGCGCCGGCATCGGGCGGTGCGGCCGCCGGCGCCGGGGTGGCGGCGGCATCAGCAGTGGCGGGAGCCGCAGCCGCAGGAGGTGTCGCGGCAACCTCCGGGGCGGGCGCGGCAGGGGCTGCAGTGGCAGGCGCGGCAGGCGTCGGCGGCGCAGTGTTGGCGGCCACATTGCTGGAGCTGTCCGAACTTGCGCTGTCGTCAGAGTGCCGTGTGCGGTGATGCTTCGGCTTCGCGGCGGTGTCGCCATTACCGGAAGTCGAATTGTCAGACGGCGCTGCCGTATCGTTCTGCGCCACACTCGGTGCGGGCGTCGGTGCTGTCACCGCCGGCGGGGCGGCGGGAGCCGGCGCGGCAGCCGTGGCGTCCGCAGGAGGAGTCGCGGCAGCCGGCGGCGGTGGCGCGATCGGGGCAGGTGCAGGCTGCATCTGGGCGATCTTCGCCTGATGGGCTGCGCGCACGGCGTACTCATAGGTCACGGCGCCGAAGACCGCGAGCAGGGCAACGCCGATCACGATTCTGCTGATGGGTGTTGAGTTCATAATTAGGCACTCGTTTGTAACTGACACCAACGTTTTACGTCGCGGCCTTTAAAACACCTGTCAGTCGACGTGCGCTTCGCACTTCCATTCGCCCTACATTTTCCGCGCACCCGGCGCCTATCAAATTGATCTTGCAGTGTTTTTGTCGCCCAGTGACGGCCGATGCCTACAACTCATCCGACGCCCGTTCCCATTTGCAGGCCTCGTAGGACCCTGCCTACCTGGAGGTATGAATCCGCCCGCCACCATCTCCCGAGCCCCAGCCTGAGAATCAGCTGCCGGATTCTGAATCACATAGGGGCAGGGCCGTGAAGAAAAATACGCGACGCTTGCTCAACGCCACGGCGCATTTGCGAACCCCAAGCGACGAATGACCACTTCAAGGGTTCGGGAAGGCAACGCACAGGCGCATGGGGCCATCTGGGACGGGAAGGGCACCAACTTCACCCTGTTCTCCGCGCATGCCACCAAGGTGGAAGTGTGTCTGTTCGATTCGGCTGGCGGCACCGAGCTGGAGCGCATCGCCCTTCCGGAATACACCGATCAGATCTGGCATGGCTACATCCCCGACGTTCACCCGGGATCGCCCTATGCGATGCGAGTCCATGGCCCCTACGAACCGCAGGCAGGCCACCGCTTCAATCCCCACAAGCTGGTTCTGGATCCGTATGCCCGCGCCCACATGGGTGAGCTGCAGTGGGCGCCGGAGGTCTTCGGCTACACCCTGGGCCATGCGGACGGGGATCTGAGCTTCGATGAGCGCGACAGCGCCGCATTCATGCCCAAGTGCGTGGTCGTGGATCCGAACTTCGACTGGAAGGGACAGCCACGCAAGGGCGGCATTCCCTGGGATCGAACCATCATTTATGAAGCTCACGTCAAGGGCTTCACGAAACTGCACAAGGGCGTAGCGGAAAAGCAGCGCGGCACCTACAAGGGGCTCGGCAGCAAGCAGGTCGTGGAGTACGTAAGGTCGTTGGGCGTGACCACCATCGAGCTGCTGCCGGTTCATGCCTTCATCAACGACGGCGTACTGCTGGACCGCGGCCTCACCAACTACTGGGGCTACAACAGCATCGGCTTCTTCTCACCTGACCCGCGCTATGCCTCGGAACCGGAACAGAGTCTGCGCGAATTCAAGGAAATGGTCGCGAGCTTCCACGAGGCAGGCCTGGAGGTCATCCTCGACGTGGTCTACAACCACACCGCCGAAGGCAATGAACGTGGTCCGACCCTCTCGTTCAAAGGCATCGACAACGCCTCCTATTATCGGTTGATGCCGGAGAAGCGCTACTACATCAATGACACGGGCACCGGCAACACTGTCAATCTATCTCATCCCAACGTCATGGAAATGGTGCTGGACAGCCTGCGGTACTGGGTCAATGAACTGCACATCGATGGATTTCGGTTCGATCTGGGCACGGTTCTGGCGCGCGAGCCGGACGGCTTCGACAATCAAAGCGGGTTCCTGAAAGCCTGCCACCAGGATCCGGTGTTACGCACCGTGAAGCTGATCGCTGAGCCCTGGGACTGCGGGCTGGGCGGCTACCAGGTCGGGGAGTTTCCGCCGGGCTGGGCTGAGTGGAATGACCGCTACCGCGACACCGTGCGCGACTACTGGAAAGGCCAGACCTCAGCCAGCGCCGTGGCGCAACGGTTGTGCGCCTCCGCCGAGATCTTCAATCGCTTGGGCAGACGGCCCTCTGCCAGCGTCAACTTCGTGACCGCGCACGATGGCTTCACGCTGCATGACATCGTGACCTACAACGAAAAGCACAATGAGGCCAATGGCGAGGAAAACCGCGACGGAACCAGTGACAACCGCTCCTGGAACTGCGGTGCGGAAGGCCCCACCCGGGATCCAAAGATCAACGCCTTGCGTGAGCGTCAGGTGCGCAACTTCCTGGCCACGTTACTGCTTTCGCAGGGCACGCCGATGTTCGTCGCGGGCGATGAGTTCGGGCGCACCCAGAAGGGCAACAACAACGCCTATTGCCAGGACAATGAGATCAGCTGGCTGGACTGGGACTTTGCCGAGAAGGGCAAGCCGCTGATCCGCTTCGTACAGAAGCTGTGTGCCCTGCGCGCGAAATACCCGATCCTGCGGCGCAACCGCTTCCTCACCGGCAGTCTGGATGAGGAGCTGGGGATCAAGGATCTCACCTGGATCAACGCCTCGGGCGCGGAAATGACCGCCGAAGAGTGGGCCGATGACCGGATGAAGTGTTTCGGCATGCTCATCGATGGGCGCAGCCGCCCCACTGGCGTACGGCAGCGGGGTACCGAGGCCGCGATGCTGATCGTCCTGAATTCGCATCACGACCTGGTCAATTTCACGCTTCCGGAATATCCGGACGGAGAGACCTGGGACCTGCTGCTGGACACGGACCGGCCGGAGCGCACCAGCCCCTACAAGGGTAAGAACGGCGCGGTCTTCGGCATTACCGGGCGCTCGCTGTTCCTGTTCATCAGGGCACTGTGATGCCGCAGCACACGGGCCCGCGTCCCTGGATTGCCACCTACCGCCTGCAGCTGCACGCGGACTTCACCCTGACCGATGCCGGAAAGGTGCTGCCATACCTGCGACAGCTCGGGATCAGTCATGTGTACCTGTCTCCTTGTCTGCAGGCGACCCGCGGCAGCCAGCATGGCTACGACGTGACCGACCCGCGACGCATCAGCGAGGATCTGGGCGGGGAGGCGGCCTGGGCCCAGTTCGTGGGCAACGCCAGGGCGCACGGCCTGGGGCTGCTGCTGGACATCGTGCCCAATCATATGGCGGCAACGGCGCAGAATCCCTGGTGGGACGATGTGCTGTGTCACGGTCCATACAGCCGCTATTGCCAGTATTTCGACATCCGCATGCCGGTTCCGAGTCGCTTCTGCGTGCATATATGCAGCCTGGCACGACCCTACGGTGAAGCGCTCGGCGCCGGGGAACTGCAAGTCGAGCTGCTGCAGGGACAGTTGCGGGTGCGCCATTACGACAACACCTGGCCGTTGACGCCCGCGTCCTGGAACGCCCTGATGGACCGCACTGATCCGTGCTTTGCGCAATTGGAACGCCTCTCGGATCTGGAATCGCCCACGCCGGCGCAGCGCCTGGCCTATGAGGTTGCCACGGAGAAAGCCACGCAGCTCCTGAAGGACTTTGCGCAGGGTGCAGCGCTGCCGGCGGCCGTCCAGGCTCTCAATGAGGATCAGGATCGCCTGGATGCACTGCTGCAGCGCCAGTTCTATGCGCTGCATGGCTGGAAGCTGGCCGGCGAACTGGTGAACTACCGTCGGTTCTTCGACATCTCGACACTGGTCGGAATCTCCACCGAGCGCGTCGAGGTATTTGCCGCGGCGCACGAGCGCTTCCGCAAGATGATCGCCGCCGGGGAGGTGGCTGGACTGCGGGTGGATCACCCGGATGGCCTGCGCGATCCGCGCGAGTACTTCCAGCGGCTGCGCGCACTGCTGCCGCAGGGTCGGATCTATGTGGAAAAGATCCTGGATACCGAGGAGCGCCTGCCGACGGCCTGGCCCATCGACGGCACGGTCGGCTATGACTTTCTGTCCAAGGTCAACCGGCTGTGGATGAGCGATCAGCACACCGACTCGCTGACGTCCACCTACGCCGACTTCACCGGGCACTCGGTCAATCTCGGCGCCCTGATCCGTGAGAAAAAAGAGCTCACGGTGCGCTACTCCTTTGCCCACGATCTGCAGCGGCTGTCGGATCGTGCCATCAGCATTGCCCGCCAGTCGCGCGAAACGCGGGACTTGAGCCCGCGGCAGATCCGCGATGCGCTGGCACAGCTCACCGCCTCCTTGGGAATTTACCGCACCTACCGAACAGCCGCCGAGATCGACGACAGCGACCAGGCCGTGTTCGCCGAAGCGGTGCGCAATGCGCGTTTCGCGCGCCCGGACATCGATGCCGCGACGTTTGATTTTCTGCTGGCACTGCTCACGAAGGTTGCACTGAACGATGAGGAGTTCGCCTTCCTGTGCGAATGGCAGCAGCTCACCCCGGCGGTCATGGCCAAGGGCGTGGAAGACACGACGTTCTACTGTTTCGACCGGCTGCTGTCCTGCAACGAAGTCGGTGCCCAGGCCTCGCTCATCGGTATCTCCTCGGACAAATTCCACGAGTACTGTCACTACCTGAGCGAGCATTGGCCGCGCAACATGCTGGCCACCTCCACCCATGACAACAAGCGCAGTGAGGACGTACGCACGCGGATCTCGCTGCTGTCCGAAATACCGGACCGCTGGGCCGCCGCCCTGCATCAATGGTCGACCATGAATGAGGGCGCCTGGAACAACCGCACGCCCGACCGTCACGCCGAGTACCTGCTCTACCAGACCCTGGTCGGCGCCTGGCCCATCGACGCCGCGCGCTCCTGGCAATACATGCTCAAAGCCTGCCGCGAGGCGAAGCTGCGCACCTCGTGGCAGGAACCCAATGCCGGCTATGAGGCGAATATCCAGGGTTTCGTCGAGCGCGCGCTCGACAATGTCGATTTCGTCCTGAGCCTGACGGAGTTCGTGGAGCCGCTGGTGCTGCCCGGACGCATCAATTCCCTGGCGCAGACGCTGATCAAACTGGTCGCGCCCGGCCTGCCGGATTTCTATCAGGGATCGGAACTGTGGGATCTGAGCCTGGTCGATCCGGACAACAGGCGCCCCGTCGACTACGAGAAGCGCAGCGACATGCTGGTACGCTGCCGCTCGGTGGATGCTGCGCAGGCCCTGGCGCAGTGGGATTCGGGTCTGCCGAAACTGTGGCTGATCGACAAGGTGCTGAGCCTGCGGGCTGCGCGTCCGGAGCAGTTTGCCGAGGACAGTCGCTATCAGCCCCTGGCGGCCCAGGGCGCGCACCTGGGCAACCTGTTCGCGTTCCGACGCGGCGAGAACCTCATTGCCGTGGTGCCGCGCCTGACCCTGTCGATCGCGAACCAGTGGGAGGATACCCGGCTGCCGCTTCCCGGGGGCACCTGGACCAATGTCTTCACCGCCGAAGATCTTTCCGTGTCCGCAACGCCGAACGATCTGTTCGCGCAGTTTCCGGTGGCGCTGCTGCTGAAGCAATCGGCCTGAAGGATTTGCACCGAATCAGCGCCGCTGGCGATAGATCCGGGTCTCGTACGGGGCAAGCTCTGCCGGACCACGCGAGCGGCTGGCGGAACTCAACTCCTGCTGCCATTTGCCTTCCGGCATCGAGAAGGTCACGACTTGCGCCGAGAAGTTCACGGCAATGCAAAGGTCGCCGTTCGTGAAGCATAGCCATGACGAGGGCACATCACAGGCCACATGGGCGGTGCGCGCCGCAGCATGGGTGATGCTGGCTCGCAGGGAGATGAGGCGCCGATACCAGCTCAGAAGGTCCTGATGAAGCGGCTCGGTCAGCTCCTCCCAGTTCAGCCGGGAAGCGGCGAATGTGGCCGCGGTCTGCGGATCGGGCACCTCGGACTGCCAACCGAAGCTTGCGAACTCCTGGCGCCGTCCGGCCGCGACCAGCTCGCCGAGCTTCTGATCCTGGTGATCGGTGAAATACAGGAAGGGCGTGGTCGCGCCCCATTCCTCGCCCTGGAATAGCAGCGGAACGAAGGGTGAGAGCAGGGTCAGCGCGGCCACCGACTTCAGCTGCTCGGGCTTGAGCAGCATGCTCAGGCGTTCGCCGCGCGCACGGTTGCCGATCTGATCGTGATTCTGCGCACTCACCACCAGCTGGTCCGGACGCACATCTATTGGCGTGCGGCCATGACGGCGCCTGCGATGCGCGGAATGCTGGCCCTGGTAGACGTAGCCGTCCCGGATGGCGATGGCCAGATCCTCGATGCCATTGAAGTCGGTGTAATAGCCGGTGGCCTCCTCGGTCACCACCCGATGCAGCGCGTGATGGAAATCATCGGCCCAGTGGGCGTCCAGTCCATAGCCACCGCGTCCCGGGGGATGAATGAGTCGCGGATCGTTGAGATCGCTTTCGGCGATCAGGACAATGGAGCGGCCGGCCGCGGCCGCCCAGGCCTGCAGGGCGCCACTCAGTTCCTCCAGAACGTGAACGGCCTCGAAGCCAAAGATGGCATGGACTGCGTCCAACCGCAGTCCATCGAACCCGTAGACGTCCAGCCACCGCCGCGCGTTGTCGATGACGAACTGCCTGACCCCATCGCTTTCAGGGCCGTCGTAATTGACCGCATCGCCCCAGGTCGTCTTGACCCGATCGGTGAAATAGGGAGCGAAGTGCCACAGGTAGTTGCCGTCGGGTCCCAGGTGGTTGTAGACCACATCCAGAAGCACCGCCAGGCCATGTACATGGCACTCGGCGATGAACCTGGCGAGTTCCAGCGGCGTCCCATAGGCCGGCTGCGGTGCATACAGATAGACGCCGTCATAGCCCCAGCCATGTTTACCGGGAAAGCTCGCCAGCGGCATGATTTCCAGGTGCGTGATGCCCAGCGAGGCGAGATAGGGCAGCTTCACGGCGGCAGCCGCGTAGGTTCCCTCGGGCGTGAAGGTTCCAATATGCAGCTCGTAGATGACGGCGTAGCGCAAGGCCGCCGGGCGCAATTGACTGGCGGTGATGGCCTTCAGTTCGCTCTCATCGATGAGGAAGGAGGGACCGTGGACCCCCTGCGGCTGCCAGGCCGAGCGTGGATCAGGCAGCGGCGGGCCACCGTCGATCGAATATCGATAGCCCTGCGCGATCCCCTTGGGAGTGCATTCGACACTCCAATTGCCCTGCGCGTCGACGCGCATCGGGAAGCGCTCCTGCGCGCACACCAGCTCCACGCTCTCTTTGGCGAGCGGGGCCCAGACTGAAAACTTCATAGCCCTCTAGCTAACCACGGATCCGTCTCCGGGTGAGCCATGCAGCCATTCGCCGTCGTGTAGGAATTCTCCCACCGGGCTATGATTGCTCCATGGCGGATGTCTTCCTCTCGTATTCACACAAGGACACGGATTTGGTTCGTGACCTGGTCAAATTCGTGGAGGCCGAAGGCTTCTCGGTGTGGTGGGATCACACCATACCGCCGGGCAAGACCTGGGACGATGTGATTGCCCGCGGCATCCGGGACGCCAAGGCCTGCGTCATCATCTGGTCGCCGGATTCGGTGATCAGCGACTGGGTGAAGGAGGAGGCGACGCTGGCCAAGGAGGGCGGCAAGTACCTGCCCATTCAGGTGGGGACCGATCAGCCCCCGATGGGGTTCCGCCGCATCCAGGCCGCGAACCTGAGCCAGTGGAAGGGCAATGCCCAGGACCCGCAGTGGCGACTGCTGATCACCGAGATCGGCAATCTCGTACGGGGCGAGGGGACGACAGGGGCTGGAGCAGTGCCCGCTGCGCCACCCGCCGCGCCCCTTGGGCGAAGCTCCGTTTCAGCAGCGCGTGGCGGTCGCAAAACCGGACTGATCGTCGCCATGGGGGTCATCGTCGCCGCAGTGTGCGTCGCGGGAGGCCTCTGGTATGGCAATAGAGCGCATGACAGCGCTGCCGCCGCCCCCGTCACCACGAACCTCGCGCAGAGCTCTCCTGCCCAACCCTCACTGCTGGGTGTGTGGCAGGGCTGGTACCACCTGGATACCGACCCGCCTGACCAGCACACGCCCTTGACCGGAACCTTCCAGGCCGATGGCAGCATGATCGGTCAAAGCGGGGGCCAGACGAGCCTGTGGCATTGGCAGCAGTCGGGAACGAGCGCTCAATGGAGCAATGGCAGTACCACCTACACGGCCACGGTGACAGGCAACCATATGGTCGGCACCATCAGCTACGCAGGCCACACCGGTAATTTCGAAGCCAGCCGCTAGTCGCCAACCCAGAACAGCGGTTGCGACTGACCGACCGCGTATACCGGCGTATCACCGCGGATGACGCCCATGTCGAAGTTATTGGCCGCGTTGTTGGCGCCCACCATGCTGTTTAGGGTCGCCGAATTGATGGCATTGGCTTTCGCCATGGTGACCGCGCTGGCCTGCTTCATGGCGTTCACCTGGGCAATGGCCTGCGCCCAGGTCAGCGCTGAACTGTTGGCACTGCCATTGGCAGCCGGCGCGGCGCCCGCCGCTGCGCCTGCCCCGCTCCTGGGCGCAGCGCCTTTCTGCACCTGTTGCAGGGCGGCCGGGTTCAGCTGATAGCTCCCGAGGATGGCCTCAAGGGCCGACCGCTCCTGTTTGGCCTGGGCCGCCGCAACGCCGACCACCTTGAAGAAGTTCTTGTAGTTGCCGGAAGCATCCACCGGCATGGAGCACTGGTCCGCCTCCACGCCCAACTGGCCCGCGCCACCCGCGCTGATCAGTGCCGTCAGGTTGGTGCAGGTCCCGAAGGCCGGCGGAGTCTTGGGGATGAGGGTTGAGCTGAGGAACTGAATCTGCACCGGACTCTTGCCGTTGCGCGTCCGCACCCAGGCCAGTGATTGCGTGAATTTGTCCTTCGGATCGGCCGAATAGGGCTGATTGAGCACCTGGGGCGTGATACTGGTGGCGGTGCCGTCGTGGGCGGGCACCAGGACTCCGAACATGGCCAGTTCGCCACTGGGACCCTGGGCAACGATGAGCGCGACTCCGGTCTGGGTGACCTTCCAGGTATCAGGCAGCATGACCGAGGCGGTGTGATCCGGCAGGACGTACTGCTTCAACCCCTGGGTCGAAGGATCCGATGCGGCCGTGGCCACGCTTGCGAGCAGGAGGGCGGTCAGCGCCGGGAAAGTTGCTTTGCGAGTCATCCGGGCCTCTCCTCGTAAGTGCCGCGCCAACGATTATGCTACAAACGCTTCTCCAATGAGTACCGCAGCGCCGGTGTTGCTGCAGTGCCGCGACGCGTCGAGAGTCACCCATGTCGGACGTCTTCATCTCCTATTCGCACAAAGACACGGACTTGGTCCGCGACCTGGTCAAGTCCGTGGAAGCCGAAGGCTTCTCGGTGTGGTGGGATCACACCATCCCGCCGGGCAAGACCTGGGACGATGTGATTGCCCGCGGCATACGCGAAGCCAAGGCCTGCATCATTCTCTGGTCGCCGGATTCGGTCATCAGCGATTGGGTGAAGGAGGAAGCGACGCTGGCCAAGGAGGCCGGCAAGTACCTCCCCATACAGGTGGGGACCGATCAGCCGCCGATGGGATTCCGACGTATCCAGGCGGCCAACCTGAGCCAGTGGAACGGCAATGCCCAGGACCCCCAATGGCGATTGCTGATCACTGAAATCTCTCATCTGGTGCGCGGCGCAGGGACTCCTGCGCCAATACCACGACAGCTCAATCTGTATGAGCGGTTGCTGCTCTGGCTGCGCTCGCATCGCCAGCAAGCGACGCTGCTGGCCTTCGGTACTGTCGCCCTGGTGGCGGTACTGACGGCCGTTTGGTGGTATGCGCTCGCCAGCGCGCCGCGCCGCGAGGCGGCGGCCGTCATTGCCGGACTGGGTGCCCCGCAGGCCGCCATGGACCGCAAGGTGGTCGGAACGCTCACCCTGGATACCGTGGTGGCGGATTTCAACACCCACTATGTGAATGTGATCAAGGCCGATGGCACCTACGCCTTGACCGGGGAGCAGGAAGAAGATGGCGCCAATGGCGCGGATGCCAACGGCAATTTCCGCAACACCGGTTCGAATACCGGCCGGGTGCACACCGGTTCGGTGCAGATCATCGATGCGACGCACTTCCGGGCCAACACATCGGTATATGAACTGGTCAAGCCGGTGCTGCCCCCGGGGCAGCCCAATCCCAGCCTGCTGGGGACCTGGACCACCAGCGGCAACGTCTCCGGCCAGCAATGGAATTGGACCTGGACGTCCACCACCGCGGGGGTCTATCACTTCGAAGGCCACTTCGCCGATCACGGACAGGTCAATTTCGCCAATGGTTTGTGGACCGCGACCTCATTGGTCACAGGCTTGACCGGCGGCGGCACTTACGCAATCGTCGATGCCACGCATGTGCTGGTCAACGGCGTGGTCTGGAAAAAGGAATAATAATGCGCATCGCGATTCTGTTGCTGCTCTCGCTAAGCCTGGGTGGTTGCATCGCTTCCAACACGGTGGTGCGCTCCCAGGCAATGTCCTTCGACGACATCATCGAGGACACCACCGACAAGCTGCTGGTGCTGAACATCCTGCGCGCGAAGGACAAAGCGCCGCTGCATTTCGATGAAATACCCTCGATCCACGAATCGGTCACCGGCAACGCCTCGGTGCAGGGAGTGTGGCCGTTTGGACCGTCGAACAAAGGTACGGCGCGCAACACCATCACGGCCGGCGTGGGCATTCAGCTGGCGCCGAGCTTCGAGCTCGACAATCTTGCCACCAAGGATTTCGTCACCGGCATGTCCACGCCCATCGACCCGAAGTTCGTGAAGTACTGGTTGGACCGGGGCCTGGACCGACGCGTGGTGCTGCTGCTGTTCTTCTCGGCGATCGACGTGACGGTGGCGAATTCGGCCAACGGCAGTCTTGAGCGGCACACCATCCGGATCCGCAATTCACCGCGCGATGCCATCGATGCGCTCTACGCCACCCCGACCCCGATCGACAATTCGAACGTCAAATCGCTCGGCCAGCGCGAAAGCAACCTCTGCAAGGGTCAGACGGATTTCCAACACTACCTGAAGCTGATCAACAATCTCACGAGCTTCACGGCGCAGTCCGCACCCCAGAAGAAACCGATTCTCGAGGAGGTTCCGGTCGACAACAGTGATCTGGGCAGGATCCTGGCCTCGGTGGCGAGCCTGGATTCCAGCAAGACCTCGGTCACCTACAACAAGGACAGCCACACAATCTCAATGTACGGCATCTCCGCGCCCAAGACCGAGCTGTGCCTGTCGCGGGTGCAGGCCCTGGGGAGCAGCGGCACGCAGGAGGCACAGAACACCTGCAACGGCGCGGACGTCGCCACCACCCCGAATGTCACCGTCACGCCCAGCGTCGGCACCACCGCCA
>Ga0210395_10003349_pt1 | contig 12328 bp, 11 predicted proteins | sample IncBWH4OmetaG_FD_150861 | JGI IMG/M metagenome (GOLD analysis project Ga0210395, IMG submission 150861) | Forest soil microbial communities from Barre Woods Harvard Forest LTER site, Petersham, Massachusetts, United States - Inc-BW-H-4-O ...
TTTTCATTTGGAGCATGATCTTTTCCGAAAACCGGCATCCACTTTTCGGGATCATGCTCTATTCAATCCCCGGCGGGCGATGAAACCAGATCGCCACGTCGAACATGTTGAGATCGGCGGCGCGGATCATGGCGCAGGCCGTTACCACCGTTTCGGTCGCAGTCACCGCGTGTTGGGGGAACGGCACGACGTCGTGGCCGCGCCGTTCCACTTTCGCGGCATAGACTTTCACCGCTGCGGTCAGCACCTGTTGTAATGTCTTATCGGAGATCGCGTCGGGCTCGCCGCGCTTGAGCGCGTCGTGCGCGGCAGCGCAGAAATCGGCGGACGTCACGCCATTGCGCGCAACGCGATGGCTCGGCTTGCCGCCCCGCTTGGCCGCTTTGCGCTGCACCGCTTTCGGCATTTTAACTCAAGCCGTCACCGGCTCGCGCCGCGCCGGCGCCCTGCTTGGCTTGGTCTTGAGCTGCTTGTGCTTGGGCACTTCGAGATTGAACAGCCGCGCCGAATTGAAGCCCAAAATGTTGCGCTTGGCCTTCTCGTCGAGGAACGGCAGGGTCGTGATCGAATTCGGCAGGTCGAAATCCCAGTGCGGCCAATCCGACGCAAAGAGCAGCTGCGTCTCCGCCTTCATCGCCTTGAAGGTCGCTTCGGTCAGCTCGATATTGGAGCGCTCCAGCGGCTGGCTCGAATAAAACATCTCCTGCATGTACTCGCTTGGCTTGCGCTTGAGCAGCGGCGCTTCCGAGGAGCGCATCATGTATTCGGAATCGAGACGCTGCATCAGGAACGGCACCCAGGCCAGCCCGCTTTCGATCCACACCACCTTGAGCTTCGGAAACCGCTCCGGCAGGCCGTTCATGATCCAGTTCGTCATGTGGATGATGTTGTAATAGACGAACGAGATGGCATGCATGGAAATAAACTTATTGCACTGCTGCATCGACTGGTCGCCCCAGTGGAAGCCGGAGTGGAACGCCAGCGGCTTGCCGGTCGCCTGGATGGCGGAGTAGAGCGGCATGTAGCTGTCGTGATTGACGGCGCGGAACCGCGTCGAGGTCACGGAGAAGCCGATGACGCTCGGATTGTCGGCATACATCTCGACGGCTTTCACCGACGCTTCCGGATGATTGAACGGCAGGTACAGCATCGCCTTGATGCGCGGATCCTGCGGCAGCACTTCCTCGGTCAGCCATTTGTTGAAGGCGTTGCCGATCACCACTTCCATCTCGACCTGCGGATGCATGCCGAGGACGAGCATCGGCGTCGGGAATACCACCATGTAGTCGATGCCCATGGAGTCCATGGCGCGCTGTACCAGCGTCACCTGGGCGTGGGTATGGCCACCGGGTACTGCCTCGCCGAGGCGCTGCTGATGCGGAATGCGGCCGAACACGTCTTGATAAAGCATGCCGGGCGTCGAATTCATCAAGCCGGGCGCGTTGCCACGTTCCTTGAAGGCGCGCGCCATCTGCTTGTAGACGTCGCTCTCCATGCGATCGACCACGTCCGACCAGAACGCCGTCTCGGTGACATGGGCGTCAACGTCGACGATGAAATAATTGTCCTGGCGCGCTTCCCTGGCGGCGTGGGCGAGAATCTCGCGGGTATCGGTCGTGGTGCTGATCTTCGGCAGCTCGGTGACGCGCGAAATGCCTTTGCCGTTTTTTCCGTTGCGCGGCGTTTTGGTCAACATCGATGTCCTCCACCCTTGGAGCAGCTTTTGTGATCGGGCCGGTGATTTAAGGCCATTGGAATCTGCCGGAAAACTAGCAGCATTCGCCCGCGATGGACATGGCAATCTGCCCTCAACTACCGCCGGTTGCCCGGATCAGCCATGCCGAAACGTCCGGACGCGGCCTCCCATAGCCGCGCGCCGCAGTGTAGCTTTGCCGCCACGAAAGCGGGAGGGACCATGAGCTACCAGGATTTGCTTTACGGCGTTGACGGCAAGGTCGCGACCATCACGCTGAACCGGCCCGACCGCATGAACGCGCTGTCGCGCAATCTTGAGGCGGAAATCCACCGCGCGCTCGACGAGGCCGATGCCGACCGCAATGTGCGGGCCATCATTCTCACCGGCGCTGGCGCGGCGTTTTCCGCCGGCTACGACCAACAGGCGGCGCCGGCCTCAGGCGTCCGGCCGCTCGATCCGCACGGCAAGAGCCACGCCGAATACATCGAGCATTGGCAGCGCCTTGACGGCAGCCGCGTGAACCATTGGGAGCATATGTGGGGCCTGGGCAAGCCGGTGATCGCCGCGGTCAACGGTTGGGCCATGGGCGGCGGCTTCTGGTACCAGCTGGCCGCCGACATCACGATCGCCTCCGACAAAGCGACATTCGCGCAGCCGGAAGTGCGCCAAGTTTCCAATACCAGCTATTTGCTCACGGCGTTGTGCGGCTGGAAGGCGGCCAACCGCTGGGCTCTGACCGGCGACCATTTCGACGCCCAGGAGGCACTGCGCATCGGCATGGTCAACGAGGTGGTGCCCCATGACGAGTTGATGCCGCGGGCGCGAGCGCTTGCCAACCGCATCGCGCTGGTGCCGGAGCCGTCGATCCGGCTCAACAAGGCCATCGCCATGCAGGGCCTGCAGGCCTCCGGCGTGCACGCGGCGCTGCTGCTCGAAGGCGCGTTGAGCGCGCTGGTGCATTCCTCGCACAATGAGGATCGCCAGCGGCTGTTCGAAGCGCAGCGCGCCGGCGGGCTGAAGGCCTATCTGGAAGCGCGCGACGGCCCGTTCCATCCCGAGCCGATGGGGCCGAAGTCGAAGCCGCGGGCCAAATGAAAATTTTTATGCGTTTCGCATTGGCACTCGTCACGGCGATTTCGCTCGCCATCGCGGCGCCGGCGTGGGCCGAGGAGGCATGGCCGCAGCGGCCGGTGACGATCGTGGTGCCGTTCCAGGCCGGCGGCTCGGCGGATTTGCTGGCGCGCATCCTGCAGCAGCACATGGAGGCGGATTTCCATTCGCCGTTCGTGGTCGAGAACCGGTCCGGCGCCGGCGGCAGCGTCGGCACGGCTTACGTGGCGAAGGCGCTGAACGACGGTTACACGTTGTTGCTCGGCACGCTCAGCGGCAACGTGCTCAACGAATTCGTCTTCAGCACATTGTCCTATGATCCGGAGCGCGATTTTCAGCCGGTCTCGCTCCTGGTGCATCTGCCCAATCTGCTGGTCGTCAATCAAAAAGTTCCGGTGAAAACCGTGCCGGAATTGATTGCTTATCTGAAGGCCAACGACGGCAAACTCAATTATGGCTCGTCCGGCATTGGCACCTCGTCGCAGCTCTCCGTGGTGATGTTCGAGCTCGCCACCGGCACGCATATAACGCACGTGCCGTTCCGCAGCACCACCGACGAATTGACCGCCATGATGAGCGGCAATGTCGATCTCGCCATCGACAGCATGACCACGCTGTGGCCGCAGGCCCAGGCCGGCGCGGTGCGGGCGTTGGCGGTGACAACCGCAGAACGCCTCGCTAGCGCGCCCGAACTACCGACCATCGGCGAGACCATCAAGGGTTTTTCGATCACGGGTTGGCAGGGCCTGTTCGCACCGGCGGGCACGCCGCGCCCGATCGTGGAAAAACTTGCAGCCGAGGTGAAGCAAGTTTTCGAGGCGCCCGATGTGGTCGCGGCGCTGACCAAAGTTGGCGGCGAGCCGGCGCCGATGAACCCCGACGCGTTTGCGGCGTTCATCGCCGCCGAACGGCCGAAGTGGCGCGACGTCGTTAAAGCCTCCGGCGTACATATCGATGTGAATTGATGCGGCAAGCCGGAAACGAAACCGCATGACCTCGATCGGGTTGATCGGCTACGGCGGCATCGCGCAGGACGTGATGGCGGCGCTGCGCGAGGCCGGCCACGCCAAAGTTGCCGGTGTGTTGTGCCGGCCCGGTCGCGCCGCCAAAGCACGCGCCGCACTTGGCGACATCGTGGTCGTGGAATCCCTTGCCGATCTCTTAGCGTCGCGTCCCGACGTCGTTGCCGAAGTCGCCGGGCAACAGGCGGTGGCCGAGCACGGTCCCGAAGTCTTGCGTCGCGGCTTCGATCTGTTGGTGATCTCCGTCGGTGCGCTGGCCGATACCGCGCTGTTCGACCGTCTCAAGACGGCCGCGCGCGAGGGCAAAAGCCGCATGCTGCTGCCGGCCGGCGCCATCGGCGGGATTGATGCCATTGCGGCGATGCGGGTCGGCGGCCTCACTACGGTGCGCTACCGCTCGCGCAAGCCGCCGGCGGCGTGGCGCGGCTCGCCGGCGGAAAAGGTCGCGGACCTCGATCAATTGACCGGCCGCACCGTGCTCTATCGCGGCAGTGCCGGCGAAGCGGCGCTGCTTTACCCGCAAAACGCCAATGTGGCGGCCGCGGTGGCGCTCGCCGGTCTCGGTTTTGAAAAAACCGAGGTCGAGCTGGTCGCCGATCCCGATGCGCCCGGCAATGTGCATGAGATCGAGGCCGAGGGCGCCGCCGGGCGTTTTGCCATCCAGCTGCAAGGCAAGCCGTCGCGCAGCAATCCCAAAACCTCGGCGCTGGCGGCGCTCAGCGTCGCGCGTGCGCTCATCAATCTGGATGCTACAATCGTCATATGACCGTCCCGACAACGCGCCGCGCCACCAACGCCTTCATCGGCAGCCCGATCGAGCGGCTCGAGGATTTGCGCTTTCTCACCGGACGCGGCCAATACACCGACGATCTCACCGACGAAAAAATGCTGCATGCGGTGATCCTGCGCAGCTCCGTCGCGCATGGCCGCATCCGCTCGATCGACGCGACGGAGGCCCGCGCGCGGCCGGGCGTTCATGCCGTGATCACCGCGGCCGACATCGGAGAGATACCGACGATTCCGTTGCGGCACGATCCACTGCCGTCGTCCAAGAGTTACGTGCAGCCGATCATCGCCGCCGACAAAGTCCGCTTTGTCGGCGAGCCGATCGCCGTCGTCGTCGCCGACAGCGTTGCGCTGGCCGAAGATGCATTGGAGGCGATCGTCGTCGATATCGCGCCGCTTGCCGCGGTGGTCGATCGCGATGCGGCACGCAAGGACGATGTTTTTCTGTTCGAAGAAACCGGCAGCAACATCGCAGGCACGATTACGGCCACGCTTGGCGACACCGATGCGGTCTTCAAAAATGCGCCTTACGTCCGCCGCGAGCATTTCAAGGTGCAGCGGCACGGCGCCGTGCCGATGGAACCGCGCGGCCTCGTCGCTGATTGGGACGCCACGAAACAACGCGTGACAGTCTCCGGCGTGTGCAAAGTGCCGTTCAACAACCGGCGGGCGCTGGCGCAGATGATGAGCTTGCCGGAAACGTCGGTGCGCATGCTCGAATACGACGTCGGCGGCGGGTTCGGCGCGCGCGGCGAGTTTTATCCGGAAGATTTTCTAATTCCGTTTGCTGCTCGCGTCGTCGGTCGGCCGGTGAAGTGGACCGAGGACCGGCGCGAGAATTTGATGTCGCTCAGCCATGCGCGCGATGCCGCATGCGATCTCGAAATCGCCTGCACCAGCGACGGCGCCATCCTGGCGCTCCGCGGCCACGCCTATACCGATCTCGGCGCCTATGTGCGCACCAACGGCGCCACCGCGTCGCGCAATATTTCCCAGATCATGTCCGGGCCGTATCGCATCCCCCATGTGCGCATGGATGTGACCATGGTGGTGACCAACAAGACGCCGTCGGGCACCTATCGTGGGCCCGGCCGCTTCGAGTCGGATTTCTGCCGCGAGCGGCTGTTCGACATGGTGGCGGCCGATCTCGGCATCGACCGGGTCGAGTTCCGCCGCCGCAATCTGATCGCGGAAACCGACATGCCCTATGCGCTGGCGAAAGTGCAGGTGCTCGATATCATCAGCGAATGCGACAGCGGCGATTATCAGATGACGCTGGATCGTTGCCTCGCCGAATTCAACTGGGCCGAGCGGTCGAAGCTGCAAGGCGCGCTGATCGACGGCCGCTACCACGGCATCGCCATCGGCTGCTATCTCGAAGGCGGCGGCACCGGGCCGCGAGAGAATGCGCGGCTCCTCATTGAAGCCGACGGCAAGATCTCGGTGTTCGTCGGCTCGTCATCGGTCGGGCAGGGCGTCGAGACGGTGTTTTCGCAGATCGCCGCCGATGCGCTCGAACTGCCGATGGACCGCATCAATAATGTGTTCCACGGCTCGACCGATTATGTCACCGAAGGGTTCGGCTCGTTCTCGTCGCGGTCCATCGTCATGGGCGGCAACGCCATCGTCGATGCCGCCAATCGGCTGCGGGCGCTGATACGCGAGGCCGCGGCACAACGGCTCGGCTGCGCGGCAAGCGAGATTACGTTCGACAATGAGATGGTCGTCGGGCCGAACCGTGCCGCGCTCGAACTCAAGGTGTTCGCCGGGCTTTCAGCCGACGGCACGCACGCAAGCAATAAGCGGACTTATTCCTACGGTGCGCATGCCGCCTACGTGGCGGTCGATCCGAAGACCGGCCGGGTCGAGTTGATCGATTACGTCGCCGTCGAAGACGTCGGTCGGATCGTCAATCCGCTGACCTTGCACGGCCAATGCGTCGGCGCCGTCGTGCAAGGCCTGGGCGGCGCGTTGCTCGAGCACTTCATCTACGACGAGAACGGCCAATTCCTCACCGGCTCGTTCGCCGACTACCTGATGCCGACCGCAAGCGATTTCCCCAGCATCCGCGCTGTGGCGCTGGAGCTGAAACCGTCGCCGTTGAATCCGATGGGCACCAAGGGCGCCGGCGAGGGCGGTATCATTCCGGTCGGTGGTGTCGTCGCCAACGCCGTCGCCACGGCGCTGGGCTCGCTGGGCGTGCAGCCGCACGAATTGCCGCTGACGCCGCCGCGGGTGTGGCAGATGATTCAGGCCGCGCGGCAACCAGAGACAGGGGCGCGCCCTTAATTCCGGCTTCGAAAGAGATTCCGATGAAGCTGCCGTCTTGGATCAAACGCCTATACAGCCGCAAACCTGCGCGGCCGCCGTTGCTGACGGATTGTCCCAAATGTGGTCGGGAAATGGTCATGATCGATAAGAGCACCATGTCGGGCGATGACATGCGCACCTATCGCTGCGAACATTGCCGGGAAGAGCACATCGTGAACTACGGGGTTGCGCTGTGGAAGGTGCTGTCAGACGCAAACAACCGCAACAATGACGCATCGTGACGCGAAGTAGACGTTGTCAATGGCCGCGGCACGTTGACCGGTTGCTCGCCCCGGTGTTAGAAAATGTTTGAAAAAGCAGCTGTTCCTGCGGTTCGAAGGAAGCGTGCCGGGATATGAAATTACCGCCCTTCGAATACGCTTGCCCGACGACGATCTCCGAAGCGGTTGCGCTGTTGGCGTCCCATGACGGCGCAGCTAAACCGCTGGCTGGCGGCCAGAGTCTTGTGCCTATGCTGGCGTTCCGCGTCGCTTCGCCGTCGCTGCTGGTCGATTTGCGCAAGCTCGCCGAGCTGCGGGAAATCAAGATTGCCGATGGCGGTGTCACGCTCGGGGCCATGGTGCGCTGGCGCGACATCCTCGACGATGCACGACTACGAAAGGCGCATCCGTTGCTGGTCGCGGCGGTCGAACACGTCGCGCATTATCAGATTCGCAATCGTGGCACCGTTGGCGGCAGCATCGCCCATGCCGATCCCGCCGCCGAGATGCCGGGCATTGTAGTGACCTGCGAGGCGAAAATCGCCACCATCGGCAAGACCGGAGCACGTGTCATCGACGCGGCGAATTTCTTCCAAGGCCCGCTGATGACCGCGCTCAAGCCCGATGAGATCATAACCGAAATCCGCCTGCCGGCATGGCCGGCAAAACGCCGTTTCGGTTTCCAGGAATTCGCTCGCCGCCGCGGCGATTTTGCGCTGGCCGCGGCGATGTTGTTCTACGACGAGGAGGGCGGCAAGGCGGGCAACGCCCATGTCGGCGCTATCGGGGTCGCCGACCGGCCGTTGCGGCTGCCCGCCGTCGAGCAAGTCCTTAATGGCAACAAGATCGATGAGACCACGATCACAAAGGCGGAAGCCGCGGCATCCGCGTCCGTTGAACCGGCGGACGACATCCACGCCGGCGGCGCCTATCGCAAGGCGCTGATCGGCGTCATGGTCGAACGCGCGCTCAAAAGCGCGGCGGCGTAGCGAACAAAACCATGCCGGTAAAATTCGAAGTCAACGGTAAGCCGGTCGAGGTCGAAGTCGAGCCGCGGCTGACGCTGGCCGATTGCCTGCGCCATCATTTGCGCCTGACCGGTACCCACGTCGGCTGCGAGCACGGCGTGTGCGGCTCCTGCACCGTGCTGGTCGACGGCGCAGCGGTACGCTCGTGCCTGTTGCTCGCGGTGCAGGCCGAGGGCGCCAAGGTGGTGACGGTCGAGGGCCTCTCGCTCGAAGAAGGCTTGACGCCGCTGCAGGCCTCGTTCCGCAAGCATCACGCGCTGCAATGCGGTTTTTGCACGCCGGGCATGATCACGACCGCGCATGCGTTGCTCAGCGAAGAGCCGGACTGCGATGCCGATCGCGTGCGCGAAGTGCTGTCCGGAAATCTGTGCCGCTGCACCGGCTATATCTCCATCGTCGAAGCGGTGCTTGACGCGCGTTCGGCCTATAAGCGCGACGGAAAAAGCGCATGAGGACGGTCAACGCGTTCGTCGGCCAGCCGATCGAACGGTTGGAAGATTTTCGCTTCGTCCGCGGCCGCGGCCAATATGTCGACGATCTCGCGCGTAAGGACATGCTGCACGCGGCGATCCTGCGCAGCTCGGTCGCCCATGGACGCATCCGCGCTATCGACGTGTCGCGGGCGAAAAAAGTCCCCGGCGTGCATGCCGTCATCACCGCGACCGATCTCGGCGATCGCATTCCGCTGGTGCCGATGCGATTGCAGCCGATGCCGGAGTTCGAGGCCTTCGGTCAGCCGGTCATGGCCCACGACAAGGTGCGCTATGTCGGCGAGGCGCTCGCCATGGTGCTCGCCGACAGCGCTGGCGTTGCCGAGGATGCGCTTGGCGCGATCGAGATTGATATCGAGCCGATGCCCGCGATTGCAAATTGGCAAAGCGCGGCGAAAGGCGAAACGCTGCTGTTCGAGCACAAAGGCAGCAACGTCACGATGAAATTCCGTGCCGTGCTCGGCGATGCTGACGCGGCGTTCAAACACGCGCCCTATACGCGACGCGAAAGTTTCAGCACCCAGCGCCACACCGCGCTGCCCATGGAGCCGCGCGGCCTGCTCGCCGAATGGGACGCGGCGAACGGGCGGCTGACGCTGTCGGGCGCCGCCAAGGTGCTGTTCGCCAACCGCCGCATCCTCGCCAAACAGCTCGGTCTCGCCGTCGATGCCATCGACATGGTCGAGTACGACGTCGGCGGCAGTTTTGGCGCGCGCGGCGAATTCTATCCGGAAGATTTCCTGATTCCCTTCGCAGCGCGCCACGTCGGCCGCCCGGTGAAATGGACCGAGGATCGCCGCGAGCATTTGATGACCATGAACCACGCCCGCGAGGCGGCCTGCGACGTCGAGATCGCCTGCGCCCGCGACGGTACCATCCTCGGCCTGCGCGGCCACGCCTTCGTCGACATGGGCGCCTATATGCGCACCAACGGCGCCGTTGGCGCGCGCAACATCGCGCAGTTCATGTCGGGAGCGTATCGCGTTGCCAATATCGACCTCGACGTTTCGCTGCTCCTCACCAACAAGACGCCGGTCGGTACCTATCGCGGGCCCGGCCGGTTCGAGACCGATTTTTTCCGCGAGCGCCTGCTCGACATGGCGGCGCGCGATCTCGGCATCGACCAGATCGAATTCCGCAGGCGCAATCTCGTTCGCGAAGCCGACATGCCATACCAGGTCGCGACCATCGCGCCGTTCGAGAGCAAGGACGAGCTCGACAGCGGCGATTATCAGGTCACGCTCGACCGCTGCCTCGCCGAATTCGGCTGGACCGAAAAGGAAAAGCTCAAGGGCAAGCAGATCGACGGCCGCTATCACGGCCTCGCTGTCTGCTGCTTCATCGAAGGCGGCGCCGCAGGGCCTAAGGAGAGCGCCCGTCTGGTGCTGGAGAGCGACGGCACGCTCACCGTCTATATGGGCTCGTCCGGCGTCGGCCAGGGGCTGGAGACGGCATTCGCGCAAATCGCCGCCGACGCCATGGACATGCCGATGGACCGCATCAACCACGTGTTCCACGGCTCGACGGCTTATGTCAGCGACGGTTACGGCTCCTATCATTCGCGCTCCATCGTGATGGGCGGCTCGGCTGTGCTCGACGCCGCCACAAAACTGCGCCAAGCCATGAGCGCAGAAGCGGCGCGGCGGCTCAACTGCGGCGCCGCCGAGGTTGTGCTCGCTGACGGCCGCGCCGCCGCGCCCGACGGCAAATCGGTGTCATGGGCGGAGCTGGCGTCGGAGCCGCTGTCGGTCGAAGGCGCGTTTTCCAACCATAAGCACACCTGGGCTTACGGCGCGCACGCTGCCCATGTCGCGGTCGATCCAAAAACCGGCGCCGTCGCGCTGATCGATTATGTAGCCGTCGAGAATTGCGGGCGCATGATCAACCCGCTGACGCTCAAGGGCCAGCTGGTCGGCGCCGTGGTGCAAGGCCTCGGCGGCGCATTCATGGAGCATCTTGCCTATGACGAGAACGGCCAGCTGCTGACCGGCTCGCTCGCCGATTATCTCATCCCGACCGCGAGCGATTTTCCAAAAATCCGCGGCTATGTGATGGAGTCGCATCCGTCTCCGATCAATCCGCTCGGCGCCAAGGGCGCCGGCGAGGGCGGCATTATCTCGGTCGGCGGCGTGATCGCCAATGCGGTCGCCGATGCGCTCAGTTCCCTCGGCGTCGAGCCGCGCGATCTGCCGCTGTCGCCGTCGCGCGTGTGGCAGCTGGTGCAGGACGCGCGCAAGTAACGCGCCTTCGCGGGGCATGACATCGTCCTGTGCTTGGAATAGATTCAAACGCAACACGCACGATCAGGAGCAAGCCATGGCCGTCGCCCGTCATCCGCGCCCGAAGGAACTCGAAGGTGTTCCGCTCGAAGACATCATGAAAAAATATGTCGGCCGCTTCAAGGACAAGAAGCCGGACTGGGCCGCCTTCGAGGACGCCAAGATCGAGGGCTATAAGCGCGCCCAGCACCGCTTCATCGGCGCCGGCGGCTCCGGCAAGCACGACGATCCGAATATCATTCCGGCGGGCAATTTCACGCTGTCGATCGTCTACGTGAATCCCGGCCAGGGCAATGCCGCGCACACCCACGAGGTCGAGGAGTGTTTCTTCGTGCTGCAAGGCATTCTCGACGTGTTCGTCGAGGACGAAAGCGGCAAGCGCGTCACCACGCGGCTCGGCCCCTGGGAATGCATCGCCTGTCCGGCCGGCGTGATCCACGGCTATCAGAACGAATCGCTCGCCCCGGTTTACGTGCAGATCATGCTAGGCCGCGGCCGGCCCGATCCCATGGGCTATTCCGACAGTGAGCTCTACAAGCGCCGGGATGCGCACCTGAAAGCGGTGTAGGGGATTCAGACCGGGATCGCCTGAAATTTTGTCGAAAAACCGTGCATGCGCTGCGCGCCGGTCGCGGTGATCTGCACAGTTTCGGCAAACACGCAGCCGGTCTCGCCGTTGCGCCAGGCAGGATCGTAAAGATCGATATTGAAGGCGAACACCATGCCGGGGCGGAATTCGTCGCCGACGACTTTCAACGCGTCCTGGTCGGCGCGCAGGGCGTGAAAGCGGTAGCGCGGATATTCCAGCGAAGCGAGGCCGTGGCCGTGGATGCCGGTTTCGCAGATCGCCAGCTTGCGTTCCTCGATGGTCTGCTTCACCGCGCCCATGGCCTCTGAGATTTTGCGGCCCGGGCCGAACTCTTTCAGCCCGCGCTCGTAGGCGGCGACACAGCCGTCATAGATTTCGCGCTGCTTCGCTTCCGGCTCGCCGAGGCAGAACGTGCGCTCGACATGGGTGAAGTAGCCGCCGATCTTTGGATGCAGCTCGCAGATGATGAGGTCGCCGCGTTCGAGCCTGCGCGTCGTCGGCACGCGGAACGGATGCGGATAGGGATAACGGTCGCAGGCCCAGAGGAACAAGGTCGGCTCCTCGCCGCCGTGCGCCAGCATGGTTTCCACCATGCGGCCGTAGACTTCGCATTCCTTGACGCCGGGCCGCGCGGTGTCGCGGCACGCCGCCAGCATCAGGTCGCCGAGCTCCGCCGCCTTGGCGAGGATGCCGAGCTCTTCGTCGCTCTTGATGGTGCGCACCTTCTCCAGCATGTCGTCGAGCGCAACGAGCTTGGCGCCGGACAAAAGCTCCTCCAGGCGCAGATAGACGCTGT
>Ga0210395_10003350_pt1 | contig 12328 bp, 10 predicted proteins | sample IncBWH4OmetaG_FD_150861 | JGI IMG/M metagenome (GOLD analysis project Ga0210395, IMG submission 150861) | Forest soil microbial communities from Barre Woods Harvard Forest LTER site, Petersham, Massachusetts, United States - Inc-BW-H-4-O ...
TTGACAGTCTGTCGCTGCAGGCTGGGCTCGAATACGCGCAGCGCGTGCTGCCGCAGCTGGCCCGAACTCAGGACGCCCGTGAAGGCTTTCGCGCCTTCAACGAAAAACGCTCCCCGGTTTGGCCCGGACGATGAACGGCGTGGACACCGTGCGGATCGGCTGCGCCTCGGCTTTTTGGGGCGACAGCAATGCCGGCGCCGAGCAATTGGTGCGGCACGGCGACATCGACTTTCTGGTGTTCGACTATCTGGCCGAGATTACCATGTCGCTGTTGGCGCGCGCCCGCGCGCGCAAGCCCGAGCTCGGCTACGTCCCGGATTTTGTCGACGCCATCGCGCCGCTGCTGCGCGAGATCAAAGAAAAGCGCATTCGCCTGGTGTCGAACGCCGGCGGGATCAATCCGCATGCTGCCGCGGCGGCGCTGCGGCGTAAGGCTGAAGACGTCGGCGTTACGCTCGAGATCGCCGTCGTTACCGGCGATGACTTGAGCGATCGCGCGGACGAAATTCGCGCTGCCGGCATGACCGAAATGTTTTCCGGCGCGGCTCTGCCCGAGAAGCTGACGACCATGAACGCCTATCTCGGCGCGCAGCCGATCGCGCTGGCGCTCGACCGCGGCGCCGACGTGGTCATCACCGGACGCTGCGTCGATTCCGCGGTGGTGCTTGGCCCGCTGGTCCATGCCTTCGGCTGGCCGTGGACCGACTATGACAAGCTGGCGCGAGGCAGTCTCGCCGGCCATCTGCTGGAATGCGCCGCGCAGGTCACCGGCGGCCTGTTTACCGATTGGCGCGACGTTCCCGGCTGGGACGACATGGGCATGCCGATCGCGGTGTGTAGCGCCGACGGATCGTTCGTCGTCACCAAGCCTCCTGGCACCGGTGGCCTTGTGAATCCGCTCTCGGTCGGCGAGCAGATGCTGTACGAGATCGGCGATCCCGGTGCCTACATTCTTCCCGATGTGGTGTGCGATTTCCGCGACGTGCGCATGGCGTCGTGCGGCGCGGATGAAGTGCGTGTGACCGGCGCGCGCGGGCGTCCACCGACGCCGACGCTCAAAGTCAGCGCGACCTGGCACGACGGCTATCGTGTGATCGGGACGCTGACGATTGGCGGTTACGAAGCCGCAAGCAAGGCGGAACGGACCGGTGAGGCGATCCTGGCGCGCGTTCGCCGCCTGCTCGCGGCCCGCGGCCTGCCGTATTTCTCCGAGACGTCGATCGAAGTGCTCGGCGCTGAAAGCATGTACGGACCGTGGCGTCATCCGGCCGCGAAGACGAGCCGCGAGGTCGTGCTGAAAATCGGCGCCCGCCACCGCGATCAGGAAGCGCTCGAGGTGCTGGCGCGCGAGATTTTCCCACCCGGATCGTCGATGGCGCAGGGCATCACCGGCTTTTTTGCCGGCCGGCCGAGCGTCCAGCCGGTGCTAAGGCTGTTTTCATTTCTGTGGTCCAAAGACAATGTCTTTCCGGTGGTGCAGATCAGCGGCGCCGAGGTGCCCGTTCCGTTCGCGGCTTCACAGCCTTTGTCGCCGCCGGCCGCGATACCGGCGCCGCCAAAGGCGATTGGCATTGCGGACGCCAAGGTGCCGTTGATCGCTCTGGCGGTTGGCCGCAGCGGCGACAAGGGCAATTCCGCCAATATCGGCCTGATCGCACGCAAGGGCGAGTATCTGCCGTGGCTGCGCGCCGCGCTGATGGAAGACGTCGTCCGCGATTGGTTCGCCCATCATGGCGTGAGCAAAGTCGAGCGCTACGATCTCCCCGGCATCCATGCGCTCAATTTCGTCTTGCATGATGCGCTCGGCGGTGGCGGCGTCGCTTCGCTTCGCGTCGATGCGCAGGGCAAAGCGTTCGCCCAGATGCTGATGGATTATCCGATCCCGGTGCCGCGTGCGCTGGCGCAGTCGCTGTCGGGCGCTGCGGCGCGCGCGAAACCGTAAAAACCGCGGCGACATGAGCGAGAAATTCGGTAAGACCGACGACGAATTGGCGACCATTCCGCTGACGTTCCGCGACGGCTTGTTCGCCGGCCAGGTGGTGCTGGTGTCCGGCGCCGGCCGCGGCATTGGCAAGGCGATTGCCTTTCAGTTCGCGCGGCTCGGCGCAAAATTGGTGCTGTGCGGCCGCGATGCCGAACGGCTCGACGCCGTCGCCGCTAACCTCTCGCGGCTAGGCGCCGAGGTGCTGGCTCATCCGATGTCGATCCGCGATCCGGACGCGGTGGCGCGGCTGTTCGATGCGGTGGCCGGCCGGTTCAAGACCATCGACGTCCTTGTCAACAATGCCGGCGGTCAATTCCCGCAAGCCGCGATCGACTTCGCGCCGAAGGGCTGGAGCGCCGTCATCGAAACCAACCTGACCGGCACCTGGTACATGATGCAGCAGGCGGCACGGCGTTGGCGTGACGCCGGCCGCGGCGGCCGCATCGTCAACATTGTCGCCGTCATCTCGCGCGGCATGCCGGGCGTCGCGCACACCGCGGCGGCGCGGGCCGGCGTGATCGCGCTGTCGAAGACGGTGGCGATCGAATGGGCGCCGCTCGGCATCCAAATTAATTGCGTCGCGCCCGGGATCATCGCTACGGAAGGCATGAACGTCTATGCGCCGGAGGCGCGCGAGGCGCTGCCCAAGACCAATCTGGTGCGCCGCTTCGGCGAGGTACGCGACGTCGCCGACGCGGTCTGCTATCTCGCCGGGCCGTCAGGTTCGTTCATCACCGGCACGGTGGTGACCGTCGACGGCGGCAACGAGATCTGGGGCGACCAGTGGACCATCCCGCGGCCGGACTGGTTCAACGTAAGTTGAGGCGCGCTAATCCCGCATCAACTCGCCGCCGATGATCAGGCGGCGGATTTCCGAGGTGCCGGCGCCAATCTCCAGTAATTTGCTGGCGCGATAGAGGCGATTGATCTCGGTTTCGCGCATGTAGCCGGCGCCGCCGAAGATTTGCACCGCGTGATCCATAACCCGCGTGCAGCCCTCCGCGGCGTAAAGAATGCTCGCCGCCGTGAGCTTGTGGATCTCGCCGCGGCCGCCGCCGCCGATTTCCAGATCGTTGGCCTCGGCGAGCGTGCGGTAGCAGAAAGTCCGCATCGTCTCGATCGTGGTGTACATGTCGGCGAGCTTGGACTGAATGAGCTGAAATTCACCGATCGGCCGGCCGAATTGCTTGCGGGTCTTGGCATAATCGAGCGCCAGCGCGAACGCGCGTTCCGCCATGCCGACATTGATCATGGCAACGATGGCGCGCTCTAGATCGAGGCCGCTCATCACCACGGAAACGCCGGCGTTTTCCGTGCCGACGAGATTCTCCGCCGGCACACGGCAGTCGTCGAACACCAATTCTGCGGTGGTGCTGCCGCGGAAACCCATCTTGTCGAGCTTTTGCGCGACGCCAAAGCCGGCCATGCCGCGTTCGATGACGAACGCCGATATTCCCTTGGCGCCCTGTGCTTTGTCGGTCTTGGCATAGACCAAGAGAATATCGGCGACCGGCCCGTTGGTGATGAAGAGCTTGCGGCCGTTGAGCACGTAATGATCACCGTCACGGCGGGCGGTCATGCTCATCGAGCCGAGTGCGTCGGAGCCGGCGCCCGGCTCGGTCAATCCCAGCGCGCCGATGGCGCTGCCGTCGCACAGCCGCGGCAGGAAGCGCGTGCGGATTTCGTCCGAACCGTTGCGCGCAATGTTGTTGAGGCACAGATTTTCGTGCGCGACATAGCTTAGCGCGATCGACGGATTCCAGCGCGCCAGCCCCTGGGTGATCAGGCCCGAGGTAAAAAAATCGCCGCCGGCGCCGCCGAGCTGGGTCGGGGCGGTGACGCCGAGAAAGCCCATGCGCGCAAGCGCCGGCATCGCCTGCGGTGGCCACCATTCCTCGTCATCCATGCGCTGCTGCAGCGGCCAGAATTCCGCGTGCGCAAAGCGATCGCTGGTCGCCAGGATCTCTTCCTGGTCGGCACTGAGCCGAAAGCCGTTGGCGGCGAGTGAATGAGCCGACTCCGCTGCGGCTGCAGTCATGCGGAATTCCTCCCATTGTCTTGTCGCCGAGACCTGTAACCGGGCTCGCGTTGACATGTCAAAGTGAAGCGTATTCAATATGGGCAATCAAGAGCCGGCGGCAGCAAGGACCGAGCCGGGCGGCAAAAACCGGGGGAGGACGGCAAAAACATGCACGGGTCCGGCCATTCATTACTGTTGCGTGCGTCGTCTGACGCATTTTTTCAGCCGGCTTTGGCCGGCTGCGTTCGGATGGCCTTGCGCGGCGTGAGCGCCTGATGCCGGCCATCAGCCCCGAACGCATGCGCGACCGCTACGAGACAATTCTCGCGGCTGCCTCGCGCGCCTTTGCCGAAAAAGGTTACGAAGAAACCTCCATCACCGAAATCGCACGCGCGGCCGACGTCTCCGATGGCCTGATCTACAAATATTTCTCCAACAAGCGCGATCTGCTGGAACACGTGCTGCGCGCCTTCTACGAGCGCGTCATCGAGGATCTGGCCGCCAAGCTTGCGCGTGGCAAGGGCTTCCGCGAGCAGCTTTACATTCTGATCAACGAGCATCTTTCCACCTTCGTCGCCGAGCGAAACCTATGCCGCCTGTTCATCTCGGAAGTGCGGATCGCCAGCGACTATCGGGGATCGGCGATCCAGCAGCTCAATCGCCGCTACACGTCGATCCTCATCAACATGGTCGAAGAGGCCGAAGCCAGCGGCGAGATTCCTAATAAAGTCGATCCGCGCGTGGTGCGTGACATGCTGTTCGGAGCCATCGAGCATTCCGCCTGGCGTCACACCATCGGCAAGCGCCCGATCGATGTGGAGAACATGGCGCGCGCGATCACCGACATCTTCCTCACCGGGCTATGTCCAAATTCGACGCAGCCATGACCGCGAAGAGCGCGGCGGCCGCGCACGGCGCTTGGCCGTTTGCGCGCGTGCTCATCGCCAATCGCGGCGAGATCGCGCTGCGCATTTTGCGCACGGTGCAGGCGCTCGGGCTCGAAGCGGTCGTGGTCTACCACGCCGCCGACGCGGCAACACCCGCGGTGCTGGCAGCCGATCGGGCGATTGAAATCACTGGCTCGACGCCGATTGCCGCCTATCTTGACGGCGCGCAGATTGTCGCAGCGGCGCGAGATAGCGGCACCGGCGCCATTCATCCCGGCTATGGCTTTTTGTCGGAGAACGCGCCATTCGCGCGTCAGGTCGCGAAGGCGGGGATTGCATTTGTCGGCCCGACCGCCGAAGCGATTGAACTCATGGGCGACAAGGTGCGTGCGCGTGCCTTCGTCGCGGCCCGCGGCTTTCCGGTCGCGCCATCGGCAATCGAAGACGATGACCCCGCGACCTTTTCCGGTCGTGCGCGTGCAGTGGGGTTTCCGCTCTTGATCAAGCCGGCGGCCGGCGGCGGCGGCAAGGGCATGCGCATCGTCCGCGAGGCGGCGGCGCTCGACGACGAAATCGTGCGCGCGCGCAGCGAGGGCAGCCGCTATTTCGGTGACGGGCGGCTCTATGTCGAGCGTTATGTCGAACGGCCGCGCCACATCGAGGTGCAGGTGCTCGGCGACGCGCACGGCAATGTCGTGCATCTGTTCGACCGCGAATGCTCGATCCAGCGCCGGTTCCAGAAAATCGTCGAGGAAGCGCCGTCGCCGGCGCTCGACGATGCGCAACGCAAACGCATCTGCGATATTGCCGCCGGCATCGCCCGCGCCGCCGGCTATCGCAATGCCGGAACGATCGAGTTCATCTACGGCGACGGCGAGCTCTACTTTTTGGAGATGAACACGCGCTTGCAGGTCGAGCATCCGGTGACCGAGATGATCACCGGCATCGATCTCGTGGCCGAGCAGCTTCGCGTCGCCGCCGGCGAACCGCTCGGCTTTGCGCAATCGGCGCTGCGGATCGACGGCCACGCCATCGAATATCGGATCTATGCCGAAAGCCCGGCGCGGGGTTTCGTTCCCACCACCGGCCGCATCGTCGAGATAGCGATGCCGCGCGACGGTCGCGACGTGCGGGTCGATAGCGGTGTCGCCAAAGGCCAGGCGGTCACGGCCGCGTTCGATCCGATGCTGGCGAAACTCGTCGTCCATGGTCGCGACCGCGAGATGGCCCGCACGCGCGCCTACGAGGCGCTTGGCGATCTCGCCATACTCGGTTGCGAAACTAACACCACCTTCCTGCGGCGCCTGACCGCCGATCCGGACTTTGCCGCGGCTCGGCTGCACACCGGCTTTTTGGACGAGCATCCCGCACTCGCCCAGGAGCCGCCGATCACCGCAGATTTGGCGGTCAAACTGCTCGCGGCCGCGGCGCTGTCGACCCGTGCGGCGCGCGATGCCGCTGACGCCATGCCGGAATTGTTCGCCGCCATGGGCGCGTGGAGGAATTGATGCGGCGGAACGGTGTTGACGGGTGAGGCGGACATGACCTTGCCGAACGCGTTGAAGAATACGCTGGCGGTGCCGGCGATCGGCGCGCCGATGTTTCTGGTGTCTTTTCCGCCTTTGGTCACCGCACTCTGCCGCGCCGGTGTGATCGGCACTTTCCCGCACGTCAACGCTCGGCCGTCTAAAGAACTCGATCGCTGGCTTACCGACATCGAAGCCGATTTGCGGGCCTACGAGAAAGCGCATCCGGCCGCCGAAGTGGCGCCGCACGCCGTCAATCTCATTGTCCATCGCACCAATGCGCGCTACGAGCCCGACCTTGAGATCGTCGTGTCGCACAAGGTGCCGCTGGTCATCACCTGTCTCGGCGATCCGCGGCGCGCCATTGAGGCAGTGCATGGCTATGGCGGCATCGTCTTCTGCGACGTCGTCAATGCGCTGCATGCCAGGAAGGCGATCGATGGTGGCGCCGACGGCCTGATCTGCGTCGGCGGCGGTGCCGGCGGCCACGCCTCGAACCAGAGCGGCTTTTCACTGGTGCGCGAAGTGCGCGAATTCTGGGACGGCTGCCTGGTGCTGGGCGGCAGTATCAGCGACGGCCACCAGATCCGCGCCGCCGAGGTGCTCGGCGCCGATCTCGCCTATATGGGCACGCGTTTCCTGGCGACGCGCGAGTCGAACGCGCAGGGCGCCTATAAGCAGATGATCGTCGATTGCAGCGTCAAAGACATTATCTATTCCGACCGCTTCTCCGGCGTGTTCGCGAACTTCCTGCTGCCGTCGATCACCCGTTACGGCATCGATCCCGAGCAATTGCCGAAAAAATCTCCCGACATGAGCGGGCTTTCGGATTCCGAGGCGCGCACCTGGAAGGACATTTGGAGCGCCGGTCACGGCATCGCCACGATTCATGACGTGCCGAGCGTCGGCGAACTGGTCGGCCGGCTCGCCGCCGAGTACCGCGCCGCCTGCGCGGTGCCGGCGTCGCCGGCGGTGGCGGTATCGTGATGCGGCATACTTTCGTCATCGGCGAGACCGAGCATGAGGCGTGGTTGTCACGCCGCGGCCAAACATATGAGCTGCATCTGGCCGGCCAGGTCATCCCGATCGCGCTCGAGCCGGCCGAGGGCGGCTGTGAACTTCTCAGGATCGGCCGTGACACCTGTCGCGTCCTGATCGCGACAGACGGCGACTTCGTCCATATTCATCTCGACGGCTCGACCTACACCATCCGCTATGTCGATCCGGTGCGGCGTTACGCCAGCCATGCCGGCGGCAGTGCCGACGATATCGCCGAGGCGCCGATGCCCGGCGTGGTGATCGCCGTCCACGTCAAGGAAGGGGAGCAGGTCGCCGCCGGCGACACGCTGATGGTGATCGAAAGCATGAAGCTCGAGACCGCGATCAAGGCGTGGCGCGAAGGGTCGGTCGCTGCCGTGCATGTCGGGATGGGGCAGGCGTTTCAGCGCGGCGCGCCGCTCATTTCGCTGGCGCCGCAACCGGAAGCCTGAAATCATGCGGCGGATCGAGAGCAAGATCGACGTTGTTTCCGAGGAGTTTCGGCTCAACCGCGTTCATAATCGCGGCCTGGCCGATACACTCAGGGAACGCCAGCGCGCCGCCCGCCGCCAGCGGCCGGCCCGCGACATTGAACGCCTGACGCGGCAGAACAAGATGTTCGTGCGCGACCGCATCGAGCTATTGCTCGATCCCGGCACGCCGTTTCTCGAATTGTCGACGCTCGCCGCCAATACCGAATACGGCGGTGAAGTCCCCGGCGCCGGCATCGTCAGCGGCATCGGCATCGTCAACGGTCGCGAAATCATCATCCACGCCGACGACGCCAGCGTCAAAGGTGGCGCCTGGTATCCGCTTTCGGTGAAGAAGATTGTGCGCACGCTCGATATCGCCATCGAGAACCGGCTGCCGGTCGTGCATTTGTGCGACAGCGCCGGCGGCTTCCTGCCGCTGCAAGCAGACATCTTCGCCGACCGCTACCTGGCCGGACGCATTTTCCGCAACCAATCGATCCTGTCCAAACTCGGCGTGCCGCAGATCGCCATCGTGCTCGGTCACTGCACCGCCGGCGGCGCTTATGTGCCGGCGCTGAGCGAATATAATGTCATCGTTCGCGGCACCGGCGCGATCTTCCTTGGCGGTCCGCCGCTGGTAAAGGCGGCGACCGGCGAAGATGTCACCGTCGACGAATTGGGCGGCGCCGACGTGCACACGCGCATCTCCGGCACCGCAGATTATCCCGCCACCAGCGAGGAGCAGGCTATCGCCATCGCGCGCGAATTGGTTGGACAGACGCAGCGGGCGACCAAACTGAACGTCGAGCAGATCGCGCCGGAGCCGCCCTATTACGATCCCGACGAGCTTTACGGCGTCATTCCCCGCGACATCAAAGTTCAGTTCGACATCCGCGAGATCATCGCCCGGCTGGTCGACGGCAGCCGCTTCCACGAATATCAGCCCGCTTACGGCAACACGCTGATTTGCGGGTTTGCCCATATCTGGGGCTTCAAGGTCGGCATCCTTGGCAATAACGGCGTCCTGTTCAACGATTCCTCGCTCAAGGGCGCGCATTTTATGCAGTTGTGCAATCAGAGCCGGGTGCCGATGATCTTTCTGCAGAATATTACCGGCTATATGGTGGGCCGCGACTACGAGCATCGCGGCATCACCAAGGATGGCGCCAAGATGATCATGGCGGTCTCAGGCTCGGAGGTGCCGAAGATCACGGTGATCTGTCACGGCTCGTTCGGCGCCGGCAATTACGGCATGGCGGGGCGCGCGTTTGATCCGCGCTTTTTGTTCATGTGGCCGCAGAGCCAGATTTCGGTGATGGGCGCCGAACAAGCCGCCAACGTTCTGGCCGATATCAAGATCCGCCAGCTTTCGCGCGAGGGGCGGGGGTTGTCGCCGGCTGAAATCGCCGCGATCCGCGAGCCGATCCTGGAAGAATACCGCCGCCAATCCAGCGCCTATTATTCCACCTCGCAGCTGTGGGACGATGGCATACTGGACCCGCCGGATACCCGCAACGCGCTGGCGATGGCGATCAGCGTAGCGCTGAACGCGCCGATCGACCGCCCGCATTACGGCGTGTTCCGGATGTGACCCGGGACGAGGCGATGAGATCACCCACCAAGCGATATCAAGGCGACGGCCTGCTGCGCTGCCGCGATATCGAGCTCGCGTTCGGTGGCCTACGCGCACTCAAGGAAGTCTCGCTCGACATTACCGAAGGGCAGATTTTCGGCCTGGTCGGACCCAACGGCAGCGGCAAGACCAGCATGGTCAACGTGATCACCGGCTTCTATCGCCCGCAGTCCGGCAGCGTCAATCTGTTCGGCCAGGAAGTAGTTGGGCTCAAGCCGCACCGCATTGCTGCGCGCGGCGTGGCGCGCACGTTCCAGAATCTGGCGCTGTTTCGCGGCATGACGGTGTTGGAGAACATTCTGCTCGGCCGTCATGTCTTCATGGGCGCGAGCGCGCTGGCGAGCTTGTTCTACTGGGTCTGGGCACTGCGCAACGAAGTGGCCCATCGCCGCGTCGTCGAAGAGCTGATCGACTTCATGCAGATCCAGGACATTCGCGACGAGCCGGTCGAGGTCATTCCGCTGGGCATGCAAAAGCGGGTGGAGCTGGCGCGGGCGCTCGCCGCCGAGCCGAGATTGCTCATCCTCGACGAGCCGATGGCCGGCATGAATCAAGAGGAGAAGGAATATATCGCGCGCTTCATCCTCGACGCGCGCGAGGAGCGCCACACCACGATCCTGCTGATCGAGCATCACATGGATGTCGTGACAGCGCTCTGCGATCACGTGCTGGTGCTGAGCTACGGCGAAAACATCGCCGAGGGGGAGCCCGAACAGACAATCGCCGACCCGCGCGTTGTCTCGGCCTATCTCGGGCAACGCGCAGCGCTGCGCCGTGCGGAGGCGGCATCATGAATATGCCGTTGCGCCAACCGCTGGTGACATCGTGGCCGGTGACCAAGGACGGCGGTCCCGCGACGCTGGTCGCGGCGCTGGCGCGCAATGCAGCGGAATCCGGCAGCCGCGGCGCGTTTCGCGAGCGCGACCGCGGCGTGTGGCAGGAGCGAAGCTGGGCCGACGCGTTCGGCGAAGTGATCGCGCTGGCAGCGGCGCTCGAGGAACTGGGGCTTCGCCCCGAACAGGCGCTGATCGTCATCGGCGATAATCGCACGCGGCTTTACAGCGCGACGCTCGCGGCGATGGCGCTGCGCGCCTTTCCGTCGCCGGTCTTTCCCGACGTGCCGCCCGATGAGCTCGTGGACTATGCGCGTCACGGCGCGCCGAACATTGCCGTCGCCGAAGACCAGGAGCAGGTCGACAAGCTTCTCGAATTGCGCGAGCGAACTGGCCGGCCGGCAACGATCCTCTACGACGATCCGCGCGGGCTTTCAGGCTACCAGTCCGAGGGATTGCTCTCGCTCGACGCCACGATTGCGCGCGGCCGCGCGCGGATCGATGCCGATCCGGCGCTGGCGGCCGATCTGGTAGGACGCGCGCAGGCCAACGATATTGCCGTGCTCTTGCATTCGTCGGGAACAACCGGCACGCCAAAAGGCGTGCCGCTCCGCCATCGCAACATCGTCGCCGGCGTGAAGAACGCGGCGGCCGGCGGCTATTTCCAGGAATTCGAGGACCATTACGCCTATCTGCCGATGGCCTGGGTCGGCGATCTCGTCTTCACCGTCGGCGCCGGTACGCTGCTCCGCTTCACGACGCATATCCCCGAGCGTCAGGAAACGGTGATGCGCGACATCCGCGAAGTGGCGCCGACCATCTATCTGGCGGCGCCGCGCGCCTGGGACAATATGCTTACGCGCATCCAGATCGGCATGGCCGATTCCACGCCGCTCAAGCGCGGGCTGTACGATTATTTCATGCCGCGGGCGATCGAGCGCGAGCGCCGGCGGCTCGCCGGCAAATCGCCGACGGTCGGCGAACGGTTGTCCGCCTTGCTCGGCGAAGTGCTGGTGTTCGGCCCGATCAAGGATTTTCTCGGCATGACGCGGATGCACCGCGCCTATACCGGCGGCGAGGCCATCGGCGAGGACACGTTCCTGTTCTTCCGCGCGCTCGGCATCGATCTGCGTCAATTCTACGGCCAGACGGAAACCGCGGCGCTCACCGCGGGGCAGCCCGAGCGCCAGGTGACGCTGCACGGCGTCGGCAACCCGATGCCAGGCGTGGACGTGAAGATCGACGACAACGGCGAAATTCTGGTGCGCTCGGGCTCCGTCATCGACGGCTATTTCGACGATCCGGAAGCGAGCCGCAAAGCGCTGGTCGACGGTTGGCTGCACACCGGCGATGCCGGTTATCTGGAGCCCAGCGGACAATTGGTGGTGCTCGGGCGCGTCGGCGAAGTGGTGCGCACCCGCGCCGGCGAGCGTTTCATTCCCAATTACATCGAGAACCGCATCAAGTTCAGTCCCTATGTCCGTAACGTCGCCGTCGTCGGCGCCGGCCGCGACGAGCTCACGGCGATCGTCTGTATCGATCTCGAAGCGGCCGGCCATTGGGCCGAAGAGCGCGGCATCTCGTTCACCTCGTATGCCGACCTGTCGCAGAAGCCGGAAGTCGCCAAGCTCGTCGCGTCGGTCCTGGCGCACGTCAATGAAAGCCTCCCCGAACCGCTGCGCATCCGCCGCTTCGTCAATCTTCACAAGGATTTCGATGCCGACGATGGCGAGATCACGCGCACCCGCAAGCTCCGCCGCAATGTCATCGAAGAACGCTATCAGGCGCTGATCACGGCGCTCTATTCGGGGACGCGCTCGGTGGTCGAGAACACCCGCATTACCTACGAGACCGGACAGACCGGAACCATCAGCCGCATGCTGTCGATCTGCGAGGTGGCCTAGCCGTGGATTTTGAGCTGTTAGCGGAGCTCG
>Ga0210395_10003352_pt1 | contig 12325 bp, 22 predicted proteins | sample IncBWH4OmetaG_FD_150861 | JGI IMG/M metagenome (GOLD analysis project Ga0210395, IMG submission 150861) | Forest soil microbial communities from Barre Woods Harvard Forest LTER site, Petersham, Massachusetts, United States - Inc-BW-H-4-O ...
TGCTGGGCAGCCGGAATTCGGCCGGCGTGAGTCTGGTGATGGCGCCCGTCGCGGGACCGTCGCGTGGGAATTCGACCGGCGCTCCGGCGGCGACCGTCGTCGCGTTGTCCGGCGGCATGAGGGCATAGAACTCGGCGTACGTCTGCGAACTTGAGGCACCTTCCGGACCGGCGGCGCCCGTGGACCCGGTGTCACCTGTGGCCCCCATTGGGCCTGTTGTACCTGTGGCCCCGACAGTGCCTGTTTCGCCTTTCGGACCAGCTGGCCCCGTACTTCCCGCCGCGCCTGTTTCACCTTTCGGCCCGGCTTGTCCTTCAAATCCAGCGAGACCCTGCAGCCCGGCCGGCCCCGCCGGTCCGCTGGCACCGACAGGTCCAGTTGATCCCGTCATTCCATTGATGCCTGCGGCGCCCGTCACACCCGCTGGTCCGGTAGCTCCCGTGGTTCCACTGACGCCGACAGACCCCGTTGCGCCCCTAGGTCCTGGCAATCCTTCGAATCCCGTCGCCCCAGTGGCGCCATTGAGTCCCATAAGCCCGTTCAGCCCCGCAGCCCCGGGCGGACCCACGAGCCCTCCGGGGCCAGCCGCGCCTGCGAGCCCGGTTTGTCCTCTTACGCCGGGCTTTCCAGCAGCTCCTGTGGTGCCAGTGGCTCCCCGAGATCCCCGCCGGCCGGCTCGACCGCGGGGGCAGACCGGCGGCTGATGAGGGCATCGCGAAGCATGAGATCCAACGCTGCCTGTAAATGCGACCCGATTGCACGGCGGAAGGGGACGGGATGGGCAAGCCGCGCCAGCCAACCCCGCTGACTCAGGAGCACCGAGCGAGACTATTGTGAGGACAAGCAGCATCCGAAATCGTGAAGCGAACATTCTGGCCTTCCCGATTCCAGGACCAGCGTTGCCAGTCCTGGAATCACCTTCGATGACAGGGGGCGGAGGCCAGTTGTTGCCAAGTCAGCCGAGCAGGCTGAGACCGAAAGTCAAGCGACCGTCACACTCTGCATCGACAGCCGGAGCTGACCGCAGTCGCGTAGTCAACCTCATTCCGACTGGAGAAGACTCCCCGCCACGAGCGAGGAATAGCGGCAATGACTACCAGCTCAGACACCGCGCGCTGCAATGAATGATCGACCCGCCAGGCAACGGCGGCCTCGGCCTCCAGACGACCACGGATAGCCGGCCAGAGCGACGGTAGGTACCTGATCTGCAGCACCTACACCAAGCTCGCACAGCAACAGGCCGACGCCCGCGCGATAAGCGCCATGAACACTTACCAACACCACATCGAGAGCAACCACGATGTGTAAAGAACACAACGTCCTCACAGCTCGCCGCTACGAGACGACAAGGTCTCATCCGACTAGAACCGGTGACCCCTCCGGTCGCAAATGCGCTGCTCCGTCACCACTAGATAGCGACGTCGATCAAACGTATTCCACCGACCCGCACGCGCCGCATAAGAGTGCAAATGACCGCAAACTCACCCCATCGTCTCGCGCGAGTTTGATCGCCAACACCTCTTCAGCGCTGCAAAAGAATCCGGCTCCCGCTGCAATAGAACTGCAAACGTCAGGCCGCCTGCACGCATGCACGCCCCAAGCACAACACCCCGAAGAAAACCCGCAATTTGCGGTCTTTTCGGCCAAGAATCTGGGGATCTGAGCCGAGGACCTCACCGGCACTCCAAACCAACAAAAACCCCGCAAACACAGGGTTTTAGAGACTACTGAGCCCAAAATTCTAATCGGCGATTGGTGGTGCTTGGCTCTGACGCTGGCGATTCTCGGGGCCGTGGGCGGTTTTGTGAGCGGTTGCCGGATCAGGCTGCGCGATCCACGTACTCGCGTAGCGCTGTGCGCGCGACCTCGCTCACCGAGCGGTGCTCCTTGCGAGCACACGCTCGCAAGGCCCTGTCGAGGTCTGGATCGACGCGCAACTGCACTCGTGGAGAGCTACCGCTATCCCCAAGGGCGGGACGCCCCATGCGGACCCGCTTGGCTCCGGTCAGGTCGTAGCCGCGCTCGGCCTCCTCGGCCAGAGCGTCAATGACCTTCTTGGTCAGCTTGGTCCCACTGCGGGTTCTCATGGTCGCCATCTCTTGGCCTCCTCGTACTGGTCTGTGTACTTCTTGCGGAGCGCCATCGCGTGAATCACGATCAGTTCGTCTTTCGGGCCTTCCACGGCTATGACCTCGATTGCCTGGCCGTCCGGGTCGTCGCCGAGGCAGACAAGCCTGGGATCCACCACATCGGAGGGGTCCGATGTGGGTACTTGCTCCTCAAAAGCGAGGCCGCAGTGGGCGATGACATGCCGAATGCTCTCCTTGGATACGCGGTGCTTGGTTGCCGAGCGCGCAAACCGCACACGCTTTTGGGATACGTTAGCACTTCTGTCAGACATAAGTATCTCCGAACAAGGTCTGCTGGGACTTTGCGACCGTTGATGATCCCTGGCGCTTGGGACGGTTCTCTGCGCGTATGGCGTATGCGCCGACGATCCGGTCGAGTGCGCGACCCTTGTCGCGGTGTCCGTAGATGCGGCCGACGAGGTTGCCTCCGTCTTGGTGGCCGAGTGCGATGGCTACGTCCTCAGAGGACATCTCAAGCTCGTTGACCATGCACCAGCCCGCGAAGTGGCGGGTGGCCAAATAGGCTTCCCTCCCATCCTGCGGCGGCTCTGACGGCCTTCCAGTATCAGCGTGATGTGATCAACCGCATCGCGGTGGACCTGATGGAGAACCACCCTCTACTCATAGACCGCGTCGAGATCGGACAGTCAACACGCATGTCGACGACCAATCCGAACTTCATCGGTGCGAAGACCGTAGCCGACCTAGTCCGCGCGGTGAACATCGGCGTCTCTGGCCGTATCGGTAAACGCGTGGAAGACGAGCTGACGCGCAACATGCCGACGGCAGTGGCGAAGGTCGTAGCGTTCCTGGACGTACTGGTGGCGGGCTCTCCCGAGCTGCAGCACTTGGTCGACGAGGAAATTGAGCCCGTTGAGCTCCGTGCGGAGAACTCGCCGGAACGTTCGATGATCGCGTCGGCAACGATGCTCCGCGCACTCGCCGGCGCCTATCACGACCTGACAAAGCCACCAGTGTCGCAAGGCGATCCGATGGCGCTGAAGCGCTCAGAAGTCGAGGTGTTTTTCTCGAAGCTCGCTCCCAAGCTGCGCGAGTCAGATACGGAATTAGACGAAGGCAAACACGGAATACTGGGGCAGCAGATATGGAAAGCTCGAGTGGATAGCGTGCGCTGCTTTCACGATGCCGCGTTGCCCCCGGGCGACTGCCTGGAAATGGGTCGAGGCGGACCACCACCTGCCGACCCCCAGGCACCCGGCCCGAGATCGAGATCGCTTGGGGTGTTTGGCCTGAGCCTGAGCCTGCTGTTGCGGGAGTCGCTGAGTTGGATCCTGTGGGACTCATAGTGGACCCGCGATGGATCCCGTCGGTGCTGCTAGGGCTCGACCCTGGAGACCGATTGCACACGGTCGATCGTCCTGTCGAATGAGAGCACGCGGCGCACGCCCGTGGACTCGGCGTTGGCCACCAGGTAGGCCTCGGCAAAGTCGAGCCTGTGGAGTTCGTAGACCTCAAGCGCCCGCAGCAACAATGATGCGTCGACCACCTCGACCGACGCCAGCGCGATCGCGGAGCGCATCAGTGTCGCTACCCGGACTCGCTCGACTTCGTAGAAGGACTCGAGCACATAGACGCACTCGGCCAACACGAGATCCGTCAGTAGTAGCTGCTCCTCGCCGGCCAGGGTCGCCGTCGCCCGCTGGGCCATATCCGGCGGGTCGCCCGTGAGATGCCGGATCAGGACGTTCGTGTCGAGAAACGCGCTCAGCGGCGCTTCTCCGCGCGCGCTCGCCGGCTACGGCGCAGGACCTCATCCCACGGAGTCCCAAGCTTCGCGGCGGGCGTCACCACGGCCCCCGCCAGCTCGATGAAATCCGCAGTCTTCGCCAGAACGGCACGCTGACGCTCGACGCGGAAGACAACCTCATCGCCCTCGCGCAACTGCAACGCATCACGAACGCTCCTAGGAATCGTGATCTGACCCTTCGACGTCAACCGCGCAGCCGCATCCATACAATCTCTCCTTACTGCTAGCAAAAAGTAAGGATAGCATCCAGCCGGCGCCGTCTCAAGGAGGCGGGAAGGAGTTGGAGCACCTGCAACCGCTGCTCGTCGTCCGGAGCGAAAACGTCGTACACACCGATCGGGACGACTGCTTTGTCAGAAGCGGGTGCGTGTCGACGCAGCCCTCTCCGGCGAACCAGATCTGTCCATACGCTTGCGATCGGATGCCGCAGCGGCGATTCAGAACCTGGACCTAGTGTGGTTCTCTGTTTTAGCTGGTGATTGTTTGTAGGGTGGCGCGGCCGCGTTGTACCTTGGTGAGGATTTGCTCGGCTGTGGCGGTCCAGATGAATGGCTCGGGGTTTTCGTTGTTGAGCGTGAGGTAGGTTTCGATCGCGTTGATGAGTTCCGGGACGCTGTGGAAGATTCCGCGGCGGATGGCCTTGTCGGTGAGCTTTCCGAACCAGCGCTCGATGAGGTTCAGCCAAGAGCTTGAGGTCGGCGTGAAGTGCAAATGGAAGCGTGGATGCTTGGCCAGCCACGTCTTCACAGTTTCGTGCTTGTGGGTCGAGTAGTTGTCGAGGATCAGGTGGACCTGTAGGCCATTGGGGACTTCCCGGTCGATCGTGCGCAGGAACTTCAGGAACTTCGTGTGACGGTGGCGTGGCAGACACTCCCCAATCACTGTGCCGGTGAGGACATCCAGGGCGGCGAACAGCGTCGTGGTGCCGTGGCGCTTGTAGTCGTGGGTCATCGTGCCGGCCCTGCCCTTCTTCATCGGCAGGCTTGCCTGGGTGCGGTCCAACGCTTGGATCTGGCTCTTTTCGTCCATGCTCAGCACGATCGCCTTCTCCGGAGGGTTCAAATACAGGCCAACGACATCGACGAGCTTCTCCTCGAAACGCTTGTCGTTAGACAACTTGAACGTCTTCACCCGGTGCGGCTGGATGTTGCGCGCGGACCAGATCCGCTGCACCGTGGCCGAGCTGACGCCCTGCGCCTTTGCCATCGAGCGACACGACCAGTGTGTCTCCCCCGGGGGCTTCTCGTGCAGCGTGGCGTGCACAATCGCCTCCACCTTCCCTGAGGGGATCGACGGCTTACGACCCCGACCCGGACGAACCGCACCGAACTCCTTCAGCCCGTCCTCAGCAAAACGTTCCCGCCACGCCCTGACGGTACTCGGCGAAACCCCCAACGTCGCACCGATACGGGTGTTGGCCTGACCATCGCCAGCCAAGAGCAACGCCCGCGCTCGCTGCACATCGCGATGCGAACTCACCCCCGACTTCGCGAGCGCTTCAAGGACCTCTCGATGACCATCAGACAGTGGAAGTGCTGGAGTAGGTAGACGCATACACCACCCTACCACAAACACCGACTATTTACAAGACACTACACTAGAAACGATGCCGCATCGAGGAAAGCGATCGACCGTACCAAGGGCGAGATCGTGTTCCCGGCGACGCGCGGACGCGCTTGAGGTTCTCCGGTGCCAATTCAACCCGGCAACGATGCAAACGCCAGGTACGAATACTGTCGTCTATCGCCGCAACGGCCAGGATGCGCTCACACTCGCCTTCAAGCGCAATGGCGACTATGCCGGTGTCCATTTCGGCTCAGGACTGGAAGACGGTGATCTTGCCCAACTGACAGCTGCATTTAGAGCACCGAGACCTCGTCATGTCATGTCGGTCGTGTTCTTCAGCACCGTGCCCACCGCCGCTGCCCATGCTTGTGCGGCGTCGGGTGCGAGACCTCGTGGGCCTCCCAGATCTTCTCGAACATGGTCTTTGGCATCGGCTTCCTCGCTTGCTCGTCAGTGATGGAGCCTTGGCGGAATACAAACGTACGTTATCACAGACAATCCAGGGTCGTTCCGTCGGCGGTCGACGGCGCGGCTCAGCTCCTCCTCAAGCCAGCGCTTACGACCGCCAGAAAGGTCGCCTCGGCCTCGGTCTGGTTCTCGAAGTGGTGGGGCAGGTCGGCGTCGAAGGTGACGCAATCTCCCTCGCTGAGGCGGTAACGCACGCCGTCGCAGATCAGCTCCAACTCGCCGTCCTCCACGACCGCCGTCTCGCGACTGCCCGGCTCGTGCATCGGCGGGTCGTCCGGCACCCCGGTCGCACCGGCCGGTGCAAGCGTATGCCGCGAGACTTCGACACGCTGCCCGGGCCGCGCGGCAGTCAGGACTTCGAAGCTGTGACCTCGCTTGGGGTTGCCGCCACGCGAACCCTCGGACGCGCGCACGATCGTCACCGACTCGGCCTCGTCCAGCCGCAACAGCTGCGAAAGTCGCAGGTCAAGCCCCGCGGCGATCCGCGCCGCCACCGTCAGGTCGGGCTGGTCTCGCCGCGCTCGACCTGCGAGAGCATCGGCGCGCTGACCCCGCTGCGCTCGGCCAGGTCGCGCAGGGACAGCGAGGAGGCCTCGCGCAGCGCTCGTACGCGCGCCCCGATCACACTCGAATCGAACGCACTCCATCCGTCGGCTCCCGAGGCATCCTCCGCTGCTTTAACTCCCACACGAGCGTACGTTATCACGGACAAGGCCGGCTCCGGCACGTGCGGCGGCTGTACCATTCACGCCCGAGCCGCGTGACGATCGTTTGCGCCGCACGGTAGTTGGCTAATTCTAGTTATAAGGATAGTGCGCGAGACCTGTACATTTGGATCGCCGCGGTCTACTCTTCCGAAAGGCCCGCTGGAGTCATTGCATCGGCGCTGGCCCTATTTCCATGTACGAAGCAAGGGGAACATCATGAGCAACAAACACAAGCTGCAAGTCTCACTTGCGATGCTGCTTGCAGCTCTAGCGAGCAGCGCGGCACTCGCTGCGTCGGCATCCGCGGTCACTTCCCTCGGGGGTCAGCAATGGTTAGTAAATGGAGAAGAAGTCACCTCGGCATTAAAAACCGAAACCACGATCGAACTGTTACTGGAAGATACCAAAGCCGCAGGAATCAAAGCTGCAGCTTTATGCAGCATGATCCAGGTTGGGTCGGTGAAATCAACCGGTGAAGGAGAAACGATTGAAATATTAAACTTATCAAAAGTTGCCATATCCTCGACGCCATTAAGCGGGTCGGGCCTTTCGTGCACGAACGAGGAAAACTGCGAATCGCCCAAAGTCTGGGCGGTTCATCTACCCTGGCCGACCGCCGCGCTCTCCGTGGAAGTCGGAGGGAAAGAATTATTAATGTTCGTCACCGAAAAAAGTTCAGGGGGCAATCCAGGGTGGGAGATCGAATGCACTGTTCTGGGTGTCAAAGCATCCGATACGTGTGAAGATGAAAACTTCGAGGCCGAAGCGACCAATGTAACCGGGGGAGTTGAAGTAACTTACTCGAAGACCCAGGCAGAAGAAGTTACCCTGCCGACGGCGACCTGCAGCCTCTCCGGCGAACGAACCGGCATTTTTGAAGGAAAAGGCACAATCGTCGCAGAAGCTGGAACGCTTTCGGTAGCCGCTCAATCAGAAGATCCGGTGATCATACCGAGCGAAAATCCAGTTAACTTTGGAACAATTAAAGCAGGGGCGACAGTGGAAGATGAAGTCACGTTCAAAAACGAACGCGGGGGAGTTTGGACTCCTGGGAGGGCGGCAATTAGATTCAGATCGGAACCATTCAGTATCGTAGCGAACACTAATACCTGTAATGTGAACATCGCGGTAGGCGGAACCTGCTTAATCAGGCTGCAGTTCAGTCCCACAGTACCGAAAGTTGGGTACGTAGGTACTCTGTGGTTTGGGGGTTTAACGCTGCCCTTGGAAGGGCGGGCGCTTTAGACCTTATTTATCGATAGCGCGACTGGGACGATCGGGGATCGAAGGGATCCCCGATCGTCCAGCGCCCGCATCACCCCAATCGACAGCGCCCGCACGTACGCCCGCCGCCGCCTCGATGATGTCGGTGGAGACCCCCTGGCCGGCGCCGGTCTGGCCTTCGACCTCGACGACCACCGAGACCTCGCCCAGCGCGTTCTGGCCCTCGGTGACCGCGCCGACTCGGAACTCGCGCAGCGCGGCGTCGACGCCGGTGGCGGCGTTGATCGCCTTGAAGATCGCGTCGACCGGGCCGTCGCCGGAGAACTCGCCTGTGCGCACTCCGTCCGTTTGCGGCGCGTGCGGCTCGGCCGTCTTCAGCCGCCACCCGGACGACCCCGATCGCATGAGCATCCGCATGGGCGCCTTCGATTCGGACCCTGGCATACGCCCCGGCGTGCGCCAGTTCATAGTCTATGCAGCAGCCTGGGAGCCGCTGCCCGATGACGGCCTACCCCGCTACCAACAGAGCGCACATCTCGGTTAGCGCCCCGCTCCGCCGGCAGTCTCACGCCAGGGCGACCGAATCAAAGCTCCCGAGCGCTGCAACGGATTTGCAACGGATTCGGCGTCGTCTGCAACGGGTTTGCAACGGCCATGCCGGCGAAAGCCCGCAAAAACAGGCAAAACGGCCGACGCCGATCCCCCGTGTTTTCGGCGGTTTTCGCCCGCCATTGCTGGCCTTCGCCAAACACTAACCAATCGGGGCGGCCGGATTCGAACCGAATCTGGGGGCTTCTGTGGGGTGCCATCGCCCGTATTTACTGGGCTTGGGTGATCTCAGATCAGGTGAGATTTGCTCAAATTGGAACCTTGAATGGAACCTTGGGCGAGTCGTCATCTCAGGTGCGCATTCCGGGGGGAGGCGCAGGAGGGTCGCGATACGTCGTCGGCGGGCGTACGGGCTCAACGCCCGGAATGACGATGTTCTCGCGGAACAGACAAAGCGCCTGATGGTCCGGGCGGGCGGCGCTCGGATAGAGCACCCCGCGATACCCCTCCCCATGCAGTTCTTCTCCGACGGCTTGAAACTGTGGCCAGCCCCGCCGACCAGGACGGGGAACAGGAAGGCCGAGCTTCGTCAGCTTGGCGGGCGTTGAAAGGTCGGCGATGTCGCTCACAGCGACAGTCCACCGCCACAGGTCGCGCGGCATCTGATGGTTGGGCGGAAGCCCAATCTCAGCAAGCATCCGATACCACTCCGCCCAGGCCGTCTGCTCCTCATCGGCAAGATAGATCGCCGCCAAGTTGCTGCCCACTTGCCACCGCCCACTTGAGGGCGGAGACGCCAGCCACAACGGGTCGCCACCGTGAGGCGCCTGCCGCCACCACGAACCCGCCACCGACACACGCTGGACACCTGACGCCACGACGGCAGCGCCTACGAGAAAGAAGCCTCTTCGAGCGCGGAGACCAACTCCGCGACACGCACGTAGTCGCCACTGGCGATCACGTCTATCGGCTTGCTCTCAGCGAGCGCCGGCACGGGCTTGCGCAACCAGACCGCGATGTAGGAAGGCTCCATAACGCGCGCCAAACGCTCCACGAGCGCCGACAGCTCGATCAGCCGCTCTGCCCTCTCCCCTGTCGGTGAACGCGTACGTGCGAGCCACGCGCGGGCCGTGCTGCGTGCAACACCCGTAGCACGAGCTATATCGGCATCAGTGAGCTGAGCGATCTCATGTAGGTAGACCGCCTCTCGAATGAGCGGATGGGGAGCCAGGACAGAAGGCGACACGAACCTAGTGTAGCAAGATTGCAGCCGGTTTGTTGCGCAATCCTGAGTCGCAACGGGCAAAATCGGGCTGCTCACACATCACAACGCTCACTGGAGCGCTCCGTTGGCGTGACGGGAGAGGCAACAAGGACGGACGGACGTCTTAAGGATCCCTACAGGCTGCAAGCGGTATGCAGTTAGCCGACCTGGATTTTGCCGCCGCCTTCTACTTCGATTTTCTGTTCGCTTGTTAGTGTGACTGTCTGGCCACCTAGGATCACTCCACGGATGCAGAAGTCATTCTGTGGGGGCTCCTGGGAGCCCGGGCAAAGTGTACTCCTGGGCAGGGGGCAGCGAATTGGTAGTAAATGCAGGAGCGGTTGACGGCTGTCTCTCCAGGGACTCAAGCTGACTGGCGCAGAACGCAGCCGACAGGCCCACCACGGCTGCTTTTGCTGCTGCCCCGAGCTCACCGTCGCTCTTCCACTCCTCGACCTTCGCTGCCGCCGCGGCGCCGCCCACGCTGCAAACAAGTGAGATATCTGCCTTGCTCGGTGACGGCGAGCTTGTCTGGATTGCCTTGAGCACCAGCGCGACGGCGACGATCACCGCTATTGCGCCGAGCAGCTTGATGAACCTATCGTCGTGCATTCCACGGACCAGTGAACCACATATTGAGATTTGGCGCAGATCCGGCTTTGGCGAGGGAGGCGCCCACCACGCCCGTGTCGTTCGATTGCGGCATGCGCCGTCGTCCTAAATGGCCTCCAAGTCAGCCGAGCGGATGATGGTCAAGAGGTTTGGTGCACCAGCGATTGTGGAAATCCCGCAATCGCCGACGGCCTACTACTGATGCACCGCCAGACTAGGGTGTCCAGAATGCCGGTAGATCCTATTCTTCGGGCTATTGGACTAGGGTCCTCCGCTAGCGCGGGAAGGTAACGCTACCCAGATACGCTTAAGGGTGCATCTGCGCTGACGGTTACCGTAATCAAGATCGCCTAGCCAAGGGCGGAGAAAGGTCGTGTCATGGCAACATTTCCAACCCTTACCCAAAGCGGGCCGGGTCCGCAAGGATGGTTCATGGCAGGAGGAAAAATTACCAACCATGAGGCGTTCGCGTTTACGCTACAGTCAGCGCCTCCGAATATCGGCGCGCTTATATCTAACGTTTCGGTCTTCCTGAACACCGACTTTGTGGCGGCCCAAACTAGTTACGAGATCGATCTCACGGCGGTCGACCAGTTTCTGAAACCAACGGCTGCAACCATCACTGGGAACTTCGAGAGCAACGAAGTATAGGAGAATAGCAATGAAACTGAACGTCGTAAAGAACGAGAACGGCAACGTCGTTGCAACCTTCGAGAACCCCGTGGACGATGGTCCCTCCATTAGGCCGATCCTAAGGCCTGGTCACACTGTGCACGAGGTTGAGGCCGAGGAGAATTACAACGAGGATATCGCGACCTTTTACGAGCATCATAGTCGCTAGGTGCGGTCGAGGCGTTCCAGTCGCCGGGTAGATATCGCGTCACGACGACTCTATTTTCCGACAGGCGATGGGAATTGCCAGGCCGGCAATGTCATCGGCCCGAGCTTGACGGTTTAGACCTAGCCCGTCCAGTGTCCAGCAATACAAACATTTGACTACGGAGCGCCAAATCGTGAGCTGGGCGGTTCAGTCGATCACTGCCGCTTGTACGACGACTGTGGATACGCCGCCTCACCGCTATGGGTCGAAGGCGCGAACTGCAGGGATTGCAAGTCCGGAGCCGAACACCGCTCCGCCGATGGCGCCGAGCGAGGCACCGGCAGCCCCGGCGCCGCCGACGACTACCCACTTCGCTGCGGCTGTTGTGAGGAGTTTTGGTGTCAGCGCGGGCGGTGCGCCTTTCTGGGGAATGACGACCGCGATCATCTCTTCACGAAGACGTCGCCCGTATTGCACGACGGCCGCGCCAGCGTCGCGGAACGCATCCATCATGACCGGCAGCTTGGCGATCGCCCACGATTGAGATTGAAGGAACGCCCACTCGTCGGCGATCATCAGCGACACTGGATCACCGCGCTCAAGAAGCGCGACGCGGATCTCCTCGTCATTTTCCGTAAGCTGGGCATCCTGGGCGCTGAACGTCTGCATCTGGCTGAATAGCTCCCAGATTTCGCCTCGGCGTCCCGCAAGCCCGTCTCTGTCGTCAGGTGCAACGAGGGCGAGCACATCCTCAAGCGGCCCGCCTTCCTGCATCCATGCCATGAAAGTCATCGGTACTACGGTCTGATGGAGCGCGGCGTGGTCGCTAGCGAGCCAATCTGCGCCTTCGCGTGAAAGCACGAAAGACGGGTCGAGCATCAACAGTTCAGGCTGCATCGTCGATTCCGCCCGCCGTCAGATCGTGATCGTGTCGAACTTGCTCGGGGATGAGCCGTCGAAAGGGACGATGAAGTAGTCGAAGGTGATGTCAGTGTCGGTGACGGTGACGAGCAGATAGCCCGGCTCGTCGTGGTTGGCGCTCTCGAGCTGGACATCCGGGTGTGTGGTCTGGTACGGCAGGCGGCTGGTGTCGATGCCTTCCTGTAGTTCGTGCAGCGATTTGGGTGTGTTGGCGTAGCCGCCGGCCCCGGCGACGATGTAGGGCACGCGTTTCCCGTTGATCTCGCGTGAGAAGCGCTGGTAGTTGTGGACGTGGCC
>Ga0210395_10003353_pt1 | contig 12324 bp, 11 predicted proteins | sample IncBWH4OmetaG_FD_150861 | JGI IMG/M metagenome (GOLD analysis project Ga0210395, IMG submission 150861) | Forest soil microbial communities from Barre Woods Harvard Forest LTER site, Petersham, Massachusetts, United States - Inc-BW-H-4-O ...
CGGGAGAAAAATTGAAACATTGGGAACGCTTCACCAGCTTCAAACAGCGCGGCGAATGGGTCGAGCTGCAATTCATGGCGCAGGCCGCCAAGCGCCGCCTGGCCGTCAGCAAGCCCTGGGGAGTTCAGGCCTACGACGTCGGCATCGAACACGGATCGAACTTCCTCCGCGTGCAGGTCAAATCCACCACCGCCCGCTCCGGCGCAGGCTATCGCTGCATGTTCATGCCCAACCACCTGAAAAAACGCGACTACTCCCTCGACCAGATCGACCTCTTCGCCGCCTACGTCATCCCCGTCGACGCCTGGTATCTGATCCCGGCAGCCCTGCTGCTCGGCACCCGACGACTCACCATGGCCATGCTAAGCCCCGTCGTCGAGCCGGCAAAGAAGGCCAGCTACCGCTACGAATGCTACCGCGAAGCCTGGGTCCTGCTCACCAAGAGCCGGCTGGAACTGGGAAAATATCGCGATTTACCCCGAGTGCCGCGCGAAATCGGCCCCGAAGGGCCGGGCAGCGGGCAACTTTTCAGTGCAATGCGAGCATTGGATAGCCAAGAATAGAAGAGTGTGGCATGATAGATGTATGCTAAAGCGGGTTAAGCAAAAGAGGGTCGCCAAATCACGCGACATTAACGAAATCGCACATCAACTTGTTGACCTTTCTACTCGCCGGTCGGATAATGAGCCCCCTGAAGGTCGCACCATTCCGAAGTCCGTCTCACGGTATATGGCAGAAATTGGGCGGAAAGGCGGCCAAATTGGAGGCAAACAACGCCTCCATACGATGTCTTCTGAAGAGCGCCGAAAAGTTGCACAGACTGCGGCGAAAGCAAGGTGGGCGGTGACCCAAGATGGGCTGGACTCAGAGAGTTAAACTGTACAAAGAAATTGAGGAGCGTAGAGAGCATCCGCTCATCGCTTACGTTACCAGTAAGCGATCCGGGATTGTCGCCCACATGGCGACGGATGCCCTTCCCTATGTAATAAAACAGTTAGACGCTCTGCCAGCCGGAACAAAAGACCTCGATTTCCTGATTGCCAGCAACGGGGGCGACCCGATGGTTGCATGGCGCGTTCTGACACTGATACGAGAGCGATTAGGAGAAGATGGCAAGGTTTCAGTGCTCGTACCTCAAAGTGCCTATAGCGCCGCTACGTTGCTTGCGTTTGGCGCGAACCACATCGTGATGCATCCCAACGGTCATCTTGGGCCGGTGGATATGCAAATCACAACGTATGACGAGGCCGGTGTCCCAAAGCAGTTTTCTACCGAGGAAGTCACAGCGTTTCTGGATTTTGTCAGGGAGAATCTCCGCATCACAGATCAAGAGCACATCCGCTCTTTATTTGAAATGACATGCAAAGAAGTTGGCACTTTAGGCATCGGATTTACAGCCAGAAGTTCGAAACTGGCTATAGATCTCGGCCAGCATCTTTTGCAAATGCATATGAAAGGCGAAGAGTCAGCAGCTAAGGTCAAATTGATCGTGGAGAATATGAGCAAGAAATTTCAACATCATGGTTACCCGGTGAGCCGAACCGAAGCGCTTGAGCTGGGCTTGCCAGTGAACAAGGAGCGCGACAAAGATTTGGAAAGGTTAATGTGGGAGGTTTGGCTTGATTTTGAAGATGAATTGCAAGAGAACGAACCGTTCGAGCCGATCTTGGAATTGATGAAGAGCCCAGTGTCGAAAAAGCTGCTCGCACCAGTCCCGCAAATCGATGTACCGCGGGGACTTGCGGGGAATTTGTCGTATCAAACGTCGATCGAGGACGTGATTAAAAATTCCAAATCCAAGATTGAGCCCGTTGACTTTAAATATACCAATGCCAACGTCGAGTCCTCCAGGGTCGGATATTCTCAGATAACCAAGGGGAAAATCCTTTCGTGCCGTATGCCGGATATGTACATCCGACATAATACTGTGATGACGCAAAGAGCGTGGGAGAGATTCGAAGAACCGAAAAAGGAAACGGTGCAGTCATGAATTATCCAGCCATAAAGTTGCCGTGGGGTGGTGGTTTTCCTAACGATGTCACCTCGCCGATGCCAACGCAAATACCGGGCCCTGAACCTGCTTCGGGGGGCCCGCAGCGCATCGAGCAAGGGCCCGTCCCGGATAAGCGTGAGAAGCCGGAGAGGAAATAAGGCCACACTCCACCCTCGACATGCTAATCGCTTTAGCAGCGTGGGCTGATGAACGAAGCTCGACACTGCTGCTCCTTCTAAAGTTATCAAATTGCCTGACCGAGCGCTGCTATATCCGTGCGACCGGGTCGCACGGCTGGAGTCGCGAAAAGGAAAACCCGGCCTTGTTGGTGGATGTAGACGAGGTGCCGGCCTTTGCGAATGCGTCAGCTTCATTCAACAACTGAGAGCACCCCGTTCTTGCACCTTTTGCAACGGCGGGATTCCACGGACCGAAACTTCGGGCACGCTCGGGCCGTAACGAATCACAGACGCCCTACTGAATCAGCGTCCCTCCGTTGCCGCCGTTGGGCTCTGCATCCGGGGCGATGACTACGGCTGCGGCTACGCGGTCGCCGGGTTCCATGTTCAGGAGTCGCACGCCTTGGGCGTTGCGGCCGGATTCGCGGATTGTGGTTGAGTCCATGCGGATGATTTTGCCGTAGTGGCTGATCAGCATGACCTCGCTGGTTTCGTCGACCTGGGCGATGGCGACGACTTTGCCGACGCGCTCGGTGGTCTTCACATTGATGACGCCTTTGCCTCCGCGGTTGGTGAGGCGGTATTCGTCGGCGGGCGTGCGCTTGCCGTAGCCGTTTTCGGTGACGGAGAGGATCAACGTGCCTTTGACAGCGACGTCAATAGCTTCGGGCTCGCCCTCGACCTTTTCCTTGGCGGGCGCGGGAGCGTCCGGTTTCGTTGTCGTGGCCATGCCGACTACGTAGTCTTTCTCCTCCAGGTCGATGCCCCAGACGCCGTAAGCGGCGCGGCCCATGGGGCGGACGTGGCTTTCGTCGAAGCGCACGGCCATGCCTTCGTGGCTGGCGAGGAATACGATCTGGTTGCCGTCGGTGATGCGAACCGCGACCAGTTCGTCGCCGTCTTCAATGTGGATCGCGTTGATGCCGTTGGAGCGCACGTGCATGAACTCGCGCAGTTCCGATTTCTTAACCAGTCCTTTTCGCGTCGCGAGGAAGACATATTTATTTTCTTCTTCGAGATTGCGCACCGCGACCAGCGTCTTGACCGTTTCGCCGGGCTGCAGGCCGATCAGGTTGCCGATGTGCTTACCTTTGCCAGCGGCGCTGACGTCGGGAATTTCATAGACCTTGAGCCAGTAGACGCGGCCCTTGTTGGTGAAGATGAGAATGTAGGCGTGCGTCGAAGCGATGAAAAGATGCTCGACGAAATCTTCGTCGCGCGTCTTCATGCCGGTGCGGCCCGTGCCTCCGCGGCGCTGCATGCGGTAGGTGGAGATGGGCGTGCGCTTCATGTAGCCGGAGTGGCTGACGGTGACCGCGACCTGCTCGTCGGCGATGAGATCTTCGAGAACGATTTCAGCGGCTTCGTCTTCGATGCGGGTGCGGCGCTCGTCTCCGTAGAGCTTCTTAACTTCTTCCAACTCTTTGATGATGACTTTGCGCAGCTTGGCCTCGGAGCCAAGGATGGATTCGTATTCGGCGATGTTGTCGCGAACTTCTTTCAACTCGTTCGCGAGCTCGTCGATCGAAAGCTTGGTCAGACGATGCAATTGCAGTTCGAGGATGGCGTCGGCCTGGCGGGCGGTGAAAGGCTTTTCAGCATCGAGCTTGGGTGCGCGGCCGGTGGTGTTGATGTCGATTTTCTTGCCGCCGAAGTAGAGCACCAAATTTTCGCGGGCGTCGGCGCGGTTGGCGCTGCCGCGAATAATGGTGATGACGTTGTCGAGATGATCGAGCGCGGTCAGGTAGCCTTCGAGGATGTGCTCGCGATCTTTCGCCTTCTGCAGCAGGTAGGCGGTGCGGCGGCGCACCACGTCAACTCGATGCTCGATGAAATACTTGATGGCCTGAACCAGGCCCAGCTCGCGCGGCTGTCCGTTCACCACCGCGAGCAGGATCATCGAGAAGCCCTGCTGCATCTCGGTGTGCTTGTAGAGCTGGTTCAAAACAATTTGTGGTTCTGCCCCACGCTTAAGTTCGATGACGATGCGCATGCCGTCGCGATCGCTTTCGTCGCGAACGTCGGAGATGTCTTCGATTTCTTTGTCGTTCACCAGCGCTGCGATGCGCTTGATCAGATTCGCCTTGTTCACCTGGTAAGGAATCTCGGTGACAATGATGGCCTGGCGGTCTTTGTTGATGTTTTCGATGGCGGCTTTGGCGCGCATCATGAAGCGGCCGCGGCCGGTACGGTAGGCTTCGAAAATTCCGGCGCGTCCGTGAATCATGCCGGCGGTCGGAAAGTCGGGGCCTTGCACGAACTTCAGAATCTCAGCGAGCTGCGCGCCGGGATTGTTCACCAGTGTGATAGTCGCGTCGACAATCTCCGTGAGATTGTGCGGCGGAATTTTTGTGGCCATGCCGACGGCGATGCCGTCAGAGCCGTTAATCAGAAGATTGGGAATGCGCGCGGGCAGCACGTCGGGCTCGATTTCGCTGCCGTCGTAGTTATCGTGAAAGTCGACGGTTTCTTTGTCGAGGTCTTCGAGCAGCGCGGTCGAAACCTGCGCGAGTTTGGCTTCTGTGTAACGATCGGCCGCGGGCGGGTCGCCGTCGACGGAGCCGAAGTTGCCTTGACCGAAAATCAGGGGATAGCGCATCGACCAATCTTGCGCGAGCCGCACGAGAGCGTCGTACACAGCGAGGTTGCCATGCGGATGATACTTGCCCATCACATCGCCGACAATGCGGGCGCACTTGCGCGTAGCCTTATTCGGCTGCAACCCCATCTGTTGCATAGTAAAAAGAATTCGGCGGTGGACGGGTTTTAGTCCGTCGCGCACGTCGGGGAGGGCGCGGCCGATGATCACCGACATGGAGTAGTCGAGATACGACCGCTTCATCTCCTCTTCAATGTTGACGGGTTGAATGTTCGCGGCGCCCGGGCCGGTACCATCGCCGCCGGGAGGAGGAGTGAGTGGGAGTTCGGGGTTTTGATCGTCAGCCATGGGTCAGCTCTTAGCTTCTAGCTGCTAGCTTCTAGCTAACAGCAATTTGGTTCCGAACGGGCAATTTTTCGGATGACGCAGAACGCTTGTAAATGATTGTATTTGCAGGATGTTATGTGCCCTGGGAACTGCAGGTATTATATCACGGTAACGGGCTGCCGACGAAGCAGGAGAAGGCGAAATGGTCGTTTTGTATGTGTTGTTCGGGTCGTGGTTGGCGCTTCGCGGGGTCGGAGCGCTCGGGGTCCAGACGCTCGCGAGTTGGCACGCATCAGCCCGCTTTGCGCTGGCGGTGATGTTCGTTTTCACCGGGATCGCGCACTTCGCTAAGACCAAACATGATATGGCGCGCATGATCCCCAAGGTGTTTGCTCGCCCGATGCTGATGGTCTACGTGACCGGGGTCTGCGAATTGCTCGGCGCTGCGGGACTGATCGAGCCACGGACGCGCGCCTTGGCCAGTGTAGCCCTGATCGTGCTGATGGCTGCAATGTTTCCCGCGAATATCAAGGCGGCCCGCGAGGGTTTGACCATCCGGGGAAGGCTGGCTACGCCGCTATGGCTTCGGGCCCCAATGCAAGTGCTGTTCATCGGCCTGCTGTGGTGGGTCGGGTTGAACTAAGTCGGGGCTCTTGATTCGTGCCGAAGTAGAAAGCCCTTCAAGAAATCACCGCAATCGCGGTTCGCCCATCGCGAGCAACGCGTCGTTGAAGCGCGCGGCTACGGGCGGACGATTATTTCGTTGGGGAATGAGGGGAGTTGGAAGCGGACGCCGCGGGATTGGTTCGACTTCAAGGTCTCGGGTAGGTCGAGCGAGGAGAGTTCGATTTTTCGGGTCCAGGAGCCGCTGGTGTAGTAGTCGCTGCGAGTATAGAGGATGCCGTTGGCGATTGTGTAGTCGGATGTTTCCTCACGATGGCCGTCGCGAAAGATCAGGATCGCCGGAGGCGGTTCTGGGGTGGTGGCCGCATGTGTTGAGGCGGAGCCACGTTCTTCGTTGCGCTCCTGGTTGCGCGGCGGGTCCGACGATTGCGGGATTGTTTCTGGAGCGGCCATGTCTGCTGTCATCGTTGCTGATCCGCTCAGGCGAACGTAGCGGTCGCCGCGCAGTTCGATCAGCAGCGGCTGAACGGGCGTGGGTGCAAGAACGGGTTCGGGTGCCGGCGGAGCTTGGAGGAAGATCATCGGCGGCTGCGAGGCGACTGGGTATCCTGTGCTGTTGAGATAGTCGGAATAGAACGGGTCGGCGAACGGGAGGGGATAAAAAGGGGAGCGCGAATGGGCGCCATCATGAAAGCGGGGAGCGAAGTGAGAAGAGTGAAAGGCCATTCGTTGCGCGTCCACAGGGGGCGCGAACGCCGCGAACAGTGTCGTCAAGAACAGTGCGTTCAGAAGACGCGCGATGAGACGCAGTCTGCGCATAGTCAGTTCGCCTGCGAGGGCGGCGGGAGTTGGAAGCTGATGCCGCGATCGTCGTTCTGCTTGCGTGTGGCTTCGAGGTCGAGGTCGGCGAGGGCGATTTTGCGGGCGTGTCCTGGAGTCAGATCGAAGAGGGTCGCGCCGATGATGGCGTAGTTCCCGAGTTCTAGTGTGTGACCGTCTTTGAAGACGGCGAGCGTGGGTGGTTGGGGAGGAATGTCTTCGGCAAGTTGGTCTGCGTGAGGTGTGGGAACCGGGTCGACTGGCGGGATGTAGGAGTCTTCGCCCGATCCGCGGCGATCGAAGACAGTCGGTCCGCCTTGGTAGTTAGCGTCGTCGTCGGTGTCGGAATTCTCTTCCGGGGTATCGTTGTCGAAAGAGTAACCATAGGGAATGGCGTATCCATAAGCCACGGGGGGAGCGACCTTGCCGGAGCCGTCATGGTGACGGCGATGCTCACCTGCAGTTGGGTTCGTTCCGTGAAAAGTAACACGCGAGTCAGGAATGCCGGTGGTGAAATTCGGTGCGCCAGTCGGTGGCCGCACGGGAACGGTCGCGGGAGCTACCGCCCCGGTGAAGGGGACCACGGCACCGGTTGCACTCGGCACGGCACCAGTGGCGGCGTGGACGCCCGCTCCGGAAGAAGTTGAAGCGGAGGTGCTGCCGAATTGTGCCGCACAGATCGGAGGCAGACTAAGGGCGAAAACGAGTAAAAGCGGAGCTGAAGTCAGACGTCGCACTGCATTGTGATAATACTCCAGTTTAGAAGGCATGGCGCGCACCTCACACGAATAACGCCTCGCAGTTCGTTAGATTGCGATGTGATTCAGCTGGATGCTCAGATTTCCGGTTTCAGAGGGCGTGTATGCTTATCTGGAGGGGAAACCAAGGGATTCTGAGCCGTGACCTTTACGTTTCTATACAAAATGGGCGAGGACTTGGCGTGAAGTCGGCGATCCGATTTGCGATGCTGGCGTTGGTGTTAGTGATTGTGGCGATGGTGTCGGCGCTGACAGCGATGCGGTTTGCCATTCACGGGCAGGAGGTTGCGGTGCCTCCGCTGGTAGGACTCGCTCCGGCCGAGGCGGAGCGCGAGGTGTCGGGACTCGGATTGCAGATTTCGATTGAGCGGCAGTATTACAGCCCGCAGATTCCTGAGGGCAGAATCATGTCGCAACTGCCGTTGCCAGGGACGAAGGTGCGGCGGGGATGGCAGGTGCGGGTGGCGCAGAGTTTGGGCAAGACACGCGTCACGATTCCGGATGTAACGGGGCAGAGCGAGCACGCGGCGGAATTGAATATCCGGCGGCGCGGGCTGGATGTGGCTTCGATGGCGGAGGTGGAGGAGGCCGGAATTCCAGTGGATCAGGTACTGGCGCAGAGTCCCACAGCGAACGAAACGCAGGTGGCGGCCCCGAGGATCAGTTTTCTAGTGTCGGCGGCTGCTGAGCCGCAGGCGTTTGTGATGCCGAGCTTTGTAGGACAGCCGCTGGGCAGCGTGAGCCGAAGCTTGCAGGACGCGGGATTCCGGCTGGGAAATGTGAGCGTCGCTGCGCCGCCGGTGAGTGCGGCTGCAGGGGATGTGGGGAATCCGGCGGCCGCGAGTGCGCCTTCGACGCCGGCTGTTCCGCCGGCGCAGGCGGTTACTCCAGCACAGCCGGTTGCTCCCGCCCAGCCGGGACCGGCGAGCATTATTGTGTCGCAGGTGCCGGCGGCGGGGCAGAAAGTGTTGGCGGGAGCGGCTGTGAATTTTGAAGTGCGGTAAACAATTCGCCAGGGATTTGCACGGATCAACAGCTTGTCGCAAAACTCGATGTAGACGACTCATGGGCTAAAGCCCTCTTTAAGAAAGAAGCGGTTTTATCGCAGCGCTGAAAGCGCTGCGCGACCCAAAAGCAGGCCTTCATCAATCGGCACCCAACATCCTTCAATCTTTTCTTTCCAGGATCGCTGCGAAGAAACCATCGCACGGGTGGACGCCTGGGATGGTGCGAAGGTAGGGGCCGCTCGTGAGCGAGGCTGGGGCAGGCCAGATTAGTTCGCCGGATTCTTTCAGGCGATTCAGTTCGGTGTGGCAGTCGAGCAGGCGAAAAGACTTATTCTCGGACAAGGCTTGCGCGACGACGTTTTCGTTTTCTTCTTTTTCCAGCGAACAAGTCGAGTAGATGAGGCGTCCACCCTGCGCGACCTGGGCCAGGGCGGAGCGGAGTATTGCGAACTGACGCCGCGGCAGCTCTGCGAGGTCGTCCATGGTGAGCCGCCATTTTATTTCGGGATTGCGGGCGAGCGTGCCGGTGCCGGAGCACGGGACGTCGGCGAGGATGCGGTCGAACTGCTGCGAGAGCGGGAGATGCTGCGCGTCGGCGGCGACGATCTGGATTCGCCCACACGATGGATGAGGCCCCAGCAGTTTTTGCAGCAGGCGCGCGCGGTGGGGATGAAGCTCGAGGGCCGTGATTTCGGCTTCGGGATTGTGATCGGCAATGGCCAGTGTTTTGCCGCCGGGCGCGGCACAGCAGTCGAGGATGCGAGATTCGCCGAGAGCAACGGGGCCGACGAGGGCGGCGATGAGTTGCGAGGCTTCGTCCTGAATGACGATCTGGCCGGTGCGGAAAGCTTGCGTCTTAGTGACGTCGCCGGATTGGACGCGACGCGCCGAGGCGAGAAGAGCTCCGGCGGCCAGAGTGATTCCTTCTTGAATGAGTTGCTGTTCTGCGGCCGGCTTGCGGAGGCGGATGGCGGTGACGGGAATCGACTGGTTGTGCTGGCAGATTAGGCGGGCGGCGGATGGTCCGTAGGCGTGAGCCCAACGCTCGACCAGCCATTGCGGATGCGCGAGAGCGCGGGCCAGGGCTTCGGGCGAGGTGCTTTCGTCCACGGTATTGTTTGCGCGTGGCGTGGCCGAGAGGTTGCGGAGAACGGCATTCACGAAGGGAGCGGCGGAACGTTTACGGGCGCGTTTCACCAGTTCGACGCTTTCGTGGAGGGCGGCGCGTAGCGGGATGCGATCGAGCCAGCGGAATTGGTAGAGAGCGAGACGCAGGGCGATGAGAATTTCGGGGTCGAGCTTCGATAGCGGTTGCGAGGACGCGGCGGCAATGTCGGCGTCGAGGCACGAACGCCAGCGAAGCACTCCCATGACCAGCTCTGTGGCCAGGGCGTGGTCGGCGGTGGAAAGGTGAACGTGAGTAGCGGAGTGCAGAAGGTCGGACGCGTAGGCGGATTCGCGTTCGACGCGGAGGAGAATGTCGAAGGCGGCGGCGCGGGCGGGGGAGACAGACATTCCTCTGGATTGTAGGCTTCGCGGGAAAGAAAAATCCTTAACGACCTTTCGGCTTGTCTCAGTGCAGGCTCCGGACAGGGAGGAGCACAGAGCGCTAACCCAGTTTTTCGCCTGGTTGGAGGCGATAGCCGCGGAGGAAATCTGCGGCCTTCGTGCGCTTTTTGCCTTCGAGTTGGATCTCTAAGAGTTCGAGTGACGTGTGATTGCCGCAGCCGGCTATCAGACGATTGTCATCGGCGTGCAGCTCGGCTTGTGGCACTTCTTCCGTGGCGGGGCGGGCTTGCATGATCTGCAGGGTTTTGCCGCGGAATTTTGTGTAGGCTCCGGGCCAGGGTTGGAAGCCGCGGATGCGGTTTACGATTTCTGTGGCGGTGCGCGAGAAGTCGACGAGGCCGTCTTCTTTTTTCAGGATCGGGGCGAGGGTCGCTTGCGAGTTGTCCTGCTGGCGCGGGTGAATGGTCCCGGCTTGCAGGCCGCGCAGGGTATCGACCATGAGATCGGCGCCGATGGCAGCCAGGCGCGGAGCGAGGGTTTCGGCGGTGTCGTCGGGGGCGATGGAGAGTGCGTGCTGTTGGAGGATGTCGCCGGTGTCGAGGCCGGCGTCGATGCGCATGGTGGTGACGCCGGAGACGGTTTCTCCGCTCGCGATAGCCCATTGAATCGGCGCTGCGCCGCGGTATTTGGGCAGCAGCGAGGCGTGGAGGTTGAGGTTGCCGAGAGGGGGGAGATCGAGCATCCACTGCGGAATGATGCGGCCGTAGCCGACAACGATGATGGCGTCGGGCTTGAGCGAGGTAAGCTGTGCGCGGAATTCGTCGTTCGACTTGATGCGGTCGGGCTGAGTGATAGGAAGATTCAGTTTCAGCGCGGATTGCTTGACCGGTGATTGAACGAGTTCGAGGCCGCGGCCTTTGGGCCGGTCGGGCTGAGTCACGACGAGATGGATGCGGAAGCCGGCGTCGACCAGCTTTTCGAGCGTGGGGACGGCGAAGCGCGGCGTGCCGCAGAAAACAAGATTCAAAGGCATTGGGAAGATTGATTTATTAGTTTAGGGGAGGTGGAATGGAGGCGGCAAATTTTGACCACTTGTTCGCAATCACGGGAGGGCCGGGTTCAGGAAAGAGCACGCTGGTCGACGCGCTTGCGGCGCGTGGCATTTGCACTATGCCTGAGGCCGGCAGGGCAATTATTCAGGATCAGTTGGCCATTGGTGGAGAGGCTCTACCTTGGTCGGATCGGCGAGCGTTTGCGGAATTGATGCTGAGCTGGGAAATGCGATCGCATCGCGCTGGATTGAGTCTGAGAGGTCCGGTGATTTTCGATCGCGGCGTGCCCGATGTGCTCGGGTACTTGCGCTTGAACAACCTGCCTGTCCCCTCGCATGTGGAGAGGGCCGCGCGCATGTTTCGCTACAACAGCCGAGTTTTCGTTGCTCCGCCCTGGCCGGAAATCTTCGCGCGAGATGCAGAGCGGAAGCAGTCGTTCGAGGAAGCCGAGGCTACTTATGAAGTGATGATGTCGACGTACGCTGCTTTGGGCTACGACCTGGTTCCTCTTCCTCTCCAATCAGTGGAGGAGCGCGTGCAGTTCATACTAGGTGCGGTCGGCTGATCTGCAGTTGCCAATTTCTACCATTCTCCGGCCTTCATCATCTTGCGAATTTTGCGTTTCATCAGATCGCGCTTTAAGGCGCTGATGTGGCTGATGTAGAGCTTGCCGTTCAGGTGATCGGTTTCGTGGAGAAAGGCGCGGGCCAGCAAGTCTTCTCCGGTTTTTTCGTAGACCTTGCCGTGAACGTCCTGCGCGCGGATCGTCACTTTATTCGGACGGTTCACGTTCTCGCGGAAGTCGGGGATGCTGAGGCAGCCTTCGCTCTGGCTGTGGCGTCCTTCGGTGTGAATAATTTCTGGATTGATGAGGACGAGTTTGGCGTTGGGATCTTCCTTGAAAGTGACATCAATGACGGCAATGCGGCGTCCGATGCCGATTTGCGGGGCGGCGAGGCCGACGCCATGGGCGGCGTACATCGACTCGAACATGTCTTCGGTGAGTTTTTCCAACTCTTCGTCGAAGACGGTTACAGTTTCGGAAGGCTTCTCGAGAATCGGGTTACCGAATTTTACGATGGGATAGATCATCGATAATTGATTGTCAGTAATTTTTCAGTTGCTGGCAGTAGCCTTGAAAATTTCTTAATGTCTCCGTCATGGAATCGCCGCCGAATTTCTCCAGAGCGCAGCGCGCGAGGGTAAGCGCAACCATGGCCTCGGCAGCCACTCCGGCGGCAGGAACGACGCAGACATCGGAACGCTCGTAGGCGGCCTTGACCGGTTCGCGCGTGGAAAAATCTACTGATTGCAGCGGGCGGCGCAGAGTGGAAATCGGCTTGAGATAGCCCCGGACACGAATTTCCTGCCCATTGGAGACGCCGCCTTCAATGCCGCCGGCGTTGTTGCGGGTGCGGGAGAACGCGGTGAAACCGGAAGTTGCGGAGTAGCCAATC
>Ga0210395_10003355_pt1 | contig 12320 bp, 14 predicted proteins | sample IncBWH4OmetaG_FD_150861 | JGI IMG/M metagenome (GOLD analysis project Ga0210395, IMG submission 150861) | Forest soil microbial communities from Barre Woods Harvard Forest LTER site, Petersham, Massachusetts, United States - Inc-BW-H-4-O ...
GCGCGTTTCGTCTCTCAGGAAAACGCCACGTCGACGCCGATCACCGAGATCGTCGTCAACTCGCTGATCACCAGCCATACCGACGGCGCCAAGGTGAAGGCCGGCAACAACACCGTCAGCGGCCTGGCCTGGGACGGCGGCTACGGCATCACCGGCGTCGAAGCCTCGATCGACGGCGGCAAGACCTGGTCGGCGGCGACGCTCGGCGAGGACCTTGGCCGGTACGCCTTCCGGCCCTGGAGTTTCCAGCTCAAGGCCAAGCGCGGCAAGAACGCGGTGATGGTCAACGCCACCAACAAGATCGGCCAGACCCAGACCGCGGCCTTGCTGTTCAACCCGGCCGGCTACCACAACAACGTGATGCAAAACATCACGCTGAACGCGGCTTAAGGGAGGCGACGATGCGCACGATTGCTTTTGCCGTTATCGCCGCGCTTGTCGCGCTTCCCGCGCTCGCCGACGAACCGACGATCAAGCTCAAGCCGGGTCCCGGCCTCGACAAAGTGGAAGGCAATTGCGGCGCCTGCCACAGCCTGGTCTACATCCAGATGAACTCGCCGTTTCTCAATGCGGCGGGCTGGAACGCCGAGGTCACCAAGATGATCAAAGCGTTCGGCGCGCCGATCAGCGACGGTGACGCCAAGGACATCGCCGCCTATCTGGCCGCCAATTACGGGACGTGAGACAGGCGCCCGCGCAATGCGGACTTTAGCTTCGCGGACAGCTCCTCGCGTTCCGGTGTCGCCGCCAGGATCGGATTGCGCTGGCCGCAGAAGGTGCGCTTGACCTCGGCGCGGGCGAACATTTCGGCGAGCTTGGCGTCGCCGTTCATGAGCGTCAGACGGTCGAGCAGGCACGCCACCATTGCCCGATCCACCACTTCATGGCCGGCGCTGCAATACCAGCCGGCGATTTGCATGGCGGGCTGGTTGAGCGGCCGCGCGAAGCCGAGGCAGCGGCGCTCGTGGCCATTGGGCGCGACGGCAAAGTCGACCAGCGGGACTGGGCCGAATTTGCTGTCGATCTGGCCATCAGGCTTGACGTCGTCGGTGACGGCGTAATCGATGATGCGAGTGGCGATCTCGCTCGACGCATCGAGGAAGCGATCACTGGCCACGGCCGGCCGGTAGATTTCGACCACCACATAGGGGCCGGCTTCGGCCGGCTCGCCGAAGCTCAGCAGGTCCTTGCGCGCGCCATCCTTGGCGCGGCGCTGGATCGCGTAATTGTAGGTGCTGCCGGCAAGCTCGGGCATCAACAGCTCGAAGGCGGGGTAGGGGCGTTCGACGGTGCTCCAGGCCGGCCGCGGCGCCGATGCCGAACCGAGTGCGGCTATGATTTCCGTAGGGGCCGCGAAAAAACTGGCGGCGGCTACGGCAAGACCTGCAAGGCCCCCCATATAGGCCAGGAGGCGCACCAAGGTGGCGCGAATATCGTCGGGAATGGAGTATGAGGCAGGCTGCACGCGCTCGTCCCAGCAACGTTGTGTTAGGGACGTTTCTCGCTTAGAAGCGCTTCCGTTGCGGTTTCCAGCATGCTGAACAAGCGGTGAATTTTTCGGTGGAGAGTTAACAATGGGTTACAATGTCGCCGTGGTCGGGGCGACCGGCAATGTGGGCCGCCAAATGCTCGACATTCTGGACGAGCGGTCGTTCCCCGCCGATGAAGTGATCGCGCTCGCCTCGCGGCGCAGCCAGGGCACCGAGGTGTCTTTCGGCGACCGCACGCTCAAGGTCAAAGCGCTCGAGCATTTCGATTTTTCCGGCGTCGATATCTGCCTGATGTCGGCGGGCGGCGCCGTGTCCAAGGAATGGTCGCCGAAGATCGCGGCTGCCGGCGCAGTGGTGATCGATAATTCCTCGGCGTGGCGCTACGATTCCGACGTCCCGCTGATCGTGCCGGAGGTCAATGCCGACGCCGTCGCCGGCTTCCGCAAGCGCGGCATCATCGCCAATCCGAACTGCTCGACGGCAGCTTGTGGTCGCGCTCAAGCCGCTGCACGACAAGGCCAGGATCATCCGTGTCGTGGTTGCCACCTATCAATCGGTCTCCGGCGCCGGCAAGGAGGCGATGGACGAATTGTTCTCGCAGACCAAGGCGGTGTTCCAGATCGACGAGGTGGTGCCGAAGAAGTTTCCAAAGCGCATCGCGTTCAATGTCATTCCGCAGTGCGACACCTTCATGGAAGACGGCTACACGCGTGAAGAGTGGAAATTGGTGGTCGAGACCAAGAAGATCCTCGATCCCAAGATAAAGCTCACCGCGACCTGCGTCCGCGTGCCGGTATTCATCAGCCACTCGGAAGCGGTGCATATCGAGTTCGCCAATCCGATCACGCCCGACGAGGCGCGCGAAACTTTACGCAATGCGCCGGGCTGTCTGGTGATCGATTCCCATGAGCCGGGCGGCTACGTCACGCCTTATGAGGCGGCAGGCGAAGACGCAACCTATATAAGCCGCATCCGCGAGGACGCCACCGTCGAGAATGGGCTGGCGATGTGGATCGTGTCCGACAATCTGCGCAAGGGCGCGGCGCTTAACGCCATCCAGATCGCCGAATGCCTGATCAACCGCAAGCTGATCACCGCGAAGCAGAAGGCGGCGTAATTCTTCTCGTCATTCCGGGGCCGAGCGACAGCGAGGAGCCGGGCATCCATATCCACAAGTTCCGGGGTATGGATTCCGGGCCCGCCGCCAACAAAGTCGGCTATTGCCGACTTTGGGACTTTAACGACGGTCTCGGGCAAAGCCCGAGACCTATGACGCCCGGGAATGACTCCTTATTGGCACGCGACGTGCAGGTCCGTTAGCTTAAGGCAGTTAGTCCTGGGGGTTTGCCGATGACCGTCCGTCCGCGCCGCAGCGTGCTTTACATGCCCGGATCGAACGCGCGCGCGCTGGAAAAGGCCCGCGAGCTGCCGGCCGACGGCCTCATCCTCGATCTCGAAGACGCGGTGGCGCCGGAAGCCAAGGCGCAGGCGCGCGAGGCGATCGCCAAGGCGCTGCACAATGGCGGGTTCGGCGACCGCGAAGTGATGGTGCGGATCAACGGCCTCGATACCCGCTGGTGGGTCGATGACCTCACCATTGTTGCCGCGGCCAAGCCCGATGCGGTGCTGGTGCCGAAAGTGTCTGATCCCGGCCAGTTGCAGGATTTGGCGGCGCGCATCGTCGATATGGGCACCGACCCAAGCGTGCGGGTGTGGGCGATGATGGAGACGCCGTTGGCCATGCTCAACGTCGGCGAGATCGCCGCCGCCGCGCTCGATTCGGAGACCCGGCTCTCAGGCTTCGTCATGGGCACGAACGACCTCGCCAAGGATACCCGCGCCCGCCTGGTGCCCGGCCGTGCGCCGATGCTGCCCTGGCTGATGAATTGCGTCGCCGCCGCCCGCGCCTACGGCCTCGATATCCTCGACGGCGTCTATAACGAGCTCGGCAACGCCGAAGGTTTCGCCGCGGAGTGCCTGCAAGCGCGCGATCTCGGCTTCGACGGCAAGACGCTTATTCATCCCAAGCAGATCGAGCCGTGCAACGCGGCATTCTCGCCGACCGAAGACGAGGTGGCGATGGCGCGCAAGATGATCACCGCATTCGAATTGCCGGAGAACCGGGACAAGGGCGTGGTTCAGATCGACGGCCGCATGGTCGAGCGCCTGCATGCCGAGATGGCGCAGCGCACGGTGGCGATTGCGGACGCGATCGAGAAGGCGCGGCAGAAGCAGCCGGCTTGACGCGCGGGCTCCACGGGCTATGTCTAAGCAACTGAACGTTGCCGTGCCCCGCTCACTCCCGTCTCGACATCGAAGGCAGCACCATGGCACCTGACGCCGCTGACTCGCCGACGTCCTCGCCTTGGCTGTCGGTATGGTTCAATCCGCGCCGCGTCGTCGAAGCCATCCCAGCGGCAAACTTCGGATGGCGGGTACTGCTGCTGGCGGCTGTCTACATGATATCCGAATTTGCGACGCAGCTCATCTTTACTTTCGGGATGCCGTCCGCATTACCGGACTGGCGCATCATCGCTGTTGTCATCCTCATCGCCGCCGCCGCGGGTATCGTGGGTCTCTATCTGTCAGCCTGCTTTCTCAAATGGGCCGGCGCCTTGCTGGGTGGTCGCGCGTCGATGGCGACGATACGCGCGGCGCTGGCTTGGGGCGGCGCACCATTCGCAATAGGCGTTCCAATCTGTCTCGTAGTTTTCATTGCACTGGCTTCGTCGGGACTTGCCAAGGGAACATTTGTCGCGATCGCCCTTCAAGGAATTTTCGTGGTGCTCGGATTGTGGGCGCTGGTGCTTGCGCTATGGATGTACGGCCGGGTACAGGGATTTGGCTTTTGGCGTACGATAACGAGCTTTGCGCTTGCGTCATTTGTGCCTGCGTTTTTCATTGCCATACTGATAAGGATATTTTTGCTTCAGCCGTTCAACGTACCCGCCGCATCGATGATGCCGACGTTACTCGTCGGCGACTATTTTTTCGTGTCAAAATACGCTTACGGTTATACGCATTATTCGCTGCCATTCTCGCCCCGGCTGTTTTCCGGCCGGCTGTTCGCCTCCGAACCGCAGCGCGGCGATGTCGTGGTGTTTCGGCTGCCGAAGGACGACTCGATCGATTTTGTCAAAAGGATCGTGGGGCTGCCGGGCGACCGCATTCAGATGATCGGCGACGTGCTGCAGATCAACGGCCAACCGGTCAAGCACGAGCGCATCGACGATTTCGTCAGCGGGGACGATGGCGCGGCTAAGCACATAAAGCGTTATCGCGAAACGCTGCCAAACGGCGTGAGCTATACGGTGCTTAGTGTCACCGATAATGGCTTCTACGCCAACACGCCGGTCTACACTGTGCCGCCCGGCCATTATTTCGTCCTCGGCGACAATTTGGATAATTCGACCGACAGCCGCGTGTTGTCGCAGGTGGGCTACGTCCCGTTCGAAAATCTGGTCGGGCGCGCCGCGATCATCTTCTACTCGATTGATCGCGGTTCCAGCGGCGCGCAGCAGACGGTCCGGTTCGAGCGTATCGGCACGCTTGTGCGCTAAAACACGGCCGACGCGGCCTAATTCTTCAACCGATACCCGGTCTTGAAGAACCACCACACGATGGCCATGCAGACGGCGAGGAACACCAGCGTCATCGCCAGGCTGACCGCGACATCCACGTCGGCGATGCCGAAAAAGCTCCAGCGGAAGCCCGAGATCAGATAAACCAGCGGATTGAACAGCGTCACCGTGCGCCAGAACGGCGGCAGCACGCTGGTCGAATAGAAGGTGCCGCCGAGAAACGTCAGCGGCGTGAGGATCAGGAGCGGCACGATCTGCAATTTCTCGAAACCGTCGGCCCACAGCCCGAGGATGAAGCCGAACAGGCTGAAGCTGACCGCGGTCAGCACCAAAAAACTGATCATCCACACCGGGTGCGCGATATGGATCGGCACGAACAGGCCGGAGGTGGCGAGGATGATGATGCCGAGAACGAGTGACTTGGTCGCCGCGGCGCCGACATAGCCGAGCACGATCTCGAACGGCGACACCGGCGCCGAGAGCAGCTCGTAGATCGTGCCGACGAAGCGCGGAAAATAGATGCCGAACGAGGCATTGGTCACGCTTTGCGTCAGCAGCATCAGCATGATCAGGCCCGGCACGATGAAGGAGCCGTAGTTGACGCCGTCGATCTGGGTGATACGCGAGCCGATCGCGGCGCCGAACACGATGAAATACAGCGACGTCGAGATCACCGGCGAGACCACGCTCTGGAACAGCGTGCGCGCGGTCCGCGACATCTCGTAGACGTAAATGGCGCGCACGGCATAGATGTTCATGGCTGGTGCCTCAACACGCCGACAAAAATATCCTCCAGCGAGCTTTGCGTCGTGTGCAGATCCTTAAACCGGATGTCGACGTGCTGCAGCGCGTCGAGCAGCGCCGTGATGCCGGTGCGCTCGCCCTTGGTGTCGTAGGTGTAGGTCAATTCCTTGCCGTCCGCGCCGAGCGTCAGATGGAAGGCGTCGAGCGCGGCCGGGATGGCGTCGAGGCGCTGGTGCAGTTCCAGCGTCAATTGCTTGCGGCCGAGCTTGCGCATCAGTTCGACCTTGTCCTCGACCAGGATGATCTCGCCCTTGTTGATGACGCCGACCCGATCGGCCATCTCCTCGGCCTCTTCGATGTAATGGGTGGTGAGGATGATGGTGACGCCCGACGCGCGCAGCGCCCGCACCAATTGCCACATGTCCTTGCGCAATTCGACGTCGACGCCGGCGGTCGGCTCGTCGAGGAACAGGATTTGCGGCTCGTGCGCCAGCGCCTTGGCGATCAGCACCCGGCGCTTCATGCCGCCGGACAGCGTCATGATCCTGGAGTCTTTCTTGTCCCACAGCGAGAGCTCCTTGAGCACCTTCTCGATGTGGGCCGGATTCGGCGGCTTGCCGAACAGGCCGCGGGAAAAGCGCATGGTCGCCGGCGGCGTTTCGAAGGCGTCGGTGGTCAGTTCCTGCGGCACCAGGCCGATCAAGCCGCGCGAGGCGCGATAGTCGGTGAGAATATCGTGGCCGTCGACCGTGACGGTTCCCGTCGAAGGTTTCACGATGCCGCAGATGACGTTGATCAGCGTCGTCTTGCCGGCGCCGTTCGGCCCGAGCAGCGCAAAGATCTCGCCGTGGCGGATGTCCAGGTTGATGTCTTTCAAGGCCTGGAAGCCCGACGCGTAGGTCTTGCAGAGATGCGCGACGGAGATTGCGGGATTCATTGGACGGGCAAGGGCGAGAAGGCAGGGACCGCCTGCTTCCTTACACCCAGGGCCGCTCCGACTTCGCCTTCTGCTCAAAACCCTCGATCTTGCCGGCTTTGAGATTGGTCATGCCGATATCGTCGAGGCCTTCGAGCAGGCATTTCTTGCGGTGCGGGTCGATGTCGAATTTCACCACGCCGCCGTCGGGGCCGCGGATTTCCTGTTTCTCCAGGTCGACGCTGAGCGTCGCATTGGCGCCGCGCTCGGCGTCGTCGAACAGCTTTTCCAAGTCTTCGGGCGACACCTTGATCGGCAGCACGCCGTTCTTGAAGCAGTTGTTGTAGAAAATGTCGCCGAACGAGGTCGAGATCACGCAGGTGATGCCGAAATCCATCAGCGCCCAGGGCGCATGCTCGCGCGAGGAGCCGCAGCCGAAATTGTCGTCGGCGACGAGAATCTTCGCCTTGCGATAGGCCGGCTTGTTGAGCACGAAATCTGGGTTCTCGCTGCCGTCGTCGCGATAGCGCTGTTCCGAGAACAGGCCCTTGCCGAGGCCGGTGCGCTTGATGGTTTTCAAATATTGCTTGGGGATGATCATGTCGGTGTCGACATTGATCATTTTCAGCGGCGCCGCGACGCCTTCCAGCACGGTGAACTTTTGCATGACGAGTTCCTGCGACGTGTCGATCCTTGCGGGTTTCAATTCTCGGGACGGCTTAATGGCCCTTCGCCGGGCGCGGGTCAACCCCGCGCTGCAGCGGGCGCACGTATTGCGGCTTCTTCCGCATTGAACTTCGATTCACGCTCGAGCGTGCAGACCTGAACGTGATACGCGGTGTAGTACTTTTGCCGCGCCATCTTAGCACGGCTCTTAGGCCAGGGCCTGTTTCTCGTTTTTGGGCACCGCATCGAGCTTTAAGACCCACGACCGTGCCGAGCGAAACCAATTCTGCCGCCGCGGCACCAGCTGATCGCGCTGGCGCAGAATGCCGACCCGCACCGTGTAGGACGGCTGCACGCCTTCGCCCTGCGTCGTCGAATAGATCGGCGAGGCGCATGTGCCGCAAAATGCCTGCACCCGCGGCTTGCCGCTGTCCGCGGTGGTCTTCACATAAATGGTCGGTTGTCCCGTCATCTTGAACGTCGTGCCGGGGACCGGGATCGAGACGCGAAACGCCGTGCCCGTGGACGTCTGACAATCGGTGCAATGGCAGACTTGCGTCTTCTCCGGATCGGCCTCGCCTTCGATCTTGATGGCGCCGCAGGAGCACTGGCCGTCGATTTTCATGACATCACTCCCTTCGCTTCATCGGCTGCTTGTTCGAGCGCTTCCATGTCAGCGTCGCTAAGGCCGAAATGATGGCCGATCTCGTGCACCAGCACGTGCTGGACAATGGCGCCCAAGGTCTCGTCGTGCTCGGCCCAATAATCCAGGATTGGCCGCCGGTACAGCCAGATCATATTCGGCATCTGCACGGCGGCGCTTTCCGAGCGAAACGGCAGGCCTACGCCCTGGAACAGGCCGAGCAGGTCGAACTCGGTCTCGGCCTGCATCTCGGTGAGGACTTCCTCGCTCGGAAAATCGTCGACCTGGATGACGAGGTCCGCGCACAGCGCGCGGAAGCCTTGCGGCAAGGCCCGAAACACCTCGCCGGCCAAAGCTTCGAGCGCGGCGAGCGAGGGCGCCTTGACGGGCCGCCAGGCCAGCGGATCGGATGCAAGATCGGCCATAATTGCAATGTAGCGTGAACGGCAATGAACGGGATAGGCCAGACCGTGGGGCGACGATGCCACTCAAGCGATTGATCGTGATCATGGCGCTCGCCGCGTCGGCGATGCTCGGTGCCGCGCAGCACGCGACCGCGCAAACGGCGCAGATCGTACAGCCGAACCCGCCGCCGCGCTACGCGCGCCGGCGCATCGAGATCTATCCGCGGCCGCCGCTCTATCGCCGCTGTGTCGATTGGTACGAGCTGCAATACCGGCCGAGCGGCACGGTGCTTTATCCGCAAATGCGCTGCTGGTGGGTGCGGGGCTAAAGGACCGCGTTCACTTCCACTCCCGCACATCGACGAAATGTCCGGCAATCGCCGCGGCGGCGGCCATGGCCGGCGACACCAGGTGGGTGCGGCCCTTGTAGCCTTGGCGGCCTTCGAAATTGCGGTTCGAGGTCGAGGCGCAGCGTTCGCCGGGGTTGAGCTTGTCGGGATTCATGGCGAGGCACATCGAGCAGCCGGGCTCGCGCCATTCGAAGCCGGCCTTGACGAAAATCTTGTCGAGGCCTTCGGCTTCGGCCTGCTCTTTGACCAGGCCGGAGCCCGGCACGATTATCGCCTTGACCTTGGCGTTGACGGTCTTGCCGTCGACCACCTTGGCGGCGGCGCGCAGATCCTCGATGCGGCCGTTGGTGCACGACCCGATGAAGACGCGATCGAGCGCGATGTCGGTGACCTTCTCGCCGCCCTTGAGCGCCATGTATTCCAGCGAGCGCTCGGCGGCCTGCCGCTTGTGGGCGTCGGCGATGTCGTCGAGGCGCGGCACGCGGCCGCCGATCGAGACCACCTGTTCGGGGCTGGTGCCCCAGGTCACCAGCGGCGGCAGTTTGGCGGCGTCGAGTTTGATCTCGCGATCGAAATGGGCGCCGTCGTCGGATTGCAGCGTCGCCCAGTAGTGCATCGCTGCGTCCCAGTCCTTGCCCTTCGGCGACTTCGGGCGATCCTTCACGAACGCATAGGCCTTGTCATCGGGCGCGATGAAACCGGCCTTGGCGCCGGCCTCGACCGACATGTTGCAGACCGTCATGCGGCCTTCCATGGTCAGCGCGCGGATCGCTTCGCCGGCATATTCGATGGCATAGCCAGTGCCGCCGGCAGTGCCGATCTCGCCGATGATGGCGAGGATAATGTCTTTGGCGGTGACGCCGTCCGGCAGCTTGCCGTCGACCACGGCGCGCATGTTCTTCGATTTCGATTGGATCAGCGTCTGCGTCGCCAGAACGTGCTCCACTTCCGACGTGCCGATGCCGTAGGCGAGCGCACCGAAGGCGCCGTGGGTCGCGGTGTGGCTGTCGCCGCATACCAGCGTCACGCCGGGCAAGGTGAAACCCTGCTCCGGGCCGATGATGTGGACGATGCCCTGGCGCTTGTCGAACTCGTCGTAATATTCGAGATCGAAGAATTTGGCGTTCTCGGCCAGATAGGCGATCTGTGCCTCGCTCTCGGGATCGGGATTCTTCTGCCGGCGGTCGGTGGTCGGTACGTTGTGATCGACCACGAGCAGTGTCTTATCCGGCGCGCGCACCTTGCGGCCGCTTAGCCGCAAGCCCTCGAACGCCTGCGGGCTCGTCACCTCATGCACCAGATGCCGGTCGATATAGATGAGGCAGGTGCCGTCCGGCTGTTCGTCGACCAGATGGTCGTCCCAGATCTTGTCGTAGAGGGTGCGGGGCTTGGCCATCCCGAAGTGCTCCTGGTCGTACCTTTTTACAGGCAGCTTTACATATAGGCAGCGCCGTCCTTTAGCGCCTCAGGCGCTTGAGGAAAAGGGCGGCCATTCTGTCGCCGTCCCGAGCCATGCGATAGGATCGGGCAGCCCAAGGAATACGACATGCAGCGCAGCGACACCGCGATCAGAACGACCCACGCCGGCAGGCTGCCGCCGGTCGGCGCGGCCGACACCGTGACCGGGCAGGTGGCCGAGGTAATCCGCAAGCAGGTGCAGCTCGGACTGAGTTGCGTCGGCGACGGCGAGTTCTGGAACGGCCGGAATTTCCAATATTACGCGCAGCAGTTCGAAGGCATCGCGACGCGCCCGCTGCAGCCCGGCGAACGCGGCTCCGGCCGGGAAGCGACCCGCGAACGCGATACGTTCCCAAAACTCTACGCCGACATGGACCGTGTCGGCACCATGTTCTGCGTCCCCGGCGAGGAACCGCGGTTTTCGCCGCCGACCAAAACGGTCGTGACCGGCCCGATCAAGGGCCGCGCCACGGAAGCGATCCGCCGCGAGATCGATGTCTTCAAGGCGGCGCTCGCGGCCGCCGACGGCGCCGAGGAGGCTTTCATCTGCGTGTTCGCGCCGGGCTGGCTCGATCACCACATTTTCGACGAGTACTACGGCAACGACGAGGAATTCGTCTTCGCGCTCGCCGATGCGCTGCGCGAGGAATATCGCGCCGTGGTCGAGGCCGGATTCGTCCTGCAGATCGACGATCCCGGCGTCCTGACGTCATGGGACATGATCAAGCCGGAGCCGACCATTGCCGAATACCGCCGGTATCTGAAGCGCCGCATCGATGCGCTCAATCACGCGCTCGCCGGCATTCCGCAAGATCGCGTGCGCCATCACTTCTGCTGGGGCTCTTGGCATGGCGCGCACACCCACGACTTGCCGCTCAAGGAGATCATCGATCTCGCGCTCGAGGTGCGCGCGCAAGCCTGCAGTTTCGAAGCCGGCAATGTCCGACATCAGCACGAATGGACGCTGTGGAAGGACGTCAAGTTGCCCGCCGGCAAGATCATCGTGCCGGGCGTGGTCAGCCACGCCACCAACCTCATCGAGCATCCCGAGCTCATCGCGCAGCGGATTTGCAACTTCGCCGAAGCGGTCGGGCGCGACAACGTGGTCGCCGGCACCGATTGCGGGTTGGGCACCCGCCTGCATGAGGATCTGGTCTGGGCGAAGCTTGGCGCGCTGGTCGAGGGCGCGCGGCTTGCCTCGAAGGCGCTCTGGGCGCGGTGATCGCGCCGCGCCGGCGCCGCGGACGGCTTACTCCGCCGCGCTCTCCTCGCCGCTACCGGCGGTGTGATCCTGCCGCTCGATGATGCGGGCAGACTTGCCGCGGCGGCCGCGCAGATAATACAGCTTGGCGCGGCGCACCTTGCCGCGGCGCACGACCTTGATGGAATCGATCATCGGCGCATAGAGCGGGAAGACGCGCTCGACGCCCTCGCCGTAGGAGATTTTCCGCACCGTGAAATTCTCGTTCAGGCCGGCGCCGGCGCGCCCGATGCAGACGCCCTCGTAGGCCTGCACGCGGCTCTTTTCGCCTTCGACGATCTTGACGTTGACGATGAGCGTGTCGCCCGGCTGGAAATCGGGGATTTCCTTGCCGGCGGAGAGCTTCGCCATCTGTTCGTTTTCGATTTCTTTGAGCAAATTCATGACGAATTCTCCATCGGCTGCGCTATGCGACGCGCGGCTCCGACCGGGGTCTAGCGGGTTGGGCGAGCTTCTACGCCACCGCGCCGGATTTGTCACCCTCCGGTCATCCGGTCCGGGAGCCGCCGCGGCAGCGGCTTAGAAAGGCCGCCCAGAGGTCCGGCCGGCGCTCCTTGGTCAGCCGCTCGGCCTCGGCGCGGCGCCAGGCGGCGATCTTGGCGTGGTCGCCAGAGGTGAGGATTTGCGGGATCGGCCGGTCCTCCCAGAGCTGCGGGCGGGTGTAGTGCGGATATTCCAAAAGCCCGTTGGTAAAGCTCTCCTCGGCGCCAGATGCCGCCGCGCCCATCACGCCCGGCAACAGCCGTACACAGGCGTCGATCAGCGCCATGGTGGCGATCTCGCCGCCGGACAGCACATAATCGCCGA
>Ga0210395_10003362_pt1 | contig 12309 bp, 14 predicted proteins | sample IncBWH4OmetaG_FD_150861 | JGI IMG/M metagenome (GOLD analysis project Ga0210395, IMG submission 150861) | Forest soil microbial communities from Barre Woods Harvard Forest LTER site, Petersham, Massachusetts, United States - Inc-BW-H-4-O ...
TTAGGAAAAGCTGAGGGATCTCCCGTTTGTAGTTTGTCAGGTTGTCGTCGAACGCCATCTTGAGCTGCACGTTCGAATTTTTCAATTCGATGAAAACCAGCGGCAGACCGTTGACGTAGAGCAACACATCGGGACGCCGGAATCCTCGCTCGCCTTTAATCCAAAGTTGGGTGACGGCCAAATAACGGTTTTGATCCTGTTCATTGAAATGAATCAACCGTACCCGCTCTTGCTGCTTCTGGCCTTTGGTATCATCAAACTCCACTGGAATGCCATCGCGCAGAAGATTGTAAATCTCTTGGTTGGCAGCGACAAGTGATATGACCTGACGCCGGTCAACTAACGTCTCCAGTGCGTCTTCAATAGCGTTCGCAGGAATCCCTGGATTTAGACGGATGGCGGCTTCTTTGACACGACCCAGCAGAATCACGTCGCGCTTGTTGGTACGACCCGAGCCGTCGTTCAAATCCTCCGGATCTATCGTGTGACAATCGAGCGAGTCGAAACCGTGAAGATGCTCAAGCTTCTGCACCAGCGCCTGCTCAATCTGGCCCTCGGAGATAAAGTTAGGCATGGGCCGTGGTGGTTGACTCGGCATTCAATTCCTCCGCCATACCGGGCGGAAACTGGATATCAAGGTTCTCGACGGAGAGTTTGCCGGAGATGAGGCGCGGGAGAAGTCGATCGCGAGAAGCGGTCAGCACCTCGTTTGCTCGCAAAAGGTTCACAATTTGCGAGAACAACGCGTCAAACTGTGCTTGGTAATTCTCAAGAAGCTTTCTGTTCGGAACAGTGAGCTCAAGTTTCTTTAGGAAACCCCAATCCGCGCGCGGCATCTTTGTCCCTTTGGACGCTACCGTGGCTAGCTCGATGAATGTGTCGCTGAATACCGTGAACAGCAGATACCCCTCGTAAATCTTTTCTATGGGGCGGATGACAATTGTGTCCGAGGAGCAAGCGCCCGAGAAGTGCGCGAGGGCAACTTTGTGCAAGTAAGGGCGGATTTTGCCGAACAAAATGTCCCTCTCTTGAAACAATAGCTTGTTGCTGTCCACTGTTTCGGCGGTCGCCCACTCCTTGATTGCAATTGATCGCCGAGGAATGTGCTCCAAGCCGATATACTTTTCGTCGTCAGCCAAGTCCTTCTTTTTGACTCCCTTCTTAATCTCGCTGGCAAAACTGGCAAGAGTTCGGACTTCCCAGCCATTCGGCACGCCTTTGACGAACTTCATCTTTTCAAAGCCGGGAAAACGGAGGCGGACAAACCATTCGCGGTAGGTTTCCGCCGCGGCCTGTTCCAGCAGAGCGATGCGCCGATCATTGTTTTCTATGAGTTCATCATACCCAGAAAGAACGGCAGCAACTCTCCTCTGCGTTGGAACGGGCGGACGAAATATCCGGCATTGGTAAATTCGGCTGGGCGATGTGTGCTTAACAGTTGCTCCGTTCGACGATGCTTTGACTTGGTCACGAAAGAACTGCCAATTAAAGTATTGATATAAAAAGCGCCGGTCAATCTCGTTGGTGTGAGAAACTAACCCAAGTCGTTGATTATGAAGATACACATTGGGTCTATCGATCACTATTGCGCCACCGAGTATTGAGGCATCTTGGGTGAGATCGGTCATTACGACTATTAAGTCCCCCTTGGCCAAGATGTATGCTCGTGGAAAGTCACCATTATAATAAGTCTCCTTGTCGCCTTTAAGCTTTAGGCCGCCTTTGGGGTTAAGGTTGCCGGGCGTCAGGAGTATGTAATCTCCACGGTCACTGAAATACTCACCTTTGAAGGCGAACCCATGCTTGATTTTCACAAGCTTTCCTAAGCGCATTTCAAACCAGTCTTTCATTTCTCGTTCACGAGCAATCGTAAATTAATGCCTACGACCTTGCCAAGTGTGACGGCCGCGTGGTTCAGCTTTTCGAGGTCGTCGTTCAATCGTATTGCCTCGTCGATAAACGCTTCCTCCGTCTTGCCATCTTCCTCTATCACCACACCGACATAGCGGCCTGGATTCAGCGAATACTCTTGCTCCTTCAGATCCGTCGGACTGGCGATTTTGCACAGGCCGGTCACATCTTCGTATTCCGCTTTGGAAAAGCGCTCCTGCAACCAGTGAATGTGTTGGTAGAAAATTTCCGCGTTCTTTACCTCCTTGTGCAATGTCTCCAGCGCAGTCTTGAGCGTCTTGGTCTTGCGGTCGGTGGTTGCGCGTTTGCCATCGATCTGCGCTTGCTCGGCCTGTTGTTTCTCGTGCTGACGCACGGTTTTGTCCAATTGCTTAAGGCCTTCATGTAGCGCAGCAAAAAAAGGGTCAAAGGCTTCACGCAACTGACGCTGGGCTTTGTTCTTTTGGTCCACGGCCCTCTCGCCCGCGTGCTTTTTACCGTATTGCTCGTAGCTCGCTTGAAGTTCTTTGAGGCTGGCCCATTGCTTCACGAGTTCAACCACGGCCTTTTTTCCAGCTTCGTCGTCGAGTACTTCGAGTAGTTGCGCGGAGACAGGTTCAACGCGGGTCTTGTTCTCAATAAGCCGTTCCATACCCGCCGCGAAGTAGCGGTCAACGAGCTGCACAAACTTTTCTCGCTGGCCTTTGTGGAGCTGACTGATGATGGCAATGTTTTGAATATGTTCGTCAGAAAACTCGCGGTGGGCACGGTCGATTTGGGTGAAGACATTCCGGGCATCGATAAAGAGGATGTTTTCGTCGGTCTTGGCCTTATCGAAGAACCAAAGAGTAGCCGGGAGCGTGACGGTGTAGAACATGTTCGAAGGCAGCGTCAGCATCGCATAGATAATGTTCTTCTCAATCAACGTCTGGCGGATGTCTGCCTCGGAATGGCGGGCGTCTGAAGCGGAATTCGCCATGACGAGCGCGGCGCGGCCCTTCGGCTTTAGCGAGGTAGCAAAGAGATTGATCCAAAGATAATTTCCGTTGGGAACGGTTTCTTTGCCCTTTTTCGCCTTCTTCACCTTTGTTTTGTTACGCGGGATGCCATAGGTGTTGAAGCGCTTGTCCTTCTCGACACTGCTGAGACTCACATCGTCCACATTGAATGGCGGATTAGCCAAGACGTAATCGAATTGTCCGAAGCTCCCATGCGGATCTTCGTAGTAGGTGTTGGCCTTTTTGATGGAGCCGCGAAGACCATTCACCGCGAGGTTCATTTTGGCGAGATTGACCGTCTCCATTGTCTTTTCTTGCCCGTAAACAAAGACGCCACTGTCGGCGTCCTTGAGCTCCTTACGGTGCGCCTCGATGAACTGGGCTGACTGCACGAACATACCGCCGGAACCACAAGCAGGGTCGAATACTTTGCCTCCGTGCGGCTCGATCATCTCAACCATCAGGCGAACAACTGAGCGTGGCGTGAAAAATTCACCGCCCTTCGATCCCTCGCTTCGGGCAAACTCCGCAAGGAAATATTCATAAATTTGTCCGAAAAGGTCGCCCGTGAAATCGGCCGGAATGTTGGCGAAGTTTTTCAACAGATCATTAGGGATGGTCTTGGTCTTCTCGTCACGGGTCAGGCGGAAATATTCGTCCTTGGGTAAAACGCCTTCAAGTTCAGGTTTGTATTCCTCGATGGCCTTCATCGCTTCTTTGAGCGCTTTGGCGATATTCTTCTCTTCCGGGAGATTCAGCAAGTGATCGTAACGCGCGTGGTCTGGCAGATAGAACCCGCATTTCTCAATGGCGATCTCGGATATCAGCTTTTCCCGGCGGGTGCCCTTGAGCTTCTGATATTCAGCGAGAATAGCCGCCTCGTGACGCCGATAGTTGTTATCGGCAAAGCGCAGGAAAATGATCCCAAGGACGGGAATCGAATACTCGGAAGACTTGAGGTCGGAATTGGCGCGGAGGTTATCAGCAGCACTCCAGAGTTCTGCTTCGAGTTGCTTAAGTTGGTCTTTTGTCATTTCAGTCAACGAACATCTTTTCAGAGAAGGCGAGCTGCACAACGGCAAAACAGATTTACTCGTTGAAATCAGACTTCGGCGCTCAACGTTCGACGGCGGACACGGCGAAAACGAGCCGGATTGGGCAGACCAGTTTAACCAGGGCATGCAATCGCAGCAACCTCCAACCTGGCGTTTTTCATCTCTACAGCATGAGGCAGGCAATCGAGGACGATTGCCACCACAGCCAAGCAACAATCTCAAACGAGCGAGGCACAGACCATTTTGGCCAACTCAATGGCTGTGAAGTGCCGCGTCGCTTCGGTGAAATCCCAATCCTCCCGACAGCGCGCATTGAACGAAATTGAATCGAACACAGGGCCGCGATTAAAGGTCCGCAGTAGTTCAGACACAGCGAGCGCACCGCTCATCAAACCAACAAAGCTCGTCGAAACCGATTTACCTGCTACGTCAATAGCTAGCTGACCGCATACTTCGTCTGCTCCGCCAAACAAGGCCGCCACCGCTGGACTCACTGCAAAATTAGAGTCGCGATACCCAGACCACAGTTCAGCTGAAGATTTTCTCGTGTTCGGAAAGACGTGCAAGTCCGCTTGGTCAAAGTCGGCTAGGCTTGCCCCCAAACCACACTCGATTACTAGATCGAACCCCGCGCGATCTAAATGGACGCGTGGCGCCGCGCGATCGAACCCACAAAACGCGACACGAGGCTCATCGCCGGAGCGAAGCGTATTCGCTCCAAAACATCGTTCATTGAGTGTCGTCTTAAAGCCCCATCGCTCCAACCAATCAGCACAATGCCGGGTCTTTTTCTTGCCCACGGCACCCGGTAGACAGAGCACGCCTGACCCAAAGTTCGATGTGTCGATCAAATCAAAATCGTTGAGCAAAAATTCCACCTCCTCTCGTTTCGGATGTGGAAGCAATGCCAGATTCCACAGGAAGGCTTGTCCGAGATGGCCCAACCCAAGAAGCCAAAACCGCGCAGGGATGTTCCTAAGGTATTTGCCGCCAATCGGATTGAGCCAATCAGAGAGAGGATCCCAAAGTGAGATCCCAAACGGCCCGTCGAGACATTGCGCAGGAATTTCCATTGCACGAACAAAGCAGCGATGAACCGCGGCCGCGCCAGCGAATACTCCGCCAAGTGCGAAATCATCGCGGTCTCCGATGCGGAATGCTGCAGGATTCTCCACATCGCTTACGCCACCGCGCCAGCCGTCAGAATGTACGATCACATCGCCTGGTTTCGCCGACAAGTCTGCGTGGCCGATGAAAATCGTGTGTGACGGCGATTCTAAAACAACTGGTCTGCAGCCGGTCAGACAGATGGCCTCGCGCAATGTGGCAAATCCTGGCATTGGAAGGAGCAGCGGTATCTTAGAGCAAATTAAAGTATTGTGCACACATTTAAAGTGTGGTAAGGTGTAGGGAATGAAAGCCTATACCATGGATTTGCGGGAACGGGTGATGAAGGTCTACGATGAAGGTAAGTGGACGATCGGGCAGATCGCCCAGCGTTTCAAAGTCGGGGAATGGTGGATTCACAAGCTCAAGCGGCAGCGGATGTTGACGGGGGCCATTGGTCCGCGCAAAGGCAAGGTGGGCCAGCCACGGAGTTTTCAGGGTCAGCAATTAGCTGAGCTTGAGCGTTACGTCCGCAAGCATACCGACGCCACCTTGGAACAGATCCATGAGCACCTGGGGGCGTCCTGTACGACAGTTACCATCCACAACACCTTGCGGCGTCTGGGCTACCGCTTTAAAAAAAACGCTGCGGGCCAGCGAACAAGATCGTCCTGATATCGTGGAGAAAAGGAGTGCCTGGAAGGCAGAGCAAAAACAGTTCTCGGCAGATCGATTGGTCTTTTTGGACGAGTCTTGCGCCAAGACCAACATGACCCGGCTGCGCGGTCGTGCCTTGCGCGGGCAAAGGCTTCATGACCATGCTCCCGGTGGCCATTGGCAAGCCACCACCATGCTGGGGTCGATCCGGCTCAGCGGTCAAACCGCTTGCATGGTTATCGACGGGGCCACCGATGCCATCGTCTTTCGTGAATACGTCCGCCACATCCTTTGTCCTACGCTCAGAGCCGGAGACATTGTCATCTGTGATAATCTTTCGGCCCACCGGGACGCTGAAGCCCAAAGACTTATCGAGGCCACAGGAGCCCAGCTGCGTTTCCTTCCGGCCTATAGTCCCGATCTCAATCCCATCGAACTGATGTGGTCGAAGGTCAAAGAGTCGCTGCGTAGCGCCAAGGCCAGAACCAAGGAAAGTCTCCTGACTGCGATTCACCACGCTCTCAGCTCAGTTTCAGCTCAGGATGCCAAGGGATTCTTTTGTCATGCCGGTTATCTGTGCACTATAAGTTAAAATGCTCTAGTCGCGAGTTGCACCTCTACACCTCCTAGGAATGCGCGTTGAGCGGAGTTGATCGCGGATAGAAGCGCAGCTTGGCCGGCAGATCGCGAACAGCTCTCAGCGTCAGCAACGATCCGAATGCTTAGTGTCCGCAAAATGTGTTCCGCATCTGCATACGAAATGTTTCGCCAACGGGCTAATCCGATGGCCAGACGGTGGGCTCTATCGGGTGTAATTGGAGCTACCATAACCACGTCACCTTGATGGTTGAGCTGCAGTCTCGCCAATTGCCGTTCCCGAGGTACTCATAGGCACCGACTCCAGCTAGATTCCAACTGTTTCCTCGCGCATAGTTGGGCACGATTAGACTGATCTGCCCGGCCCGTTCCATCATCGGATGAGCCTTGTCGCTTTCGCTCTGCTTTGTCCAACCACCGGGATGGGTATGCACGTCTGCGGTGACGCGGAAACCGCCATTCTGGCAAATTCGCGCCAACTTAACGTACCCAGCCCCAGCAAAACGGATATAGCCACTGTCGAGGCAATCAGGGCAAAGCTCATCATAACAGACAAACCGTGAGACGCGAGAGCCACCGCAGTGAGAAAGAAGAAAAGCACCACTTTCGCGAACCCCCGCACCCCGGCTTCGAAGCTGTCCTATTAAGGTATTCCAAACGGCACGACCAATGACGAGTTTAGCAGCCATGGTAGTCCTCCGAGTCCAGTAGCTCACGGGTGTGGCGTAGATAATGGACGATCGTATAAGAAGGCTTCCATCCTCGGCCGGGATGTTTCATCGGCCAATCGCCATGGTTGTCCATCGCTATGCGATCCCACGGGGCATAGAGCGCATCTGCGTTGTTCCAATCGGTGCGGAAGACCATAGCCACGTCGTTATTTCCTTTTGGCCATTTCGAGAGTTCCAGCTTTGTACGGCGTTCGAGATCCCATAACGTTGCGGTAGGCCCTTTGTTAGGGTAGTCATGCAAATGAACCCGTAGATAGTAACGATCCGGGCTGTTAGGACGCGCAGGCGGGGCGAGCCAGAAAACAGCATACGGCCATTCGACGGTTGCAGGGAGAACGTCCCACCATCCGTGCGCCACGCCGTCTTGGAAGAGCGGCGCGGCGATGTGCTCTAAAAGACACTCCTCGCTAAGACTTATCCCTGAATCCGGCATGTGGGGGTAAAGTAGAGTGTAACGTGACACGAATGTCCCTCGACGTAGGATCCCAAGTGGGCATCGAGAGGGAGAGGGTCGGCCTCCGGACCTCCCAGACGAAGATCAAACTTGGTTTGCTTATCCACTTTGAATTCGTCTTTGGCCCATTTGAGGAGCTTTCGGATTGTGGTACCCGGACGGAAATGGCCCGCCTTTTTCTGGTCAACGTAGATGACTGTCGCCTCGATTTGGCGACACCGGTGAACATGACACCGTTTGATATGAGGAGGCAGCTTTTCACTGCGTGGGATTTCGTCGTCTGAGTCTTCCTCGAACAGAAAAATCTCCTCCGGCTTTCCGTCCCCTAGTTTGCCAGTGCCAATTAGGCGGAGAACGATCGTTTCAACCGTCTCGTATTCACCCACTTCACAGGAGTGGGTATCCTGACGTCCACCGAAGTGAACGTGAATTCGTTTTGCTTGAACCATATGTTAAGTGGAGCCCGGTACGACATTGTACACGTGCCCCTAAAGGTAATCGCTCCGTTCCTGCTTTTTTCTGGTGAGAAAAAAACTTTCCCAGAAAACGCGCTTGTTGGAGCGTATAGGATTAATGACACTCCATCCTAAATGAATACCACTGCTGCGCAGGCTATCGAAGCTGCGGACTGGAAAGTCCTCGGTCCGGCGCTGCTGTCCTTTACGCACGACGTTATCGCACGCTTCCGATGGCGTGGACTGAAGGTAACAACGTCTCCCGAAGGCCGCCTCACTATCGGGGATAAGAGCCCCGACGACTTCATCTTCGAAGCAGCTGAAAAACTGGTTCATGGCCCTCGCACTTACCGCAAGGATATGACTTTGGAGGTGAACCTGCGGCGAACAATTGAAAGTGACATCGATAATTTTAAAAAGAAGACCCGCCGTCGTCCACCCATACTAGATCGCACCCGCGCGGAAGCCATTGCGAATCCGGAACATCCCCTCGATACCCTCATCGACGGAGATGAGACAGAATACCCGATGGAGAAAGACGAACTAGTTCGCCGGCAGCGCGAGATGCTTGAAGCATTTCGCCTGATAATTACCGGCGAAAAAGAACTCTTGCTCCTCCTTGATGCCTACGAAAAAGAAAAATACAAACCCGCTGAAATCGAAGATGCGACCAACATCGATGCCGCCCGCGTTTCCGAATTGAAACGGAAGCTGAAGCAGCGTGCCGACAAATTCATCATGAACCACCCGCAGTATGCCGATCTCAATCCACTAAAGGAGGCGCTATGAACCAACACGATTTTGAACACCCGCCGCTTGGAAAAGTTGTCAAAGGTCTTGAGTCGGATGCCGACCTCACACCCGAAGAGATTAAGGCCGATTTGATAAATAAAGGATATAATCCAGACGCTTTTGTCTCGCGCATGGAGGCGCAAGCACGAGCGCTAGCGGCAGAGTCCCGTCTAGCTTGGATGAAGCAAGCCGATACAATGCAATTTAGTGCCGATGCGGCCTTCGCTACGTTCACATCTTGGACACAGCGATCCATTGAAGAAATCAGCGAAGCATTTACCCTCCTCATCGAGGGGCATAGCAATGCTTCCGCCCAGCTACGTTTGCGAAGCGCCTTCAGCAACGTGAGCAAACTAACTTCTCAAGACAAAGCGGCGTTCCTCGATGAAGTTCATGCGCTCATGGAAATTGAGAAGAAAGCCAAAGATGCTTCAAGAGGTCAGGAACCAAAATGAATACTACAGCCCCGCGTTACGCTAGCGCCGTGTGTCGGGCTCGCGATTTGATAACTGAGCTTCAAATTCAGGATCCATCCGAGATAGTTATTGAAAAGATCGCCCCTTTTAAGGGAGCACCGATCCGCTATGCGGAACTCGTTGGATGTGATGGTCGTATGGTCAGGACAGACAGTGCGGCTTTGATTACTGTTAGACAGTCGGTCGCTCGTATCGGTCAGCGCAGGTTCATAATTGCTCACGAGCTTGGCCACGTTCTGTTGCACCCGAGCATATGCCAAATGGACAAAGTCGATTTGGCACAAATAAGAAACTTCAATCACCGTCAGAATCCGCAAGAGCTCGAAGCAAACTACTTCGCAGCAGAATTGCTAATGCCTAAACGTTTTTTTGAGCCGGATGCGCGTAAGCTTGAGCCTTCATGGGGTTCCATGCGTGAATTGGCTGAGCGTTATCAAACCACACTGTCATCAACTGCCATTCAGTACGTCCACTCCACGCGGGAGCCCGTGTTCCTAGTAGCATCTGAAGCCGGTGAGCGAAAGTGGTTCGTGATCAGTGAGAGCGCGAAAGACTTCTACCTGACCGATGTGTTGCGAGTGCATAGTTATACCTGCGTGCACGAGCTGCTGGCTGAGAACAAGAATTGGTCTCGCGCATCAGATGTGCCGGCTGGCGCCTGGTTCAGCGGATTCGATGCGGACTCCAAAGAATTCATCACCGAAGATGCTATGCGCGCTACAGGCAGCGAGTTCGTATTAAGCCTGCTCTGGATTCACGAAGCGATTTGATTTGGTGTGGCGCCGGCAAGGCACTAACGTCGTCTGGAGTCACAATACACTAATACGTCGCATGATCACAAACGCTCAAGGCCTTTTCCCGGTTCTGGAATTTGATGAGAAGGATGGCTGGGACGCGTTGCTCGCACTCGTGAAACCTGAGTTAGATCGACGAGGCTTGGAACGACTGCAGCCCCTGCTCGCCGCGGACTGTAAGTGCGTCGTTGTGGAGCGCCACTATATCGATAGAGATTACCGCGATACGTTTTCCCACTTCCACTCCAAACGTTTCAGCACGCCTTCCGCGCGCTGCGTTAGGCTCCATTTTTTTTCAACTCCGGTGTCCGAGAGCCAGATCGCGAGTGAAGACAAAGGCACTGTTTCTACTTATCTCGGTTATTCCATCATTCGGCCAACGAAGCCCAACTGCATTGGACGCACCATGCTCGCCCATCGGGTGCGATCAGAAAAGACGGCTCACATCAGCCAGTGCGAAGAAGACGTGCATATTTTAGGAGCAAAGCTACATGTCGAAGGCTTCCCTTTCATTAGCCAAGACGCCGATGCAACCGTATGCGCGCAGTCAGCGCTGTGGATGCTGCTGCGCTACTACAGCAATCGCTACGCATGGTACTCTGAAATTCTGCCGTTCCAGATCACAAATCTCGCAACGCAACACGCAGCGGGGAATCGCGTATATCCGTCGGCCGGTCTTTTCTCGTGGCAGTTGGCCGAGGCGCTACGCCTCCAGCGGTTTTCACCTGTGGTGTATAGCCGCAAGCAGTACAAAGATAACTTCGACCATCTTCTCTACACGTACATTGAGTCGGGTTTGCCGCTGTTAGTAACAGTGCCGGAACACGTGATCGTCGCATATGGGCATGTTTCTGACTACACCCGTACTGCGCCGTTGCCTCAGCCGGCTTTCACGTATTCGTCTCATTTCAACCGGGGTTTCGTTATCAATGATGATAACTATTTTCCCTTCCAGGTTCTCAATCAGAACGGCCCCAAAGAACTTCGCGACTCCAAATTCGATTGGGAAAAAATTGAAGAATTTATCGTGCCTCTACCGGAGAAAGTGTTTTTGACGGCAGAACAAGCCCAGACAGTAATTGAAATCATATTGCGCAACTCAGTCGTCGGAATCGATGCATTGGCTCCTTTGCTCAAAGGCAAGAATCTGCTGTTGCGGCTCTTTCTCACTAGTTCCAAGTCCTTCAAACGCAGATTACGCGAGCGCGGCATGGGGAGCCCCATTGTTGAAGAGGTGTATCGACGGTTGCCCATGCCTCACTTTATCTGGGTTTGCGAAATCGCTGACTATGCCGAGTACGCAAACCAGAGGAAAGTGGTGGGCGAGGTACTATGGGATGCAACGCGGAATGGTCATGAGCCGGACGGATGGATTGCTCTGCATTATCCTGATAAGCTGCTAGTTGACGTTGGTGCCGCCTTTAATCGTCCTCAGGAACTAAAGGCCTTTGACCTCGGTCCGAGCAATTCGTATTCGCTTTTCCGCTCAAACTTACACTCACTGTAATTAATTATGCCTACCGTCCCTGAGCTCGTGCCAAACGAAGCAGAGCTGGCTAAGCCGCTCTTTGCCCGCGAGGAAGACTATGCCGACTTCCGCGAATCGTTCATGGATAAAGCGATTCCGGAATTAGAACGTCTGCTAGAAGCTCGTCGTAAAAGCGAACAGGAGTCTCGCCAGCGGCTGCTACGATAACCGCGCCATCGCCACGCAGGAAGTACCCACCCGACTTGCAGAAAGCCACGGTGAAAAAGGTTTTGGCTCAAGGCAAACTTCTCTGCGCTGATTCGGCAAATTAAGTCGAGCAGCCTGAGTTAATCTTGGCGCTGCACGTTTGCCCTTTTTTGTGCTGCTCGTCGGGGCGAAGCTCGGGGAAATCCAAGCGGAGAACAGACGCGATGGTGTTTTTTTGAATGCCTGCAAGCCCACTTTCCCCGCCTTCTTTTGACGAGGAATTCATCTGCTCAGCTTTGCCGGAATCCGCTAGCGGACGCACGGAGATGCGACTGATGAACGGTTCGTCATTGCGAGTTTGCGCACGAAAATTTTCCGGCATTTCGCGCAGGCAATCAACATGGAACCCGGCGATTTCAGTCAGGATCAAGACGAGGTGGGTACCCTGCAAAACGACTTCGTGATGAGCGAACATGAGCACCAGTTGCCCACTCTCGCCAGTGCCTTGATGACACGCAGAGACCAAATGCGCCCATGGCAACACCCAGTGTTCACCGTTCCATAAGTGAATCTGTACCGTGCGCACCGGTTGATATGTCCGATTATACGATTCGAGGGACGGCGGATG
>Ga0210395_10003366_pt1 | contig 12303 bp, 9 predicted proteins | sample IncBWH4OmetaG_FD_150861 | JGI IMG/M metagenome (GOLD analysis project Ga0210395, IMG submission 150861) | Forest soil microbial communities from Barre Woods Harvard Forest LTER site, Petersham, Massachusetts, United States - Inc-BW-H-4-O ...
CGCCACCAACTGCGCGGCCGAAATGCAATCGCCATTCAACTCCGGCAAGCCATAAACCGCCTTCGCCGTCAGTTCCGCAGCCGTAACCGCATCGGCGTCCTGAAACGAGTAGATGGCCCGGTGCTGTAGTTGTTTCAGCCGCCACGCGCCACTCAGATCGATCACCCGCAACCCTTGCCCAACCGCCTCCGGCACAAGAGATCGCGATGCCTCATGTGGCGTAGCCAGAAAAAGTAATTGCACGCCCTGACGTTTCAGCTCCGGCCACGACAGTGACCGCAGCGGATAACCTCCGTTGCCGGACAGCTCCGGAAAAACCTCGGCCAAGTCGGTCGCGCCATCGCCCCTGCCTTCACCCTGCAAAAGCACGGGCCTCTCCAGTTGCGGATGGCGCTCGAGGATGCGCGTCAGTTCCAGCCCTGAATAGCCGCTCGCTCCGAGCACCGCAGTCTTGAGCTTTGCTGACATCAGCCCAGCATCTCCTCGATCCGCGCCGCAACCTTCCTGGCAGCATCCTTGTCAGGACAAACAATCAGAATGGCGTCGTCCCCCGCAATCGTTCCCACCACTCCCTCCCATTCCTGTTCATCGAGCGCCGCCGCTACTGGCTGAGCACTGCCGATGATGGTTTTCACCACCAGCAGGTTCTGCGCCGGCCGCACATCCAATACGAACTCTCGAACCAGCCGATGCACCGGGGGCATCGCCAAACCCGCAACACCTTCGCCCTGCGGCAAGGCGTAACCGGCTGCCGTCTTGCTCAGATTCAGGTCGTGGATGTCCCGCGACAGCGTCGCCTGCCCCACCTTAAATCCACGCTTGCGCAACGCCCGCTGCAAGTCTTCCTGGTTGGCGACGGGTCCGTGTTTCAACGCTTCCAGAACGGCTCTCTGTCGCAAAGTTTTATTCATTATGAATATTTATTCATTATGATGAATAAATATTCTCTATCTTACAGGCCGAACCCTCCCTGTCAAGGAAAAACACCGCCCCTTCCATTTTTAGTAATCGGTCCCCGAAACCATCCCGATCGCAGAGAAAGCTCTCCGCAACCCAAAAACCGAAGCTCGTCTTAAATCCTTGCTAGACTACTCGCGGTTGAGAAGCAGCGAGTCGCCGCAGGAGCCACGCCGCATGAGCAACAAACCCACCCTGGCAGCCGAGTTGATTGCCGAGTTCTTCGGAACATTCGTCTTGATCCTCTTCGGCACAGGCGTAGTCGCCATGGTCGTCCTCTTCCCTTCAAACACTCCGGGCGCCACGGTCCACGGCGGCTACACCAACATCACGCTGGGCTGGGGATTGGCAGTAACCATGGGCCTCTACATTTCGGGAAAGGTTTCTGGAGGACATCTCAACCCAGCCGTCACCCTCACCTTGGCAGTGTTCCGTGATTTTCCCTGGCGCAAGGTCCTGCCTTATTCCATCGTACAGACGGCAGGAGCGTTCCTTGCCGCCGCTTTGGTCTATCGCAACTACCTGCCCGCGTTCCACCAGGTTGATCCTCAACTGCAAAAAACGGCGGGCGTATTTACAACGTTCCCCACTTTTCCGGCCTTGCCGCAAGCAGGGTTTCTCGATCAAGTGATCGGCACGGCTCTGTTGCTGCTCATGGTGTTGGCGATCACCGATGAACTCAATGTTCCTCCCGGCGCCAACCTTGGGCCTGCGATGATCGGTCTGGTCGTGGTAGCCATTGGCATGAGCTTCGGCGGCATGCACGGATATCCAATCAATCCCGCGCGCGATTTTGGTCCGCGCCTGTTTACAGCAGTGGCTGGATTCAAGAACAACGGCCTCACTGACGGTGCTCGCGTGTGGTGGGTGCCGGTGCTCGCGCCTCTACTGGGCGGACTGGTCGGCGCCGCGGTCTATGATTTCGGCATTCGACGATTTCTGCGCGCGTCTCAGCCGCCGTCCTAGGCTTGAACCGGAACCTTCGACAGAAATCAGGAGACCTTTTGAGTTACGTTCTCTCTCTCGATCAGGGCACCACAAGTTCCCGAGCCCTCTTGTTCGATCGCAGCGGCGCGGTCCAGTCCGTGGCGCAGCGCGAGTTGAAGCAGATCTTCCCCGAGCCCGGATGGGTCGAGCACGATCCCGAAGAGATCGCGGCATCGCAGATCGCCGTTGCCGCGGAAGCTTTGGCCAAAGCTAATGCACAGCCCCGCGACGTGGCCGCCATCGGCATTACGAACCAGCGCGAAACCACCATCGTCTGGGACCGCACCACCGGCAAGCCCGTCTACAACGCCATCGTCTGGCAGGATCGCCGAACCGCAGCTTTTTGCAACCAGCTTAAGTCGCAAGGCCACGAAAATCTAATTCAACAGCGCACGGGGCTGTTGATCGACGCTTACTTCTCCGCCAGCAAGATTTCCTGGATTCTCGACCACGTCCCGAACGCACGCCCACTCGCCGAATCGGGACGTCTCGCGTTTGGCACCGTCGATAGCTGGCTGATCTGGAAGTTGACCGGCGGCCGCGCGCACGTCACCGACGCCAGCAATGCGTCCCGCACAATGCTTTTCAATCTGCATTCCGGCAGTTGGGATAATGACCTCCTCGATCTCTTCCGAATCCCGGCGTCGATGTTGCCGTCAGTGCGGCCCTCCAGCGAAGTCTACGGAGAGGTAAGCTCGGTACCAGGCCTGAACGGCATCGCCATCGCAGGCATCGCCGGCGATCAGCAGGCCGCGCTTTTCGGGCAAAGATGCACCCGCCCCGGCCTCACCAAGAATACCTACGGCACGGGCTGCTTCATGTTGCAGAGCACCGGCAATCGCGCGGTCGCATCCACCAGTCGACTTCTTACCACCGTGGCCTGGAAAATCGCTGATACCACCGACTACGCACTCGAAGGCAGCGTGTTCGTAGGCGGGGCGGTGGTCCAGTGGCTGCGCGACGGCTTAGGAATCATTCGCAGCTCATCGGAAGTGGAAGCGCTGGCCAATTCCGTCTCCGACAACGGCGGAGTGTATTTCGTCCCAGCCTTCGTGGGCCTGGGCGCCCCGCACTGGGATTCCTATGCGCGCGGCGCAATCTTCGGACTCACGCGAGGCAGCAATGCAGGTCACGTCGCGCGCGCCGCCCTCGAGAGTATCGCCTACCAGGTCGCCGACTTGATGGACGCAGTTCAGACTGACACAAACACTCCTCTGAAAGAATTGCGAGTCGATGGCGGCGCATCCGCCAACGATGCTCTCATGCAATTTCAGGCGGACACTCTCGGCGTCCCGGTCGTGCGTCCCGCCATGACGGAGACGACCGCGCTTGGCGCAGCATTCCTAGCCGGTCTAGGCGTCGGTTTTTGGAAGGACCTGCGTACAGTTTACGAAATGCCGCGTGCGGAACGACAGTTTGAACCATGCCTGCCGCCCTCCAAAGTGGAAGCCATGCGTCAGCGCTGGCGCGAAGCCATCTCCCGCGCGAAATCGTGGGAGCAAGTACAAAAGGAATAAATTTCTCAGCCTAGGTCCAGTGTGACCGGACCTCAGCTGATGCCGCAGCAGTCGCATGAGCAAGTGCAACATCATCGTCGGTTTGGGCGAACTGCTTTGGGACTTACTTCCCGCCGGGGCACAACCGGGCGGAGCGCCCGCCAACTTCGCCTACATCGCCTCTCTGCTTGGAAATAAAGGAATTCCGGCCAGTCGTCTCGGCCAGGATTCTCTGGGTGCAGACGCGATCCGTCGCCTGGCAGAACTCGGTCTTTCAACCGAGTTCATTCAGAAAGATGCGGACCATCCGACTGGAACAGTGAATGTCGAAGTGGATCGCGCCGGCCAGCCGCGCTTTGAAATCCCCAAGTCAGTGGCATGGGATTTTCTCGAGTGGACACCGCAGTGGCAGAAGCTGGCGCAACAGGCCGATGCCGTGTGCTTTGGATCGCTCGCGCAAAGATCGGAACGCAGCCGTGCCACCATCCGCAGATTTCTGTCGGTCATGCGCAAGAGCGCGGTGCGGGTATTCGACGTCAACCTGAGGCAAAACTTTTATTCCACGGAAGTCGTGGCCGAGTCGATGAAGCTGGCAACCATCGTCAAACTAAACCATGAGGAACTTCCCACGATCATAAGCTTGTTCGAATTAGAAGCTCGCGGAGAAGAAGCCTCGGCTCGACAATTGCTTTCGCATGAACTGAAGCTGGTTTGCGTAACCCGCGGCAGCGGCGGCAGCCTTCTCGTGTCCGCCAACGAACGCAGCGAACATCCAGGCTTCCGGGTAAAGGTCGCCGACACCGTCGGCGCGGGCGATGCTTTCACCGCGGCCCTCGTGCATGGATATCTCCGGGGTACGCCGCTTGCGCAAATCAACGAGACCGCAAACCGCATCGGCGCCTGGGTCGCCAGCCAGTCAGGAGCGACACCCTCCCTCAAGCCGGACGGCCTTGCACAAACCCTCGCTGAAATTAGCTAAAGTTTGCCGCTCGCACCGGCCCACTACTACCGCTTTTAGTTTATGCTGTCAGGTTTGGCGTTTGCCACTCAGGGGGCCCAGTTGATCAGATCTAACGCATTTGTCCGCCTATTCGTCTGCCTTTCAGTTTTCCTGTCCATCGGATCAATCACCGCGCAGCAAGTTCCAGAAAATACGTATCAGGATCTCCATTGGCGCATGATCGGCCCGCTTCGCGGAGGCCGCACCAGAGCCGCCACCGGCGTCCCCAGCCACCCGAATGTTTTCTATATGGGACAGGTCAACGGAGGAGTCTGGAAGTCGGACGACTACGGTCGCACCTGGACGCCGATCTTCGACCACGAGTCTACCCAGTCGATTGGCGCCATCGCAGTAGCTGCGTCCAATCCCAATATCATTTATGTGGCCAGCGGTGAAGGTCTGCATCGCCCCGACCTCTCGATCGGAAACGGTATCTATAAATCTACGGACGCGGGAAAAACCTGGACTCATCTCGGCCTGCGCGACGGTTTCCAGATTCCGGCTCTCGCCATCGATCCACGCGATCCCAATCGAGTCTTCGCGGCCGTGCTCGGCCATCCCTACGGCCCAAATGAAGAGCGCGGCCTTTTCCGTTCCACCGACGGCGGCCAGAGCTGGCAGAAGGTGATCAGTAAAGACGAGAATACCGGAGCTTCCGCCGTCGAAATCGATCCTTCGAATCCCGATACAATTTATGCCTCCATGTGGGAAGCTCGCGAGGGCCCCTGGGAGGATGGCAACCTCTTCAACGGAACCGGTGGCGGATTGTTCAAGTCCACCGACGGTGGCAGCACCTGGCATGCTCTTACCAACGGCCTGCCGAAGGATCTTTCGCAAATAAACGTCGCCATAGCTCCCACGGACTCGCGGCGCCTTTACGCCACGATCGCCATGGCCTCGGGCGGACTCGCTGTCTACCGTTCCGACGATGCCGGAGAAAACTGGTCGAAAGCAACCGATGATCCGCGCCCCTCAGGCCGCATCGGCGGCGGCGATCTCGCGATCCCTAAAGTGGATTCGAAGAATGCGGACATCGTCTATTGCGTCAGCACCGTAACCATGCGATCGACAGATGGCGGCAAGACCTGGTCCGGATTTCGCGGCGCGCCCGGTGGCGACGACTACCAGAACATCTGGATCAACCCCAACAATCCCAACATCATTCTCATCGTCAGCGACCAGGGCGCGATCATCACCGTCAACGGCGGCGCCAGTTGGAGTTCGTGGTACAACCAGCCCACCGCGCAGATTTATCACGCAGCCGTCAGCGACACTTTTCCCTATCGCGTTTGCGGAGGCCAGCAGGAGAGCGGTTCGGTTTGCATCTCCAGCCGCGGCAACGACGGCGCCATCACCTACCGCGAGTGGCATCCCGTCGGCGTAATCGAATACGGCTACGTCGCGCCAGATCCCCTCGACACCGACATCATTTACGGCGGCGGTAGAAACCAGGTCTCGAAGTTTCACTGGTCCACCGGCCAGGTTCAAGACGTTACGCCTATTCCGCTTCGCAGTCCAAAATACCGGACCGACCGCACCGAACCTACGATGTTCTCACCTCTCGATCCGCACACGCTTTATTTCGCCAGCAATGTTGTTTTCAAAACCACAGACGGCGGAAACACCTGGCAGACCATCAGCTCCGATCTCACGCGCGAGAATCCTGGAGTCCCGGCCAGCGTGGGCCATCTAATCCCCAAAGGCGCGGAGAAGCAGCGCGGCGTAATCTACGCTCTCGCACCTTCATTCAAGACCATCGACACACTCTGGGCGGGCACGGACGACGGCCTGATCTGGCAGACTCGTGACGGCGGCAAGAAGTGGAATGACATTACTCCAAAAGAACTTACACCCTGGAGCAAAGTCACACAGATCAGCGCCTCGCACTTCGATGACGATTCCGCCTATGCCTCCGTGAGCCGTTTCCGCATCAACGACGAGCAGCCCTACATCTACCGCACGCACGACGGCGGCAAGACCTGGAAGCTGATCACCACCGGGCTGCCTGAAATTGGTCCCGTCGACACAGTCCGCGAGGACCCCGTGCGCAAAGGACTTTTGTTTGCCGGGACGGAGAACGCTGTCTGGGTCTCATTCGACGACGGCGATCATTGGCAATCTCTGCAATTGAATCTGCCCCGCACCTCCATGCGCGATCTTTGGATTCATGACAACGACCTAATCGTAGCCACGCACGGCCGCTCGTTCTGGATTCTGGATGACATCACCCCGCTGCGCGAAGCCACGGCCGCGCTCGCCGGCACCGACGCCCATCTTTTCACTCCAGCGCCAGCCTATCGCGTTCAACGCGACACCTACACCGACACGCCGCTTCCGCCCGACGAACCCACCGCCGCCAATCCCCCCGATGGCGCCATCATCGATTACTACCTGAGGCACGCCGCCTCTGCTCCCGTGACTCTCGAGATCCTCGACGCACGCGGTCAACTGGTTCGCAAATTCTCGAGTGCCGACAAGCCCGACGTTACCGAAGCCGAACTGAAGAAACAACTCATCCCCCTCTACTGGCTGCGTCCTTTCCGTTCGTTGTCCGCAGATGCCGGAATGCACCGCTGGGTTTGGGACCTCCACTATCCCGCACCCGATTCCACACGTCACGACTATCCCATCTCCGCGATTCCCGGCGACACACCTCGTTACCCGCTCGGCCCTACCGTTTTGCCCGGATCTTACACGGCTCGGCTCACCGCGAACGGAAAGAGTTATACCGCGAACTTCACTGTCAAGATGGACCCTCGCGTAAAAACCTCGACCGCCGGCCTCGACCAGAAATTTCAACTGGAAATGCGCTTGGCCTCGCTCCTGAGCAAGACTTCAAAGGCCGTAATGCAAGCCGGATCGATTCGCGAGCCGCTGCAAAAATTGAGCGAGCAAGCCACCGGCCCAACCAAAGATTCCGTGCAGGCTTTCCAGACAAAACTTACAGCCGTGCTTGGAGCGCCGTCCGGTTTCTTCGCGCCACCTTCCGCCGAAGTCACTCTCGTTCAAGTGAACGGTCAGGTCACAGTGTTATACGGCCAAGTCTGGCAGGCCGATGCCGAACCTACCACGGCGCAGTCTGAAGCCATGAAGGTAATCGAACGCGACGCATCGGATGTGATGAAGCGCTGGGATGCGCTCAAGACTACAGATCTTTCTGTGCTCAATCGGGCACTCCATGCCGCGAACTTGCCGGAGATCCAAATCGAATCAGACCCGCATAAAGAAGAGGAGGCGACGGACGAGGAATAAGCCGTCGCGATCTAACGTCGCTGCAATCTACAGAGCTTCCACGGCGCTCTGCAGTTCCCGCGCGACCTGTTCGGGATCGCTTCCTGGCGCGAACCGCATCGGCTCTCCGATGCGGACACGTATTTTCCCTGGCGGCGCAAGCTTTTTCCCCGCCTGCTTCAACTCAAACAACCCACTAATCCGCATAGGCAGCACAGGAATGCCCAGATTATTTGCCAGCAATCCAATCCCCGCGCGAAATGGATTCATCTTGCCATCCGCGGTATGCCGTCCCTCGGGAAACACCAGCACGCTGTACCCGCGATCGACTGCTTCGCCCGCGTAAGTGAAACTCTGTCGAAACCCAGCCTCGCGCGGCAACGGGAACAGGTTCAACAAAGAAACTCCCAGCGCCCATCGCACCCGATCGTAAATTCCCGACAGCCATCCGCGGCCAGCAGCCGGCGTGTGCAATGCCTCCAGGTCTTCTCCCCGAGTTGCGGTCGCGGTCCGGTTTCCCAGCCGCGCCGGCAGTGCTGCCTGCACGAACGCAAAATCCACGTCCGTTATATGATTGGAGACCACCAGCATCGGACCGCTCCATCCCCGCAGATTCTCCCGCCCTTCAATCCGCGGCCAACCCAACAAAATCATCGCCGGTTTCCCCAGCAAATAGTGGACCAGCAATCGCGCCCACGTCACCGGCCACCGCAAAACCCACCCCGGATAGTGATACTCAGCTCTCGGCCGCACCTCGCCACGCAACATCTTTTCCACATCGCCGACGGTGCGCGCCGCACTAAAACGAGTCTCGCTCAGATCCACTTGGTACCGATCCTCCAGCGCGCTGATCAGCTCCACGCGGTCCAGCGAACTGAGTCCAAGGTCGGAATCGAGCGCCGCATCAGCACTCAACCCACGAACATTTCTTCCCGTGATACGACCGATCAATTCCGCCACAGGACTTTCACTCTCGCTCGCACCCTTCTCATCGGTCCGCAGAATTTTCTTCGCGGCAAATTCGGCAATCAGGTTACGCCGCGGCTTCTGTGTGTTCGTGCGCGGAAAGTCCTTCTCGGGCCACTCGACCCACATCCGGATGCACTGGAATTCCGCCAGCGACTGGTTCGCCCGCTCCACCACCCCAGCCACACTAGCCCCGCCGTGCAACTCATCGCGCAAAGTCACCACTGCGCACGGCTCCGCATTTCCTCCCCGCTCAATCCCAACCACCACACAATCTTTCACTTCCGGCTGCCGCCGCAACGCAGCTTCCAAATCCTCCGGATAAATATTCAACCCGCCCGGAGTCACGATCACTTCTTTCTTCCGCCCCTTGAAATAAAGGTTCCCGGCGTCATCCAGCGCGCCGACGTCCCCGGTGCGGTACCACCCGTCTTTATCAGTGACTCCGCCCGCAGTTGGCCGGTCTCCATCCCAATATCCCGCAGCGACCCCGCCGCCTCGAATCAAAATCTCGCCATCTTCCGCGAGCTTCACTTCCCGCCCTGCCAGCACCTTCCCAATCGACCCTTTCCCCAACTTGAACGGATGATTCACACTGATCAGCGAGGTCGTCTCCGTCAGCCCATATCCCTGGATCGCGGCGTAGCCCAGCCGATCCCAAAACTGTTCCGTCTCAGCATCAAGCGCGGCACCTCCGCAGATAAACGCCCAGAACTTCCAGCCAAATTGCCGGCGAATCCCGCGAAAAATCCACCACCGGCGCAGGAAGTGCTTACCCTCCGACGCCCGGAACCGCTGCCGGAAATCTTCTATCTTCCCGCGGTCCTCAAGATCGCGTTCGATCTTCTGCTTCAGCGACTGCAAAACTCTTGGCACACTCACCAGCACCGAAACCCGCTCCCGCCGAATCGTATTCACAATCTCCGACGGCCCAAACTCCTCCTGAAAAATCACAGTCCCACCCAGCAGCGGCGGCAGAAACATTCCCAGGAATTGCCCAAACACATGGCTAAGCGGCAACAAATTCAAGAACCGCACTGGATGCACCCACCGCTCATACTTCAAATACGCCTGCATCTCCCGCTCCAGCGGAGCAATGTTAGCGAGCACGTTCCCATGCGTGATCACCACCCCCTTAGGTTCGGCAGTAGTACCAGAAGTAAATACAATCTGCAGAATGTCATCGCGCCCAATCGCCACGCCCGCATGCTCAAGGGTGCCCCGTCCTCGTCGCGTTCTTTGCGACAGGGCGGGGATTTTGACTTCCTCAAGGGACATCACGGGGACTGAAGACGCCTCAATCTCCGTCGCATGCTTCCGCGAACAAACCCAAAGCTTCGCCCCAACCTGCCCCGCAACCCGCCCAACAAACTCAGCCGACGCCCCATCATCCATCGGAACCGCAACCACACCTCTCAGTGCACATCCAAAAAACGCCGCAACCCACTCCGCGCCGTTCTCACCCCAAAGCATCACCCGCTCGCCCTTGCCAATCTCCCGCGTCTCAAGTTCACGCGAAAACCGAACCGCCATCTCCAAAACCTGCCCGTAAGTGAACCACTCCGTCCTGTATCCACAGCGCTGCCCATAAGCGCGCTCATCGCGGTGCGCTTGAAAATTCGCCAGGAAAAACTCTGCCAACGATTCAGCCATTCAGTTGAATCCGCGTCCGGTTTCGGTATAGTCCAAGTTTAGTGGAAGAGGGAGAGCGCTGTGGGTGCGGAGCACAGGGTGCGGGGAGGTCGGACTGTGGATTTCGTACGAAAAACAAATCTTCTTCGACGCTGGCGTAAATGGCTGGAGTGAGTGAAGAATCCGGATCTCGGATCAAATTTTTTCTTCCGATGCCTCTGAAAGCCGCGTCCAGTGCGGACTTCGCGAAAGCGTATTTTGCAAAATCCTGCTGTCAAAGAACTTAGATCTCAAAATCTTGAGAACAAACAGCTTAGGACGGCAGAACCTGGCTTCTATGGGCCGTCACTACCTCGACTATTGTGGCGCAATTGCGGAATAGAGGAAAGGTCAGATGTCACATTGCATCTGTGGAAAAAGGGAACCTGCGGCCCACGGCTCGTGATTATGTCCTCTAAGATGCCTTCAATTTTGTACAATATCCAAGGCGATCGGAGGTCCTCATGCTGCCGCGCACAATTGCGATGCTCGCCGCTCTTGCCTTTCTGAACGTACCCGCCGCTCCTGCGCAAGCGAAAGAGCATACCCCAGACGATCTACTAGCTCGACTCTCCTACAACAGTACCTATGTCTGGGATGTAAGCGAGGACCGTTCGCCACAGATTTGTTTTGCTCTGTACCGCGACGGATATTTCCGCATATCGAGGAGATCAAGGCAGGTGCAGGACGGCACCGAAAGCCTCCAGGGCACGCTGCCCCCGGATCAGCTCGCGCGCGTCCGCACGCTGCTAAAGAACCTCGATTCTCAGACCGGGGTCGGCACGATCCACAAAGCCTCGGAGTCGCTCACGGCAGAGGTAATGCGCGACGGAAAGATCGTCCATTTTTTGTGGATTGATCCGGATCATGAGCGTCCGTTTCCAGATTCCGTAGCCCGTGTCGTGAACTGGCTACAGGATTTTGCGCCGCAAGGCTCCTCACCCCTCACCTTGCGCGAGCTGAGCGATCAGCCAATCTGCCCGTCAGCCTCCGAGAAACCGCTGCATCCGGTGATGGCCAGCGTCGAAGGCGTGTCGGAGGTTCCCTTGTGCGAGCCTAAAAGTGGGAATCGGTAACGCGACTCGGAGTTGCGATCTCCGGTTGATGTAATCGAACCAGGAAGCGATCGTCGCTTCACGGTCTGATGTCGATCGGAGTACCAACGCGGACCAGTTTCCAGATTTCATCCATCTCTGCGTTCGTGACCGCGATGCATCCGTCCGTCCAGTCGTGCAGAGTATGCTCCCTCCCCACCCACGCATACTCCTTCGGAAGCCCGTGCAGCATAATATCCCCGCCCGCGCTGACGCCTAATTTCTCGGCGGCTGCAATGTCTTTCGAGTTTGGATACGAGATGTGAAAAGCCTTGTAGAAGCGGCTGTTGGGATTTCGCGAATCCAGTGTGTAGGCCCCCTCGGGAGTCCGGTGGTCACCCTGGCGAGTTTTTGGTCCTACGGGTTCGCTACCCAACGCAATCTTGTAGGTCCGAAGTTCCTTTCCTTGTGACAGAAGCACCAATTTTCGTTCTCGTTTGTAAACGACAACGCGGTCCACGTTTGCACTGGATCTCTGTCCAAACAGAAAGGGAAAGGATGTGAAGAGGAAGATGCCCGCTAGAATGCATCGCGCCAGACGGTGGCCCATTCGCAAACTCACTCCCTCCCCACCCCCAATGCATCCGCCACCCGATTAATGTAATTAAACCAGGAAGCAATCAACGTAATCTGCAATATCCCCCTGTCATCAAACCCAGCGCCCCGCAGCCCCTCAATGTCATCCTTCGAACACTTGGTAGCGTCCTTGGTCAGCTTGACCACATAATCCACCATCACCCGCTCCTGCGGCGTGATAGGCGCCGTCGTGTAATCCTTCTCCAGCGCCTCCACCAGCTCTTTATCCAGCGTCACCCTACGCAGAAACTCTGCGTGTGACTCAATTCAATACCTGCACCGGTTGGTCACTGAGACCATCGTGGTAATGATTTCGTGCTGCCGC
>Ga0210395_10003369_pt1 | contig 12302 bp, 10 predicted proteins | sample IncBWH4OmetaG_FD_150861 | JGI IMG/M metagenome (GOLD analysis project Ga0210395, IMG submission 150861) | Forest soil microbial communities from Barre Woods Harvard Forest LTER site, Petersham, Massachusetts, United States - Inc-BW-H-4-O ...
TCAGCGTCAATTGCGCCGCCATTCCTGAAGCCCTGCTCGAATCCGAGCTGTTCGGCCATGAGAAGGGCGCCTTCACCGGCGCGGTCGCGCGGCGGATCGGCAAATTCGAGGAGGCTAATGGCGGCACGCTGCTGCTCGACGAGATCTCCGAAATGGACGTGCGGCTGCAGGCCAAGCTGTTGCGCGCGATCCAGGAACGCGTCGTTGATCGCGTCGGCGGCACCCGGCCGGTGCCGATCGACATCCGCATCGTCGCCACCTCCAACCGCAATCTCGCCGACGCGGTGCGCGACAACACGTTCCGCGAGGATCTGCTGTTCCGCCTCAATGTCGTGAACCTGAAAATCCCGCCGCTGCGCGAACGCCCCGCCGACGTGATCGAGCTGGCGCAATATTTCATCGGCAAATACGCGGCCGCCAACGGCGTGCCGGCGCGGCCGCTGTCGCCGGAGGCGCGGCGCACGCTGACAGTCAATTATTGGCCCGGCAACGTGCGCGAACTGGAAAACACCATGCATCGCGCCGTGCTGATGGCGACCGGGGTCGAGATCGGGCCAGAGTCGATTCTCGCGCCCGACGGCGCGCGTCTCGATCAGCAGCGCGGCACGTCATCGGTGGCCCACGCCACGCTCGCCGCCGAGCAAATCTCACGCGCGCTGGTCGGCCGCACGGTCGCCGAGGTCGAACGCGATTTGATCCTGGAGACGCTCAAGCATTGTCTCGGCAACCGCACCCATGCCGCCAATGTGCTGGGCATCTCGATCCGCACGCTGCGCAACAAGCTCAACGAATATGCCGCCGACGGCGTGCCGGTGCCGCCGCCCGGCGGCGGCGAGCCGCGCGCGGCAGCGTGAGGGTCATTCCGGGGCGCCCCAATGGCGCGAACCCGGAATCCTTAATCCCTGCTGTTCGGGTTTGGCTCGGTGTCGAGAGCTGTTCCGGCCTTTTGTGGTTATGGATTCCGGGCCCGCGGCTTCGCCGCGTCCCGGAATGACGAGCGCTACCTTACCCCCTCCAGCCCTTCGATCATGACGATCTCGACCTCGCCGGCGCCGCTTCGGCGGAACGTCGCGGCTTTTTTGTATTCCTCGGATGTGAAGCAGGCGACGCCCTGCTCGAAGGTCGGAAACTCAATCACCACAAAGCGTTGAAATTTCTCCGGACCTTCCATGATCTGGAAACGACCGCCGCGCGCCAACGGCTTGCCGCCATACTTTGCCAGGATCGGTGGCACCTGATCGGCGTATTTTTTGTACTCTTCGGGATCATTCACTTTGCCGCGCGCGACCCAATAAGCAGGCATTGGCTTCTCCAGTTGCAAGCATGGCTGCCCGCGGAAAGCGCGAGCGCCATCGTCTTAACATCGGCGGCGCAGACCCGCTATCGACTCGATGCTGGCGGTTCGGCATCGGTCAGTGCCGGAAAGAAATATTCGATGCACATTTTCGGCACGATCAGGCCGAACGCCATCGCCAGGATGATCAGCAGCGCGGTTGCGCCGTCGACAATCGTGCCGAGCAGGAGCTCGGATGAAGCGCCGCTGCCGGCGCGGATCAGGCTGAGCAACCCGCCGGCCATGCGGAACAGGAACACGCCGGGGATCAGCGACACCACCGAGGCGAAGGCGAACGCCGCAAATGGCATGCGCAGCCGATCGGCAACCGGCGTGACAATGATGCCCACCGCAAGGCACGCGATCAGGGCGCCGGCCTCGGCGCTGGCGCCGCCCATCTCAATCGCCAGCCATCGTAGAGCGTGCGCGAGCATGCCGATGACGACGGGAATGGGCAGCATGCGCCAGGGCATGGCGAAGAAGGTGCCATAGGCCGCGACTGCGACGCCTGCGGCAATCACGTCATAGCCTAGCGGCACGGCCGGCACCGGCGGCGATACGGGCAGGTCGACGCCGGCGAGCGAAAGCCCGACCAGGAGGCCGGCGCTGATCACCAGCGTGATGAGGCACGCATAGCCGACGCGGCAGGCGCCGAGCGCAATCCGCGCCCGCGCGAGATCGATGGCACCGTTGAGAAAATGCGCCCCGGGAACCAAGACCATGCAAGGACAGACGGCGACCAGGCGCATCAGCGAACTAAGCTGCAATCGGACTACGATCGCGCCGACGACGCCGGCAAGCAACGCGGCGCAAAACGGCTGCACGAACGGGTTCGTGCTCAGCCCAGCCAGCCAGCGGCGCAGCAAAGCTCCAGCGCCGGCGCTGAACGCGATAAGAACAAGCGTGAGCCAATGACTCGCGCCGAAGATGACGCCCAGCGCCGCGGCACCCGCCGCCGTCAATAACACGAAGCGCGCCAGCGAAACCGGCGGTAGATGGCGGATTGAATCGAGCGCCGGCTGCAGCGCGTCGACAGCAAGGCGATGATCGCGGACCTTGTCGATCAGCTCATTGGTGGCCGAAACCTTGGTCATATCGACGCCGAGCGGTTCGGCGGCGATGCTCTCCAAAAGTGGGGCGTTCGAATCGTCGACGCGCAGCGTCAACGCGCCCCAGCGCGGCAAAACCGCGACGTCAACACCGAGCGCGGCGCCCAACCGTTCCACGCCGACGATCATCCGCCGCGTGGTCTCGCCGTCGGCGAACAACAGCTCGGCGGTGGCTGCCAGCAAAGCAAGAGCGTCCGCCGGAGCGGGCGGCTCGCGTAATGGCGTCGATATGGACTCCCCCTGCTCCAAGCGATTAACCAGGCTTAGACCGTGATCCGATCAAGCTGGGCGGATCATGGTCTAGTTTTTTCATTGGAGCATGATCTTTTCCGAAAACCGGCTTCCACCCCGGATCAAGTCCGGGGCAGGCTTTTTCGGGATCATGCTCTAGGACCCCGTGGCGACATATGGCTTGACCATCTTTTTCGGATCGACCACGCGATCGAACTCGGCCTCGTTGACGAAGCCGAGCTTGAGCGCCGCCGCCTTGAGCGTGAGGTCGTTGTCCATGGCGTAATGGGCGATCTTCGAGGCCTTGTCGTAGCCGATCACCGGCGCCAGCGCGGTCACCAGCATCAGCGAGCGGTCAACGTCCTCTTTGATCTTCTTCAGGTTGGGCCTGGTGCCCTCGACCAGGAAGCGCCGGAAATTGGTGCAGCCGTCGGTCATGATCGTGATCGAATGGGTGATATTGTAGATCATCAATGGCTTGTAGACGTTCATTTCCAGGTAGCCGCCGGCGCCTCCGAAACCGACGGCGACGTCGTTACCCATCACCTGCACGGCGATCATGGTCAGCGCCTCGCACTGGGTCGGATTGACCTTGCCGGGCATGATCGATGACCCGGGCTCGTTTTCCGGGATCATCAATTCGGCAAAGCCGGCACGCGGGCCGCAGGACATCAATCTGATGTCGTTGGCGATCTTGTAGAGCGACACCGCGAGCGTGCGAAGCGTGCCGGACAGCTGCACCAACGCATCATGGGCACCCTGCACCGTGAATTTGTTCGGCGCGCTGACGAACGGCAAGCCGGTGAGCTTGGCGATCTCGGCGGCCGCGGCTTCGGCGAAGCCCGGTTCAGCGTTGATGCCGGTGCCAACCGCAGTGCCACCAAGGGCCAGGCGATAGATGCCCTTAAGCGCGTCTGTCATGCGGTCGAGATCGTCGGCCAGCATCCCGGCATAACCCGACCATTCCTGGCCGAGCGTCAGCGGCGTCGCATCCTGCATATGGGTGCGGCCGATCTTGACGATGTCGTCCCATTCTTTGGCTTTGACGGCGATGGCGTCGTGCAGCGCCTTCACCGCCGGGATCAGGCGCTTGGTCACCCCGACTGCGGCGGCGATATACATCGCCGAAGGGAAACTGTCGTTCGACGATTGCGACATGTTGACGTGATCGTTGGGATGCACCGGCGTCTTGGAGCCAAGCGGCGTGCCGGCAAGCTGGCAGCAGCGATTGGAGATCACCTCGTTCACGTTCATGTTGAATTGCGTGCCGCTGCCGGTCATCCACACATGCAGCGGGAACATGTCGTGATGCCGGCCGGCCAGAATCTCGTCGCACACTCGGGCGATCAGCGCATGCGGCTTGTCGTCCAACCTTTTGGCGGCATGGTTGGCATTGGCCGCGGCCTTTTTCAGGACGGCGTAGGCGGTGATCATCTCGCGCGGCATCAGATCCCGGCCGATGCTGAAATGCTCCAGCGAGCGTTGGGTCTGCGCGCCCCATAATTTGTCGGCGGGCACGCGGACTTCGCCCAGGCTGTCGGTCTCGATGCGAAACTCGCTCATCGCTCGCTCCTGAAATTGCGGACCACAATGCCCCACCGCTTATTCATAGTGCCCGGAACTGGCGCCGACCTTGCCGCGGAAGACGGTGTAGTTGACTACGGCGTAAACCAGCATCAGCGGAAAGACGAATAGGCCTTCGCCCCAGAACATGAAGGCGAGACTCGAATGCGGCGCGGCCGCCTCCTCGACGGTGATGGAAAACGGTATCATGTAGGGCCAGAACGAGATCGCCAGCGTGCCGAACGCCGCGACAAAAATGAGAGAGACCATGTAGAACGGCAGATCGTCGCGGCGCTGCCGCACGCTCACGGCCAACACGATGGCCGCCAAGGCGCCGATCACCGGGAAAACGAACAGATAAGGCCGCTCGAGCCACCGGCCGATGACGCGCAGATTCTCGGCCAGCGCATAGCCGAACACGACGATCAGGAAGATCAACAGCGCGATCGACAGATAGGGGATCAGACGGTAAGCCGACTCGCGAAGCTCGCCCTCGCATTTGCGCACCAGCCAGCACGCGCCAAGGAGCGTATAACCAAGGCAAAGGCCGACGGCGCAGATCAGCGCGAACGGACTGAACCAACCGAACTCGCCTCCGGTATAATGGCCGTTAGCGATCGGCAGTCCTTCGACAAGCGCGCCCACCATCAAGCCTTGAATAAAGGCGGCGACCAATGAACCGCCGGCAAAGCCTAAATCCCAGACCGGGCGCATGCGCTCGGCCTTGTAGCGGAACTCAAAGGCGACGCCGCGCAAGATCAGGCCGGCTAGCATCAGCAGCAGCGGCAGGTAAAAAGCGGAAAACAACGTCGCATAGACGACGGGAAAAGCGCCCCACAGGACCACGCCGGCCACCACCAGCCAGGTCTCGTTGCCGTCCCAGACCGGCGCCACCGCCGCCATCATGCCGCTCCGTTTCGATTCGTCGCGAGTGAGCCCGAACAAAATCCCGACGCCAAGGTCGAAGCCGTCGAGCAAGACGTAGAGCAGCACGCTGATGGCGAGAACGCACACCCAGAACCAGACCATGGCTATTCTCCTGGTGCGGCGTGATGCGGATTTGCCGGGAGCGGCTCATCGACCACCGACATCGGACGGTTGGGAACGGCGCCGACGGCCGGCTCGGCCAAACGCCCGACCGGGCCTGTGCGCAGCAGCCGATGAATGTAGTGAGCGCCGAAGGCGAAAATCAAAGTATAAACCGCGCAAAAGACGACCAGCGAGATCGCAGCGTCGCGGGTCGTCAGAAATGGCGTCAGCGCCTGCACGGTCCGCAACACCCCATAAACGGTCCAAGGCTGACGCCCCACCTCGGCGGTGAACCAGCCGGTCAATATGGCGATGAACGGCAGCGGCCAACTTAAGAATATCGCCCAAAGCAGCAGACGGTTTCGCTCCAGGCGCTCCCTGACGCTGAGATAGGAGCCGACCCAGGCGAGAAAAAGCATGACGAGGCCGCAGCCAACCATGATGCGAAATGAGAAAAACGGAATGAGCACGGGCGGCCAATCCCTCCGCGGAAAGTCGGTCAACCCGACTTCCTTCGAATCGAGGCTCATGCTGCCGATCAGGCTCCCGAGAACCGGAATTTTGATTTCGAAATAATTGGTGGCGGTCTTGGCGTCGGGGATCGCGATCAACACCTCACCCGCCGGCTGCTCGTCATGCCAGCGCGCCTCGATCGCGGCGAACTTGGTCGGTTGCAGGTTGTGGATGTAGTCGCCGTTGAGATGCCCGAAAAAGATCTGGATGGGCACCAGGATGGCGGCAAGGAACAGCCCCATGCGCAGCATGATGTGCGCCTCGGCTGGGAATTTCCCGCGGAGCAGATACCAGGCGCCAGTCGCGGCGACACAAAACGCCCCGGTGATATAGGAGGCAAGCAGCATGTGCGGAAATCGCACCCACAACACCGGACTGAAGATGATCTTGCCCCAGTCGGTGGGAACGAAGGCGCCGTTCTCGGTGACGTAACCGACCGGCGCCTGCATCCAACTGTTGTTGGCCATGATCCAGAACGCCGACAGCGTGGTGCCGAGCGCCACCATCGCCGTCGAGAACAGGTAGAACCAAGGCGGGACACGCGAGCGTCCAAACAGGAGAATGCCGAAGAAACTTGCCTCGAGGAAAAACGCCGTGAAGGTCTCATAGGACAACAGCACGCCCTGGATCGGGCCGGCCATGCGCGCCAGCACTTCCCAGTTGGTGCCAAACTGAAATGCCATGACGATGCCGGACACGACGCCCATTCCGAACGCCACGCCGAAAATCTTGAGCCAGAACTCGAACACCACGCGGTAGGCCGGGCGGCCGGTTGCAAGATGCAAAGCCTCGAGGATGGTCAGCCATGCCGCCAGCCCGATAGAGAAGGATGGAAAGATGATGTGGAACGAAATCGTGAACGCAAACTGCAGCCGTGACAGGAGTAATGCCGTCACCTCCATCGAACCCTCCCGCTAGCGCCAAAGATTTCCTTTCGCCAGATCGACAATCTCATCGCCTCTGCCGCTCATCACCGCCTTGACCATGTAGAGCGTGAAGCCCTTGGCCATTTCGACGGTGATCGCCGGCGGCATCGCGAGCTCGGTCGGGGCGACGACGGCGTCGATCAGCACCGGACCGGCGTGCGCCAGCGCGGCGGCGACGCCGGCTTTGACTTCGTCCGGCGTTTCGATCCTGATGCCGCGCACGCCGACAGCTTCTGCCATCGCGGCGAAGTTCGGATTCTTGAGATCGGTGCCGGTAGTCAGAAAGCCGGTCGACATCTGCTCGAGCTCGACAAAGCCGAGCTTGCCGTTGTTGAAGACCACGACCTTTACCGGCAGGCTCAATTGCGTGAGGCTCAGAAAGTCGCCCATCAGCATGGTGAAGCCGCCGTCGCCCGACAGCGAAATCACCTGCCGATTGGGAAACGCCGCCTGGGCGCCGATGGCCTGCGCCATCGCATTCGCCATCGAGCCGTGCCAGAACGACCCGATCAACCGGCGTTTGCCGTTCATCGCCAAGTAGCGCGCGGCCCAGACCGTCGGCAAGCCGACGTCGCAGGTAAAAATGGCATCGGTTGCAGCCTGATCGCTGATCGCTTTGGCGACCCTGCTGCGGATGCACCAGCCGCTTGCCCGCCTTGCCGACCGCCAAGTCATCGAGCGATTTGCGGGTCTTGGCGTAGTGGTCGCGGGCCTGTGCCAGATGGGCATCGTCGCGCTTCTCCTTGAGCAGAGGCAATAATGCGGCGATGGTCGTCTTCACGTCACCAACGACGCCGATGTCGACCGGTGCCCGCCGGCCAATCTGCTCGGGGCGCAGATCGACCTGGGCGATGCGCACGCCCGCTTCTCTGGGATAGAACTGCCGGTACGGAAAATCGGTGCCGAGCATGAGCAGCACGTCACAGTCGAGCATGGCGTAATAGCCGGACGCGAATCCGATCAGGCCGGTCATGCCGACATCGTACGGATTGTCCCACTCGACATATTCCTTGCCCTTAAGAGCGTGCACCATCGGCGCCTTGAGCTTTTTGCCGAGCGCCAGGAGCTCGTCATGCGCGCGCTGACAGCCAGAACCGCACAGGATGGTGACGTTGCCGTCGCTGTTGAGCAAAGCCGCGAGCCGCTCAAGGTCCGCAGTCGCTGGAGCGACGACGGGCAGCGCTGGCAGCAACCCGCCGACCTTGGTCGGCGGCGCGTCGGACGCGGCCTCAAGCGCGACGTCGCCGGGAAGCACCACTACCGAAACGCCGCGATTGCCGACCGCCTCGCGGATGGCGATCTCGAGGGTGCGCGGCATTTGCCGTGGTTCGGAGATGAATTCGCAATAGCGGCTGCATTCCTTGAATAGCGTTTGCGGATGGGTTTCCTGGAAATAACCTGCACCGATCTCCGGCGACGGAATCTGCGCGGCAATCGCCAGCACCGGCACCCGCGATCGGTGGCAATCGAACAATCCATTGATCAGATGCAGATTACCGGGGCCGCAGCTGCCGGCGCACACGGCGAGTTCGCCCGTCAGGTGCGCCTCGGCGCCGGCCGCGAAAGCGGCAACCTCTTCGTGCCGGACATGAATCCACGCGACCTTGCCCTGGCGGCGGAGCGAGTCGGTCAAACCGTTCAAGCTGTCACCGACGACACCGTAGATCCGCTTGACGCCAGCCACCGCTAAAATCTCGGCAAATTGATCCGCTACAGTTTTTGCCATGTTTTCTTTTCCGTTGAGCAAATGCTCACAAGCCGAGGTGACAATAACGTGCAGGATAACGGCCTACCGCGACGGCGGCATGCGAAGATTAAGCGTTGCCTCTCAAACGTTGGCTGTCGGAGCTTAGTTCCTTGATCCGTTGGCTGCTACAGTCTGTCGTCAGCCGTGCGATCCGTTGGCGGCGTTGGGGTCGCGAACGGGTCGGCCAACGTCAATGGAACCGGCCGTGGTGATCTTGCCTTTGGGCCTGCACTTGACCAACCGCACGACAGTTCGAACTGGCGAAATATCTCCTTTCTGTAAAGACTATGACAGTATCGCATGTCATCAATGTGCCGGATTTTATCGTCCGATGTTTGCTGTGGCGGGCGCAGGGTTGGCGTTGGCTAATCGCGTAAGGAGACGACGATGATTCGATGCGTCCGCATTTGGACCGGGGACGACAACAATTCGCTGTTCGAAGAGGGCGTGATCGACCTCGACCGCGGTCCGCACGGGGATATTCTCACCGGCAAATTGCCGGTCACCACTGTCTCGTTTCAGGAAACCGGGTCGGGCGGCAAGCTCGATTGGCATACTGCGCCGGTCCGCCAGCTGGTGGTGACCCTGAGCGGCACCTTGGACTTCGAAACGCGCAGCGGGGAGCACTTTATGCTGCGGCCGGGCGACATTTTGCTCGCCGAAGACACCGCCGGCGGCGGCCATAGCTGGAAGCTGATCGACGATCAGCCCTGGCGCCGCGCCTATGTGGTGCTCGCACCCGGGGCCGCAGTTCCGTTCCGGCCACATCAATAGTGCCGCCTCCGCCCGTTCAGGCATGGACCTGAAACAGGAATCGTTTTCGGACTCAGGCGCCAAAGCATCGAGATGATTTCTCACTTCCACCGGAGACAACAATGAATCAAGGCCGGTCCGCAGATACCGACATCGTCCTGATTGGCGCCGGCATCATGAGCGCCACGCTTGCGGTGTTTCTCAAGGAGCTCGATCCGTCGCTGCGAATCGAGATTTTTGAAGTGCTCGACGGCGCCGCGCTGGAAAGCTCTGATGCCTGGAACAATGCCGGCACCGGTCACGCCGCGCTGTGCGAGCTCAACTACACGCCTGAACGCAGCGATGGCTCGATCGACATCTCCAAAGCGTTGGAGGTCAATGTCGAGTTCGATCTGTCGCGGCAATTGTGGACCTACCTTATTCGCAACAAGGCGATCGCGTCGCCGGACCTGTTCATCCACGCAGTTCCACATATGAGTTTCGTCCACGGCGCCGCCCATGTGGCGTTTCTCAAGAAGCGGCACGGGGCGCTGACGGCGCATCATCTTTACAAAGGCATGGAATACACCGAGGACAAACAGACTGTGCGGGAATGGGTCCCGCTGGTGATGGAGGGCCGCCCTGACACCGACGTGGTCGCCGCGACCCGGATGATCACCGGCGCCGACGTCAATTATGGCGCGTTGACCCGCAATCTCATCGGCTATCTGCAGCGGCTCGGCGGCTTCGTCGTCCACTTTTCGCATCGCATTACCGGCATTCGCCGCGATCAGACCGGCGGCTGGCGGCTCGACGCGCACAACACCGCCGACGGCACCACAATATCAAAGCCGGCGAAATTCCTGTTTATCGGCGCCGGCGGCGGCGCCCTGCCGCTGTTGCAGAAATCAGGTATTCCGCAGGCCAATGGCTATGCGGGCTTTCCGGTTAGCGGCATCTGGCTGCGCTGCGACGATCCGGCGATCAACAAACGCCATCACGCCAAAGTCTACGGCATGGCCGACGTCGGCTCGCCGCCGATGTCGGTTCCGCATCTCGACACGCGGGTGATCGGCGACAAGCATTCGATCCTGTTCGGACCGTATGCCGGCTTTTCCACCAAATTCCTCAAGTACGGTTCACTCCTCGACCTGTTTCGCTCGATCAGACTCGGCAACATCTTGCCGATGATGGAAGTCGGGCTGCACAATTTCAATCTCGACGAATACCTGGTCGAGCAGGTGGTGCAATCGCCGAAGCAACGGTTCGAGACGCTGACCGCGTATTATCCGCTGGCGCAGGAAAAGGACTGGAAGCTCGAAGTCGCCGGAATGCGCGTTCAAATTATCAAGCGCGATCCGCAGCACGGCGGCATTCTCAAGTTCGGCACCGAAATCGTGGCGTGCGACGATCGCTCCCTGGTGGCGCTGCTCGGCGCCTCGCCGGGCGCCTCGACCGCCGCATCGATCATGATCAAAGTGATCGAATTGTGCTTCGCGAAGGAATTGAATGGCGGTTGGAACACCAAGCTCAAGGCGATCATTCCGTCATACGGACATTCGCTGATCGAGGACGCCGCGCTCACGCGACAAGTGCGGGCCGACACCGCGGCCGTGCTCGGGCTGCAAAATATTTAGACCAATGGGCGATATTTCTGGACGAGCCGCATCGCTCGTCATTGCGAAGAGCGCGGCGACGAAGCAATCCAGGCCTCTCCGCCAGCCGGATTGCTTCGCTTCGCTCGCAATGACGATTGCCCCTAGCGATCACTCCGCCGCGCGGCGCGCGGCGATGATCTGGTCGGCGGTGCGCCCGGTCAGTTCGGCCATGTGATCGAACTTGAACGTGAAGGTGCCGGCGCCCGCGGTCGCCGAGCGCACCTCAACGATCAGATCGCCGATTTCCGTTTCCGGAATTTTGGCGCGGACCACGTCCCAGCCCTCCCAGCCTTCGCGGGTGTCGAAACCGAGAATCTGGCCGCGTCGTCCGGACAGCAAGGCGTTGATCTTTGCCGTTGCCTCGCTCGGGCAGACGATCTCGACCAGGTCGATCGGCTCGAGCAGCACCGGCTGGCATTGCGGCAGCCCTTCGGCGACGCCGATGCGGCCGGCGGTACGAAACGCCATGTCGGAGGAATCGACGGTGTGGTACGAGCCGTCGACCAGCGATACGTGCAGATCGACCACCTGAAAGCCCAGCGGGCCGTGCTTGAGCCCATCGATGACGCCTTCCTCCACCGACGGGATATAGTTGCGGGGCACCACGCCGCCGGTGATCTTGTCTTCGAACGAGAAACCCGAGCCGCGCGGCATCGGCTTGATGTCGATCACGACGTCGCCGTATTGGCCGTGGCCGCCCGACTGTTTCTTGTGCCGGCCGCGCTGCACTACGCCCTTGCGGATGGTTTCGCGATAGCCGACCGAGGGTTGGCGGCGCTCGATAACGACGCCGTAGCGCTCGCCGAGACGCTCGGTGGTGACGCGCAGATGCATCTCGCCCTGGCCCCACAGCACCACCTCATGCGTTTCCGGATTGTGCGCGATGGTGATGGAGGGATCTTCCTCGGCGAGCTTGTTGAGCGCTTGGCCGAGTTTCACGTCATCCTTGCGCTCCTTGGCCGAGATGGCGATGGCGAGTACCGGCGGATAGGGCTCGACCTTGGCCAGGGCCGGATGGGCCTGCTTGCCGGCGGTGAGCGTGTCGCCGGTCTTGGCCTTGTCGAGTTTGGCGAATGCCACGGTCTCGCCGACCGTAGCCGGTCCGCGCTTCTCGGTGGTTTGACCAACCAGCTTGAACACGCCGGCGACCCGGCCGGCCTCATCGTCGCCGGATAAGAACGTCGTGCCGTCACCGGCCTGACCGGCGAGCATGCGCACGATCGACATCTTGCCGCCGTGGGTGGTGTTCTGGGTCTTGAGCACATAAGCAACGGCATCGGCGCCCGCCGCCTTGATGCCGAGCCGCTTTGCTGTTTCCGCAATCGCGGGCGACTCGTGGCGCAGCGCCTTGAGCAGGCGCAGCACGCCATTGGCCCGTGTCGCCGTTCCCATCAAGACCGGACAGACCAGCCCCTCGCGCAGCTCGCGGGTCAAATCGTCGAACACCTTGTCGCGCGGCGG
>Ga0210395_10003372_pt1 | contig 12294 bp, 6 predicted proteins | sample IncBWH4OmetaG_FD_150861 | JGI IMG/M metagenome (GOLD analysis project Ga0210395, IMG submission 150861) | Forest soil microbial communities from Barre Woods Harvard Forest LTER site, Petersham, Massachusetts, United States - Inc-BW-H-4-O ...
ACTGGCAGTGGAAAGCATGCGTCATGGTGCCTTCGACTTTCTCACCAAGCCATTCCAGCCCGAAGTGGTCCGCGCCACGGTGCGCCGGGCCTGTGAACGCACTCGACTCCTGCGCGAGAACGTCCTGCTGAAGGATAGAGTGGTGCACCTCGAGGGTGCATCTGAGATTTATGGCGAAAGTGAAACCATCCGTGAAGTTCGTGACCGCATCGCTCGCGTGGCGCCGACTCCTGCCACTGTTTTGATCACCGGAGAAACTGGCACGGGCAAGGAACTGGTGGCAAGGGCGATTCACCGGAACAGCGCTCGAGCACACAAGCCGTTTGTGGCCGTGAATTGTGCCTCATTCACGGAGACCCTACTCGAAAGCGAACTCTTCGGTCACGAAAAAGGTGCGTTCACGGGCGCAGATCGCAACCACCAGGGATTGTTTGAAGCCGCGCATGAGGGCACCTTGTTCCTCGATGAAGCGGGGGAAATGTCCCTTGCCGCGCAAGCAAAACTGCTGCGCATCCTAACCGACGGCCAACTGCTGAGAGTTGGGTCGACCCGTCCACGCAAAGTGGACGTCCGCGTTCTGGTCGCCACTCATCGTAATCTCGAGCAGCGCGTCCGTGAAGGCCTTTTCCGGGAAGATCTTTTCTATCGCCTGGCGGTTGTGCCAATCCATCTTCCAGCATTGCGCGACCGGCGTGCGGACATCCCAGGCCTTAGCGGAGTGTTCTGCCGGCAGGTTGCGACCGAACTCAAGATGCCGCCGCGACAAATCAGTCCCCAAGCGTTAGAGCATCTGCAGCAATATCAGTTTCCCGGAAATCTGCGGGAACTTAAGAACCTGATCGAGCGCGCTTACATCTTGACCAGCAATCTCGAGATTGGAATTGAGGACCTCCCTGTTGTGCGTCGTGCAGAAACGATGCCGACGAATGGCAAAGAGGGAAAACCCTCGCCCCCGCAACTCGGGTTGTCCCCTTCGGACCCTTTCGATCTGACGGAACTGCTGGAGCAAACCGAAAAGGATCTCATTCTCCAGACACTTTCGGCCACTGGTGGAGCGCAGGCCGAAGCCGCCCGCCGGATGGGACTCTCCCGCAGCGCTTTGGCTTACAAACTCAACAAATACGGAATAAGAATAGCCGGAGAGTAGCGTTGTTTCCTGAGCACAAGAATCAGTCGGTTTACGTAGCCTGCGCTTGCGCGCCATGAATCGCTGGCGAGGAGTTGTTAGTGGCAGCGGTTGCCCAGAACGTCAATCGAACCGTTCGCTTCTTCAGCGACGTTCTAGGGCGACCGCTCGCCGCGACGCTTAACCAGATCCTCTCGCAGGCAGCTCCTCCTTCCATTGTCAGTAGCACCCTTTTCATTGACGCCGCCCAGTTTGCACGCCCGGTTGCGCACTCCTGGCCTGCGGGATGTATCAACGAATATCTATGTTGTTTGCCTGATCCACAAATCGTCGTCGGCTCGAATTACGAGATCGTCCAAAGTGACTTCGATCACAGCCCGCGAGTGTGTCCCAGGGATAAGCTCTTAGCAGCTGCGGCCGCGGCAGGAACTTCCGGGATCTGTGGACGAATGAGCCAGGAGTAGAAATGTCGTTCGGCAAAAGAGCAATGAAGCGGAAAAACTCGCTCCTTAGCGTTTGGGCAAAGCGCGCTGCATTATCTCTGCTTGTGTTGCTTCTGGTTGCCGCGCTCTCGCTCATTCCAGTGGTTCGTGATTCAGAGATGCGCCTCACGGATACTTTCTTTCGTCTGGCCCCGCCTCCGGCGCAACGTTCGGGAGCAGTGCTGGTCTTAATCGACGAGGAGAGTCTGCAGCAATACGGTCGCTGGCCTTGGTCGCGTGAGCTTCTGAGCCGATTGATAAACAACCTGACACACGCAGGGGCGCGCGTGATTGGTGTCGACATCCTACTGTCCGAGCCGCAGTCCCCCGAGGCTGACGCAAGTCTGGAGAAGTCGCTGCAAGCCAGCGGCCGCGTAGTGATTGTGGGCAAGATCGGTGCCTTTCCAGAAGGGCCCCATTGGGTAGGGCCCTTGCCGGCATTTTCGCAAGCCGCAGTCGCGGTAGGACATGTCCAAGCTGTACTTGATGCAGACAGTGTTTGCCGGCGCTTTCCGCCGAGCGAACTGACTATCGACGGCCCCCGGCTGGCTTTTGCCATCGAGGTTGCGCGGCAAATCGACCCACGTCGAACGTCAGAATTTTTGAACTTGTGCGGTGTTTCGACATCCGAAGATGCTGTCAATATTAATTTGGCCGCGCCTATACTTGTCCGTATTCCTTTCCGGCGGGACGGGTTCGACACCGTTTCAGCTTCCACTGTCCTCCAGGGAGTTAATCTGGCAGCGAGATTCGCCGTGCGTCCGGTGTTGGTCGGATTCGGCGCGACGGAGATCAGCGATCGCTTGAATACCCCCTTATCCACGGAAATACCGGCGCCGGGGATCGAAGTGCATGCCCAGATCCTCGATGCGATCTTGACCGGGCGATCCCTCCGCGAAGTACCGCCTGTGCCTGGTGCCGCAGCGTTAGCGTTCACCTGCCTGGTCGTTGTAGTCGTATTTCGCACACGGCACAGTTGGGCTGCCGTTGGCCTGCTTGCATTGCTCGCCATGGGGGTGTACACGATCGGGTTTCTGACGTTCCTGTTGGTTTCACGGATCCTACCCACCGGAGCAATGCTGTTAGCGGTAATGATGGGACCTTTAGTGGTGTTCACAGCGGATTTCGTCGTGGTGGAGCGCAGTCTGACGCAGCAACTGCTGGGATTGCGTTCTTGGCTAACCAAACGGGGGAAAGAGACGGCTATTCCGGAGAACGCTGAGCTTTCGTGGAAGCTCGATTTGCTGCAGAAGCTCGAGACCGAACTCGGTTCGCTTTATGAACTGCATAAGACTCTGCTGGAGTCGACGCAGGATCTGGTCGCAATCTTCGACCAGAGTGGCAATCTTATGTTGAACAATCAAGCCTTCGCGGCCGTTGTCCCGTTGCCGACCTCTGGCCTGACTCTCGCCCAGCTATCTGAGCGATGGATTTCAAAAGACGACGTGCCAATTGCGGGCGTCGGCCTTGGCCAGGAAGGAGAGGTCTATCTTAGCGATGTGCTGTACTCCGTTCGGGTCGTACCCTTACCGCCAACTCGACTCTCCCCCGGCGGAGGAACAATCGTAACGTTCACGAACTTGCAGACCCGTGTTGAGCGAGATAGGGCTCGCGCCGAAGCATTGGCATTCATTACGCACGAGCTCCGAACTCCATTGGCCTCGATCCAGGGCTTTGCGGATCTCATGATTCGCTATCCTGGCTCGGCCGATTGTGAAGGTGCAGCCGAAACGATCTTGTGGGAGTCAAAACGCTTGCTGGCTCTCATCAATAGTTATCTCGACGTTCTCCGCCTGGATGCTGGAGCGAAGCCTATCAGAGCCGACGCCCTGGAGCTCCATGACATCGTCCGGCAGGTTTTCGACATCCTGCGGCCGTTGGCTATCGCGGCAAACATGCACCTCGCTCTGGAAACTGATGCGGCGATCGTTACCGTTGGAGATGCTCCCCTGATCAGTGGCGCTGTCCTCAACCTGGTGAGCAACGCCATCAAGTACGGTAGGCCCGGCACAGAGATACAGGTGCGGTGCTCGAGCTGCGAAGATGACGTGACGATATCCGTGCAGAATCAGAGTGAGCCCATTGCGGCGGAAGAGATTCCTCATCTTTTTGATGCCTATTACCGGGGAAAGAGAGTGGGGAATCGCGAGCCGGGTTGGGGCCTCGGTCTTTCGTTCGTAAAGCGCGTTGCTGAGAAGCATGGCGGCTCTGTACTGGCGGAAAGTGGACGGACAGGGATGACCTTCGAGATTCACTTGCCCGCCAGAACGGAAATGGGAGTTCCTTCCGAGGTGAGAGCATGACAATTTCCTACTGTATTCGTATCGCTTTGACGACGACGGTCGTATTCGTGTTCGCATCGGCGCAGACCGCACCGCCACAGCAGACAATTCTCCCCATTGGCTCGGCGGAAATCAGCGAGGTCAAGGGCGCAGTCGTACTGCACTCCCCCCAAGGCTCGCCCCTGAACGCGCAACGAGGCGTAACCGTGACGGCTGAGAGCACCATTGAAACCGCCAAGGGAAGTGTTCTGCTAGACCTCCAGGATGGTTCGCAGGTGTTAGTGAAGCCTCATAGTAATATTGTGCTGAAGGCCCCCAACGAGGGAAAAGGCTACTCTCTCGAGCTTTTTATCGGAAATATTCTGGTTAAGGTGCGCAAACGATTGGGAAGCAATCCTTCGTTTCGAATGGGAACCCCCACCGCCGTCATCACGGTCCGCGGTACGCGCTTTTCTGTGGAAGTGAATAAGGGCAGGACGACGGTCGAGGTTTTCGAGGGTCTCGTCGAAGTGGCAGGACTATTGCAGGGCGCGCCACACGTACTCATCAAGCCTGGATTCTCGACTCAAGTGGAAAACGACCGAGCCCCCGACGAGCCGCGCGAGATGAGTCCCGGCATGTCTGAGGGTGGGCGCGAGGGTGAGGGTTCGCGTAGTCCACAGGCAGGCCAGGAGCGGGAAGACCAACCCCAAAACCAACAGAAGCAGGGGCGGCCGAACCAGGGTTCCTCCGAAAGCAAACCGGACTAATCAGTCGTCGTGGGCGTAGCGACTCAGGTTGTTTAGGGACTGATTCCAGGCTGTTTCATTGCTCGCGGCTCCTATTTGACGGCGTGCCACCGGATTGAGATCCGCGATACGATGCGAGTGCTCCGCCGCTAGAATCCTACATTCTGCCGTGTACTGGATTTGTACTGTCGACCTGTCCCTGCTGTCCCTGAAAGGCGATGCAGTCCTTGATTCTAAAGGGTTAGACTGATAGGCAAACACCCCAAGAAGGTTCAACTCCGTCCCTGGCCACCATATCTTTCAATGGTTTAGTGTCACTGACATACCGCGCTCATCCTTGTGTAATTGATATTGAAAGTTCAACGGTAAACCAGCCGGGCCACCCACGGATACCCGGCTGAAGGCGTATCACCAATGTCACACGCAGCTACGCTTGAGATTGCGAAAGTCTCGGCAACCAGTCAACAACAAGATTTCGACCTTCCAAGTACGCCCCTCGCGGACCGAACTCGCGGCAATGGGTGAATCTGGGTCGGTGATGGAATTCAATTCGTAGGATCAGGGCTCGCGCTCCTGCTTCTGTTCCAGCTTGCCTTCACTACTTACCTTCGCCAGTTCCGCACTTAGTTTCGCTCCCACCAGCAGGGCAAAGCCTGTCCAGTAAAACCAGATCATCAAAGTTATCGCGGCTCCAAGGGTTCCATAGGTTTTGTTGAACTTCCCCAGATGGCGAAAGAAGTGCCGAGAAGATAAGAAAAGCCGATCCAAAAGGCCACAGCGATAACTGCTCCGGGTAGGCTGGCAAGGAAATGCTGCTTGACGTTGGGACCGAAAAATAGAGAGCTTGCGTTGCCAGGACGACGAGCCCCACTGCAATCGTCCAGTGGATGTAAGGCCAGAGCAGCACCCACAGCGGAGAAACATGAACTCCGCCGGCGATCCATTCTCCGAACCTTGGCCCCACGATCATGACAGGAGGTCGTAGCCCATCTCAACGTCAGTTAATAAGGGGACCTATGGAACCGAGCTGCGGATACAAGTCCGAACGGTTTTTCCTGTCGAGGTTTTGTCGCTTTTTGGAAGCGATTACTAGAACTTTTCACTCTTCTCTGTTACCCAGCCGTTACCAGAAAGTGTCTTCGAAAATACTCGCGACAGTTAACACCTTCGGATTGTTGGCGTCCCCGACGGGATTTGAACCCGTGTTACCGCCGTGAAAGGGCGATGTCCTAGGCCAGGCTAGACGACGGGGACTGAAAGGCAGGAGTCGCGGGCCGATTCATCGATGGTAACAGTGCCTCTTCGCAGTGTCAAAAACCGATTTCAAATATGGGAGAGAAGGCTCACGGTGTATCTCATTAGCGAGATCGAAATGTTTGATTAAAAAAACGCAATGGACACGTGGTTGTGAGCTGCCTCGAAACAGAAAGGCCGTCAGGGACGGGTTCGTGGCACCGATCTGCCTTCCTCTGAGTGACGAGGTCAACGGGCCGGCAAACATCGAGCTGCGTCTCTCACAAGATCGCTCCCGACCTCCCATATGTTTTAGAATCGATGCGTGCGCCCCAGCCTGGGGCGGGAGCGATTTGTGGCTGATGCGCTTTTTCTCAGCTTGTGGTTTCCGAGTTTCGAGTTGGACGATATGTTGCCGCGCGCTTTGGCGGTGATGCGGCAGTTTCCATTTTCTGTCCTGCAGCCGGGCATAACTTATGTGGCCATGCATCCCGTCTCCTGGAACGAGCCCACGATTTTCGAACAGCGTTTCACCCCCGGTGTCCCTCCCGAGCAGGCGGTGGTTCTCGCTTCCGATTTGCTTCACGAAGACTATGCTTATTCGTTCGAAGCATTCTGGGATCTTTGGATTCTTCCCCCTGCGCAGCACGACTGGATGTTGCAGCCGTCACTGGTAAAATTCCTGGTCCACGGAGTGGAGTTCGAAGATGGCGTCTACCAGCACGAGGGGCATGTCGAGGTAGACTTCGGCATCGATTCGGCTTTCCTTCAGGACGAAGTACAACTCACCGGGGAAGCCGAGGACCGAGTTCGCTCCAATGTGCAAAAGCTCGTCGACTTCACCAATAAGGCGGAAAAAAGTTCGGGCGCTAGTGGGCGCTTGCTGTGGTCGGAGTCAGAGGAGAACCTCGCTCAGAAATTGATTGCTCGCCTGCAGAAAGTGCAGTAGTTCGCAGACTCCACCAACGCGCTCTCAAAGCGTTGCTCTGACTCTTGGCGCCCTCGTTTACTTCGTTCGTCCGCCTTCGACCTTTAGCTTATCCGTCGCTCCGGCTTGGGCGGCCGCCAGCAGCGCGGTCTTTACGCGGAATGGCGAGCAGGAAACATAAGTCATGCCAACTTTGTGGCAGAACTCAACTGACGATGGGTCGCCGCCGTGCTCGCCACAAATTCCTACCTCCAGATCAGGACGCGTCTTGCGCCCGCGTTCCATACCGATGCTAACCAGTTCGCCCACACCGTCGCGATCAATCGACGCAAAAGGATCCTGCTTGAGAATGCCTTCTCTCAGATAGGTTGGCAGCACTTTATTGATGTCGTCGCGCGAGAAGCCGAATGTCGTCTGGGTGAGATCGTTGGTGCCGAAGGAGAAGAACTCCGCTTCCTTGGCGATCTCGTCCGCGACCAGGCAGGCCCGCGGAAGTTCGATCATTGTCCCGACGTGATATTTAACCTTTTTTCCTTTTTCCCGGAAAACTTCTTCAGCCACTCGTCGCACGATGGCGCCCTGGTTCTCCATTTCCTTTACCGTTGCAATGAGCGGAATCATTACTTCGGCGTGGGTCTTTCCGCCTTTTTTCTCCACCGCGACGGCTGCTTCAAAAATGGCCCGCGACTGCATCTCGGTTATTTCGGGATATGTGATTCCCAACCGGCATCCGCGATGTCCCAGCATGGGATTGAACTCATGCAACTCTTCCACGCGTGCCAGCAGTTGGGGAAGTAGTTTCTTCAGATCTCCCCCTGCTTTCGCGCCGTAGTCACGGTAATCTTCTACCAGAGTTTTTTTCTGTTTAGCACTGGCGCTGCTTAAGCTCGCGATGTCAACCATCAGCTTCTCCCGCTTGGGCAAGAACTCATGCAGCGGCGGATCCAGCAGGCGAATGGTCACTGGCAAACCTTCCATAGCCTCGAACAGCCCGATAAAATCGGAGCGCTGCATGGGCAGCAGCTTCTTTAAAGCAAGACGACGATCTTTCTCATTATTCGCGAGAATCATGGCGCGCATGTGACCAATGCGATCCGCGGCAAAGAACATGTGTTCAGTGCGGCACAGGCCAATACCCTCGGCGCCAAACTCGCGCGCCTTCTGGGCGTCGCGTGGGATATCCGCGTTGGCCCGCACTCCAATTTGTCGGAAAGGCTCAGCCCAGCTCATGAACTTTTCGAGCTTGGCCATATTCTGCGGGTCGGGTGGAAGCAACTTTCTCTTGCCTCGAAACACCCGGCCGGTGGTGCCGTCGATCGTAATCCAGTCGTCTTCCTTGAACACTTGCCCTCGCGCCCGCATCTCGCGTGCCCGCTCATCCACCGCGATTTCGCCGGCCCCGGCGACGCAACTCTTTCCCATACCTCGCGTAACCACGGCTGCGTGACTGGTGATTCCGCCTTGTGAAGTTAGGATGCCGATCGCGACCTCCATCCCGTGAATGTCCTCAGGAGTGGTTTCGGCCCGAACCAGGATCACGGGATTTTTTTCCGCACCGTGTCCGGCCTTCGTAACAGCCTCGTCGGCAGTGAATACAATTTGCCCGACTACTGCTCCAGGCGACGCGGCCAAACCGGTCGAGGTCAGCACATCTTCGGGGCGAATGTCCTTCTCGTCAAGTCGTGATACGAAGAAATCCACGACCTGATTGGGATCGAGACGGAAGATTGCTTCTTCTTTGTCGATCAGCCCTTCGTCAACCATCTCAATCGCCACTCGCACAGCGGCAAGACCCGTGCGTTTGCCGTTGCGGGTTTGCAACATGTAGAGCTTGCCTTCCTGAATGGTGAACTCGAAATCTTGCATATCGTGATAGTGGTTCTCCAGCCGCGTCGTGATGTCGCGCAACTGGTCGTACACGTCGGGCATGACTCTCTGCAGCTCGAGGATCGGCACCGGGGTACGCACCCCGGAGACCACATCTTCGCCCTGCGCGTTCATCAGATACTCTCCGTAGAACTCTTTCGCTCCTGAGGCGGGGTTTCGCGTAAAACCCACGCCGGTTCCGCTCGTATCTCCCAGATTGCCGTATACCATGGCTTGGACGTTAACCGCCGTGCCCAGCATGTCATCGATGTTATTGATGCGCCGATAGGTCTTAGCGCGGTCGTTCTGCCACGAACGGAATACTGCGTCGCGCGCCATGACCAGTTGATCGTGAGCATCCTGCGGAAAGTCATGCTTGGTGTGCTTCTTGACGACTTTCTTATATTCCGCAATTACCTCTTTCAACGCTTTGGCATCGAGATCGGTATCGAGCTTGGCTTTTTTCTGTTTCTTCTTGGCATCGAAGACTTCATCGAATTGTTTCTTCTCAATTTCCAGCACGACGTTACCGAACATCTGGATTAGCCGGCGGTAAGAGTCGTACGCAAAGCGCGGGTTGTTGCTACGTTTCGCAAGCGACTCGACGCTCTGATCGTTCAAGCCGAGATTGAGAATCGTATCCATCATGCCCGGCATGGAAAATTTCGCGCCCGAGCGGACGCTTACCAGCAGCGGGTTCTCGCCCTTTCCGAGCTTCTGGCCCTGCAGTTGCTCGAGATGGGATAACGCCGCTTCCATTTCGCGGTCAACTTCTTTCGACACGCCTCCGTGCCTCATGTACTCGCGGCAAGCTTCCGTCTGAATCGTGAAACCTGGGGGTACTGGCAGCCCGGCGTTGGTCATTTCAGCGAGCCCGGCGCCCTTTCCGCCGAGCTCGTCCTTCATCTTGCCGTTGCCGTCGGCTTTGCCGCCGCCGAAGAAGTAGACATATTGGATGGCTGGTTTCTTGCTGATTACCGGTACTTCTGCTTCGGGGAGAGTTTGCGTGGCCATAAATGCGTCCTTTAGTGTTAGTATTTCGAAGATTCCTTGGATTCTTTGCCTTCCGTTACTATCTCTGAAAAATCGGCAATGGTAGAGAATTCCTTCAACAATGTTTGCAAAAGCGCCAGGCGATTCGCCCGAGTCCGTTCGTCATCGACCATAACCATTACTTTATCGAAGAAGCGGTCCACGATGGGCCTGAGCTTCGAAATCTCTACCAGAGCATCTTCGTAGTTTCGCTTGATGCGCAGGGCATCAACCACCCCGGCTGTCCGGGGGATTTGAGCGGCTAGTTCTTTTTCTAGCGGTTCCTGGAGGGCGTCCACGTCAATTGCAGGAGCCACGCGATCTCTGGTTTCCTCTGCCTGACGGAGGATGTTCTTTATGCGCTTGAATGCTATCGAAATAGATTCGAAATCCGCAGATGGACGCACTTTGGTGACCGCTTCAGCACGTGCGATTACATCCACTACGTCGTCAGATCCCGCGGCCAGCACGGCATTCACCACGTCATACTTAAACCCGAGCACATCGCGGAGATAGAACCCCAAGCGCTCGTGGAAGAAAGTCCGCACGGCGGCCGCGTAATCAACATCGCCTGAAAACTTTCGTTCCGCAGCCGATCCGCGATAGACTTCGCGCGCGTCAGCAAACAACTCGGTCAGGCTGAGCGGCAACTTCTTCTCGGCGATCGTCTTCACAATTCCATTAGCTTGACGCCGCAACGCGAATGGGTCTTTCGATCCTGTGGGTTGCAAGCCAATGGCAAACATTCCGGCGATGCTATCTGCTTTGTCGGCGATCGAGAGGACTGCGCCCTCGATGGAGCGCGGAACGGCGTCCTCCGTGGATTCCGGCTTGTAGTGGTCGTAGATTGCCTGCGCGATCGCCTGACGGGTTGCATCGGGCATGCCGCTGTCGAGTTCCTGCACGCTGGCGTACAGCCCGCCCACGATCCCCTGTAGTTCGGTAAATTCCTTCACCAATTCAGCCGTTAGATCAGTTTTCGCCAACGATGCCGCCTTGTGCACAATGCCAGGTCGAACTTGCATTCCACCATGGCGAATGATTTCGCAGAGCCAACTACATAAACGCTGCACCCGCTTCGTCTTTTCGTAGTAGGTGCCAAGGTCTTTCTGAAAAGTGACATTCTTGAGCCACGCCGTCCGCTCGCGCAGGGGATGCTTCTGATCGGTCTGCCAGAAAAACCGGGCATCGTTGAAGCGGGCTCGGAGCACGCGTTCGTGCCCATGACGAATGATACCGCGCGGATCGCCATCGGTATTCAATACTGCCAGAAAATGCGGCAGCAGCCTGCCGCCTGCATCTTCGACCGCAAAATACTTTTGATGATCGCGCATCACGGTGACCAGGACCTCCTCTGGCAATTCCAGGAACTCACGGTCGAAACTTCCCAGAACCACCGAAGGAAACTCGGTGAGGTTGACGACGGTTTCCAGAAGAGTCTTGTCTTCACGCCAACGCGCGCCGAGAATGGTGCGAGTGGCGGCGTCGAGCTCTTTGCGAATCCGCCGCTCGCGCTCGCTGCGCCCCAGGACTTTAGCGGCGCGTAAAGCTTCAACATAGGCAGAACCGGCACTGGAAATAAGAATCGAGCCTTCGGCCAGGATCCGGTGACCTCGCGTCTCGTTCCCGGCGCGAACACCATCAAATTCGAGCGGAATCACTTCGCTGCCGAGCAAAGCTACGAGCCAACGTACCGGTCGCACAAACTTTTCGCTCGGCTTGCGCCAGTACATATTCTTTGGCCAGTAAATCGAGTTGATCTCTTTAGGAAGTAATTCGGATAGGACTTCAGCCGCCGGACGGCCTTTTTTTGTGATCTTCGCGGCCAGGTATTCGCCTTTGGAAGTTGTCACTCTCTCCAGTTGGGAAACATCGACTCCGGCCTTGCGCGCAAAAGCGTGGGCGGCTTGTGTGGGCTGTCCACCCTTGAAGGCGACGTTGGCCGAAGGCCCGGTGACCTGATCCGTGACATCGGGCTGAGTTGCTGGAACTCCCTCTGCGAGAACCGATAGGCGACGAGGAGAATCGAGACTGGAAATTGTTCCGGTGGCGGCCAGACGTTCCTGTGCCAGCAATCTTTGCACTCGCTCACGCAAATCGAGGGAAGCGGCATTGATCATCCGCGCCGGAATCTCTTCGCAACCGATTTCAAGCAGAAAGTCAGGCATCTATAAAACTTTCATTCTGAGCAAATCAATAACATCAAACCGCCTGCCGGACAGCCGCTACACATTGACGGTCTCATTCTTAGCTTTCGGTCGCTTATTTACAGATTCTTTGTCTTCGGAGGCCGTCGTCTCGCCTTGCTGCTGCGCCACATATGCCTTCGCAATCCCGACCGCTAGCGCACGCACACGAGCGATCACTCCCACGCGCTCGGTCACAGAAATTGCGCCGCGAGCATCCAGAATGTTGAACAGGTGCGAGCACTTCAGGCACAGATCGTAGGCGGCAAGGACAGGGAAACGCTTCTTGTTCTGTAATCGTCCGTCACCAGCAATCTTCTCCTTGCTCAGCACGGCATATTGGTCAAGCAGCGATTTGCATTCTGCTTCATAGAGTTCGAAGTGCTTCCATGCTTTTTCGACATCGGCAGTCTCGAAGTTGTACACGGAAA
>Ga0210395_10003373_pt1 | contig 12292 bp, 10 predicted proteins | sample IncBWH4OmetaG_FD_150861 | JGI IMG/M metagenome (GOLD analysis project Ga0210395, IMG submission 150861) | Forest soil microbial communities from Barre Woods Harvard Forest LTER site, Petersham, Massachusetts, United States - Inc-BW-H-4-O ...
CGCCGCGGGCCGGCGTCAGCACGCCCGAAACCAGTTCCAGCCGCTCAGATCAGCCGCCTGACCCGCCGTTACCCGCCCCCACCCCAACACCACCCCCCATGGCTGGGGTGGGTTATTTCTTGGTCAGACGTCTCGCCTGATCCCGGGATACCCGACGCCGATCAGCTTTGCGGCCGAAGTCGCCGCGTTCGCCGGACTGGATGCCTATGCCGGTTGGGCCGGGCCCGCGACCCGCTGGAGAGCGGCCGCGTCGATGACCGTGATGCGGTGCTGGCCGGTGCGGATGAGACCTCGATCGCGCCAGTTGGCGAGCGCGCGGGCGACGGTGGCGCGAGAGGTGCCGGCCAGGCTGGCCAGCTCTTCCTGCGACAGCGGGAGCGCCAGCTCGATGGCGCTGCCCGCGCGCTTGCCATAGCGCCCCGCGAGATCGAGGATGAGCCCGGCAAACCGCTGCGCGCCGCTGGTTACCGTGCGTCTGCGCAGCATCGTGTCGGCGTCGCTCCAGCGCCGGGTGACCACGCGCCGGTAGGCGCGGTTGGCTCCGGGATGGGTATCCAGGAAGGAGCTGAACCTCTCGTAGCCCACGATCAGCGCGTGTACCGCCCCGATGGCCCGCATCGTGGCATTGCGGCGCCCGGCGGTTTCGCCCGCCGTCTCGCCGACGATGTCGCCGTCGCCGCGGAGCGCGAGGACGGCCTGCGCGCCGTTTTCGCTCTCCGAGAGGATCTTCACCCATCCGCCTAGGAGGATGAAAACGTGCGTGGCCGGATCTCCCTCCACGCACATGGTCGCGCCAGGCGGATATCTCCTGTCCCCGCCCAACTCCTGCAGGGCGCGCCGCTCATCAGGGGTCAGCAGGTCCCAGAACCTCTGGTCAGATTCCGGCACCTGCACGTTCTAACCATGAGGCATCCGGGCGTAGCTGACAAATCATGCGCTACCGGTCACCGGCTTTGCGCGGCTTAGTGGCCGAGGCCGATGATCGCCGTCCACAGCAGGAAGCAGGCCGCCGCCACACAGGTCCAGGTATCGGCCAGCTGGATCCGGTACCTGGCCATCCGTGCCGCGCCAACGAGGAGGTGCGCGCGGATCCACGTCCACGCTTCAGGGTGAGCGTCGGGCGGTGGCAGGGTCAGCCATGGCGCTCGCGGGTCCAGCGGAGCACCCGTTACCCAGCGGGTCTCGCTCAGCGCGTTGAGGACCGGCCGGCCCGCCATCGCCACGAGAATCGCGGCGACCAGCCAGCAGCAGAAGAGCGGGAACATCAGGCCGATGTTGATGACGTCGGTGAGGCCGGGGTGCAGCGCCCTCGTCGCCGCTCCTGTCTCCGCGGCGATGCCGATCGCGATGGCGCCGAGCAAGCCCGCGCACGCCAGCATGTGGCCGCGCGTTTCGCGCAGCAGTCCCGCCATTTCCCCGATCACCGCGTGGGCATCCACCTGGTCGCGCAGGCCGGTCTCCGGCAGCGTCTGGTCCTCGGCGCAATCGCGGTCAGGCGGGTCGTCCATCGGTCCCGCAGGCCACGTCGGTCTTGTTGCCATGACATCTCCCCGTTTGTGCTGCATTCCTGCATTAAGCGAATCAAGGAACACGGGGATCCGCTGCGCCACGCGATACGGCGAAGCTGTCTCAGCTGATACAAGAACAGCCGCCGGCCGACAGTTGTGGTTGGGATCGAGGCCACCGGAGGTCTTATTTTGGGACCGGCGCTATATGTATGGCTCGATCTCCGCGATGAGGCGGTTCCGTCGGGCCGCCGCCCGCACCACGGGATGTTCTAGAGTTAATGTCTGCTCGTACAGCCGAAGCGCGTCGGCGAGCCGCTGGTCCCCGCCGACCTGGTCGCCCACCGCAGCCTCGTCTAGGGACAGGTTGGCCGCCGCCATCAGCGTGACCGGATGATCCTCACCCAGGGAGCGGCGGCACCTGGCAAGCGTTTCGTGCCCGACCTGCAGGGCTTCGCCCAGCCTGCCGCAAGCGGCGAGGTCGGCGGCGTAGTTGATGTTGGCCGAGAGCGTGAACGGATGCAGGTCGCCATAAATCCGCAGCAACCCATTTCTGGCCTGCGTGTCATATGGCAGCGCCTCCGCCGGGCGCTGGGATACGCGGAGCACAGACCCGAGATTCAGCAGGATCGCGCAGAGGAGATCTCCAGGACGGCCAGATTCCAGGCAAAGGTCCCTGGTCTCACGCGCGAGTTCCTCAGCAGCCGCGAAATCCCCAACGGCGAGGCGGTCGTTGATCAGTCCGGCCGCGGAACGCAGCGTGTACATGTGATCGATGCCCAGGAAGTCACGGTATCGGCGGAGCACATGCTCGCGCTCCTGCAGCGCGCCCCAGTAGTGACCGACCTTATGCAGCGCGGTCGCGAACTCTTCGCACGCGTACAGCCAGTGCACATGCTCTCGGACACCGATCACTTCGAACGCCTTGACCACCTTGCGCGCCATATCCAGAGACTCTTGATATCGGCCGAGGTCCCGCAGGTCGCGGGCCACCGCGTTCGCGGAGTAGAGGGTGAGCGGGTCGCTGGGACCAAGGATCCGAAGGCGACCTTCCAGGGTGCGCTGGTCTGTATCCAGGGCTTCACCATACCGGCCAAGGTGCTGGTAGTCGGTCGCCGTATTGTTCCTAACGTTCAGCGTGCGCTCATTGTCTACGCCAAAGACCATTTCGTATTTCGGCAAAATGCTGAGGTCTAGCTCGAGTGCCTTGCGAAACTGGGCACGCGAGCGCAGGTCCTCACCATAGATGCACTCACACAAAAGGAGCACCTTGAGCCCGTCCCCGCTGGAATAACGTTGCAGCTTGGGGCGGATTTCCCGAATCAATTCGTGAGCGTCGGAGGCGTGGCCACCGACGTACATGGCGATGGCGACCTCAACGGCCATCGCGAGCAGCTGCAGGTGATCCTCGCCGAGCCGCTCCCGCCATACCCGCAGCGCGTTCTGGCCGAAATGCACGGCCTCGACGTACATGCCGCGAAGATGCAGTCGCCTCACCTGATCGACAATGAGCGCACGCAATGCCGGGTTGTCAGTATTCAAGAACCTGCGGTCAGATTCAAGGTGTTGCAGGGACAAGTCGTACATCACATAGCTGGCACCGTTATCCGGGTTACCAGGGTTGGAATTGGCCAGCAGCGCGTCGACGGCCGACCGGTACGCATAGAACATGTCGAGACTATTCTGCCTTAGCCGCCCCCGTGCGACCGCCTGCACTACGCGGTGCATCTGGATCAGGTCCCGTACGCCGTCGACCTTCGCCAGCGAAGTCCGGTGCAGTAGGCTGGCTGCGGCACGGAACCGATGCGGGGAAGACAGGAATTCGGCTAGGCCGGGCGGACTGTCGATCCCCGTGGCGTCCAAGAGGAAAAGCTCCGCTGGGATCGGTTCGGGCGAGAAGAACGCACACAGATTGAGCAGGTGCTCGGCGTCTGGCGTTAGCATGGTCGTGGACATCGTCCACGTTTTGGACAAGAAGGCGCGAAACTGCGAATCGGCCGGCTGCTCGCTGAGCAATAGGTGAGCATTCTTAGCGAACCGGATGAGGTACTCATCGAGGCTCTGCGCCGTTTCTGCCAGGTTCGCCGTGGCATGATCCAGGGCGATCGGCAGGTGACCGAGTTCCGCTGCTAGGCGCCTGGCTTCAGCGGACCGACGCGTGTCCTCTTCTTCGGTGAGGTGCTCCCACGGCCCGCTGGTCGCCAGACCCGCGACCCTTTGCCGCAGGTATCGAATCGCCTCTTCCGGCCTGAACGGCGACACTTCGATCGCGTCCGCGACTATATAGCCCGGCCAGTTCAATTGCCGAGAGACGATAAGGATGTGACCACCTGGCCGACATGCCGGAAGATACTTCTGCAGGTCGAGCAAGTTGTCGGCGTTGTCGTATACCAAAAGCCAACTTGGCCGAGCCGGCGATTCAAGTGTATCAAGTACATCGGCAATTGTTCGGTCGCGGCTGTCCACGATCGCCGGACTTAGCTCTAGTCGCTGGGCGAGCTTAACCAGCGCGTCCCTGACTTGACCGTGGCGCTCAGCGCGAATCCACCAGATTATTTCATATTTGTCGATATTAGAGTAAATGTACTCGGTCGCTATTTCTGTCTTCCCGATTCCACCCATGCCGAAAATGACCTGCACGTGCGGCGGCTGCCGACTGGACAGGTTTTCCGATATCTTGCTGAGCACGTCGCCGCGGCCGGTGAAGTTGAGGTTGCGAGGTGGGATGTCGCGCGACCAGATCCGCTGTGGCGGGCGAAGTCCAGCGTCCGCCCCTCCTGGAAGTGCGCCACGCACTGAGCCCACTGCGAGTCCGTCGCGTTGCCTCCCTGTCGGCCCTGACGCGAGAGCGACGTGGGGCGGCCCGGCACCCGGCGCATCACTCTCATTCGCCGCCCGCTCGGCCGCACGCCACAGGCTCAGGAATTCCTCGCGGTCCTGGGCGCCACCTAGGGCCTTGATGACCTGCTCGAGAAAAACCCACCTCGGCACTCGGGAACTGCGGAAGATATTGTGTACCGTCGAAGAACTGATGTTGCCCCGCCCCGCCCGAAGCGCGATCTCCCGCATCGAAGGACGCCCCGCCCTTGAGTGCAGATCGTCGAGCCGGGCAAAGAGATCGGTGATCGGTCCCGGCGGTGTCGGCTCACGCCTGATTGCGCCCACCCAGCGATCAACCTCCCGGCCCAATTATGTCCAAGTTCGTCATGTGATGCACATGACGCGGAACAACATCCAGTGTCCGCCCATTCGCTTCGGATGTCCTCTATACGAAGGCGTCCAGGACGGTCAGGGAACGCTTGCCGCGTGTCACTTCCCGCGGGTGCTCGGCCATGGTGGAACTGCAAGCATGGCCCGGACCGCTTAAGGAGAAATCATGAGCCACCGGCTCGCAGTCTTGCCGGGCGGAGATGACCAACGGCGCCACGCCCCTGTGCACCGTTCGGTTTTCGCCATCGATCTCGAGGGATCGACCACGCGCACGAACCCGGTCAAGGGAGAACTGCGGCGATCCATGTACGAGCTGCTGGGGCGCGCGCTGGAAGCCGTGCCGATAACCGAAAATCAGCTGGAGCAGCCGATCGACCGCGGGGACGGCGTGCTGCTTCTCATCCGGCCATATGACGATGTGCCCAAGACGGTCTTGCTCGATCGCCTGATACCAGCGCTGACGGCACTGCTGACCGAACACAATACGCGTGCCACGCAGCCAACGCTGCGCATGCGACTGCGGGCGGTCGTGCACGCCGGTGAGGTGCACAGCGACGACCGGGGGTTTTACGGCGAAGCCATCGACATCGCGATCAGGCTGCTCGATTCCGCGGCCGTGAAGAGTGCGCTGAAGCAGACCGAGTCCCCGCTCGTCCTGGTGGTCTCCGAGGAGATCTACAGCGGGATAATCGCCCACGGCTACGTGGACGACTGCGAGTACCGTCAAGCGGTCCGGGTACGCGTCACTGGCAAGCAGCATCGGGGCTGGGTTCATGTCCCCGGCCTTACCGAACCCGCCAGCGCGCCTGGCCCCGCGGCCGGGCTCGCGGCCCTGGCCCGGGCCCCGTTCGTGCTCGCCTCGGTCCGCAAGGGCGCCAGCGGCATGCGCGCCGCGGGCGGTCACTGGGCGCGGGTCAGCTGACCGGACCTGGACGCGGCCACGCACCTCTGGGAGGATGCCCTTCTTTACGGGGAGCCCAGAAAGTCTTTACGGGGAGCCCAGAAAGAGGTGCACGGTGACCAGGCAGCCCAATGACATGGCTCCGCCCTCGGGCACGGATCGACAGAACGCTCTCCGCCACGCCGACGTGGCACTGCGATCGTTTGGGCAGCCGAACTCGGTGGCTAGGCAGTTTGACTTCTGGAACGACAGCTACGAAGGACGGCGGCTGTTCTCCGAGCTGCTCGGCACCTTCTTCCTGGTGCTGGTGGCCGTCGGTGGTGGCGTGGTCAACGCGAAGTTCGGCGGCAACGCCGTGCCCTACGCCGCGCGGGCAGTGGCACCGGCGCTGATGGTGGCGGCGACCATCATGTTCATGGGAACGGTCTCAGGAGCACACCTGAACCCGGCGGTGACCGTGGCCTTCGCGGCGCGGGGGAACTTCCCCTGGAAGCGCGTCCCGGCTTATATCGCCGCCCAGTTTGCCGGTGCGATCGGCGCCACCCTGGTGTTGTGGGCGCTGCTCGGCAAGCAGGGCAGCGCCGGGTTGACGCTGCCAGGTCACGGCGTTTCCACAGTGACCGCGATGGTCTGGGAACTGGTGCTGACCACCGGGCTGGTGAGCGTGATCCTGGGCACGGCGTCGGGTGCACAGCAGATCGGGCCGTTCGCGGCGATCGGCGTGGGCAGCTACATCGCGCTGGCCGGCCTGTGGGGATCGCCGGTCAGCGGCGCCTCGATGAACCCGGCCAGGTCGCTCGGTCCTGCTTTGGTGCTTGGCGACTGGACCGCGTGGTGGGCATACCTGGCCGGCCCGCTGGCAGGTGCCGCCGTCGCTGTGGGCTGCGCTTACGTGCTGCGTGGCCGGGGCGGCGGCCGCAGCGGGATCGCCGCGGCCCAGGGCACGCTCGGGGTGGACTGGCAGCCCGGCCCCGACCCGCGGGGATGAGCCGGCGTCCCAGCCCGGCGGTCAGGTGATTTCGGTGGTGGCGGTCAGGTGATTTCGGTGGTGTAGACGACGACGTTGGACAGATACGAGCGCAGGTCGGGATCGAAGGTGCCGCCGCAGGTGATGAGCCGAAGCTCCGCGTCGGGGGCTGGCCCGTAGACCGTGCCGGTCGGGAAGCGGTCCTTGGGATAGGTCCGCAGCGACGTCACGCGGAAGACCACGAGCGTCCCGTCCGCGCGCCTGACGTAGACGCGGTCACCAGGCCGCAACCGGGAAAGCTCGAAGAAAACCCCCGGCCCGGCATACGAGTCGATGTGACCGGCGATAACCGCCGAGCCGACGGCACCAGGGCGCGGGCTGCCCGTGTACCAGCCGGCGATCGAAGGCGTCGGTGGCACCTGGAGAGCGCCGGCGGCGGTCAGGCCGAGTCTGATCAACTGGGTCTGCACGCCGATCGCCGGTATGGTCAGCGCCACCGGCAGCGCCACCCGGGGCGCGTTCGGACGCGGCGCCGCCGCTATCGGGCCGGTCGGGGCGGGCAAGACCGCCGCCGCGGGCCAAACCGGCCGGTCAGGCGCCCGGGTGAGCGTCAGGCCGACGGCGCCCGCGGCGACTGCCGCGAGGCCGACGACCGTCGCGATGACGGCGGCCGGCCTGCCAGCAAGAACCTTCATCTCTTAGGGCCGACAATCTTAGGGCCGACATGCCGGTGCGAGGCGGGCGCGTGCGAGGTGAGCGCATGCGAGGCGAGCGAATGCGAGGTTTGCGCCGACGTCAGCGATGAACGCGAGCGCCGATGGTGGCGTGGTGCCCGGTGATGGGGCTGGTGACGCGGTACCGACGGGTGCGGCAGGTGACGGAGCCGCAGGCCGCCAGTGATCGCGACAAGCATCCCGGCCACGATGACCAGCGCCCACGGCAGCGGGGACGACGGGCCGCGCGGCGCGGTGCCGCCCAGTCCGGTACCGGCGCCTCCGGCGGGCGCGACCGCGCTGCCGGCGGCGTCGAGCAGGTTGTCGACCGTGACCCCGTTTGCCCCATCGAGAACCACGAGGGTATGAACGGTCCCCGCGGCCAGCGTCACGTTCGCCGCGGCGTCCGCGCCGTCATCCGCGATGCTGACGGTGGCGGTGCCCGGGGAGACCGTCCGGTAGCCGCTGACGGTCCCGAAGGTCAGGCTGCTCGCCAGTACCTGCCCGCCCAGGCTGACCGACACCACGTGATCGCGCAAGGATGCCTGGATCAGGCGAACCAGGACCTGACCCGGCGGGGTGCTCAGCTGATCGTGCAAGACCTGAAGCCGCAGCGCGGATTCCGGCCCCAGGCCGGCCACAGTGTAGGCGTTCCCGGCCGCGACGGCCACGCTGGCGGACAGCACCGGCGCAGTGGTCGCCGCGGCGCCTGCCGGGCGCATCGAGACGCTGTAATCCCCGGCTACGACCTGCTCGTACGGCGAGACCACACCGTAGGCGACGTGATGCAGCACCAGTTGCGCGGACGGGTCGCCGAACGAATAGAGGTAAACGTCCACGGCTGGAGTGTTCGGCGACAGATGGGCGAGCCTGATCCAGCCGGTACCAGTGGCGGCCGAAGCCGGCGCCGCGGCCGCGGCACTTGCCACCAGCACCGCGGCCAGCGCTGGAATGCTCAACGCGGCGATGTATCGAAGAAATCTCATGGGTCCCTCCCCTGGGCCATGACCATGGATAGGCTTACGGTCCACTCAGCAGCCCCAGGGGGCTCGGAGCGGCATACTCCACGAGCAGCACCGAGTTACCCTCGATGCCCGCCCGCAGCGGCACGAACGGCGGCCGCTGGGCGTCAAAAAAGGCGAGCGCAGAACGCAACGAGCTGCCGGGCTCGCCATCCGGCAGCGTGATCTCCGCGCCACGGAACGGCACGACGGGGCTAGCGCCCGGTGACGGGTCGTCGAAGGCCAGGATCCGGACCGGCCTCCCCGCTGCCAGCTCGGCGACCGTCAGGAGCAGCCGGGGATCCACGTCGCCATCCTTCAGCGCCACCCTGGCGGCCGCAGAGACGATGACGTGCCGGTTGACCGCCAACTGCCGGCCGGCCGTTTCGCGGGCGCGCATGTCCGCGGAGAGTGAGAGCTGATACGCGGCGGCGCCGTCGGGAGCGGTGGCAAGGACGTCGATCCGGCCAGCGCCGGAACCGAAGCTGGCGAGCACCACGGGCGCGTACACGTTCTCAAGCCGGGCGCCGAACTGGCTCCTTATCGCCGGAGTGGCGATCACTACGTCGGAGCCAAGCGGGTCGGCCGTCGACGTGCCGAGCATCAGCAGCCGGGACGGGGACAGGTCGGTGGCTTGCAGCTGAGCGCACATCGCCGGGTCGCAGGCCACAATCGCGCCGGGAGCGACCTGACTGGCGATCCACGCTGCGGCCTGGTCGCGGGTAGCCGCCGCGACCTGCAACGCCACGGGCGTGGGGGCAGCCGCCGCACGTCGCGGGCTCGTCGCCGGCGCGCGATGGGTGACGATGGCCGTGATCACGACGGCCGCCACCACGGCGACCGCGAGCACGAGCAAGCGCCGCGCGAGAACCATGCGCCCGCGAGCGACGTCATGTCGTTCCAGCCACAGGCGCATGGTGGTGGCTATCACCGTCGCCCACGACGGCTCCGAGACGCGCGGGCGTCCTGACCGGATGCCGTGATCGTCCATCTCCGCCCCCACCCCCAAGGGAAGATCAGGTCATAATCACAGGAGAACACAGGCGGCCGGACTATTCCGGTATTACCTGAATTTGTGCGTTAAATGGCGCGGATATTGTGTTGCCGTGCGTCGGCGATATCGGGTTTGTCGCATTTCGCGCGCGAACCCCCAGCACCGGCGGGTGCTGGGGGTTCGCGGTGTCGGGGTAGCGAGCGTCAGGCCTGGACGCTGCGCCAGCCTTCCGCGTAGTGCTCGCGAACTTCCTTGGTGTACGGGGCTGGAGCCACGGTGGCGCGAACCTCCATCTGGCGATGCGGCCGCTCCACCGACGCCTTGGCGGAACCGCCGTCCGGCTCACCCCAGACCAGCGTGACCTCAGCGCCGATGGGCAGGTCGTGGTCGACGGTCGACAGCGAAAGCATCTTCCGCTCGTTGTGGCTGTAGCCGGTGAACATGGACAGGCCCACCACCTTGCCACCGGAGAGGATGGCGTCGTAGTTCGAGGCGGCGTAGTTCGACACGGGCAGCTCGAGGACCTTGTAGGGCACCTCGTCGGTGAAAAGCGAACCGACGACCTTGGCGGCGTCCTCGCCGTGCCACGCCAGCGTCACCTTGCGGCGCTGGTTGGGCTTGTCCATCGCCTCCAGGGCCTCGCGGCCCACGAAGTCGTGGTCGAACTTGACCATGTGGCCGTACCCGAGCTGGTACGGCGTGACGTAGTAGTCATCGATGCTGTCGGAGACGAAGCTGCCGCCGATCGATCCGGCGAAGCCCTCGTAACCCTGCGCGGGGAGCCATTCCCGGTATGGCTTCATCTGGTCGCCTGTGTAGATGGCGGGAAGTGGCGAGGGAATCCAGCCGGACTCAAGCGCGTTAGTCGCGTACGCGCGAGCGCCGACCGGCTCAATACCGAACTCCTTGCCTGCTTCCAAGATCACGTCGCGGATCTCCAGGTACTCCTCGTACGGACCCCAGACCTCAAGTCCCGGCTGGCCGGCCATGCCGTGGCGAAGGGCGTGCACCCGGCGACCGGCGATGTTGATGTAGTCCGTGTGGAAGAACTTGATGTCGGGGAACGGGCCGCCGTTCAGCTTCTGGATCACCTGCTCGGCATTCGGACCCTGGATCTGGAACCGGTACTGCGTGCGGGTGACCGCCTTGCCCATCGGGCGGGACGGCGACCGGTCATCCCGTACCAGCTCGACCTTCCAGTCGCCGGTCTCGGCGTTGAACTGAACCCAGTTCACGGTCGGCACGCGGCCGACGAACTCGTACTCGTCCTCCTCCAGGTGGAACAGGATCCCGTCGCCGATCACGTGGCCGCCATAGCTGCAGGGAACGAACTGCTTGGCCCTATTGAGCGAGAAGTTCTTGAAGGTGTTAATGCCAAGGTAGGAGATCAGCTTGAGCGCGTCCGGCCCCTTGACGTACAGGTTCGCCATGTGGTGCGTCTGGTCATACAGCACGCAGGTTTGAGTCCACGCGCGCTGCTCGGTCCGCCAGTTGCTAAACTCGGTGGGCACGACCGGGTAGACGTAGGCTCCGTCCTGGGAGCTGCGCAGCAGCTCAACGGGGTTCACTGTCTGCAGCAGATCCTCAAGGCTTCGCTGCGTCATAGGTAGTTTCCTGCCTTCCTTGTTACTCCTCGTTAGCCCGGCCAGCCGGGAAGTGCCTCCTAGCCGGTGGCTCACGACCATGATGAACCTCCGTGATCGGGATGTCGCTGTGCGATTCCCCCGAATTTCGGGCGACGCTCTCGTTACTGGCCCCAGCTATCGAACCGCGCAAGTGTCGCAGGTCACACGGTCATAGCGCGCCGAGTAACCGGGTTCGGGCGGACCGTACCCGTTACCCGGCCACAAAGCCAGACAGGTCACCCCGAGGCGCGCCCCAACGCTGCGTAACCCGGGTCACCCGGCCGGGTCCGGCACCGCTCGCGAGTGCCGCGACGAGCGCGCGGCACGCGTCTTCGCTACCCTCGGCCACCACTTCCACGCTGCCATCCGCCAGGTTGGTCGCCGAGCCGACGAGATCCAACTCGGCGGCCTTCCGCCCGACCCAGTACCGGAATCCGACCCCTTGCACCCTGCCCTCGACCCAGGCGGTCAGCCGTACGACCCGCTCTCCCTCATCGCCAGCGGTCACGTTTGGCATGCATTCCCAGCCGACCGCGGGCGAACCCTTTATGAGGGGGGCGGAGGGGGGCAGCCACCGGCTTATGGCTGCCGCACCTGCCGGGCGGGCCGTCGGCCCCACCTTAAGACTGACGGGACGCCTGGGGCCGTTCGGAATAGTGGGTTTAGATTTTCGTCGATCTGTCCTCGTCGACGTCGCAGGCCCGCGCATAACTACGCAATTGCGCGATATCACAGTCTGGCGTCGCTTGATGGCGTTACTGTAGCCTTCCGGACACAATGTGGGTCAGGATGATCTTTCAGAAGCATCCGGACGTTCGCGGTAAAAACGAGGAGTTGCTCCATGGGCCTACCCAGCTCCCCGGGCCGGGCAGCCCCGCGTGCCGCAGGTCATTCGATCAACTTCTATCTCGCCGCTGGCCTGCTTGCGCCCGTCACGATCTTGCTGGCGCTATGGGGAGTGATCGCCGGGCTAGTGCTGGCGGGCTACCTGGACAAGATCCGCTGGATGAGCAGGCAGACACCCAGCCATCAGGCAGTGCTGGGCGCGGCGGTGATAGCGGGGGCGGGCCTGATCGTTGTCATTGTCGTCGTCGCGCGGGTCGACTGGTTCGCCCGCCGGCTGTCCGCCGAGATCTCCGGGCTGACCGCGACGGCCGGCTCCCTGGCCGACGAGCACCTGCCACGGATCGTCGCCGCGCTGCGCAACGGGGACCAGGTCGGGGATGACGAAGCGGGCACAAACTGGCCGGCCATGAAGACCGCCGAGGTCACCTCAGTCGCCGCGGCGATCGCTCGGCTCAATCGCGCGGCCGTCACTTCGGCCGTGGCCGAGGCTTCCCTGCGTCACGGCTACAGGCAGATCCTGGTCAGCCTCG
>Ga0210395_10003375_pt1 | contig 12291 bp, 10 predicted proteins | sample IncBWH4OmetaG_FD_150861 | JGI IMG/M metagenome (GOLD analysis project Ga0210395, IMG submission 150861) | Forest soil microbial communities from Barre Woods Harvard Forest LTER site, Petersham, Massachusetts, United States - Inc-BW-H-4-O ...
CTCGCTCACCATCATCGACAGCGTGCTCGTCGACACCGGCAGCCGCATGGACGACATTATTTTCCAGGAGTTCAAAGGCACCGGCAACATGGAGCTCGTGCTCGACCGCAAGGCCGCCGAGATGCGCCTCTGGCCCGCGATCAACATCGCTTCGTCCGGCACCCGCAAGGAAGAGCTCCTCATCGATCCGAAGAAACTCGAAGGCATTCACTTCTTCCGCCGCGCCCTCGTCTCGCAAAAGATCGAGGACGCCACCGAGACGATGATCGCCCGCCTCTCGAAAACCAAGACCAACGACGAGTTTTTGAAGCTGATTGCGCGGTAACGCCTTTGGCGGGTTATTGGTTATTGGTTTGCATTAGGTGGTTAGTCATTCGCCCTTGGTCGGACTTGGGCGTTCGATGTTCAACGTTCGAAGTTGGGCATTCGGTCGAAAAGCCTCTGAAAGCAGGCTTTTCGAACAACTTCCCTCTTGCCCAGAGGCGGAAGTTCCTAAAGAACTTCTCGTTCCGTTCTGCGCGTGGTGCGCCGACGGGACGCCTAGCCGCAACCTTTTCCTGATGCATAGTTTTTCCGAGCAATGTCTCGACATGGCCCGTTCGATGTTGGCCCACAACCTCGACGCCATTCAACAAGACGGTACGATCCAAGCCGCTCCCGGCGAATCTCCCCGGCCCGATGAACCCGGCCACGTCGCCTTTGCCCTCGGCGAATATCATCGCGCCACCGGCGAGACCACGCTCAAGGGCTTCGACCTCGTCGATCTCGCCGCGCGCTGCATCACCGCGCAGATGTTCACCGAGCCGCCCGCCGAAAACGGCCTCGCTTACGCCGCGCTCGGGCTTCTCTGCTTCGGTCCGTCCAAGGAACGCAACCCCGTGTGGGAGCGCCTCGTCGATGAAACCAAGGCGCGCATCGACAAAGCCCTTCTCCACCGCAGCGACTACGACAACCACTGGCAAGCGTTCAACGTGGCCAAGGCCGTCGCGCGCTTCAGCCTCGGCCTTTCCAAGAAAGACGAGACTTCGCGCCTGATCGAGCGCCTCGTCGAGCGCGTCAACGCCACCAGCTCCACCGGATTTTTCGACGACGCCGTGCAGGGTTTCGGCGGCAATTTCAATCTCTACGGCGTGCTGACTTTCGTCTTCATCCGCTCTGCGCTGCAGCTTCATTCGAATCCCGGCGTGCGCGAACGCAAGCTCCCCACCCTGCGCACCTACGCCGAGAAATACATCAAGCTCATGCCCGACCTCGTCCGCTCCGACGGGCTCGGCTGGGCCTTTGGCCGCGCCGCCGGCGCCTACGGCCAGATGCACTGCATCAGCCTCATCCTGCAGGGCCTGCGCGACGGCTGGATCGTCGACGAACAGAAACTCAAATACTTCGACCTGCTACGCCGGCTGTTTTTATTTTTCTACCAGACCTACCTCGACCAGGAACACGGCTTCCTCGACCTGCGCGACACCGAACGCACCGCCTACGCGACGCACACGACGCGCATGGCCAACTTCGACGCCGCGCGTTACCTTTGCCAGTGGTCGCGCCTCGCCAAGACCGTGCAGATGCCCGTCGGCTCGGCCCGCTCGACCGAACCCGTGCGCACCGTCGGCCGCTTCGTCATCTTCGACAAGAGCAACCGCAAGGAACAGGGCCTCTTCCTTTATCGCGACGCCGAAAGCGGCCTGCATTTCCAGCTCCCACTGATCAGCAGCGGCAGCATGCTCACAGCCGATTCGCTGTCCTTCCCGCACTGCCCGGGAATCTTCGACTGGCCCAACAACGTTTACCTGCCCGTCATGCTCCCCGAGCTTACGTTCGGCGAGCACGTCACCCTGCCCGCGTTCTACGGCAAAAACTGCGTCACCGGCCTCGGCCTGCGCAATAGTTTCTATTTCCGCTACGAGCAGCCCGAGCTCATCTCGACCAAGGAAGAAATCACCAAAGGCATCGGCAGCGTGAAAGTGCAGTGGAATTTCTCCGGCCCGAAAATCTCCTGCGAGTTCGCCTACTCGGTGAAGCAGCAGATCACGCTCGACAAGTTTCGCTACGCGCTCGTCCTCGCCGCGCCCCACTCGAAATATCGGGTCGCCGGCTCGCCCATCCTCGGCCCCGGCGGCCACCGCTGCGGCGTGGTGAAAAACGATTTCCAGGCCGTGTGGCAGGAAGCCGAAAGCGTGGCCGCCGACCCCACCTACCGTACCAATTACGGCAAAATCCATTATCTCCAGATCCTCATCCGCGACCATCCGCTGGTGATGCGCCCCGGCCAGGTTTATCGGCTCGTCGTGGAATTCGACCCCGATATCGCACGAGTCGAGGGATGAAATGTTCACGGTTGAGAGTTCACGGTTCACCGTTTAAATCTTACAACCGTGAACAGTGAACCGAGAACGGTGAACATGTTATCAAAACGAATCATCCCCTGCCTCGATGTGACCCACGGCCGCGTCGTCAAGGGCGTGAAATTCCAGGAGCTGCGGGACGCCGGCGACCCCGTCGAGGCCGCACGCGCCTACGACGCACAAGGCGCGGACGAATTGGTCTTCCTCGACATCACCGCGTCGAGCGACAACCGCGCCATCATGCACGACGTCGTCTCCCGCACGGCCGAGCAGTGCTTCATGCCGCTCACTGTCGGCGGCGGCCTGCGCACGGTGGACGACATTCGCGTCATGCTCAGCGCCGGCGCCGACAAGGTCTCGCTCAACACCGCCGCGATCCAGAATCCGCAGCTCATCGCCGATGCCTCGCGCAAGTTCGGCAACCAGTGCATCGTGCTTGCCATCGACGCCAAGCGCGACGGCCAGTCCTGGCGCGTGTTCACGCACGGCGGCCGCAATCCCACCGAGCTCGACGCCATCGAGTGGGCGCGCCGCGGCGTGTCGCTCGGCGCGGGCGAAATCCTGCTCACCTCGATGGATCGCGACGGCACGCAGGTCGGCTACGACCTTGAGCTCACCCGCGCGGTGAGCGACGCCGTCGAAGTGCCGGTCATCGCCAGTGGCGGCGCCGGCAAACTCGACGATTTTTCCGAGGTGCTCGCCGCCGGCCACGCCAGCGCGGTGCTCGCCGCCAGCCTGTTCCACTTCGGCACGTTCACCGTGCCGCAAGTGAAGGATTTTCTATTTTCGCACGGCGTGGTTGTGCGAAAATAGTTCACGATTCACAGTTCAAGGTTGGCGATTCCAACCAAATCGTCCTCGTTCTCCTTTTCTTAATTCGGGGAATCCGAGAGAACGATAACGAGTAAGAGAACGAGAACGAAGCCGATCGCGTCCTCCCCACGAAACAGCGGCCTTTCAGGATTCAGGATCCGGACTTGGAGGTTGGACGTTGGATGTTGAATGTTGGATGTTCGCGGAGGCCGTCAGGCCGACGAGCGCGCCGAGCTGTTCCTGGATCGCAGCAAAAAACTCCGGCGTCAGTTCGCCGGCGGGCACTTCATAAAACTGCTTCGTGCGCAGGTGCTCGAAAACCTGCCGCTCGCCGTCGGCGGTGCGACCTCTCGGCCGCAAAAGCTTTTTGCGCTCGAGCAGGAGCGCGAGGAACTGCACGAGGCGCGTGTTTTCCGGCGCCAGCTCGGTCGCGGGATCGGCCAGGGTGAGGAAAAGGTTTTCGGCGGTGAGCTTGAGCTGCCGGCCGGTATTTTCCTCCCGGGACGCTGGCTTGAAGATCTGCACCCAGCGGCAGATGACAAAGCCCGGCGGGGCGAACTCGGCCGCGTGCTCCGCCCGCACGTCGCAGCGCGTGATCGCACCATCGAGCTCGCGCAGGAGAAAGCTGGCGACCCGGTCGCCGTCGGCAAATGGACGACCCGAGACGAGGCAGGCCTGGGCCCGCGGCTGCAAATTTAATTCCATAGACAGGCTCCTTGTTTACTTGCTCATCGCGCCGACGCTAGCAAATTTCTCCGAAGAGCAAATGAACGGACGTCTTATCGCCATCGGCGACATTCACGGTTGTCACCTCGAGTTCGCCGAACTGCTGGAACGCCTTGCGCCGACGAAGGACGACCAGCTCATCCTCGTGGGGGACCTCGTCAACCGCGGGCCGGATAGTTGCAAGGTCATCGACCTCGCGAAGCAGCAGCAGGCGATCTCGTTGCTCGGCAACCACGAGCTGCGGCTGCTCAACTATCGCAAAACAAGAAACCCCGACTATCTCAGGGAAACCGACGGGGACACTTTCAATAAATTGCGGCCGGACGACTGGGCCTATCTTGAGGCCATGCCGCTCACGCATTACGTCGCGGAATTGAACACGGTGTTCGTGCATGGCGGATTTTTGCCGAACGAGCCGTGGCAGAAGCAGCCCGCCAGCGTGGTCACGCGCATCCAGGTCATCGATGGCGAGGGCAAACCGCGCAAGCGCGCCGATGCGCCCGATGCGCCCGCGTGGGCCGACCTCTGGAGCGGCCCGCCGTTTGTCGTTTACGGCCACACGCCGCGGCCCGAAATCTACAAGTTGAAATGGTCGGTCGGCATCGACACCGCCTGCGTGATGGGCGGGCACCTCACGGCCTACATCCTGCCCGAAAAACGCTTCGTGCAAGTGAAGGCGCGCAAGCGCTACTTTTCGCCATGAGCGCAGGCCCCTACATCGACGGTGCGTTGCTGCTCTGCGTGGACATGCAGCCGGTGTTTATCAACGCCATCGTCGATGGCCCGCGCGTGCTGCGCCGCTGCCAGTTCGCCGTCGAGGCAGCCGCGGGGATCGGCCTGCGGACGGCCTTCACCGAGCAGGTCCCGCAAAAACTCGGCGGCACCGCGCCCGGACTGCTCGCGCTCGCCGGCCGCACACCGCACGTCTTCGGCAAAAAAACTTTCTCGGCGCTCGACGACGATGGCATCCGCGACGCGCTGCGCGTGCTCGATGTCGAACATGTGATCCTGTGCGGGCTGGAGACTCCGGTCTGCCTTTACCAGACCGCGCTCGCGGCCATGGACCACCAGCTGCAAGTGACGCTGCTCACCGACTGCATCGGCGCGCGCCGACCGGGCGACGCAGCGGTCTGCCTCGACGCACTGACCCAGCTCGGCGTGCACGCACTGCCGGCCGAGACGGTATTTTATGCGCTCTTGCACGACACCGATCATCTGTTTTTCAAGGGGTTCACGAAACTCGTGAAAAAATATGCCTGACGCCGACCCACTCCTCTCCGTTCACGAGCTCAAATCGCTCGGCACCGCCGGTGGCCGGCCATTCACGAGCGTGCTCGTCGTCAAAAAGCTCACGGCCAAGACGGCGGCCAACGGCAATCCATTTCTCAGCCTCGACCTGGGCGACCGCACCGGTTCGTTTAGCTGCACCATTTTCAACGACAATCCGCTCTTCGAGCTCTTGAAAAATGCCGGCGAAGGCGCGGTCGTGCGCGTCGAGGGGAAAATCGACCATTTCCAGGGACGCCTGTCGCCACGGCTCGCGAAAGCCGCCGTGCTGACCGAGGATGAATTGAACGCACCGGGCCTGCTGGAAAACCTCGCCGAGACTTCACCTGAAAATGCGGAGGCGCTGTGGACGGAGCTGAATGGATTCATGGACTCCATCGGCCATGCCGGGCTGCGCGCGACCGTGCGCGCGGTGTTCGACGAGATGGGGGAGGATTTCCGCTGGGCGCCGGCGGCGATGGTCATGCATCACGCGTACCGGCACGGTTTGCTCGAGCACACGGTGCACATGGCGCGCGCGGCCCGCGCGCTGCTGCCGCTCTACCCCGAGGTCGATGCCGATCTCGCCCTGGCCGGCGTGCTGCTGCACGACGCCGGCAAGACCATCGAATACGAGGGCACGCTGGCGACGAAACGCTCCCGCCGCGGCATTTTGCAGGGCCATGTCGTGCTGGGCTACCAACTGGTGCGCAAGGCCGCGATTAAGGCCAAGCTCGACGCCGGCCGGCTCGAGCGCCTCGAACACATCATTCTCAGCCATCAGGGAGAGCTTGAGTGGGGCGCGGCGGTTTACGCCGCGACGCCGGAAGCGGTCTTCGTATCGAAGATCGACGACCTCGACGCCAAGATGGGCATGGTGCAACGCGCCCTGCGGCAGGCGGTCGAAGGCGAGGAGTTTTCCGAAAAACTGCCCGGCCTGAACACGCCCCTGCTGCTGGCGAAGCTGGACTAGCCCCCACTGCGGCAGCGGGAAAAGTCCAAATCCAAAAACGCCAAAGCCCAAAGAAGAACCGAGAGACCAATTACCAACTACGGAGCGCCAATGGTCAGCGCCCAAGGACAAAGGACGAAGGACAAATAACTACAGATCCTTGAGCTTGATCCCCATGGAGATGAGCCTTTCGCGCATGGCCACGGTGTCCTGCGCCTTTTCGACCGCTTCATCGGGCGAAAGCAGTTCCCGGTTAATGAGGCTCATCAAGTGCGTGTCCATCGTGATCATGCCGAGGTTGCCGCCCGTCTGAATATCGGAGTTGATCCGGAAGGTTTTGTTGTCGCGAATGAGCGCGGCAATGGAAGTGGTCGTGACCATGATCTCGTAGCCGGCGATGCGGCCACCGCCGACTTTTTTGCAGAGCACCTGGGAAATGACGGCCTGCAACGAAGAAGCGAGCTGGGTGCGGATCATGTCCTTCATGTTGGCGGGAAAGGCATCGACGATGCGATCGACGGTCTTGGCGGCGCCGTTGGTATGAAGGGTGCCAAAAACAAGGTGGCCGGTTTCGGCGGCGCTGATCGCAGCCTCGATGGTGGCAAGATCGCGCATTTCGCCGACGAGGATAATGTCGGGATCCTGGCGGAGAGCACGGCGGATGGCTTCGGAGAAACTGGGCACATCGGCGCCGATTTCGCGCTGGGTGACAATGCAGTGCTTGTGCTGGTGGTAATACTCGATCGGATCCTCGATGGTGATGATGTGCCCGTCGCGGTGTTCGTTGACGTAGTTGATCATCGAGGCGAGCGTCGTCGATTTACCGGAGCCGGTGGGCCCGGTGACAAGGATGAGCCCGCGCGGACGGTAGAGGAGCTCCCTGACTTTGTCGGGCAGGCCGATCTCGCGCAGACTGTACATCTTGTTGGGAATCTGCCGCAAAACCAAGCCGTAGTTGCCTTTGGACTTGAGGACACTGACGCGGAAGCGGGCTTTCTCAAGGTAAGCAAAACCAAAGTCGGCGCCGCCTTCGAGCTTCACACCTTGCTGATACTTGTCAGGCGTGATCGAAAGCATGAGCTTCTCCGTGTCTTCAGGCATGAGAACCGGACCGTCGATCGGCATCATGCTGCCGCTGACGCGAAGCGTGGGCGACTGGCCAACCTGGAGGTGGAGGTCAGAGGCATTTTGCTCGACGACGAGTTCGAGCAGGTCGTTCATATCGTAGGGCATAAGGCAAAAGGGATTTTTGAAACGAGTTCTTAGTTAAGACGCATTCCCGACGTGGAAAAAGACAACGGGTTCATGGCCGCACAGTCGAGCTGTAACCTAGCGTTTTTCGCTCTTTTGCCCACATGGGTGCGCGCTTTTCACGTGGTTTTGACGGCAAGTGGCGTAATCAGGAACGGGGAAAGTATCAAGTGCCAGGTAACAAGTAACAACCCGGACGGCTCAACCTGGAGCTTGAAACCTGAACCTTGGAACTTTCGCCTAGCGGCTCAGGGTCATCAGGAATTCGACGTTATTCTTGGTTTTCTTGAGGCGCGAGATGAGCATTTCCATCGCTTCGATGGCCGGGATGCCCTGCATGGCCCGGCGCAGGCCGTAAACGCGCTGGATCTCGTCGGGATGGTAGATGAGCTCTTCCTTGCGCGTGCCGGAGCGGTCCATGTTGATGGCGGGAAAAATGCGCTTGTCCACGAGGCCGCGGTCGAGATGCAGCTCCATGTTGCCGGTGCCCTTGAACTCCTCGAAAATAACCTCGTCCATGCGACTGCCGGTATCGATGAGCGCGGTGCCGATGATGGTGAGGCTGCCGCCACCCTCGATATTGCGCGCCGCGCCAAAGAAACGCTTGGGTTTTTGCAGCGCGGTGGCCTCGATGCCGCCCGACATGATTTTGCCGGAGTTGGCCACCAGCGCGTTGTAAGCGCGGGCTAGGCGGGTGATGGAGTCGAGCAGGATGACGACATGCTCGCCCGCTTCGACGAGGCGGCGGGCTTTTTCGCCGACCATCTCGGCGGCGTGCACGTGGCTCTCAGGCGTTTCATCGAACGTCGAGCTAACCACCTCGCCATGCGTATGGCGGCGAAAATCGGTGACTTCCTCGGGCCGCTCGTCGATGAGCAGCAGGATGAGCTTTGTTTCCGGGCTGTTGTTGGAAATGGAATTGGCGATGTTCTGCAACAGGACGGTCTTGCCGGTGCGCGGCGGCGCGACGATCAGGCCGCGCTGGCCGAAGCCGATGGGCGTGAGCATGTCGACCACGCGCATCGACACGTCTTTGTGCAGGTCTTCCGCCTCGAGCAAAATGCGTTTGAGCGGATAATAAGGCACGAGCTCCTCGAACGGCGTGACTTTCGAAATGTCCTCGGGCTTGCCGCCCATGACTTTCTCGATGCGTACGACGGAAGGGCAGCGCTCGTTGCCCTGCGGGGCCTGCACGACGACCTCGAGCTGGTGGCCGCGCTTTAAACCAAAGTGATGCACGAGGCTCTCCGGCACGTAGGCATCCTCGGGGTATAAGCGGTAATTGACGCGCTCGTGTACAACGAAGCCGAAGCCGCGGTCGGTCAGGTCGAGCCAGCCACGGTCGCGAATCTCGCGCTTGGATTCCGCCGCGTGCGCAAAAATTTTCGCGAGGAGCTGCTTGCGGTTGGGAGCGTCGGTGAACGTGGCGCCGAGTTCGCGGGCGAACGCGGTCAACTCCGCGATGGGCAGCGTGTAGATCTCGTCGAGAAATATCGGCTTGCCCTTGCCGGAGGCAACCTCGTCGGCCAGCCGGTTGAGCGCGGCGAGATCGGCGAAATGCGCGGGATCGGGCAGATCGCCGAACACCGGCGCAAAACTGGGCGGCGGCGGTTGCGGCGGATGGAAGTTGCCGCCGGGTTTGCCACCCCCGCCGGGCTGCCAGCCGTGTTTGCCGCGCTTGCGCTTGTTGTGTTTCCAAAAACCGCGGCCCTGAAAATCGCCGCCCTGCCCTGATTCCGGGCCATTGCTTCGCTCCGCGGGCGGCTGGGGTGAAGCCGGCTCGGCCGACGCGGGCGACGGCGCAGGCGCGGGGGATTCTTCGCGCGGGGCAGGCGCGGGTTCGGCCTTTACCGGTTCCGGCACGAAGATTTCAGCCTTGGGGGCCTCGCTCGCGACCGGCGCGGCGTCCGCCGTCTTCGCCTTGCCTTTGCTGTAATAGCGCGTGCGGCGGCGCGGCGTTTTCTTTTCTTCGCCAGTTTCTGGCTCGGAGCCGGCAACGGTTGACGCATCGTCTGCGTCGCTTTTGGGAGGAGTATCCATGTGGTATAAAAAGGGGTGGCCCGCACGGCGCGCGGCGAATCGGCTGCATCAAGCCGCCAGCACGGAAACCAGCCGGATGATTTGCTGTTGCAGGAAGTCCGGCGATCCGTCGTTCAGCAGGACAAAGTCGGCGAGTTCGATTTTTCGCGCCAAAGGCAGTTGCTTGGAAATTCGTTGCTCGGCGAGCGCGCGGGTCAGGCCGCGTTGCTCGAGCCTTGCGAGTTGAGCCTGAGAGTGTGAAGTCACACCGAGGGTAAAATCAAACCAATTTTCCAACTGCTTTTCGAAGAGCAAGGGGACCTCGATCACCCAATTCGCGCCCGGGGCCGCGCCCAGCAATGTGCGCCAGCGCTCGTAGAGCCGCGGATGGGTAAGTTCCTCAAGCCAAGCGAGCGCCGCATTGTCGGCAAAAACAACTTCTGCCAGCCGGCTGCGCACGATCTGCCCATCGGCCGCCAGGACCTGCGGCCCAAAACGCACACCGACGGCGGCGGCGACCCCGGCCTCGGTCAGAATCTCGGTCCGCACCAGTGCGTCGGAGTCGATGCGGCGAAAGCCGTGCCGCTCGATCATTTGTGCTGCAGTTGTTTTGCCACAACCCAGCCCGCCGGTAAGTCCGAGTATCATTCAATCAAGCAAAATAAGTAATTTCTAGAATTGGGCTTGCGCAGGTTTTTCGCAAACCAATACTTAAAAACCACCCCGCTCGTAACGACCGGCACCTTGGACCCGAGTCCTCGTGCCGGATGTTTATGTTAACCGAAATCAACACCAATAGCGCTCCTGCAATTGCCGCAGCCGCCCAAGCGGCTTTTCGGAAAATGTTCCCGCGAGCCAGCACTGGGATCATCGATCGGCTGTTTTTCGATGTGCGAAGGATGTTTACCGGCCACTATCTCGACTATCAGGCGGCCGACCTGCATTACCATAACTTCGAGCACACCTTGCAGGCCGCGCTTTGCTTTGTGCAGCTGCTCCTCGGCCGGCACGGCACGCGGGCCTCGCCGCGGCTCACGCCACGCCAGGCCGAGCTCGGCTTGGCCGCCGTGTTGATGCACGACACGGGCTATTTGAAACTCCGCAGCGACCGGACCGGAACCGGCGCAAAATATACCCATGTGCACGTCTTGAAAAGCTGCGCCTTTGCGGCCGCGTATCTGCCGACGGTCGGCGTGACGCCCCACGAACTGGTGGGCGTGCTGGGTGCCATCCGTTGCACCGGGCCCAACACCAAAATCAAGGAACGGCATTTCAAAACCAAAGTCGAAGAACTCGTCGGCTGTGCCCTCGTCACCGCCGACTATCTCGCGCAGATGGCCGCGCCCGACTATGTGGACAAACTGGAATTCCTGTTCAAGGAATTCCGCGAAGCCGACGCTTTCGCCAATGTGCCGCCTGATCTGCGCGAATTCAAATCGGCCGAACAGCTGATTGCACTCACGCCGGAATTCTGGCGCAAGGACGTCTTACCGAGGCTCAAGAAGGAATACCGGGGTTTATACCGCTTTCTGGCGCAACCCTACCCGCGCGGCCCAAACCCCTACCTTGTCGCCATCGAGCGCAATATCGCCACGATCAAGGCACGGATCGCTTAAGCTCTACCGATCAGATTTTCACCCAAAGGTCGCAAAGATCGCGAAACGAAACCGGTGGGATCGTTTTTTGACCGGAATGCGTTTGAAGCAAAAAAAAGTCCGGCCGCAGGCAAAAGCATGATAAACTTGGCGTGCACGCCGCATGCTCGCCACCCTTTCCTCCGCTGCACTCCAAGGCATCGACGCCGAGCTTGTTCACGTCGAAGTCAATACCGGTGAAGCCGGTGACCCGCGACTCATCCTCGTGGGCCTGCCTGACGCCGCCGTCAAGGAAAGCGAGGATCGCGTGGCCTCCGCGCTGGCAAATTCCGGTTTCCGCCTGGCCCGCACCCGCACCACGGTCAATCTCGCGCCCGGCCATCTGCGCAAGGAGGGCTCGCTCTACGACCTGCCTATCGCCCTCGGCCTGCTCATCGCCACCAGCCAATTGCAGACGTCCGTGCTCGATGATTTTTTCATCGCCGGCGAACTCAGCCTGTCAGGCGCGACCCGGCCAGTGCGCGGCGCACTCGCCTTCGCCCGGCTCGCGCGTAAACTCGGCAAGCGCGGCCTGCTGCTCCCGCCCATCTCCGCCCCTGAAGCCGCGCTGGTCGAGGGCCTCGAAGTTTACGCGGTCGATTCGCTCGACCGCGCCGTCCGTTTCCTGGCCGGGGAAATCACGCTCACACCCCTGCCCTCCGGCACCGCCACCCTGCGCACCGCGGCATCCGCCGCCGAGAACCTGGATTTTTCCGAGATCAAGGGCCAGCACTCCCTGCGACGCGCCGTTGAGGTCGCCGTGGCCGGCGCGCACAACTTGATGATGATCGGCCCGCCCGGCGCAGGAAAATCGATGGTGGCGAAACGCATCCCAACCATCCTGCCCGCGCCCACGCCCGATGAATTTCTCGAAGTGCTCAGCATCCACTCGGCGGCAGGCGCCACGCTCAGCGGCACGCCGCCTTGGCTCACGCCGCCCTTTCGCACCCCCCATCACACGATTTCCGACATCGGATTGCTTGGTGGCGGCACCATTCCCGGGCCGGGCGAAATTTCGCTGGCGCACCACGGCGTGCTGTTTCTCGACGAACTGCCGGAGTTCAAGCGCTCCGCGCTGGAAGTCCTGCGCCAACCGCTCGAGGACGGCCAGGTGTCCATCTCGCGCAGCGCCGGCAAGGTCACCCTGCCCTGCAGCTTCATGCTCGTGGCGGCGATGAACCCCTGCCCATGCGGCTACCTCGGCGACGCCCGGCACTCCTGCCGCTGCTCGCCCGTGCAAATCCAGCGCTACCGCGCGCGCATCAGCGGCCCGCTGCTCGACCGCATC
>Ga0210395_10003376_pt1 | contig 12287 bp, 7 predicted proteins | sample IncBWH4OmetaG_FD_150861 | JGI IMG/M metagenome (GOLD analysis project Ga0210395, IMG submission 150861) | Forest soil microbial communities from Barre Woods Harvard Forest LTER site, Petersham, Massachusetts, United States - Inc-BW-H-4-O ...
ACGAGACCGTCGCCAATCCGGTGGTCGACATCGGCCAGGTGATCACGTTTTACAACAATGCCGCCGCCGACCTGCCCGATCCGGCGCGGCTGAAGGGCAAGCAATTGCCCGGCATGAGCACGGTACTCGATGGCAAGGGCGATCACTATGCCGACGTGTTCCAGCCCGGCAACCGCCGCGTCTGGGTGCCGCTCGCCGACGTTCCCGACTTCGTGCAGAAGGCGTTCATCGCCGCCGAGGACCGGCGCTTCTATCAGCATCACGGCATCGACGAGCACGGCATCATCCGCGCCTTCATCGGCAATCTTGCGGAATCCGGTCGCCCGCAGGGCGGCTCGACCATCACCCAACAGGTGGTGAAGAACTTGTTGGTCGGCGACGATGTCACTTACGAGCGGAAAATCCGCGAGATGATCGTGGCGTCGCGGCTGGAAAGCACGATCGGCAAGAACGACATTCTCGAGCTCTACATCAATTCCGTCTATCTCGGCCGCGGCTCCTGGGGCATCGAGATGGCGGCGCGCAGCTATTTCGGCAAATCGGCGAAAGATCTCACACTGCCCGAAGGCGCCATGCTCGCCGGCCTGCTCAAGGGGCCGAGCTTTTACAATCCCGACCGTCATCCCGATCGCGCCAAGGAACGCCTGGCCTATGTGCTCGGCCGCATGCAGGAAGACGGCGTCATCAGCGCCGAGCAGAAGAACACGGCGGCGCTGCCGCGGCGCGTCGCATTCGCGCTGCCGCACCGCGACTCCGGCTTCAACTTCGTCGACTATCTCGGCCGCGAGGCCAAGACCGACGGCGTCGACAGCCTGACCGCTCAGACCTACACGGTGCGCTCCACCATCAACGCGCAATTGCAGCGCGATGCCGAATCCGCGCTCCAGGAAGGCTTGGCGCAGTACGAAATGTCCTCCGGTCGAGTGGAATTCCGCGGGCCCGAGGCGAATATCGCCGATGCCATCAAGAAAATCGGCCCTGGCGCGTCAGGCATGCCGGCATGGCAGCAGGCGCTGCAAGCCGTGCGTCTGCCGCTCTACGACGTGCATTGGACGCCGGCGGTCATCGTGCAAAAGGGCGACGGCAAGAGGGACGACGGCGCAATCCGCGTCGGGTTGCCTGACGGCCGCATCATGGCGCTGACCGGCGTGTCTTATGTCAGCCGGCGCGGCCTCGGCCTCTACGATGTGGTTTATGTCAACGTGGTCGAGAGCCGCCGCAGCGAAGTGCGCGCGCCCACGGTCGACGCCCGGGGCAATCCGGTTAAGCCGAAACCCCAGGTGATCGTTTCGAGCGGCCAGGCGCAATTGCGCGCGCGGCCGACGGTGCAAGGCGCGGCGCTGGTGCTGGAAAACAAGACCGGCCGCATCCTCGCCATGGCCGGCAGCTTTTCCTATCCGCTGAGCCAGCTCAATCGCACTTGGCAAACCCAGCGCCAGCCCGGCTCCGCCATCAAGCCGATCACTTATCTCACCGCGCTGCAGAAGGGGCTGCAACCGAACACCCTGGTGCCGAACGATCCGCTCACCTTGCCGCCGATCGGCAGCAGCTCAAGCTACGGCAGCATCATCCGCGACACCGGCAGTTCCGACCGGCCGGAGGATTACTGGTCGCCGCGCAACGCCGACTATGAGTCGGGCGGCGTCTTCACCATGCGGCGCGGCCTGGAAAATTCGATCAACGTCGTGACCGCGCATCTGCTCGACGGCGGCATCGACGCCGATCCCGTGGCGAGCCTCGACGAGGTTTGCGCCACGGCGAAGGCGGCAAAAATCTACACCGACTGCGTGCGCTATTATCCGTTCGTGCTCGGCGCCCAGCCGGTGCACATGATCGATCTCGCCGCCTTCTACGCCGCGGTCGCCAACGAAGGCGCGCGGCCGCAGCCCCATGCCATCGACGCGATCGAGGCCAACGGCCGCCCGATCTACGAATATCCGAAAGTGCCGCTGTTCTCGCCGATCAGCGCCGCCGACGGCGTCAGCTTCTATCAGCTCAAGACCATGTTGCAGGGCGTCGTAGCACGCGGCACCGCGCGCGCCATCGGCAGCCTGTCGCCCTATGTGGCCGGCAAGACCGGCACCACCGAGGACGCGGTCGACGGCTGGTTCATCGGCTTCACCAACGACGTGACGGTGGCGGTCTGGGTCGGCTACGACAACGGCGACGGCAAACGCCGCTCGCTCGGCTCCAACGCCACCGGCGCGCGGGTGGCGCTGCCGATCTTCAAGCCGATTATTGAAGCCATATGGGCCGAGCATATCGCGCCCAAGGCGCCGCTTAACGGGCCGTCGCGCGAGGTGCAGCGGCTGCTCGTCGACGTGCCGATCGATTACACGTCGGGTGTGCCTTTGAATGCTCCCGCGAACAACGCCAACAACAATCCCGGCCTCGGCGGCCTGTTTGGCGCTTTCGCCGGCAACACCCAGCCGCCCGCGCCACCGCCCGGCGGCGGCAGTTTCATCGAGCACTTCCGCCGCGACGCCGACGGCAAGCCCGAAGATACGCAATATCAGATCGTCTCGCGCGAGGACGCCTACGCCGTGCGTTCCGATCCGAATGCCGATCAAGGTTCATATTATAGCGGCCCGGGCGGCTATGGCAGCGACGGCCGTTGGACCACCGGGCGGAGTTATTATCCCAATCAGGGCTGGAGCCCATCGCCGCCACCGCCGCCACCGCAGCCGGTGGCGCGCGGGCTATTCCAACCTTGGAACGGCCAAAATGGCTCACCACAACCGGCGCCGCAACGAGGCCCGGATAATTTCTGGGGCGGACGCTACAACTGATCCCGCGCCAAAACCGATTCGCGAGAAGATTTTCAATGACATCGTGGCACGCGATCGTGCTCCTCGGCTTCTTTGGTTTTGCCCCGGCCGCCGCAGCACAGGATTTCCGTATCGAAGACGACGGTGCGGCGCGGCTCGCCGATGTGGCGCAGCTCAAGCCCGGCGTCATTGCCTTTAGCGACCAGTGGGGTGGTGACGCCGTCGACCCCGGCGGGGTGCTGATCCGTTTCGAGGACTGGGCGACCAAGCACCCGGTACAGAAAAAATTCCTGGCGCTGTTTCCCGCCTATGTCGAGCCGACCATTGCCAAGCCGGCAAACGGCGGCGGGCCGATGGTCGAGAAGCTCTATATGTATGTCGCGCAGGCCCGCTTCGTGCTCGATCGCGCCCCGGCCACCATCGATCTGTCGCGCTATGTCACCTTGCCGATCCTCGAGCGCATCGATCCGGCGATCAAGCACAAGCTGATCACGGCCGCCGACGTGGTGCCGTTCAACGACGACCCCGGCGCCGGCAACGACAATCCCGACCGCAAATGGTGCACCGGCCTCGCCACGTCGATCTGCATCCAGTCGAGCTACAAGCTCGAAGGCAAGATTCCGATCGGCGTGCTCTTGGTCAACAAGCTGCGCGACAGCGTCAAGAAGGTCGCCGATACCATCGATTTCCAGAGCGAGCTGTCGGCGCAGGTCGACGTCGATCAGGCCGGATTGCAGGAACTGACGGCACTGGACACGCCGGTCGCCGGCGTGATCGAGCAGGACCTTTTCTACGTCAACCAGATCATGAAGTTCGGCAAGCTGCTTGCGGTATTCCAAAATCACCCGAGCGACGCGAGCAAGACTGTGGTCACCGCGTTCATGGCGCTCGCGATCAAGGCCCGCGTGCTCGACGAGAAACGCGATTATGAAAACGTGCCCGTGCTGCGCAACCTGGTGCCGGCGCAGGTGCTGATGGGGCAATCGTCGTTCAATTCCGGCAACTCGATCAGCGCGGGGTTGCCGAAATACGCGCGCAATGAGATTTCGATGATTGCTGGGATATTGGAGAAAGATCCGGGGAAGTAGCGCTTTTTCCGTCACCCTGAGGTGCGCGGCGTAGCCGCGCCTCGAAGGGCGACGGCCCGGGCGCCTCGGCCGTGCATCCTTCGAGGCTCGCTTCGCTCGCACCTCAGGATGACGGATTACGATTGCACGCTTTAGCTACCGCTCGTGCCCGGCAGCGGCGCGAACAGCTTCTCGATCGGAATCGGCTCCGCGATGAAATGCTGCTCGACCATGTATTGCACCAGCGCCTCTAACGTCGGCCGGTTCGGCTCGATGCCGTAGGGGAACGGATCGCCGCCGAACACTTCGTCGATCTCCTCGATCTCGTCCTGCAGCCACGGCAGCATGGCGGCGAGCGAGCCGGCGTAACGCAACCGTGCCCGCGCGATGCGCTTGGCTTCGACGAAGGCTGCGTAGAGGCTCGACGCGATCCAGGGATTTTTCTCGTAGACGGCGCGCCGGATCGCGACGAGGTGCATGATCGGAAAGATCTTCTGGCGCTGATAAAGCTCGCGCTCCAGCGTGTGATGGTCGGGCAACAGCCGCACCACGTCGGGGTCGCTGCCAAAAGCCGGCGGCTTGCGCGAGCCCAGATAGGCGTCGATCTCGCCGCGGGCCAAAAGCTCGCTCAGCGGGCGGCCGCTGCGGTTCTGCTCGATGGCGACGGGGCGAAGCAGTGGCAGCGTGTGCGGATTGCCGTGGCTGCCGCCGCTTTCGACCGCGCCCTGCACCCAATGGATCGTACTCAGATCGACGCCGAACTGATGCTGCAGATGCCCGCGCAGCCAGATCGATGCCGTCTGGGTGTAAAGCGGCAGGCCGACCCTGCGGCCTTCAAGGTCTTTTGGCGTGCGGATGCCTGAGCGCCGGTTGACGAAGATGTAACCGTGGCGGAACACCCGCGACGGAAACACCGGAATGGCGACGAAGGGGCTATTGCCGCGGCCGGCGTGTGCGATGAATTCGGACGCCGACAGCTCCGACGCATCGAATTCCTCGCCGCCGATCATACGGTCAAAGATCTGCCGGCCCGACGGGAACACGATCACATTGAGATCGATGCCTTCGACCTGCACCTCGCCTGAACGCAGCGCCTCGATGCGATCGTATTTGCAGCTTGCATAGGTGAGCTTCAATGAGGCCATTTTCCGTCATTCCCGGGCGCGCGCAGCGCGAACCGGGAATCCATAACCACGATCCTGGCAATTGAATAGCGCGGCGCGCGTTCTGCAAGACCTGTGTTTATGGATTCCGGTTCTCGCTTTGCTCGGCCGGAATGACGACTCGTTTATTGTGTGTCATTGTCCGCCGCCCATGCACGAGACCGATTTTTCCCACGAGCACGTCGAGACCGCGGCCGAGCGCTCAGCGCTCGTGCGCACGATCTGGGATCAGGACAACGTTTCGTTCAAGACCGTCGGCATCGATATCGGCTCTTCGACCTCGCACCTTCTGTTCGCCAAGGTCGCCCTGCAGCGGCAGTCGCAAGGGCTGTCCAGCCGCTTCGTCGTGGTCGGCCGCGAGATCGTGTGGCGCTCGCCGATCCTGCTGACGCCGTTTTTGCCCGACGGCACCATCGATGCCGAAAAGCTCGGCGCTTTCATCCGGCGCTGCTATGGCGACGCCGGCTTCACCCAAGACGAGATCGACTCCGGCGCCGTCATCCTCACCGGCGAGGCGGTCAAGCGCACCAATGCCCGTGCCATCGACGAGCTTTTTGCCGAGCAAGCCGGTAAATTCGTTTGCGCTACCGCCGGCCACAAGCTCGAAAGCCGGCTCGCCGCCCACGGTTCCGGCGCGGTGGCGCTGGCGAAAGCGCGCGACACGTGTCTCCTGCATGTCGACGTCGGCGGCGGCACCACCAAGCTGGCATTGATCGACCGCGGCGTGATCGTCGGCCTCTGCGCCTTCGCCGTCGGCGGCCGGCTGATTGCGCAGGATGCCGATGGCGCCTGGACGCGGATCGACCACTCGGCGCAGCTCGTCGCCGACGATCTCGGCCTGAAAATCTCACCGCAGGCGCTCGCCGATGAATCCGTCCGCCACCGCATCGCCCAGCGCCTCGCCGTGGTCGCGGCCGACGTGATCGGCGGCGCGGCGCTGGACGGCCTCGGCCAATCGCTCCTCCTCACCGAGCCGCTGCCACGCGCGGCCGTGCCGACTGCGCTGACCTTCTCCGGCGGCGTCGCCGAATACATTTTCGGGCATGAGCACCAAGAATTCGGCGATATCGCAAGACCGCTCGCGGTGGCGTTGGCAGGCGAGCTGAGCCGGCAGACCGGCCTGCCGCTGATCGATCCCGGCCAGCGCATCCGTGCCACCGTCATCGGCGCCTCGCAATTCACCGTCCAGGTCAGCGGCAAGACCATCTATCTGCCCGATCCTTACGTGCTGCCGGTGCACAACGTGCCGGTGGTGCGCGTCGCGCTTGCAGCGGCGGGCGATATCGATCCCGGCCGCTTCGCCGCCGTCATCCGCTCAGGCCTCGAAGAAATCGAGCTCGACCGCAACGGGCACCTGGCGATTTCGTTTCCCTGGCACGGCGATCCGGAGCACGCGCGCCTGAAGGCCGCGGGGCAGGGGATCGTCCGCGCGCTCAGCTCCCTCCAGGACCAGATCAAGCTCTTGCTCGTGATGATCGACGGCGACGTCGGGAAAACCTTCGGCCGGCTCATGCACCGCGAGCTCAACTGGCCAGGGAAAATCGTCTCCATCGACGGTGTGGAGTTGCAGGAGCTCGATTATGTCGATGTCGGCGCGCTGATCGCCCCGCCGGGCGTCGTGCCGGTGGTGATCAAGTCGCTGCTCTTCGCATAGCTCCCCGGCGGCAGGCAGTGTAATCTCCGGCCAAAGCCCGCCTGGAGGAACACATGAATATCCGCGAAGTGCCGCAACAGCAGGCGCGCTACGGCGTCGACCCGTATCTCGATTGGCTCAAGGGCGAAGGCATTCCGGTCGTTGAGGATTACGGCGTCTACCTGTTCGACGTCGAGACCGCGCCGTGGCCGCGCTACGGAGTCAACGGCGCGGCAGTGCATCTCAAGGGCCGCGGCGATTTTGCCAACATGTTCGTGCTCGATATCGCGCCGGGCCGCTCGACGGCGCCGCAGCGGCATCTCTACGAAGAAGTGGTCTATGTGCTCGAAGGCACCGGCTCGACCCAGGTCGAAATGGCCGATGGCTCCAAGCGCAGTTTTGAATGGGGCGCCAAGAGCCTGTTCGCCATTCCGCTCAATGCCAAACACCGGCACTTCAACGGCAGCGGTACCGAGCGCGCGCTGCTCGTCACCACGACCAACTTGCCGATGATGATGAACGTGTTTCACAACGAAGCCTTTGTGTTCGGAGCCGATTTCGATTTCTCGGATCGCGCCGGCAAGAAGGAATACTTTTCCGGCGAGGGCGATCTCATCACCGTGCGCCCGGGCAACCATATGTGGGAGACCAATTTCGTCCCCGACCTGACGGCCATCGAGCTCAAAACCTGGGGCGACCGCGGCGCCGGCGGCACCAACATCATGTTCGTGCTCGCCGATGGCACCATGCACGCGCATATCTCGGAAATGCCGGTCGGCACCTACAAGAAAGGGCACCGTCACGGCCCGAGCTTCCACGTCATGTGCGTGATCGGGCAGGGCTACTCGCTGCTCTGGTACGAGCACGACAAGGATTTCCGCCGCATCGACTGGAAACACGGCATGGTGCTGGTGCCGTCCGACCGCCAATTCCACCAACATTTCAACACCGGGCCGCAGCCGGCGCGCTATCTCGCCACCGCGGTCGGCGGCTTGCGCTACCCGACCACTTTGGCGAACCGCATTTCGCTGCTCGGCGCCGGCGATGACGATTTGCCGGCGGTGTCGAAAAGCGTCAAGGACGGCGGCGACCAGATCGAATACGAGGACCAGGACCCGCGCATCCATCGCATCTGGCTCGAGGACATGCGCAAGAACGGCGCCCCGCCGAAAATGGAGAAATTCGTCCCGACGCCTGACGACATGAAAGCGACCGTAAAGGCGTGACGATGACGCGTGTCCGGTTGCTTGGCGTTGCGTTCGCCGTCGTCGTCGCGTTGGCTGCGCGGAACGCGGCGGCGGCCGATGCGGCATTGATCGAGGCGGCCAAGAAAGAAGGTCAGGTCGTCTGGTACACGACGCTGGTCGTCAACCAGATCGTGCGCCCGCTCAAAGACGCTTTCGAGAAGAAGTATCCCGGCATCACGCTGCAATATACCCGCGCCGACGACCTGGTGACGGCGGCGAAAATTCTGGCCGAGGGCCAAGCCGGCCGCATGCAGGCCGACATCCTCGACAGCATCTCCGGCATGTTCGCGCTGCAGGAGGCCGGCCTGTTGGCGCCGTTCACGGTGCCGAATGCGGCCGACTATCCGGCAGAGCTGAAAGCCAAGGACGGCTATTGGACGGCGGTGATCATGTATGTGTTCACGCCGGGTATCAACACGAACTTGTTGCCGAAGGATCAGGCGCCGAAGACGTTCGCCGACCTGCTCGATCCGAAACTGAAAGGCAAAATGGCGTGGAACGGCAGCTCCATGGCGGGAGCGTTTGGCTTTGTCGCTAACATCCTGACCACCATGGGCGAAGACAAGGGCATGGATTATCTGCGCGTGCTCGCCAGGCAGCAGGTCGTCAATGTCGACGCCTCCTCGCGCGCCGTGCTCGATCAGGTCATCGCCGGCGAATATTGGATCAACCTGATGGCGTTCAACCATCACACCGTAATCAGCGCGCGTAAGGGCGCACCGAGCGACTGGCTCAAGATCGAGCCGGCGCCGGTCACGCTCGATGCCGTGGGCTTGCTCAAAGATGCGCCGCATCCGAACGCCGCGCGGCTATTGCTGGAGTTTTTGCTGTCCGAGGACGGTCAGAAAGTGTTTCAGCAGAACGACTATCTGCCGGCGCTGCCGAGCGTCCCCGCCATGGTCGCCGGCTTGCGGCCGAACGACGGTGGCTTCCAGGCGGATTTCTTGCGCCCGGAAGAAATTCACCGGCAACTGCCGCATTGGCAAAAAGTCACCCAGGAATTGTTCCGATGAGCGGCATCGCGGTCGAGGTCTCATCGCGCGGCATCGTCACCATCACGCTGGATCGTCCCGAGCGCTCCAACGCTTTCGATCAGGGAATGCTCAACGCGCTGGCGCAGCAATTTGCCGAGCATGCGGCGGACGCCGCCACGCGCGTCGTCGTCCTGCGCGGCGCCGGCAAGCATTTTTGCGGTGGTGCTGACCTGGTGGCACGCGGCATGGAGCCTGCGCCGGCGGCCGGACAGGTCTCTCTCGTGGATGCGCTCGCCGCGCTCGACCGGCTGCCGAAGCCGACCATCGCGGTCGTGCACGGCGCCGCGGTCGGCGGCGGTGCGGCGCTGGCGGCGTGCTGCGATATCGTGCTGGCCGCGGACGGTGCGTTCTTTTCCATTCCCGAAGTGCGGGTCGGCATGGCGCCGCTCGGCGTCGCGCCGTTCCTGATCCGCGCCGTGGGCCATCGCAGCTTCCGCCGCTACGGGCTGTCCGGCGAACGCTTCGGTGCCGCCGAGGCGTTACGCATCGGTCTGGTGCATGAGGTCGCGAGCGCCGACAGGCTCGAGGCGAAGCTCATCGAAATAACCGATGCGCTGCTCCATGCGGCGCCGGGCGCTGTGCGCGAGATGAAGGCCGCGATGGAGCACGACGTGACGCCGTCCGTCGCCGCAATCCTCGCCCGCCGCGCCGCCCACGGCCCGCCGCAATCGGAGGAGGCAAAAGAAGGCGTCGCGGCGTTCAAGGAAAAACGCAAGCCGAGCTGGTATCTGAAATGACGCGCCGCGCCGTCGCATCCGTCTCCTTGCTTGCGGCAGTATTGCTTGCTTGCCCTCGCGCGTGGGCTGACGACGCGCTCTATGAAGCCGCCAAGAAGGAAGGCCAGGTCGTCTGGTACACGTCGCTGATCGTCAACCAGGCGGTGCGGCCGCTGGTCGAAGCCTTCAACAAGAAATATCCCGGCGTCGAGGTCAAATATGCCCGCGGCGACTCCGGCCCGAATGCCATCAAGGTCATCAACGAAGCGCGCGCCGGCAGGGTCGAGGGCGACGTGTTCGACGGTATCGCCACCACGGCGCCGCTGCTCAAGGCCGGCCTGGTCGAACCGTTCACGCCGTCGGAAGCGAACAAATATCCGCAGGCTTTGCGCGATGCCGAGGGCCGCTGGAATGCCCTGGTGGTTTATTTCCTCACTCCAGGCATCAACACACAGCTCGTCGGCGCCGACGAGATCAAGACGGCGCAGGATCTGCTCAATCCGAAATGGCAGGGCAAGATCGCCTGGAGCACCGAACCGTCGTCAGGCGCGCCGGTCTATGTCGGCTCCGCCTTGCAGACCATGGGCGAGGACAAGGGCATGGCGTTCTTGCGCGCGCTCGCCAAGCAGGACATCGTCAATGTCGACGCCACCAACCGCGCCATCCTCGATCAGGTGATTCTCGGGCAGTACGCGATTGCGCTGAGCATCTTCAATCATCACGCCGTGGTCAGCGCCAAGAAAGGCGCGCCGGTGGCCTGGCTCAAGGTCGAGCCGATCCCGGCGCCGTTTCATTCCATCGGCCTGGTCAAGAACGCGCCGCACCCGAACGCCGGCAAGCTGTTGATCGATTTCCTGCTGTCGGAGGAGGGCCAGCGCACCTTCGCCGATGTCGACTATCTTCCGGCGATGCCGTCGGTGCTTGCGAAGACGCCCGAGGTGAAGCCGGAAGCCGGCGGTTTTTCGGCCAATTTCATCTCGCCTGCCACGGCGTCGGACAACATCGATCGCTGGGTGAAGATCAAGAAGGAGCTGTTCAATTAGCTCCAGCACGAAACAGTGAAATGTCCGTCGCCCGTTCCAGCACATTCGCGTTTTCAGCCGCCGCGCCCGATCCGACGCGGACGCTGGTCGTGGTGTTGGCGCTCGTACTGTTGCTCTTGGTCGTGCCGCCACTGATTTTCCTGCTCAACGGCAGCCTGCACACCACGACGGTGACCGGCGGGCTCGGCGATTTTACCTTCGCCTATTACCGGCGGCTGCTGTCCGACCGCCAGTTCTTCGGCAGTCTCTTGAATTCTCTGGTGTTCAGCTTCGGCAGCATGGCGATCGCGCTCGCTTTCGGCGGCCTCGTCGCTTGGCTGGTCGAGCGCACCAACGCGCCGTTCAAGGCGTTTGCCTATCTCACCGCGATCATCTCGCTCGGCACGCCGTTCGTGCTCTATGTCATCGCCTGGCTGTTCCTGTTCGGCCGCAACGGGCCGCTCAACGATCTCATCACCGCGATCGGGCTGCCGCGCTTCAACGTCTATTCCATGCCCGGCATGATCCTGGTCGAAGGATTTTTGTGGTCGCCGCTCGCTTTCCTCTTGCTGTCATCGGTGTTCGCCCAGGCCAATGCCGAATACGAGGAGGCCGCGCGCATGAGCGGCGCCGGCATCTTGTGCACGGTGATGCGCATCTCGATGCGGCTCGCTTTGCCGGCGTTTCTCGCCGTCGCGCTATTGATCGTGGTGCGCTCGATCGAGGCGTTCGAAGTGCCGGCGCTGGTCGGTTTGCCCGGCAAGATCAAGGTTTTGACCACCGACATCTATCTCGACATGAAAGAGAACGTGCCGCCCGATCTCGGCTATTCCAGCGCGTTCTCCATCGTGCTGTTGCTGCTCGCAGGCCTGCTGATCGGCCTCTATTCGCGCATCTCGCGCCACGCCTCGCGCTATCACAGCGTCACCGGGCGCAGTTTTCGCGCGCGGCCGGTCGACCTCGGCCCGGCGCGCTATCTCGGCGGCGGCATCATTCTGTTCAATTTTTTGCTGATCCTGCTGACGCCGACCATGGGCCTGGTCTGGCTCGCCTTGATGCCGTTCACCCAGGGCGTCAGCCGACGCGGTTTTGGGCTGGTCACGCTGGATAATTTCCGCACCGTGCTGCATTCGACTTTCTACGTCGATGTGGTGTGGCAGACGCTGTTGATGAGCGCGGGCGCGGCGACCTGCGTGATGGCGCTGACGGTGGTCGCCGGCTGGCTCGCGGTGCGCAGGCGGCCCGGCGCGTGGCTCCTTGATCAGCTTGCCACCGCGCCGCTGATCTTTCCCGGCATCGTGCTCGGCGTCGCCATGATCCAGATCTATCTCAGCGTTCCGGTCGCGATCTACGGCACGCTGTGGGCTTTCATCCTCGCTTTCACCATCCGCTTTCTGCCCTACGGCATGCGCTATGCGGCGTCCGGCATCCTGCAGATCCATCCCGAGCTTGAGGAGGCTGCAGCGATAGCGGGCAGTCCGCTGCGCACGGCGTTGCGGCGCATTGTCGTGCCGCTGGCGACGCCGGCGCTGCTGGCCGGCTGGCTGTTCATCTTCCTCGTCGCCGCGCGCGATCTTTCGCTCGCCGTGATACTTGCCTCGCCGAAGGCGCAGCCGGTGTCGGTGGCGATGTTCGAT
>Ga0210395_10003377_pt1 | contig 12285 bp, 11 predicted proteins | sample IncBWH4OmetaG_FD_150861 | JGI IMG/M metagenome (GOLD analysis project Ga0210395, IMG submission 150861) | Forest soil microbial communities from Barre Woods Harvard Forest LTER site, Petersham, Massachusetts, United States - Inc-BW-H-4-O ...
GACCTGCTGCCGCTCATGATCGCGCTCAGCACGCGCGCCACCGGCACGATCCATTTCTGGAACAAGGTTTACGAAAACGGCTTTTCGTGGATGCCCGAGCTCGCGAAGTTCGGCGCGCACATCGTCGTGCTCGACCCGCACCGCATCGTCGTCTTCGGCGACCGGCCGCTCCGCCCCGCCGTGGTCGATTCGCCCTATGTCATCCGCGCCGCCGTCGCGCTCACCATGGTCGCCGCGGCCATCCCCGGCCGCAGCGTCGTGCGCAACGCCGAGATCATCAAGCGCGCCCACCCGCGCTTCGTCGAAAACCTTCGCTCGCTCGGCGCGGAATTGGAATGGAAGTGAAGTCTTGCGAATTCTACAGAATCGCACATTTTCAGGCTGTGGATGCCAAGGTAATCGCCAAAACGGCGCTGGATCTTTTGCCCAATGATGCTTCATGGGAAAGCATCCTGGATCGCATGCGGTACCTTGCAGCCATTGATGAAGGACTGCGCGACATTGAGGCTGGCCGCGTTGTGCCACATGAAGAGGTCAAGCGGCAGTTGCACGAATGGCTGCAAAAATAACCTGGTCTGAACGCGCCTGCGCTGACCTCCACGAACTTGTCGCCTTTATCGCCACCGACAGTCCATCACGGGCTGCATCATTTGGCGAAAGCCTGATTACTTTTGTGGAAGGAGTAGCGACATTTCCCTTCATGGGTCGCCTCGTTTCCGACCATCCCCGGGACGGATTGCGTGAATTGGTCTTCCCACCCTACCGAATCGCTTATCTGTTGAATAAAGACGGAACTACGGTGGAAATCGTTCGTGTTTGGCATTCGGCTCGTGGCATTTTGGAACTTTGAATTATGTCTGTCGGCGAAAAAACTCCTAAAGGCACCAGCTACCTCACCACGACGCTCACTGCGCCGGTCTCGCCCGCCGAGGCGGCGCTGCGGCCGTTGTCGTTCGCCGACTTTGCCGGACAGCAGAAAACCGTCGACCGCCTGAAGATCATGGTCAGCGCCGCCAAGCGCCGCGGCGACGCGCTCAACCACATCCTCTTCTCCGGCCCGCCCGGCCTCGGCAAGACCACCCTCGCCTTCATCCTCGGGCACGAACTCGGCCGCAACGTCCGCGTCACTTCCGGCCCCGTCATCGAAAAAGCCGGCGACCTCGCCGGCCTGCTGACCAACCTCGAGGAAGGCGACCTGCTCTTCATCGACGAAATCCACCGCATCCCTAAAACCGTCGAGGAATACCTTTACTCGGCAATGGAGGACTTCCGCCTCGACATCATGATCGACCAAGGGCCCAACGCCCGCAGCGTGCGCCTCTCGATCCCGAAGTTCACGCTCGTCGGCGCGACCACGCGCGCCGGCCTGCTCACCGCGCCGCTCCGCTCGCGCTTCACCTTGCAGACGCGGCTCGATTACTACGACGCCCCCACGCTCATCGGCATCGTGCGCCGCACCTGCGGCCTGCTCAAAATCGAACTCGATGACGCCGGCGCGCAGGAAATCGCCGCGCGCGCCCGTGGCACCCCGCGCATCGTCAACAATCTCGTCAACTTCGTCCGCGACTACGCCCAGGAAAAAGCCAACGGCAAGATCACACAGCCCGTCGCCGCCGCCGCGCTGGAGATGCTGGAGATCGACGCGCGCGGGCTCGATGAAATGGACAAACGCCTGCTGCGCGTCCTGGCCGAAAATTACGGCGGCGGCCCCGCCGGCGTGAACACGCTCGCGGTCGCCGTCGGCGAAGAACCCGACACCCTCGAGGAAGTGCACGAACCCTTTTTGATCCTGGAAGGCTACGTGCAACGCACGGCGCAAGGCCGCATGCTCACGGCCAAAGGCTACGCGGCCCTCGGACTGAAAGCCAAAGGCGGCGAGCAGGCGAGTTTGCTGTGATCTTTTGCCTTCCGATTTCAAGTGCCGAAACCCACGCAACCTCCGCTCTGCCTGATTATCGCCGGGCCAAATGGCGCGGGGAAAACGACGTTCGCCTGTGAGTTTCTTCCGCGCGAAGGCGGAATTGTCCATTTTATCAACGCGGATCTTATCGCTTCCGGACTTTCACCATTGCGGCCCGCCCTTGCAACGCTGGACGCCGGACGTCTTTTTCTCGCCGAGCTCGATCGGCTCTCGGCCGCATGTCGCGACTTCGCCTTCGAGACCACACTCAGTGGTCTGGCTTACGTTGACCGCATCAAATCATGGAAGGCCAGCGGCTATCGGATCGAGTTGGTTTATTTGCGGCTCGAATCGCCGGAGATTGCACTCAAACGCATTGCCGCCCGCGTGCGAGAAGGCGGCCATGACGTGCCGGCAGCCGATGTTCGTCGCCGCTTCATTCGCAGTTGGCACAATTTTGAAAATGTGTATCGTCCCCTTTGCGATGCGTGGTGGCTCTACGATGCAAGCCACCGCCATCCATTGCTTTTGGCCAAACAAACATGAAAACACTGGTCCGTCCAAAACTTGATGCTCGCACCAAGGCGATCAACACCGCCATGCGCCGCGCGGCCAAGACTGCCGCTGTTCGCGCCCGGGCCGCCGGCACAAAACTCTATGTCATGCGCAACGGACGGATCGTCGCAGAGTCTCCGTGACTCAGGCCGCATGCTCACGACCAAAGGCTACGCTGCGCTCGGCCTGAAAGCCAAGGGCAACGAGCAGGCGAGTTTGCTGTGAGCTAACGTTTCGCGCGGCAGCGCGGGTAGGGACGAACCGCCGGGCCGTCCGCAATTCATAAACGGCGCGCCCGGCGGTCGCGTCCTACCTCGAAAACCTGGATTTAAACTGTAACTGAGACGCGGGCTTCTTGTTGCAAAGCCCGACCGAGTTGAGCCTACAGTATTGCCGTCAAATGGAAGAGCCCACCAAACAGACAGCCAGTAATCAGCCGCAAATTCGTAAGGATATTCCACCATGGATTCCATGCCCACATTATCTGACGCTCGTGAGCAATAGAGTAATCGCCGTTGATTCGTCGCCATGAAATCCGTCGCGACGTATTGCCGGTGGAAATTTCTGCTCGAAGCCGTCATGCGAATTCCGCTCGGGTTGCTGCTGCTGTTTGTCGCCTTTTTTGCCGTCCCGCAAATGGTGGCCGATGAGGTCGCCCAAAAACACGGCTCATGGTCCGAACTGGGCTTCGCCCTTATTCCGTTTCTCCTCGGATTCCTGATTTTTTCCTCCGGCGTGCGGCGGCTTCACGCCACCTACCTGCACAATTGCTGGTTCAGAGGAGGGCCGGAAGGAATCTCCTTCCGCCTGCCCTACGGATCCCGCCCGCAGACGCTTTTTCTCACCTTCAAAATCGCCGAGCACACCCTCCCGTGGAAAGACATCCTGAAAATGTACCCGCTCCAATACAAAGTGAACGGCATCCCGTTCGGCCGGGCGCTGATGCTCGAGACGCGGCAGGGCCGGTTTAATTTCGGGGGTTACTTCAAGGAATCGCCCGAGATCATCATCGCGGCCTTGAAAAGCCTGAACAACGGATGAGAAAACCTCTAATTTGCGCTAATCGCCGCTAATTTTTTGAACGCGGAGGGCGCGGAGAACGCAGAAAGCGCGAAGGCGTTAAGCCTTGGGGTGGAACGCGTCATCCCGACGCGTTCGGTTCATGAGCGCGTCAGGGCCTCCTTCGCCAAGGCTACGAAACCCAGGGACGCCTCGCTCCACCTTTTTCCGGATCATATCAGTGATAATCAGTGTACATCAGTGGTTAAAACTCTGGCTCGATCTTTGCGTCCTTCGCACCTCCGTGGTTAAAATCTGCATGATAAGTGAGAATCAGGTTTTATCCGCGTAATCCGCGGGGAAAACAAACCGCCATGCCCGATGTAACCGGAAATTCACACGGTACATCGCTAATTTTTTTGCCAAAGTTGGCGCGAGCGAACAGGGATGAATCCCGTCGATGAAACCAAGTTATCCCAATGCCCCAAAATATTTTGGCTATGAGGTAGGGCGCGACCGCCGAGGCTTCTGCACTCGTCGCCGCCGGGCGCGCCGTCATTTTTCAGGCGGGCCCGCCCTACCCGCACTGCTCCGCGGCCTGATTTTGCTCTGGGTCGGCTCGGTTTCCATTTACGCGGACGGCATCGATTACCATGCCGTGCCGCCGACCGACGATGTCCGGCCGTTTGTGGTCGAAGCCAAGGATGAGCCGCAACTGACCGATGCGCAGTTATCGCAACTGCTCCAGAGCCAAGTGAAATACGTTTTCGTGCTCTACCAAGAAAACCGGTCGTTCGATTCGTACTTCGGCACGTTTCCCGGGGCGGACGGCCTGTTCTCCCAGCCGGGCGAGGACACGCCGGGTTTCCATCAGGAGATCATCAATACGGACGGCACGGTCGATATGATTCGACCGTTTCGCATCGGGTCAGCCGAGTGCGCCGCCGACATCGACGACTTGGATCACTCCCACCCGCTCATCGTGGCGAAGATGGACGTGTCAGACGGGCAACCACAAATGGATCATTTCGCGCTCACCGAAGAAAAAAAATATTCGCCGGCAAGCAATCCCTCGCTTCTGGCCAAGCAATTTGGCGAGCTGGCCATGGCCTACGAGGATGGCGACACAGTGCCGTTGCTTTGGCGTTACGCCAACCGGTTCGTTTTGTTCGACCGTATTTTTCAGTTGATGACCGGGCCTTCGACGCCGGGCAACCTGTCGATCATCGGGGCACAGAGCGGCGTCACGCAGTGGCTGCTTCATCCCGACGAGGCCTATGCCGGCGACGGCAGCAAGGGCAAGGGCCTGCCGATGCTCAACGACACGGAGCCTTTCTGGGGATCAGCCATGGATCATTCGGCCAAAAAGATGCCGTTCAATCCGCGCGATTTGAAAAAAGACGTCCAGTACAACCTCACCTTCGCGACCATTCCCCTGACGTTGCGCGGCGAAAATCTCGCGGAGACGACAAAGGCCGACACCGACCCGGATGACGACCTCGCCGACGTCAAAGACGATATCAACGAGATCGCCACGGAGGCCAAACGGCAGATTGGTTTCGGCTGGTATCAAGAGGGCTACGATCGGGAACATCCAGAGGGAGAAGACCGGAAATCGACCGACCCGGATCCGCTCGATGCCGCGGGCAGGCACGCCTCCTACGTGACCCACCACAACGGTCCGCAGTACTTTGGATACGTTTCGAACAATCCAAAAATGCGCGCGGACCTGCATGGCCTCACCGATTTTTTCGATGCGGTGGATCATCACACGTTGCCGGAATCCGGCGGCGTGTTTTTCGTCAAAGGCGGTTATCAAAATACGCTCGGACTGAAACCGGCCGACCCTGACAAGCAAGTGCAGGCGGATTTCAAAGGCGACGACGACCACCCGGCTTATTCAGACGGCCAAATCAGCGAGGCCTTGGTCGCGGAAACCGTGAACAAAATCGCGGCGAGTCCTTATTGGGCGAACTGTGCGATCATCATTACGTGGGACGACTCCGAGGGTCTGTACGATCACGTGCCCCCGCCGATTCATGCGAAGGGACCCGATGGCTCGATCATTTCCGATGGGCCACGCGTGCCACTGCTGCTGATTTCGCCCTATGCGCGGGTGCACACGGTCTGCCACGCCAGTGGTGACCACGCCTCGGTCGTGAAGTTCATCGACCGGCTGTTCGGGCTGCGGCCCCTCGCCGAGCTTCCCGACGAACTACGCGCCCGAAAAATCGGGGCCAGCCGCTACGGCACGGAAAACCTGGGGCCGGCCGACGCGCTGACGCCGGACATCACCGACCTGGTTGGGGCCTTCGATCCCGCGCGATTGAACGGGACGGCCGCACCCCTTCCGGCGAGCTACGTCATGATCGACGAGAATCTGATCAAAGTTCTGCCACCAACGAGCGGCTATGGTTGCCGCGAGCTGGGCATCGTCCCAGTCGACCGCGCGCTTGGAATTGAAAACCAAATTCCGGCTGATTTTAATCCTCGGCCAAAAACCGATCCCTCGCTGAACACGCCGGGCACGAAGTAGAACCCGTATACTTTGCCACAGAGAAAAAGCACGACCTGGAACGGCTCAAGTGGTGGAACCGGAAAGACCGAAGCGAACTTGCCTCACGCAGAGTCCGCCAAGCCGCAAAGGAAGAGCGACCGATTTGAATTCAGAAACCAAGAAGCCAAGAATCGAGCCGTTGTGCCTCCTCTTCTCCTGGCTTCATGGCTTCTGAATTAATCCTCTTCGCTTTGCGTCTTCGCGCCTTGCGAGAGGCTAGTTCCGCACCGTCAGGCAACCGCTTTCAGCGATCGCCGGCGACGGCTGATCGCCGCCGTGAGCACCGCAAGGCCAAGCAGGGTTGCATCGGTCGCGGGCTCGGGAATGGCTGAGACGGGCACAAAGAATTTATCGTGGATTTCGTTGTTGTTGTTGTCCACAAAACTGCTGGCAAAAATTTGGCCGTAGATGTCGTTGCCGCCGTTGGTGACCGTGCCGCCGACGTCGAGGAGCGACCCATCCCACTGGGCAGACGTGGTGAAGTTAAGACCACCCTCGAAATTCCAGATGACCTGACTCGCCGAGTTTTGGGAGCTGCCGATGAAATTAACACTGCCCGGGTTCCAGGTCGTCCCGGCGTCAAAAATATTAATGATCGCATCCGAGCCAGCCGCGACGTTGAGGGAAATTTGATTAAAGCTGCCCGCTTTGCCGACATCCAAGTTAAACACGGTGACCGCCTTGGGCGTGCCATTGATCGTTAGCGTGTTGTTGCTCGCCGTCAGGTTGGTGGCAGATGCATTCTTGAAAATGGAGGAATCGCTGGTGAGGGCGGTCAGGCGCGAAGAGAAGTAAGTGTCCGGACTGGAGAGAAAATTCACCGCCGGTTTGCCGCCGTTGCCGCTAAAAGTGAGGTTCGGCGTGGAGCTTGAGCTGGAGCCAAAAGTGAGAACTTGCATGCCGCCATTATTGACGGAAAAATCATTGAGACCCGAATTGGTGCCGGTGTTCTTGACCACCTCTCCACCGCCACTCAGCACCTTGCCATTATTTCCGGAAAAACTGAGCTGGCCATAATCCTTAAATGAATAGGCATCGTCCTTGTAGACGGCCATCGAGTCGATACTGGTATTGCTGCCGATAGAGACCGTTCCGCCGGACGCCACGCCGCTGTCGACGTCGCTGTTGATGGTAAGATTATTGGTCGTAATGATATTTTCCGTACCTATTTCAGTGGCAAAGTTGGACGCGGCGGTGGATACTTGGCCAACGGCGGCGAGCGGTGCGGCCACGAACATGGCGAGGACCATCGACCGTAGAAGTAAAGCAGGGCTGTGCATGGCAGAAAAAATGTTGGCGGATACGGCAAAACGGTTGAAATAAGCCATGGCGCTGTCAACCGGGCTGGGTTACAAATATCCAACGAATACGTGACATTGACTCATCTGCGTTACGAGGGTGAAACGCCCGCGTTTATCCCGGTGAACTCTGAAGCCAACAATCTATAGCAGGCGGTTGTCATTCGCCATTGCGCATTCGTCATTTTTCCCTACCGCGCATCAAGCCGGCAGCGGAAATGGATAGCGGGTGAGGCCAACGCCAGCGGCTTGTTCGGCAAGCTGGACAAGCTCGTCGATCAGAATGGTGGGATCTTCCTCATAGCGCAGGCGCAGGAAATTTTTTCGGCTGCGTGCATAGCTGGCAGGGTCGGCCATCCAGCGGTCAATGAGCAGGGAAAAATCGGCGGCGTCTTCGATTTTTTCCGAGGCGCTGCCATTGCGGAAGAATTTCCAGGTGAGGTTTTCCTGCGGCATGATGCCGCCAAAGGCGTTAAAAATGATCGGGCAGCGGTAGTGCAGGGCCTTGGCGCAGGTAGTGGTGCCGCCGCGGGTGACGACCGCATCACTGGCCTGCATGAGCATGTGGACCTGGTTGGAGTAGCCTTCGAGGTAGAGATTGAACTCGGGGTGAAGCGCGCGCCAATGGATAAGCTGGTTGTAGGTTTCGTGGTTGCGCCCGCAAACCACGATGGCTTGGCAGCGGTCGGCGTGGCGCACAAGCGCGGGCAGGAGTTCGAGATGGTTGTTAGCCCCGTTGCTGCCGGTGGTCAGGAAGACCGTGAAAAGGTTGGGCTCCAGTCCGAGATTCTTGACGCGAAACTCGGCGCGTTCATCCGCGGTGGTGAGGATTTCAACGTAGGAACGCGGATACATGAGATGGCCGCGCACGCGGGCTTTGTCCGGCGGAATGCCTTTTTTCACCGCGTAGTCGCAGGCCGTGGACGTGCGCGAAATATAGAGATCAACCGTCGGCTCGATCCAGTTGATGGAATAGCCCCAGCCGCCGGAAAACTCGCCGCAAAAGGTGGCGCAGCGAACGTTGTCTGGGCCGAGGATTTTCCGCGCGAGCTGGAAGTAGCCGCGGTTGAGGCAGTCGTGCACACTGAAGATGAGATGTGGGCGGTACTCGCGCAGCACTTTCTCGTAATAGGCGCGGCCAAAGGAGACGTTGTTGCGGTTAACCAGGCTGAGCAGCTCGATGAAGGTATAATAGGCGGAATGCAGAAAGTGCGCCTTGCACTGGATCCAGTTGTAGAAATCCACACCCGCGCGGTTAACGACGGATGATTTCTCGAGCATCTGCTCGATGCGCACATCCACCTTGTGGCGGTAGAGGTGGAAGCACCATTCGGCAAAGGCCTCGGCGCGCGCGTCGTGACCGCCGCCAGTGCTTGAACTGAGAACGAGGATGCGGATTTCGGACATGATTAAACTTACCCGTAGTAAATGCGCAGCGCGGCACGGAGTAATGCGCGCGGAGCAACGCGGGCAAACAGCGGCGCGAGGCGGGCCTGAAAAAACGACCCGGAGCGGACAGTGCCGCTACGACCGAGCAGAAGCGCACGCCGTAAGTCGGCGGCCGCACGCGCGGGCGACGGGGCGGCCAGGAGATTGGCTTCGAGGCGCCGCCAGGCGCGGGCTTCGATTTCACTGAGCTCAGCAGAGGGTCGATGCATGGCTTGGTTGAACGGCGTGCGGTAGTCGCCGGGCCTGAAGTCGATGACATTAACACCCGTGCCGCGGGTTTCAAAGGCTAAACTTTCGCTGAAAGCGGAAAGACCGGCCTTGGCGACATTGTAGCCGCTCATAAAGGGAAGAGGAAACTCCGCCGCGAGCGACGAGACATTCACGAGGCAGCCGCGGCGGCGGGCGAGCATCAGGCGCAGGGCGGCGTGCGCGAGGCGCAGGGTCGCCGGCATCATGGCATCGAGCTGGGCCTGCCAGACGGCAAAGTCCGTCGCGGCAAACGGGCCAAAGACGCCATAGCCGGCGTTATTGATGACGAGGTCGAACGCGCCGCCGGCGGCTTCGGCCGCGTGGAGAAAATTTTTCTCGGCCGCCACGGGATCGGCGAGATCGAGGGCCACCGGGGAAAAATTATCGCGCGCGCCCAGGCGGGCGGTGTCGCGCGCCGTGCCCCACACGCGCACGCCGTCGGCGAGCAGCATTTCGACAAAGGCCGCGCCGAGACCGGAACTCGCGCCCGTGACAAACGCCGTGGGATGAAGATCGGAGACTTTGGCGGCAGGCACGATTAATTGATTCGTTTGAGCACGGTGCAGACGTTGGCGCCGCCAAAGCCGCTGCTGTTATTGAGCACGACCTTGGGCGCCTCGGCCACGGTGGTACGGATGATGTTGAGGCCATCGCACAAGGGATCGAGCTGGCTGATGTGGGCCGAGCCCGGCATGAAACCCTCGCGCAACGCAACGGCACAGAAGGCGGTCTCCATCGCGCCGGAAAGCGAGAGGCCGTGGCCGGTCAAGGCCTTGGTGCCGCTGATGGCGGGGCGGGCGCCTGAAGGATTGAAAACTGCCTTGAGCGCCTTGATCTCGGACGCGTCGCCGATGGGCGTGGACGTGGCGTGGGCATTGACGTAATCGATTTCCTCGGGCGCGCAGCGGCTGTCTTTCAGCGCGAGCTTCATGGCGAGGTGCAGGCCGACGCCATCGGGATGTGAGATGGCGACGTTGTAGCCGTCGGAAGCCTGGCCCCAGCCGGCGATTTCCGCGTAGGGGCGAACGCCGCGGCGGGCCACCTCGTCCTCGCTTTCAAGCACGACAACCGCCCCACCGCCGGTGCCGACAAAACCGTCGCGTGCAACATCGAAAGGACGCGAGGCGAGGTTGGGATCGGTTTGCAGTGAAAGCGCGCGCATACCCGCGAAAGGCAGGATACTGTCGGTATTGCAGTCCTCGGCCCCGACGACGAACATGCGCTGCTGTCGCCCGGTTCGGATTTCTTCACCGGCGAAAGCGAGCGCGTGCATCGACGACGCACAGGCCGAGGAAAAGCCGCAGGAGGCGCCGAGGATTTTGAAGTGGGCGACGAGGTTGAAATTGAGCGTGCCGGCGATGGAGGCGACAATGCCGAGCGGCGAGGTGCGCATCACGCCGACCTTGAGCATGCGTTCGTGATAGTGGTGCGTGAGGAAGGGCGAGCCACCCGAGGCCGCGTAAAGGCCGGTCTGCGGGTTGGCGACATCGTCGGGCGAGAGTCGCGCGTCCTCGATGGCCTGGAGCATCGAGCAGTAGGCGAAAAGCGAATTGGGCGCGAGGCCGCGGAGAATTTCGCGCTTGATGGAATATCTTTGGGGGAAAGCCCAATCTTCGGGATCGGACGAATCGACGGAAAATTCCTTGATGGTGCCGACGACTTTCACCGGCACGTTGGGCTTGTCGAAAGGCGGATAAATCTCGAAGCCGTGGCGCAACTCGCGCAAGCTGCGCGTGATGCTGGCAAGATCGTTGCCGATGCTGGTGATGAGGCCGAGGCCGGTGATGTAAACTTTACTCACAATGCGGGGCGAGCCCGGCAGGCGCGCAAACGAAACGCGACCGGCTCTTGAAGCTCAAGACAAAGGCCCGCCTGTGCAGAGGTCAAGCGGGGCACGCTCAGACGGCAGCAGGGGTAATAACGCGGGCCGCGGCCGCGGGCAACGAGTGCACCGCTTTCGGCGCGGCAGCCGCGGGCACGGCGGCAGGCACCGGTTGGGCAATGGCTTCACGGAAGCCGTAAGTCAGGGTAATTTCCTCGACGTAAACGGCTTTTTCATGGCCGACGCGAATTTGCCCTTCAATGGTGGCGAGGGGCATTTTCAGCCGTTTCGGCTTGATGGAAATGGTGAGCGTGTCGCCGGGTTTGCAAACGCGATGGGCGCGCACGCCTTCGCAGCCGGTGAAAAATATCGTCTGCGGGTCGGCTTGCTTGCCTTCCTCTCCATGGCCGCCCTCGATCAGGAAAAGCACGGCCAACTGGCCGATCGCCTCAAGCATGATGGAGGCAGGCATGACGGGATTGTCCTTGAAATGGCCTTTGAGGAAAAATTCGTCGCCGGTGATTTTATATTTCGCGCTCGCGCTGGTCGATCCGATGGTGGCCTCGTTGAGAAAGAGAAACGGAGGCTGGATCGGCATGACCGCTCCAATGTGTTCAATGGGCAGGAAACGCGAGGGCTTGGGCGGGGGCAGGCCGCGGACTTTGCAGTCGATGAAAATTTTGATGTCCCCGAGCGTCCGCAGATTGCGCAGCTCGTCGTTGTTGATCGACATCTGCAACGCATCCTCGACGAGAATAACAATCTCCATCATCGTCAGTGAATCAATGCCGAGATCCTCGATCAGGCGAAGATCATCATCGGCTACGCGCAGCCTGGCCCGCTGGTCGGGCTCGGCAAAGCGCTCGATGATGCCAATAACTACGGTGGGCACTGGCGTGGGGTCGCCCGTCTTGCGAAATTTGATCGCAGCTTCGATCGTCGCCGGGGAGCAGCGTTTTAATGCCTCCGTCAAAGCGGCTTCATCTTCGGCCGTAAACGATTTGGCTGAAGTCGGAAACGGCTGCTTGCTGCCATTAACTTCAGTATTCTTGTGAACATCTTCTGCCATTGTTAGTTCTCTTGTAAATTATGGGGTTTTCTGTTGTAAACCTAATTCTTCCGCCGCTTCTGAGCAGAAGCCTGCAAACTCTGGCAAGTTCTATCAATAGATTACTTTCAGATATCGGCTTAAGTTCGGTAAAAAAAGGTCCTCGCTCTACTGGCACATCGCTGTAATCACTTTTACTTCATCTGCCTTGAATGAACGCTACCCTGGCGCCTCAGCCTGTTTTTCTAATTACGCATGAGTTCTATCCGAAACGTGGCGGCATTGCAACGTTCACGGAAGAAATCGCAAAGGCCTCGGCCAGCCTTGGCTACGACGTCGAGGTGTGGGCCCAGTCCGCCGCGGCCGGCCTAGAGAAAGCGTGGCCCTTTCGCCTGCGCCGTCTCCCCC
>Ga0210395_10003378_pt1 | contig 12280 bp, 9 predicted proteins | sample IncBWH4OmetaG_FD_150861 | JGI IMG/M metagenome (GOLD analysis project Ga0210395, IMG submission 150861) | Forest soil microbial communities from Barre Woods Harvard Forest LTER site, Petersham, Massachusetts, United States - Inc-BW-H-4-O ...
CGAGGATGGCCGCCACCGAAGGGCAGCTCGCTGGGCAGGTCTCGGTTGACGCACAGCGCATCGACCGACAGAACGGCATCGGCTGGCTTGTCCGGATCGAAGTCCGGGTCGTGCGGTGCGAGGAACACTTCGGTGCCCGGCACGCCGGGGGCGCCGACACGTCGAGCCACATGGTAAAAGCCGCCTGGAATGCCTGGCTCCGGATCGCCCTCTGTGAGCCTGTGGAATGGACGCCATGGACGGAACGAGCCGTCGGGCAATGTCTCGCGTACCCGCGTGACGCTCCAGATCTCTGCAGCGCGCGGCCGACGGGCGTCCGGTACGATGCGATACTCGGTGCTTTGGTGGTTCAGCGTCACCGGCTCGCAGCGTTGCGGAAACAGGTTGACCAGCGGCGTGCAGCCGAGGGCGAGCGATTGTTGGCCGACGGTGCGTTCCAGTTCGGTCAGCGAGCGGTCCAGGTAGACGAAGACCTCCAACCGGTTGCCACCGGACACCATGGTCTTGGCGTCCATGCGTGCGAGGTCGAAGAACAGGAACTTCTCAGGGAAGGCGAAATACTCGGTGAGCAGCCGAAAGCCGGAGAAGCCACGTGCCGACCATGGCAGCAGAGCCTCGTCGGGCGAGAAGCCGACCGGCTCAATCGCGCTGCCGGGTACGATGACCGGCGCGGGATCCACCGCGTTGTCGGCGTAGCAGATCGAGATGGCGTGGGCGCCCAGCAGCTCGTAGAGCGCGAGCGCCTGATTGATAGGGCCGCGCAGGAAGAACCGCAGCCGGTCGACGCCGAGCTGGGCAAACGTGGCCTCGGGCGAGGCGCATTTAAGGGTGATACGCAGCACACCGGTTGCGCCGGCGGCGAATGGATTGGCAGGGGCCACGATCGGCTGACCGGAGAGGCGGACATTCTCCACCTCGATTGGCCAGAGCGTGACGGGTGCCGTGGTGCGGTAGCGCAGTTCCTCGCCGTGCACCGGTTCGGTCTCGATCGCAATGCCGGCGGGCAGGCGCGCCGCATTCACCATGTCGGGCGGGCAGTCGAACTTCACCACCATGCAGGACGGCATGGGCGACAGGTAGTGCGGGTAGAGCAGACCGAGCAAAGCGTCGGTCAGTTCCGGGAATTCGTCGTCCAGCCGGTGATGCACCCGTGCGGCGAGGAAGGCCACGCCTTCCAGCAGGCGCGCGACGTGCGGGTCGTCCACCGCATCGGCCGTAAGCCGCAGACGGCCGGCAATCCTCGGATGCGTATCCGCAAACTCCGCGGCAAGCCGCTTGATAGCGTCGAGTTCGCGCTCGTAATAGGGCAGCAGTGAGTCAGACATCAAAACATTACTTCGCGCAGCGTTTTATCCGTCATGGCCGGCGAAGGCTGGCCATCCACGTCCTTCCTCGCTACGTGCGGCGTAGACGTGGGCGCCGACCTTCGTCGGCATGACGGGGGCACGGGACGCTCACACCACATTGCCGGGCCGCACCACGATATTGTCGGTCATAGGATCAACCAGCGTGTCGTACGTAACCGACTCCGGCGCCGGTTCTGCGTGCAGCACCGCCTCAATGCGTAGGCGCAGCGTGGTCTCCAATCGGTCCTGTGCGTCGATCAGGTTTACCCGAACGGACAGGAAGCGCGGTTCGAACCGGCGGATCGTCGCCTCGATCTCCAGCCGCAGTTCCTCGCGACGGCGCGCGTCGCTGAACGCGCCCGAGGCAAAGTCAGGAATGCCATAGCCGATTGGCGAAGTGGCAAGCTGTGTCATGTGCGCCGGCCACGATCGCCAGCGCCGCCTCGCGTTCAGCAATGCCTCGAGATCGCGCCGTACCGAATTGCGCAACGCGACCATGGAGTCGGCTGCGGATAGCGCCATGTCGCGCTCCGGATCGTCAATCAGGCGATCCAGCAGCGATGACTGGACGCGTATCGGCTGCCGATTGGACGCGCGACCGCTCACGCGATGCCGAACCGGAAATTGCCGAGTTCCATCATCGGCACCGCATCCTCGCCGACGATGAAGAGACGCTGCCCGACACCGCGCACCGGACCGCCTTCGGTCTCGCGCCAATCGGTCTCCCGTCCGAGGCGCAGCGCATCCGTCGTCGCATCATCGGCGGCATAGATCGCGGGCAGATAGACCTCGCCATCCGGTCCGTCGGCGACTGTCATCGACGCGCGTCGCCACAACAGATCACGCGGGCGCTTCGGCGGGTGGAATTCCAACGTCTGCACGCGCTCAGTGGGAATCCAGAAATACTTGCCTGTCGTCGTCAGCACTTCGAAGCTGCCGGCTAGCAGATCGTCCGCATCGCGCAGATCGTCAAATGCCGTGTCGCTTTGCTTGCCCGGCGCGCGGGGACGTACGGCTTCCGCCGCTTCGGCCTGCCGCGCGGCCTCGGCAAGGTTGCCGGCGCGCAGTGCAACCAGTGCCGCGAGCTGCAGCCGCTGCGTCTCCGTGGGATCGGCGAGGAATTCCGGCACGCGGCCGTCACGGAACAACTGCCGCCGCGCCATGTCGGCGCGAATGAGCTGACGGAATTCCGCCACCACCAACGCGGTGGTGGGGTCGATCGCCGAGGCGGCGTCGAGCACGACGTCGGCGCGCTCGAGATTGCCGGTGAAGGCCAGCAGCTCGCCCAACAGCACGCGCGCATTGAGATCGGTCGGCGCCTTGCGCAGCGCGGCCTGCCCCGCAGCCACGGCATCGTCGAGCCGGCCGGCGCGAAACAGCGCGGACGCGGTCTGATCAGTTCCGCTCATGGGACCCCCGAGTGTGCCGCTTCGCGCTCATCGACCGGTGAGATCGGTGACGAGTTGGAAGCCGGCAGAAATGTCGTCGAGCTGATAGTGCGGCTGCAATTGAATCACGCAACCGAAGCTGCCCGGTCTGCCTGGCATCTCGTTGACGGTGACCCTGCCGGCGACCAGCGGAAAACGCGCCCTACTGTCGCCGCTCGCCGCCAGGTTGCCATTGACGTATTGCGTCAGCCAAGCCTGAAGGAAGCGTTCGATCTCGTCCGCGGTCTTGAACGAGCCCGTCATGTGGCGGCCAATCATCTTCAGCCAATGCGCGAAGCGCGACGCGCACAGGATCGAGTTGATCTGAGTCGAAAGCCGCGCACTGGCGTCGGCTGCGTTGGCGTTGGCACCCTGATAGCGCTGCGGCACCTGCAGACTGCGCACAGCACCGAACACCAGCTCCTCGCTGTTCGGAACTGAGGAAAGTGGCATCAGTCCAACATCGAGCAGCGAGCGCTCCTGCCGATCGGTCAGCACGATCTCGACCGGATTGCGCACCCAGACGTGGTCAGGGTCGGTGCTGAACGGCTCCAGCGGCACGCCGGTGACTAGACCGCCGCCGATGCGATCGGTCTCCACGCCACGCACATCGCCGGGCCAAGCATATTGCGCGAAGGCACGGGCGACCACCGAGGCGAAGGCGAAGCCAGCGCCCATCCACACTCGCTGTTCATTGGTGGGCGCGTATTCGCTGTAGCGGAAGCCTTCGGCGCGAGTGCCGTCGTCCAGCCAGGGCGCACGTGCCAATACATGGGGCAGCGCCACCCCGACGAAGCGCATATCGGCGCGCGACGCGAGACTTCGCCAGCGGTCGTGTTCCGTGTTGCGCAGCGGTGCCGCGAGGTCGGTCGAGGTAGCGAGGTCGGCGAAGCTGTCGACCTCCAGCAGTGCGGGTGACGCGCCAATGATGACCGGTGAGAAGGCTGCGGCAGCGACGCCGGATAGTGCCATCAGCGCGCTTATGTCATCGGTGCGGGACTCGGCGCTGGAGCGGTGACGCACCTCGTGATCGACGACAAGCAGGCCATACGGATTGCCGCCTGGCGTGCCGAACTCCTCCTCGTAAACCTTGCGGAACAGCAGGCTCTGGTCGAATTCGATGGCGCGTTCCAGGTCGCGGCAGATTTCGGGCCAGCCGACGTTGAGGATCTTGACCTTCAACCGGTTGGACAGCTCTGCGCCGTCTACCAGCCAGGCGATGCCACGCCATGTGCCTTCCAGCTTGCGCAGGCGGGCGTGGTGCAGGATGGCGTCGACCTGCTCGGACAGCATGGCATCGATTGCGGCGATGTCGCGATCAACCGCGTCGCGCAGCGCCTGCGTGTCGATGCGAAGACGCGCGCCGCGCTCAGCGCCAAACCACAGGTCGATGGCGTCGCTGGACGGCGCGCCGAGGAACTCGGTGACCCGATCCGCCAGTGCGGTGTCGCGACTGCCGGCGTAGCGTCCGGACAGCATCGCATCGCGCACCGCGGCCGCACCGGCGTCCTCGGCAGGATTGAACTCGTTCACTGTGTTGGCCGCCTGGCCTCAGGGCGGCGGCGCGCCGCAAGCGCTACCTCGTCACGGTCGGCGCAGGCAGCGCAGCCCGGCCATCCACGTGTTTGCCTCATACAGGCAGCAAAGACGTGGATGACGGGGCCAAACCCCATGGGCGCTAACTTAAGGCGCCGGCCAATCGGTTCACCGTCATGGCCGGCCTTGTGCCGGCCATCCACGTCCTCTGTACCGCACTCACAGATCGTCCTCGCACGGCAGGATGGGTTTACATCATGACCGATGAGCGGAACGGCACTCTGTCGACTTGGAAGGTCCGGGCAGACTTGTATGCGTCGCTGTTGAGTTGAAGACGTGGATGGCCGGCACAAGGCCGGCCATGACGATCGGAGGCAGGCCAGCGCGCTTAAGTTAGCGCCTATGGGGCTTGGACCCGCCATGACGATGCGGCGCAGGCCGTGCCCGGGCATGATTTGCCGCTTTCTCGCTGGGCGGGGATCAGGCCGCCGGGGCCGGGATGCGCGCCACCATGCGCAGGCTCGTGGTCAGCTCTTCCATTTGTAACCACGGACGTAGATACGCTACCGCGTTGTACGAGCCAGGCTTGCCGGGGATCTCGCGCACCTCGACACGTGCCTCGCGCAGCGGGAAGCGGGCCTTCATCTCCTGGCCGGCATTCTCGTTACCGTTGACGTAGTTGTTGATCCACCGGTTCAGCCAGCGCTCGACGTCGCCGGCCTCCATAAAGCTGCCGATCTTGTCGCGCGCCATGACCTTGAGATAGTGCGCGAAGCGGCTGGAGGCCATGATGTAGGGCATGCGCGCGGAGATCGCCGCGTTCGCGGTCGCTTCCGGGCGATCGTACTTCTTCGGCTTCTGCACTGACTGCGCACCGAAGAAGACGGAGTAGTCGGTGTTCTTGTAGTGGCTGAGCGGCTGGAAGCCGAGGTTGGACAGCTCGAACTCGCGCCGGTCAGTGATGGCGATCTCGGTCGGGCATTTCGCGTCCTGATCGCCATCGTCCGAGGTGAACACGTGGTACGGCAAATTCTCCACCTTGCCGCCGCCTTCCGCACCGCGGATGGCGGTGCAGAAACCGTACTGAGCGAACGCGTTCGTCAGTCGCGCGCCCAACACGTAGGCGGCATTCATCCAGCAATACTCGCCATGCTGCATGGACTTTGCGGCACCGGCCTCGTCGTATGGCGCTTCCTCGAAGTTGAACTCGTCGATCGCCTTGGTGGCGGCGCCGTACGGCAGACGCGCGAGCGTTCGCGGCAACACCAGGTTAACGAAGCGGGCGTCCTCGCTGTCACGGAAGCTGCGCCACTTGGTGTATTCCTGTGCTTCGAAGATCTTCGCCAGGTCGCGCGGCTTGACCAGGTCAGGCCAGCTGTCGAAGCCGAACATGCCGGCGCCGGCGGCCGAGACGAACGGTGCGAACGCTGCGGCGGCAACATTGGATACCAGACGCAGTGTCTCGACATCGTCCGGATGCTGCGTCCATTCATAGTCGCCGATCAGCGCGCCATACGGTTCGCCGCCCGGCGTGCCGAATTCATTCTCATAGATCTTCTTGAACAACTGGCTCTGATCGAACTCGACCGCGCGCTGCAAATCGCGTGACAGCTCGCGCTTTGGCAGATTAAGCACACGCAGCTTCAGGCTCGTGCTGGTCTCACTGTTCATCACCAGATAGTGCAGTCCGCGCCAGGTACCTTCGAGCGCGGAAAACTTCGGGTGATGCATGATCGCGTTGAGCTGATCGGACAGCTTACGATCGATCGCGGCGATGGCGCTGTCGATGGTGCGCGTCAGGTTCTTGTCGAACGTGACGGTGCCTGCGAGCGCCTGCTCGACCAGGTTCTTCACCAGGTCCTGAGCCTGGTCGGGTGCGGTCTGCCGGGTAGCGGCGACAACCTGATCGAGGACGGAAACTTCAGTGGCTTCCGCCGCTGCCTGTTGCGGTGCGGTCTTGGCGCCAGACATCGGTCAGGTCTCCTTCTTGTCCAGCCCCAACTGGCTGGACAGCGATTTCAGTTCATTCTCGTTCTTCAGCACCTGCTCCAGCAGACCTTCCAACTCTTCCGACCGGTCCACCTTGCTCATCAGGTCACGCAGCTTGGCGCGCGTCTCGAGCAATGCACGCAATGCCGGCACCTGCTGAGCGACGCGCGCGGGTTCGAAATCCTCGATCGAGTTGAACTTCAGATCGACCGCCATTTCGCCACCCTCTTCCGAGAGCTTGTTGTCGACCCGCATCTTCAAGCCGGGGTTCATTCCGGCCAGAACATCATTGAAATTGTCACGGTCTATCTGGATGAATTTGCGCTCGGTCAGCGGCCGCAGCGGCTGAGTCGGATCGCCAGAGAAATCACCCATGATGCCGACGATAAACGGCAGCTCGCGCAGTATTTCGGCGCCTTCCGTCTCGACTTCGTAGGTGATGTGCACTCGCGGCTTGCGGACGCGCTTGAGCTTGTCGTGGATGCTTGCACTCATGGTCTGGCTTCCCCATCCCTGTGATCGGCGTGGGCCGGCTCGCGACGTCGGCGCATTCGCGCACTTGGCCTGCTTCCCAAAGATTAGACAGGCGAGATGAGTATGGTCAATAATTCCTTGAGTCTGTGAACTTCTTCACACACCGCCATCGTCCGCTCATGGCTCATTCCGTGGCCTCGGGCGGTGGGGGCGGTCGAATGCCAAGAGTATTCAGGATCGTGTTGCGTGTGTCGGTGTCGGCGACGACCTCCGCCAGCAGCTCGGGCCACGTCATGCGGCCGCGGCGTACCGCCTCGTCCAGCGTGTAGGAGAGCGGTGAGTGAGGCTCGGAGCGGCGGAAGAAACTGGCAATCTCGCCCAGGGCGCGCAGCGCGTCCTCGCGCGAGGCAAGCTGTCCCGGCGACACCGCGATACGGCCGAAACCGCCGGCCCCAGGCGCGGCGCCGCTGTCCGCCGCCTCGCCGGCCCCCTCCGGCGCCACCTCAGCTTCCGCGGTGGCGCGCGGCGCGTAGATCGTGGCGATATGGATGATCTCGTCCAACAGTTCACGCACCGCCGTCGTCGGAGGACCGTCGGCGCCGGCCTTTTCGTCCATTACGTCGGCCATCGACTGCCAGGCGTCACGTGCGGCCGTGGTCGCGTCGCGTACCTTGGCCAGGTTTGCGCCCCGATTTCGCGCCTCCTTGTCCATGTCGTCGAATGGCATGACCCGACCGCCCTCAAGACGCCTGGCCCGCGCCTCGGCGTCCAGCTTCATGAGGTCCGCCGACGATTTGTACTGGTAATAAGCGACTGGAGTACCGTCCGAGCGCTTGAACAACTCGGTCATAGCGAGGGGCTGGAGCAGCGAACCTTTGCCATCGCGCCCATTCAACCCGGTCACCGGCGCGACACGTGTTTCCATTCCATAGTCGTCCGGCAACGGGAACAGTCCGTCCCAGTACCTCTCCGCCAATCCCGCCATAAGGCGCGCACCGAAGGTAAGGCCGGCGAGGCCATGGCTGCGCACCAGCGCCTCGGTCATCCAGGCGGCAACTTCCAGGTCCTTGGTGGTCTCTGCCAGCGTCTTGATCCCGACCTCGCGCACTGTACGCCACAGCGGACCAGGGTCGCGGATGTTCGGGTCACCAGCGCTCTGGCCACCTTCGCCCGCATCAGGTCGCGCATCGCGCAGACGCTCGGCATCGCGCGCCTCGGACCGCGCATCGCGCAGCCGGTTGTACGGAGAGGTCGCAGAGTAATCCTCGCGGATGTCGATGCCTTGCGGCGCATCGCCAGGTATCGGCGCCAGCAGAACCTCGAGGTCGAAACCTTCCGGCAGGTCCGCCATGCACACGCCTCTCAATTGCTGGACAATGGTTCCGCGTAACACATAGTCTCAATGCACGAAAAGGGGGAGTTTCCCCCGGGGGAAACTGGATGGCCGCGATCGATCTCAAGCAGCTTGTGGGCAGGCTGAACGAGATATGCCGACGAGCGCTTGAAGCCGCTGCCGGGATGACTCTGTCGCGCACGCACTACAATGTCGAGATCGAGCACTGGCTGCTTACGCTCGCCGACCGTGCCGACGGCGATATTGCCGCGATATTACGCCATTACGAGATCGATATGGGACGCTTCGTCACCGATCTCAACCGCGCTTTGGAGAAGCTGAAGACCGGCAACTCGCGCGCCCCTTCGCTGGCGCCGGACATTGTCGAGCTGGGCAAGCAGGCCTGGCTGCTGGCGTCGCTTGAGCAAAATGCGACGCGCATTCGCTCCGGCCATCTGCTGTGGGCGCTGCTTGCCGACGACAACCTGGCGCGGCGCGCGCGCGAGGCATCCGGCCAACTGCTGAAGATCAATCCCGATCTGCTGAAACGCGACTTCGCCGCGATCACCGCGAACAGCGCGGAGGCGGCGGAAGCGGCGCCCCCGGCTGCATCGGGTGAGGCCGCGGGTGATGGCGCGCCGATGGCACCGCGCGGAACCGGTGCGCTCGACCAGTTCACCACCGATCTCACCGCGCAGGCGAGGGCGGGAAAGATCGATCCGATCCTTGGGCGCGACACCGAGATCAGGCAGATCATCGACATCCTGACCCGGCGGAGACAGAACAATCCGATCCTCACCGGTGAGGCCGGTGTCGGGAAGACTGCCGTGGTGGAGGGCTTCGCACTGCGCCTTGCCTCGGGCGATGTGCCGCCCGCCCTGCAAGGTGTTTCGCTGCGCACGCTCGATCTCGGCCTGCTGCAGGCGGGCGCCGGCGTGCGGGGTGAATTCGAGAACCGGTTGCGCGGTGTGATCGATGAGGTAAAGGCTTCGCCGAAACCGATCATCGTGTTCATCGACGAGGCGCACCAGCTCATTGGCGCCGGCGGTTCGGCCGGGCAGGGCGATGCGGCCAATCTGTTGAAGCCGGCGCTGGCACGCGGCGAACTGCGCACCATCGCCGCCACCACCTGGGCCGAATACAAGAAATATTTCGAGAAGGACGCGGCTCTGACGCGGCGCTTCCAGGTGGTGAAGGTGGACGAGCCGCCGGAGCCGATGGCGGTCGCCATGGTTCGCGGCCTGGTCGATACGCTGGAGAAGCACCATAAGGTCCGCATTCTGGATGAGGCGGTGAGCGAGGCCGTGCGTCTGTCGGCGCGCTATATCCCGTCGCGCCAGTTGCCCGACAAGGCCGTCAGTCTGATCGACACGGCCTGTTCGCGCGTTGGCATGAGCCAGGCAGCGGTGCCGCCCCCGATTGAGGATCGTCAGCGGCGTACCGCACTGATCGACACCGAGGTGGCGATCCTGGATCGCGAGATAGCGGCCGGCGAACCGCATGCCGCGCGCCGCGAGGACTTGCTGGCGGAGCGCGCGAAGCTTGCGCAGGAACTGGCCGATCTGGAGGTACGCTGGGAGAAAGAGAAGGCGCTGGCTGCAGAGATCACCGATACGCGCACAAGGATTGAGGATCCCGCGAACACTGACGATAAGGACGCGCTTCGCACGCAGCTCACCGCAGCGTCGGCGAAGCTGCGCGACCTGCAAGGGGAGACACCGCTGATCTTCCCGGTGGTCGATCGCCAGGCGGTGGCGGAGGTCGTCGCGGGATGGACCGGTATTCCGACCGGCCGCATGCAGTCGAACGAGATCCGTACCGTGCTGAACCTACAGCAGGCGATGGGGACACGCATCGTCGGACAGCCGCACGCGCTCGATGCGGTGGCGCAGGCAATCCGTACCAGTCGCGCCGGACTCACTGATCCGCGCAAGCCGATCGGCGTCTTCCTGATGGTGGGGACGTCGGGCACCGGCAAGACCGAGACGGCTTTGACGCTCGCCGACCTGCTGTACGGCGGCGAGCAGAACATGACGGTCATCAACATGAGCGAGTTCAAGGAGGAGCATAAGGTTAGCCTGCTCATGGGCAGTCCGCCCGGCTATGTCGGTTATGGCGAGGGGGGCGTGCTCACCGAGGCGGTACGGCGGCGCCCCTATTCGGTGATCCTGCTTGACGAGATGGAGAAGGCGCACCCTGGCGTGCAAGACATCTTCTTTCAGGTGTTCGACAAGGGAAACATGAAGGACGGCGAAGGTCGCGACATCGACTTCAAGAATACCGTGATCATCATGACATCGAACGCGGGCACCGACCTGATCACCCGGCTGTTCGCCGATCCGGAATCCGCGCCCGATGCGGTTGGATTGGCCGATGCGCTGATGCCGGAGCTGATGAAGTTCTTCAAACCGGCATTCCTCGGGCGAGTGAATATGGTCCCGTATTTCCCGCTCTCACCCGAGATCATTCGCCAGATCGTCGAACTGCAGCTAGGACGAATACAGAGCAGAGTACAGGAATCTTATGGTGCCAAATTCGCCTGGGACAAGGCGTTGGTCGATGTGATAGCTGCTCGTTGCACTGAGACTTCGTCCGGAGCACGCAACGTGGAAAAGATACTCTCCCGCACGCTATTGCCGGAGCTCTCCGCGGAAGTGTTATCGCGACTTGCCGAAGGAGCACCGATCAATGGCGTGACCGTGGGCGTGGACACGGTCGGATCGTTTCAATACCACATTGGCTGAACCACTCACCGCCACGCCGCAACAATAGAGGAATAGAACATGGCAATCTACATGTCTTGGGATGGAATAGACGGAGCCGTTAGTACAAAGGGTTTCGAGAAATGGATCGAGCTCAACTCGTTCCAGTGGGGTGTCGGACGCGCCATCGGAACAGCGGCGCGCGGCGCGGCCACGCGTGAAGCATCCGAGCCGAACATCAGCGAGATCGTCATCACCAAGCGGTTGGACAAGTCGTCAACCAAGATGTTCATGGACGCCGTCGCCGGTGATCTGAGCACGACGGTGAAGTTCAAGTTCACCACCACGACGAAGGACAAGGTGGACACGTACCTCGCCTACGAGCTCACCAACTGCGGACTGAGCGGCTACAGCATTTCCAGCGGCGGTGACGCGCCGAACGAGAGTCTGTCGCTGAACTTCACCAAGATCATGTTCACCTACACCGAGCGCGATCCGAAGATCGCGGGTTCTCCGGACACGGTGGGCTATGATCTTCTGACCATGGGGAAGGTCTGAGCAGGCTGCGCAAATCGGGTATCAAAAGGGCCAGGGAAATCGGTTTCCTGGCCCTTTTTGTCATGGCCGGCCACGACGCCGAGTAGCTGGAATCAGCCGGTGAACTCGACCGCGACAGCGGTCACGTTGTCGGCGACATTCGCCGCCAGGGCGGCATCGACAAGGGCCTGTGGCGGTGCGCCGTTGATCGCCCCGAGCAGGGTTGCCAGCTCGTCGTCCGGCAGGGTTTTGCACAAGCCGTCACTGCACAGCAGGAAACGGTCGCCGGGCACCAGCCGATCACTGACCTTGTCGAGCGCGAACGCATCCAGCTCGGCGCCCACGGCGCGCGTGATCACATTGCCCCGCGGATGGTTCGTCACTTCGTCGGGACCGATGGCGCCAGCCTCCAGCAGCTCCTGAACCAGGCTGTGATCGCGGGTGATCTGGCGCAGAACGCCGCCGCGCAGCAGGTAGGCTCGCGAGTCGCCGGCCCACAGGCAGGCGAAGTAATTGCCGTGCGCGAGCATTACCACCACGGTCGAGGCCACCATCACGTCCGGACCACGCCGCGCCGCCTCGTCGCGCAACGCCGCATGGGTTTGTTCAATCGCCAGCCGCACGCGCGACAGCAACTCCGCGGCGGACAGACCCGACGGAATCGCCTGGAGCGCATCGGCGATCATGCCAGAGGCGACCTCGCCGGCCGCATGGCCGCCTGCGCCGTCCGCCACCGCCCAGATGCCCAGATCCGGCCGGTCAACGTAGGCATCCTCGTTGTGCTTGCGAATGGCGCCAACGTGCGTCACTGCCCAGGAGCGAAAGCGCGGGGCGGTCATGACGTCGACTCCCATTTCCCCTCCTCGGGTCTGTTGCCGTCGATTTCCGCTCCCAGCATAGCCGCAAAGGTTGCCGCATCTGGCAGACAACGCAACA
>Ga0210395_10003379_pt1 | contig 12279 bp, 8 predicted proteins | sample IncBWH4OmetaG_FD_150861 | JGI IMG/M metagenome (GOLD analysis project Ga0210395, IMG submission 150861) | Forest soil microbial communities from Barre Woods Harvard Forest LTER site, Petersham, Massachusetts, United States - Inc-BW-H-4-O ...
AGTAGGCCGTGGCGGCACTGTCGCCGTGGGTAATTGCGCCCGGCGCGGCGGGCTGGCGCAGATCCAGCAAGTTGGCTTCCCGCAGCCGCGCCAGCAGTTCCCCGACCTCGGTCGCCGCGATTTCCCGCGACATCTCCCTGGTCAGCTCGGCCAGGCTGCGGGTCCCGTCGAGCAATGGCGCGAGTCGTTCGATGCATGATCCCGACAGGACGGTCACCCCGTTTTCTGAAATGAGGTAGACCGCCTCCGCCGGAACCGTCTCGACCCGCAGGTAGCGCTTGAATCCGACAAGCGCGGCATCCGCGGCGTTCATGGCATCTTCAATCAGTCGTCAGCGTGCCGGTGGCGTAGTCGGCGATGCAGTAGCAGACGCTCGCGCTGGCCGCCACGGACTCGTCGAGGAACTCGATCACCAGGTCGGTACCGGGCCGGGACGGTCCTGAACAGTCAGTCTTCATGTCCTATCCTCCTGTCGGGAGCGGTTTGTGACGCCTTGGGAGCAGTGTGTCCCCAGCCGCCTGCACGAGCCAGTGCGGTGATCATTTAACGAGCATGAATCATTCACTATCACCCTCCGCGATCGGGTGCCGGTTATCGCTGACCTGCCGTGAGCCATTCACTATACGACCTGTGAATAAATCACATGCCCCCTCGCCACCAGGCCGGTCGTCACATTATCACTGGCCCGCCATGAACCATTCATGATGCGAGTCATGATGTAATCACTGGATTTTCGAATGCCGCTCGACACATGCTCGCACGACAACAGTCCGCCGCCCGGCAGGAGCTGGTTATGAGGAACGAGATGAACACCGAGCCCATCGAGATAGGCATCAGGCTGCTCGGCCCGTTCGCGGCCGAGCTCAACCACCGGCCGGTCACGCCCAGCGCCGCCAAGCAGCGCCAGATCATGGCCCTGCTCGCGCTGAACGCCGGGCGGGTCGTCACCGTGTCCGCGCTGACCGAGGAGCTGTGGGGAGACTATCCTCCGCTTAGCTCCGCCACCACGCTGCAGACATATATTTTGCAACTTCGCAACCGGCTGGCCGCGGCCGTACCCGGCCGCCAGGAGATCAGGCAGTTGCTGTCCACCCGGCACGGTGGGTATCTGCTGGACGAGACCGCCTGCCAGATCGACATCGACCAATTCGGGCGGCTCGCCCGCGCCGGCCGTGCGGCGGCCGAGACCGGCGATCCGGGCGCTGCGTCGGAGTTGCTGGCCCGCGCCCTGGCGCTGTGGCGGGGACCAGCCCTGGTGGACGTGCACCTCGGGCGCATTCTCGAGCTGGAGGCGACCTCACTGGAGGAAACCCGCCTGGGGGTGCTGGAACGACGCATCGAGGCTGACCTAGCCCTGGGCCGCCACACTGACCTGCTGGGCGAACTGACGCTGCTAGCGGCGAGGAACCCGATGAACGAGAACTTCTGTGCGCTCCTCATGACCGCGCTCTATCGCTCAGGGCACGTCGCACGGGCGCTGGAGGCCTTCCGGCGGCTGCAGGCCGTGCTGAGGGAGGAACTCGGGATCGAGCCGTGCCCGAGGCTGCGACGTCTCCAGCATGCCGTGCTGTCGGGAGACCGTGCCCTGGACGCGGGTGACCCAACCGCGAGCGCGGCCCCGGTTACGAGCTGAGACGCCACTAACTTAGGCCACACGCGCACCGGCTCCTGGGTAATCCCGATTTGGGCTTAAATTGTTCCATTAAAAAGCGGTGTAGCACCATGAAAGCTATTGTGATCTAATAAATCCCAAATGCGGCCCTGCTGCCGACCTGGGGCGAGGTAGGCGGCTGATGTTTCACAGGGGAGACACTATGCCTGGCCGTCCAGGGCAGGCCGGATGGCTCTCGGCAGCGCCTACCCTCGAGCAGGCTGCCGACACGTACCCCGACCTCGATACGCAGAGCGCATCGCTGGCCACGGAAAGTCCCGGCGGCCAGCGCGTTGTTCCAGCCGAACTGCGCGATGTTCCCGGCGGGACGCGGCTGGCCCGCGCGATCCTGCTGACGGTCCTGTGCGGCTTTCTCGCTGTCGAGCTAATCGATGTCCTGACCTCTCCGATCCCGTCCCACGGGACCGCGGTGACCGTCTCCCTGGTGTGCGTCGTCGTGGTGTTCTGCTTGCAGCTGTTCATTTCCTCCGCGGGCGCGTCACGATGGCCGCTATGGCGGCGTCTGGTGATGCTGCTGGCGCAAGGGCTTGTTACCTACGTTCCGCTGATCGTTCTCGGCCAGGCGTGGGGCGGGATGGCGGGATTCTTCGCGGGCTCGGCCCTGCTGCTGGTCCCGGGCTGGACCGCCTGGGCGCTGTTCACCGCCGCCACCGCGAGCATGCTGGCGGCCGGACTGGCCTGGGGGCTGAGCGCCTACAGCGTGGCCTATTTGACGGTCGCGACCCTGGACATCGGCCTGGTCGTATTCGGGCTCTCCCGGCTTTCGCAATTCATCAGGTACGCGCACGCCACGCGGGGCCAGCGCGCGCAGCTCGCTGTCATCAGCGAACGGATGCGCTTCGCCAGGGACCTGCACGACCTGCTCGGCTACAGTCTGTCGGCCATCACCCTCAAGGCCGAGCTCACCAGGCGGCTGGTGGGCAGCCAGCCGGCCAAGGCCCGCGATGAGCTCGCCGAGATGCTCGACATCTCCCGTCAGGCCCTGGCCGACATGCGCTTGGTGGCGCGCGGATACCGCCACATCTCCCTCGCCAAGGAGGGAAGCTCAGTCACCACCCTGTTTTACACGGCGGGCATCAATGTTCACGTTGAGATCAATTGCGGGGTCCTTGACGAGAGGGTCGACACCGTCATGGCGATCGTCCTCCGGGAAGCGGTGACGAACGTCCTCCGGCACAGCAAAGCACACATCTGCACCATCGAGGCCGATCAGGTCGACGACGTCGTTAGGCTCCGGGTCGTGAATGACGGCGTGCCGCACTCCGTGCCATCCGGCAGGCGCGGCGGCCTGGACAACATGGCCCACCGGCTGGAAGCCGTCGGCGGTCGGCTGATCGCGGGAGTCCGCGCCGACGGCCGCTTCGATGTGCTCGCCGAGACGCCCGCCGAGGTGCCAGCCCTAGTGCCCGCCGAGGTGCCCAACGTGGAAGCGAACTAGCGCGGATCCCGGCCGACCCGTGCTGGGAGGAGGGTAATAATTATCCAGCGTCGTGAATCGCATCCCCACCGGGGCATCACCGCGGGCCGCGGGCGTTCCGGGTAGCCCTGGAGCACCACATTGCTTTCGCTGAAAATCTTGCTGGCTGAGGACGTCGCCATGGTGCGGGGCGCGCTGGTGGCGCTCATCGAACTCGAGCCCGACCTCAAGGTGGTCGCCGCGATCGAGAACGGCGCGGAGATCGTTCCGACCGCGCTGGCCTGCCGGCCCGATATCGCCATCATCGATATCGACCTGCCCGGTCTGGATGGGCTGTCGGCAGCGGCCGAGCTGCATGAGGTCATGCCGGAGTGCAAGACGCTGATCGTCACCAACCTGGGCCGGGCCGGGACGCTGCGCCGGGCGCTTGCCGCGCATGTGTCCGGGTACATGCTCAAGGACGCTCCGCCGGAGCAGCTGGCCACCGCCATCCGCAACGTGGCCGCCGGGCGGCGGGTCATCGACCCGCAGCTGGCCTTGTCGACGTGGGAGGGCAGCCAGAACCCGTTGTCACCGCGGGAGCACGAGGTGCTGCGCCGGGCGGCCCAAGGGGCGGAGCCGGCCGAGATCGCGGCCGAGATGCACCTGTCGGTCGGGACCGTGCGGAACTACCTGACGACCATCGTGGCCAAGCTAAATGCCCGCAATCGGGTGGATGCGATCAAGACCGCTTACGACCTGGGCTGGCTGCCCTGAGGCGGCCACGCCGGCATCAGGGCGGCCGGCGTCGGCGGGTCGGCTGGTCACTGCGACAGCGATGACTGCAGTGTGGCCCGCAGCCGGTCGATCTGGGCCCTGGCCTCACCGAGCTGGCCGTAGAGGCTGACCGCTATCTCGGCCAGTTCGGCGTCACGACTGTCCTGTACCGCTTGGAGCAGGGCCACCCAGACCAGCTCTGGATCGGTATCACTGTGGCTCATTGCTCGCACCTCCGGCTTTCTATCCAGGCGGAATTCCGTGCTTCCGCGACGGGATCTCCGGCCGTTTCCCGCTCAGTACTCCAAGCGCCCGGATAAGCACCGCGCGCGTTTGTTCCGGATCGATCACGTCGTCGACCAGGCCCCTTTCCGATGCGTAATAGGGGTGCATGAGCTGCTCTTTGTAGTCGGCGACGAGCTGGGCCCGCAGCTCGTCCGGATAGCCGCTGGCAGCCAGTTCCTTGCGGTGCAGCACGCCGACCGCAGCCTCCGGCCCCATCACCGCGATCTCGTTGAGGGGCCAGGCGAAGGACAGGTCCGCGCCGATCGAACGGGAGTCCATGACGATGTAGGCGCCGCCGTAGGCCTTGCGCAGGATGACCTGGACGCGCGGCACGCTCGCGTCGCAATACGCGTACAGGAGCCTGGCGCCGTGCCGGATGATGCCCTGGTGCTCCTGGTCCACGCCGGGCAGGAAGCCTGGCACGTCGACCAGCGTGACCAGCGGGATGTTGAACGCGTCACACAGCTGGACGAACCTGGCCGCCTTCTGCGACGTGTGAATGTCCAGCACGCCCGCGCGGACCAGCGGCTGGCTGGCCACGATGCCCACGGTGCGGCCGCCCAGGCGGGCCAGGGCGCAGATGATGTTGCGCGCCCACTTGGCGTGCAGTTCCATGAACTCGCCATGGTCGGCGAGTTCGGTGATCACCGCGCGCATGTCGTAGGGCTTCCTCGGATCGGCAGGCACGATGTCGAGCAGCCGCGGGCAGCTGCGGTCGGGCGGATCGCAGGTCTGGACGGCGGGCGGGAGATCGTGACTGCTCGACGGGAGCAGCGAGACCAGGTAACGGACGCCGTCGAGGCAGGACGCCTCGTCGTCGTAGACGAACGTCGCGACCCCGGAGGTCCGCGCGTGCACCTGCGCGCCGCCCAGGTCGGCCTGGCTGATCGACTCGCCGGTCACGGCCTTGATGACATCGGGGCCGGTGATGAACATGTGCGAAGTTTCCCGCACCATGAAAACGAAGTCGGTTAGCGCCGGAGAGTAGGCCGCTCCGCCCGCACAGGGCCCCAGAATGACGCTGATCTGCGGAATCACGCCCGATGCGCGCACGTTCCTGCGGAAGATGCCACCGTAGCCGGCCAGCGCGGTGACGCCCTCCTGGATCCGCGCACCGCCGCTGTCGTTGAGCGCGATGAGGGGGGCGCCCACGGCCAGGGCGAGATCCATGACCTTGTGGATCTTGGCGGCATGTGCCTCGCCGAGCGAGCCCCCGAAGATGCGGAAGTCCTGCGCGTACGCGAATACCCGGCGCCCGTGTACGGTACCTGATCCGGCTACCACGCCGTCGGTGCACGGTCCGGACGCCTGCCGCCGGAACAGGTCGAGCTCGGTGAAGGAATCCTCGTCGAGCAGGCACTCGAGCCGTTCCCTGGCGGTCAGCTTGTCCTTGGCGTGCTGGCGCTCGGTCGCGAGCGGGTCACCGTCGATCGCCACCTGGCGCGCCTGCCGCAGGCGGCCGGCGTGGTCGTAGGCGGTATCCGGGAGCGTCACCGGCGGGAGCGTGTCGACGGCGGTCACGCGTGCCTGACTTTCACCGGGAGCCCGCCGCGCAGCCGTAGCGACAGCATGGCTTCGGGCCGCGGGTCAGCACCGTCGGCGAGCTCGAACCGGAACCTGCGCGCGACCGTCGCCGCGACCAGGGTGGCCTCCAGCATGCCGAGGTGACTGCCGACACAGATACGCGGACCGGCGCCGAAGGGAATATAGGCGTACCGGTGCCCGGGCTCCACGGCGCCGGGCGCGAACCGTTCCGGGCGGAACTGATCGGGCTCGGTCCAGAATCCCTGGTGCCGGTGCAGCGTGTACGGGCAGATCATGACGTCGGCGCCGGCCGGAACCCGGTAGCCGCCGATCTCGTCGGCCTGCAGGGCCTTGCGCGGCAGGCCCCAGACCGGCGGGTAGAGCCGCATCGCCTCCTGGATGACCGTGGTGGTGTAGGGCAGGCGGTCCAGGTCGGCGCGGCCGGGCGACTGGTCGTCGAACGCCGCGGCCGCTTCCGCGTGCATGATCTCGGCGGCTTCGGGATGACGGCTGATCAGGTACCAGGTCCACGACAGCGTGCTCGCGGTCGTCTCGTGCCCGGCCAGCAGGATGGTCACGAGCTCGTCGCGCAGCTTGCGGTTCCGCAGCCGCGGGTCCGGCTCGTCGCGGTAGGCGCCGAGCAGCAGCGAGATCACGTCGCTGCGGCCGGGCGTGCCGTCCCGTTCCCGGGCGGCGACCAGCCCCAGCACCGCGTCCTGCAGCTGGCGCCTGGCGACCCGGAAGCGGTGGTTCCTGGGCAGCGGCAGCCATAGCGGCAGCGCGCCGAGGGTGACCATCTCGAACATCGCCTGGTCCTGGGTGATCTCGAATGCGGGCCCCAGCATGCGCAGCGGCGCGAGGTCGGTGTCGAGCAGCGTCTGGCCGAGGACGCTGAGCGTCAGGCGGGTCATCTCGCTGCTGAGGTCGACCGGATCGCCGCCCACGTGCGATTCGAGCCGGTCGGCGAAGGCCTCGGCGGCGGCCGTGATCACGCCCGCGTATCGAGTGATGCGCTCGCGGCGGAACGCCGACGCGACCGTGCGGCGCTGGCGCCGCCAGACCTCGCCCTCGCTGGTGAGCAGCCCGTCGCCCAGCACGCGGCGGGCTTCGGCCAGGCCCATCCCCTTGTGATAGTTGGCCGCGTTGTCGGCCAGCACGTGCCGGGCGTGATCGGGATGGTTGAAGAAGTAGATCGTCTTCGGTCCCATGGCGAAGCGCACCACGTCGCCGAACTCGTCCGCCGCGTCAGCGAGCAGGCTGAGGCGATCGCGCCACAACTTGCCCAGCAGGCCCGGTATCGCGCGGGGCGCAGGGCCGGGAAAGGCAGGCCGCCGCGCCGCTGGCCCCGGCTTGGCTGGTACCGGTGCGGGACTGGTGATGGTCATGAGCTGCCCCGCGGCTTGGCCAGCTCCGGCTGGTGAAAGCTGCCTGCGAAAAAGAGCAGGATGTCATGCGCCGACCCGAAGCCGCTGGCCTGCACCGAGCCCAGGAAGATCACATGGTCGCCACCGTCGTAACAGGCGGCCAGGGTGCAGTCGAGCCAGGCCAGCGCCCCGTCCAGGACCGGCGCGCCGGTGCTGGGCGCGGGCGACCATTCGACCATGCCGAACTCGTCGTAGCCCCGCGGCCTGGAGTGATCGGCGAAGTACCGGGCCAGATGCTCCTGCCGCGCGGAGAGCACGGAGACGGCAAAGGCACCAGACTCGAGTACGGTCCGGTGGATCGAGGCGTTCCGGTTGACGCAGATCAGGATCAGCGGCGGGTCGATTGACACCGACGTGAAGGAGTTCGCGGTCATTCCCTGTGGCTCATCCGCGCCGGCGGCCACCACCGTGACGCCCGTCGCGAACCGGCCGAGGACCGACCGCAGGGCGCCGCGGTCCGTAGCCGGCGGATGCGCCGGGGACAGTCCCTTGACCAGACTCATGCCCGGCCTCCGGTGCCGGCCCGGCCCGATCCGGCGTGGACCGGGGCGCTCATGGCGAAACTCTCCAGCGCCGTCCGCAACTGGCTCGGCACGCGGGCCGGCGAGGTCGCCCCGTTGGCGCCCCGCATGCATGCCACCCGCTGCCGGCCTCGGGCAATGAGGTCCTGCACGCCGTCGTCGCGGACGCGGACGTAATCGAAGGTAAAGCTGATCTGGGTCTGGGTCAGCTCTTCCAGGCGCATCCTGATCGACAGCTCGTCGAAGGCCGAGACCTCGGACAGGTACTCACACTCGGCCTTGATGGTGAACAGCTTCAGGTCGCTGCGCAGCTCGTCCAGGACGTTCGGGGCGTGTTCGAGCAGGAACATCTCGCGACACCGGCCCTGCCACCGCACGTAGTTGACGTAATAGACGTTCCCCACGAGGTTGGTCTCCTCGAAACCGATCACGTGACGATATTCGTAATACTGATCCATCACCGGCACCTTCCGTCAGGATCGTGAACACAACCGGGTCTGGTCTATCCCGCAGCCGCGCGGCGAAGGTGGCGATCTTCGCCTGGCCGGAATCCAGCAGGACCCAGCCGGCCGGGCCGCCGCCGGCCAGGGAGACCGGGCCGACCAGGGCGCGGCCGGTCTTGCGGAGGCACTCCACGGCGCCCCAGACCCGGGTGGCGGCGATCGACAGTGCCTCGTTCCGCTCGCGCTGGATCAGCTCGGCGAGCGCGAACTGCTCGGCGCCCAGCAGCGCCTGCCAGTCGCCCACCGGCCGGTCACACACCGCTTCTGCGTCGCAGCCCACCTTTTCCGAGGCAGCCACGGCCAACGTCACACCCGCGCCGTGCGAGGAGGAGACGCTGATGCCGTCCTCGGCCAGTTCCGGCTTGCCGTCGCCGCGGTGCAGCACGAGCGCCGGGCGCTCGAGCATCCGGCTCACCGCTAGCTCGGTCTGCCGGCGCCGGGCTGCCACGCTCCCGGTACACCCAGCCGGGTCCGGTTCCACCGCGCACCGCGGCCCGAGCGGCAGCAGCTCGGAAAGCTGGCGCTCCAGGAAGGGGCCGAGCAGGGCGGGGACCCACGGGCCGCGGCCGTCGGTCTTGCGCACGGCCTGCAGGCGCAGGCCCTCCCAGCGCTCGACGATCTTTCCGTCGGGGGCCCGCACGTCCAGGTCGTAGGTGTAGGTGTCGCCGACGCGGTGGCGCTCGGTCGCGCACAGGACTACCTGGTCGGGACGCCCGGCCGGGTCGGCGGGGTCCGCGGGGTACAGCCGTTCGACGCCGGCGGGGAGCAGCGTCGCGTTCGGCACGCAGCACTGGATGCCATGCATGAAGGCGTCCCGGGTACCGGGGTTGCCGAGCAGCAGCTCGGCGGGGAAATAGGAGCCGAACCACTGGTCACCCGGCGTGGCCGAGATGTCCACCTGGCAGGACGTGGCGGCCAGCCGGCGGTAGCCGACGACGCGCTGGAACCGCTTGCCCTGGAAGAAGACACCGCCGTACAGGTCAGTCGCCGGGTCGAGCGGAACCGGTGTCCCGTCCGCGATCGCCATGGTTCGTTCGGTATCAAATGATTTATTTGCGGTGTAGCGGAGGGTGGCCCGGAAGTGATCAGCCTGGAACGCCGTGTCGTTGCTGCGTATCGCCACGTCGATCCGGTCGCCGCGATTGAGGGCGGCGATCCTGACCGTGGCCGAGCCGTCGACGGGCACGACGATGGGCCGGAGGAACTCGAGGTTCTCGAACACCGGCCGTTGGCCGGGCTGGCCTAGCGCCGCCCCGGCCTGAGCCATCGCCTCCAGGCCGAGCACGGCGGGGAACAGCAGGTCGCCGTCGAGCAGGTGATCGGCGAGGTAAAGGTCGCTGTCCGCGGACAGCTCGGCGTCGGCGACCAGTTCGATGCCGGGATAGTAGACGCGCGGCCGGTCGATGAACCGGGTCAGCGGCAGCTCGCGCGGCTCCAGGGTGATAGTGGGCAGGCCGCCGGCCCGGCCCATGATGACCAGGCTGGCCGGGGTCCGCGGGCTGGCTAGCACCTGGCGCAGCATCTCGAGTCCGTCATCTACCGAGATCGGGCTGATGCCTTCCCTGGTCAGTGACTCGAGCACGCCGAGCCGCTCCCCCATGCCCGCACCCGACCAGACCGACCACTCGAGCGCCAGGCACCGGCAGTGCGGATGCTCGCGCTCGAATCGCCTGGTCAGGCACGTGAGCCAGTCGTTGGCGGTGGCGTAGTCGGCCTGGCCGCGCAGGCCGGCGCGCCCGATGATGCTGCCGAAGGTGACCAGCAGCTTGAGCTCCGCGGGATCGGTGGCGGCCAGGAGCGCTTCGAGGCCGCCGATCTTGGGGGCCAGGGTCTGGCGGAAGGCGGTCTCGTCCAGGTTGGCCAGCGGGACCGGCTCGTTGCGGCCCGCGCCGTGCAGGATCGCGGTCACCGGTCCGAGGCTGGAGCGGATCTGGGCCACCGCTGCCTTCAGTGCGCTGGCCGAGGTCACGTCGGCGCGGACGTACTGGAAGGTCACTCCGGCCTGCTCCATGCGGCTGAGGTTGGCCGCGAGCTCGGTGTCCTGGGCCGGGTCCGACCGGCCGAGCAGGGCCACCGACGCGCCGGTCTGCCGGGCCAGGTCCAGTGCGCATTCGGCGGTGATGCCCTTGCCTCCGCCGCTGACCAGGAGCACGTCGCCGCTGGTGAGCGGCGGCTGTCCGCCGTCTTCGCCGAGGTCGGTGACCGGCCGGAGCACGGGCACGCTGCGCGCGCCCGACTGGTCGTAGTACACCTCGCGGAAACCGGTCGTGGCGGCCACGTCGGCGGTGATCGCCTCGGCCAGCTCGGCGGCCCGGTCCGGGGAGAGCTCGGCGCCGAGCGGTAGCGTGACCACGGTGGTGGGCACGGCGGGCGCTTCGAGGTGCAGCGTCTTGGCCAGGCCGACGGCGCCGCGTTCGTCCTGGACGGTCAGGAAGCGGCACGGCCCGTCGTGGGCCAGCGCGGCCCGCGCGGCCTTGAGCATCAGGCCGATGTGCTCCGTGCCGCATTCGCTCGGCAGGCAGAGCGCCACGCCGTCGCCAAGCTGGGCCGCACGCAGCGCCTGGGCCAGCACGTCCTTGAGCGGATGCCCGGGCGAGGCGAACACCTGCCAGTCTCCCCCGGCCCAGGCCGTGCTGCGCGGCGGCGCGGGCTCGGCCACGAGCTCCACGGAGAACGCCCGGACCCAGGGTTCGATGCCCGCGGGCGGCAGGTCCGCCTCGGCGTCGGTGGGCAGCGAGGTGCACAGCAGCTCGTCGAGCGCGTCGGCCAGGTCGGCCAGCGTCGAGGTGGCGAAGTTGGACATCACCATGGGCGCCGACACGCCGAGCTCGCGCGCGGCCTGGTTCATGATCTGCCCGACCGTTATGGAGGACAGGTGCAGCTCATCCAGCGGATGACTGTCGGGGGCCACCGTGTCCAGCGGCAGCTCGGCCCGTTCCGCGGCCAGCCGCCGCAGGATCTCCAGGCTGCTCTGCCCTGCGGTGCCATTATTTTCTCCGAACGAACCGTGGTGCTCGCCGCCGGCCGCCGCGGGCTGCTCCACGCAGTCCGGCAGCACCTGGATCACCGAGTCCGCGGGCACGGATTCGCACGGGCTGGCGAAGAACCGGAGCTCCTTGTCCAGGGCGAGCGGCCTGGTGAAGCGGTCAGCGAAGAGCCGGCCGGGCCGGACCGGCGCGCCGAGCACGTACGCGGAAGCCGCGGCGGACAGCACGCCGGCCAGCGAAGCGCCGTCGGTGTCCAGCGGGATCACCGGAACGTCGGGTGCGATGCCGGCCGCCAGCCGGGACAGGACCCGCCCCGGACCCACCTCGATGAGCAGGTCCACGTCCGCGGCCATCCGGCCGAGCGCCTCGCTGAACCTGACCGGCTCGCGTACCTGCCTGACCAACAGACCCCGCAGGTCCGTGCCGGCGGGCAGCGCATCCCCGGTGACCGTGGACAGGACGCAGCGCGTCAGCGGCTGGAACGGGCGGTCGGCCAGGTAGCGGTCAAGACCCTCCGCGGCCGGCGCGACAGCGGGTGAGTGGAAGGCGTGCGAGACCGCGATCGGGGCCGTCCCGAGACCGGCGCCGGCCGCGGCGCGGCACACGCGCTGGACCGCGTCGGCCGGACCGGACACCACGGTCTGACCGGGGCCGTTGTAGCCGGCGATGACGACGTCTTCGCCACGCAGCAGCGGCTCGACGAGTTCGGGACCGGCTGCGATGCCGGCCATGGCCCCGCCGCCCTCGCTCGCTTCGGCCATGACCCGGCCTCGCTCGGCGGCCAGAGCCAGCAGCTCTTGCTCGTCCATCGCGCCGGCCCAGTGCAGCGCGACCAGCTCGCCCAGGCTGTGTCCCACCGCCGCGTCACCTTCGACGCCGAGCAGGGACAGGACCCGCAGGCCCGCGACGGAAGAGGTGGCGATGCGGGGCTGCGCCACGGAGGTGGCGACCAGGTCGCCATCCGCGGGGATGGGGATGCTGAGGTCGCGCACGGCGGCGAACCGCCGCCGCAGCGCGCCCTCGGTGCCCTGGCCCGATCCCTGTCCGGGGAACAGGTACCCGATGCGGGGTACACCGGTGCCCTCGCCGAGGAACACTCCCGCGGCGGGGTCGATCACGGTGCGGGCGCCGCTGTCGAGCACGTCAAGGAGCCTGCCGAGGCGTTCCTCGGCCTGCTCGGGGGACACGGC
>Ga0210395_10003381_pt1 | contig 12277 bp, 11 predicted proteins | sample IncBWH4OmetaG_FD_150861 | JGI IMG/M metagenome (GOLD analysis project Ga0210395, IMG submission 150861) | Forest soil microbial communities from Barre Woods Harvard Forest LTER site, Petersham, Massachusetts, United States - Inc-BW-H-4-O ...
AAACTCGTCAACCCTGTCCTGACCAGGGCAAAGACGGCACCTGCGGCATTAACCCAACAAGCTAAGTGACATTGGACCACGACCGGTGAACGAGTGCACGGGCGAAGGGGAAGGCGTCCGTGCAGCCGAAGCTCTTGGCTAGTCGTTCGTAGCGCACGTCGGAGATCGTCTCCAAACGAAGCCTGCTACTTGTCCGCCTTGCCGCCTTCGAAGTGGCGCGATGATTAGCGATCGCAGACGGCGCATACTTCTGGAGGTAATCGAGGCAGGCGATCTGCTGCGCTACCTTCTTCGACCTTCCTGAACCGATACCGGATCGGCCATCCGAGGTTCGCACGACAGCCTCAAAAGTCCGATTATGATCTGGCCCTTCTGGATTCACCTGGTATTCGGGATTGAATCCGCCGAAAGTCCCTTGAAATATAGTCTTCGCATCTATCGTGGTCGCGTCATCAGCGAGCGTCGCTGACGCTTGGCGGTATACGTCGCGGATAAACTGGCGAAGGTTCCTGCACGATGCCGCCAAGGACCACCAGCCGACTACCTGCAGAAGTACTGCTTCCACGGTTCGAGAAGACCCGCCATTGTCGAGCATCACCTTGAGGCTTGACGCTTCCCCATTCCCCAAGCTGGCATGCACCGCAGTGTCCAGCTTGTCGATGAGTAGCTGCCTGACCACCCGGGTTGTCCTGTTGAATTCTGTGTCGAATTGGTTAGCTGTGCCGGTCGGCTGCTCCGCGAGGAGCGCGCGACGGAATTCCATGTTCAATGTGGCTGCGCCGACACCTTCGAGGAGCGTAAGGCATACGGGGCTAATGCCTGGGAAGGTAGCCGCCTGCTCGTATAGCGCCGACCGATGGGTCCTCGCGACGGTGAGCCAGCGTGCGTCGTTGGAATCAAGCATCGACAGATCAGTCTGACTGGCCGCCGCGAGTTCCGGCCAGTCTCTAGTCTCCGGGACGGTGTCAGGGAGTGCGACGAGCCTCGGGAGGGATGAGTAGACGCTGCTTTCCATTTCTTCTTCTGTTCGAGCGAATGCCTCTGGCTGCCGGGTGGCAAATGTCAGCGGGCTAGGTAGCGAGGATCATGGGACTCCACCTGGTAGCCGGATCGATGATGGCGTCCTCGGAGGCCTGGCGGCGGTAAGGTTCAGATCGCTGGATTGCTCGCCGGACACTCGTGACACCGGCGATCCGGACAAAGCCACACAGGCCCACGCCCCCACTCCACTCCGCGCTGCGATCAAGTGGCACTTTCACGCCAAAGAGAACACCTCGCGATTAGTATCACTGTCCCATAGAGACCGCAACGCGAGTCCCTCCTACGCCGGGATCCCACTCGCAGGCCAGCGCCGTTCGCGCTACAACCGGCGACGCTAAGTGCACAGTTGCAGGTCCTTCAATCCCCACGACCCGGACAGCGGAAGGGTCGTCAACCGTGATGCCAGCCTCCAGGCTGAGTGAGATCTGCACCTCCAGCAGATTCGGTTGATTGCTGCCGGCCAGGGCGGGTTCGGTTGACGTGCTTGCGTCGGGCGGGCGAAGCGGGTCGTCCGGTTCGAACAGCCTGAGCTCCGGCTCGGCAGGAGCCGTACCGCTGGGCCTTCCGCGGCGCAGCTTGCCGAAGCGGGCAAGGTCGATGATCACGACCCGCTTGTCACGAACAATCGTCTCGATCACCGGAATGCCGTCGATGGTCCCTGCTACTTGAGCGGCAAGGCCCTCATCGCTGATTCCGAGTTCCTGGATCACCTTGCTGCTAGCAGCTGCCAGGCCGTCACCCTGCGAGTCCCGCTCGATTTGGAGGCCGTTCTTGTCCACATAGGAGAGATCAGGGATGAGAGCCACGATCCGGGTCGCGGGGGGACTCTGTCCTGTCCCGGCCGTAGGGCCATCGGACAGTTCCAATATTGCGGAACGAACGGCGATAGCGACGTCCTCTCGTCGCACGGTTCGCTGTTCGCCCGCCTGTGCGGCGACGTGCATTAGCTGCTCTAGTGCCAGTGCCGCAAGGCCGGAACCTAGGCGCCTGCCGTGGGACTCAAGGGCCCATTCGCCGTTCTCAACCGTAGTGAAGTCGCTGCGCGGGGCATTGAATACCAACTGGGTCGGCCTCGGTTCAGCTCCTGCCACTGTCTTTCCAACCCGGTCGAAGAGCGCACCTGTGATGTCCCGTTCGCGGAAGGCGGTCAGCGCTGCCTGACGCACCTCGTCGGCGGCTTGGTGGCGGACCGGACTCTTGCGGATCTTCTCTTCGAGTTCCCGGGTTGCCTTCTGGACCGCCTCCTCCAGCCGTCTCTTGAGATCGCTTGCGTTACCGGCAGCCGTGTCGCGGGTGCAGCCGTGCCGCAGCAACCATGGCAGCTGGCCTGACAGGGCGTGGTCTACCGCCGCGATTAGCGCCGGTCCGCGGTCGAACGCGAGCCGCTGGCCAGTGTTTGTCTGTCCAACCAGGCTGGGACGGACGACGGCGGCCAACGCGAAGGCTTCCATGAGCGGGGAGAGCGTGTTGATTGGCCTGGCTATCACGGCACCAGCCGGGGTGATCTCGTCCTCGTCTGCGTTGAGCTGCCAGGTCCAATCGCCGTCTGCGGTCTGGATCGCCCTGTCTAGGGTTTGCCAGAGACGTCCGTCGGGAAGGCGGGCAAGAATCGCGTCTGCTACTGGATCGGGAGCGGCCACGCCATCGACACTGTCGGCTGGGGCTCCTTCGGGTGGCTGCAAAGCGGGTTGGGATGCCTTCCGTCGTGCCGCCCGGTCACTATCGAGTGCCGTCACGAGGAGCCGCAGGAGCATCGCGTTGAGGTCAGTTTCGGCGTTATCGAGCGACCGGGCGAGGTCCTGCGCGGGCGTCGCGGTGCCGGTATCCGAAACAAGTGTGCCGTTGGCACTGGCTGTCTGTTCGATTGCGTTCCGGGCCAGCGGCAGGTCAGGCATCCTCCACGCGGGAAGGACGCGGAGCACAGTGGGACTGTCACGGTACTGGATTGCGTGCCGCAGCATCCGGAGCATCGCCTCGTTGGCGGACCGCAGCGCGGCAAGCAGAAATTCTGCAGACGGCAAGGGCCGTCCGTCCCACCCTGTGGTGCCGCCCGCGGCTGCCTGGTCGATCGCCTGCGCGAGCTGGAAGTTCATGAAGGACAGCAACGATCTGAACGGGGAGTCGAGTCGGCTCCTCGCCAGTCCCGTGACGGGGAGGTCACGCTGGCCACCGTCGGTCAGCTCGCCGGTGATCGCGACGTAGACGCCTGCCAGGCTGCGCAAGTTCTTTTGGACGGCACTGGGAACCTCCGCGGATAGGGCCTCGCGGGCCATTATGAAGGGTAGATCTGACGCCTCCTGCTGGATGGCAGAGTCCGTGCTTACCGCGGCTGCGCGCAGCAGGTCATCCAGCTGGCCGTCGATCTGCTCGCCTACTCCGCGCCCGTAGCGCACGATGGTCCCGGATATCGTCCCGTAAGTACGCCCGTGCGCTTCATAGGCCTGCCACAGGAGTTCCTGAAGGCGGCCCAGTGCCCGCATGCCTTCCTTGGCCTCGGTCGGCCTGCCTGCGCGAATGTCCTCGAGGGTCTCGCTGTGCAACGCGGTCAGGGCGTTGCCGAGCTGGTCGGGTCGGGCAGTGCGCAGGCGGATGCATTGCCTTGCCCACCAGCGCTCCGGCCAGCCGCTCGACGCGTCGATGGTCACCAGCGGCGTCCCGGTGCTGGCAGGCCTCCCTGGCCATGCCCGCACAACCGGCGAAAGGGGGCGGTGCCTGCACGACGCGACATGCTTCAGGAGGCGCAGTTTCCACACCAAGACGTCGTGCACAATCCCCTGGCTCGGACCGGCCACGCTGATGGTCAGTCCCGCTCCTGGATATGCCGGGCTGAAGGTAAGCGGCCAGTTCTTGTCGTTCATCACCTGCAGCGACATGTCCTCGAATAGCTCGTCGCGAGCCGCCATAGCAACGGCGGTGTTCCGGTACGTGCGCTGTACGTCGGCTTCCGTCTCGGGGTTGATGGCACGCAACGTGCAGGCCAGGATCACGACAATCGTCCCGGTCGATACCAGCGCGATGGCGCTCGCCATGGTCACGGCCCAGCCGGAGCCCGGGGCGGTGCCGCCGCCTGGGACCTGGTGCCCGACCCCGAGGAGTACCATGCCGTTGAACAGTAGGGAAGCCACGTTGAACGTGGTCAGGGGAAGCGCCCAGGTTCTTCGCAGGAACTCGCGATAGGTCATCCGGCTCCGCCCCTGTGGTAGCAGCCCGAAGACGAAGACAACCAACGCCAGTAGCAGCCCCACGCTTGTCGCCTGTACCTGCCATAGCACCGACAGCAGGCTGGTCGTTGCGGCGGGGATGCTGAGGTGAAAACCGCCGTGCGGCAGGCAAGGCAGGTAAGACCCGGCGGTGAACAGCGCAATCCAAAGCGCGAGCACTGTCAACTGACCCGCAACTCTCATGTTCCAGTCAGCCGCAGACCGCAGCAGCATCCCCAGTGGCCCTGGCCACGGGGGCCTACTCTCGGAGCTACGTCGCGCTTCCTGGCGCTCGTCGCGCAGCGCTCGATTCGCGACATAGCGGACCGTTCGCATCACGCGCCAAAGCTACTGCCTACAACCACACCTGGTAACCCTGGACTTGCGTGTTGCTTCCTGAAGCAGGCGTGCGCCTACCGCAGTCGCCTGGTCTCCCGCAACCGGGAACAGGGCAGATATTTTCTCGAACAGGTATTTGCATCATCTGCTTCATAGGATACTGTCCTAGATCATAGGAGGTATTCGAGGGGAGTAAATCATGATGGGCAATACTGAACGTCGAGGCGGCACAGACGGCGGCGATTTCCAGCGGCGCCGGATCCTTCGGTTCGTACAGAAATTCGTGAGACAAGAGGGTTACTCGCCGAGCTACCGCGAGATCGGCGAGGAACTCGGGCTCGCGGTGTCCACCGTGTCGTATCACGTCTCAATCTTGAAGTTGGAAGGACTCCTGTCCCGCGAGGACGGGCAGCCGCGCACCATCGCAGACCCTGCCTGCCCGGCCCCTCGGGCGGAAGGCGACCAGGTCGCGGTGCCGCTCATCGGGCAAATCGCGGCAGGCGTCCCAATTGATGCCGAGCAGTCGGTTGAGGAGACCTTTCTGCTGTCCAGACGGCTGGTTGGTCACGGGATACTGTTCGCGCTGAAGGTCAAGGGAGACTCGATGACCGGGGCTGCCATCGCCGACGGGGACCTAGTCGTTATCCGGCAGCAATCAGCGGCGGAAAACGGCGAGATCGTGGCCGCCCAGATTGACGGGGACGGCACTGCCGAGGCGACTGTCAAAACCCTGCAACGGGTCGACGGCCATGCCTGGCTGATGCCTGCCAACCCGGCGTACCAGCCGATCCCCGGAGACAATGCCAGGATCCTGGGGAAGATGGTTGCCGTCATCCGTCCAGCCCAGGCATGACCACGCCATCGCTAGTTAGTCGGCAGCGGTCTATGTTATGCCTGCCGGAATGGGCAGGGCTGTCCGCCGACTCAACATCACGCTCAGGCCAAAGGTCGCCGCACGACTGGCGCACCTCGCCAGGCTCACTGGTGTCCCGGAACGCACACTCGCGGGGTTGATGCTCTCGAAGGCTCTCGAGGAGACGGATCCTAACGCGCGCAGCATCGTCACCCTCCTCGACGGAATTCGAGGCGCCTACGACCACACGATGGACAGCCTGGAGCAGGCCCGCGAAGGCGAGACCATCGGACTCGATGACCTCTAACAGCGGGGACTTAATCGCCCCCTTGCACCCGGCGACCACCGGCTGAACATGGTGATCCACTAGTAGCCGCTGACCCGCCACTGGGTCGTATTCACGCTCGCGGTTTTTGGGGGGCGGCATTCGCAGCAACTGTCTCGGCGCTGACCGTGACGACAGCGGACCACAGCGGTCTGCGGACTACCTGGTAGTTAAGCGTGCTCCTCGGTCCGCCCGTGCGCGGCAGTGCCGCTATCAGGCCAGCTGCATCGAGCCTGTGCATTACCGGTCTGACGAGGCTGTCTCCGAGCGCGGTGTCAGACGCGACCATGCGCGTGGTCACGAATGCATCGCCAGCCGCGGAGAGCCGATCCACCGCTAGGACGACTTCAGCGAAGTACCGGTTCCCGAATATTGCCGCCGAGCGCTCTCGCGAGGCTGCGTCCTCGTCTGCCTGCACACGTGTAGTGTGTCGTGTATAGCGATTCGCGTCACGCATCTTCGAAAGAGGACATCGCATGTTGCAGTCAGCTGCCATTCAGTGGTCATCCGGGGCCGACGGCCAGCTACTCTTGGCCGCCACGGCAGCACATGCGGTTCTGCCGGTACCGGAGGACTCTGTGACTGAGGTCGTGATCCGCGGACGGCGGCTCAAGCCGACGCCGGTCTTCGACACATACTGGCGATTCGCCGCTGCCAGGCAGGCTCTGTATGACTCGCGTCTTCACGGCCAGGCACCGCCGTGGACGAGTGACCCGATCCTGGCGGCGCATAGGTTCACTAACTGCTACCGGGCGGCTGACCGGGTCAGCCAGTTCCTGATCACTCAGGTGAGCTACCGCGGCGATCAGTCCTGGCAGGAGGTGTTCTTCCGAACCATCCTGTTCAAGATCTTCAACCGAATCTCAACCTGGCGGCTGCTTGCCAGGGAGACGGGGGAAGTCACATGGTCCGAATACGACTTTGTCCGGATCAACTCGATTCTGCATGCCAGGCTTCAGGCCGGGGACCGGCTCTACTCTGCGGCGTACATCATGCCCCCGCCGCGTCTGGGGGAAGCGCGAAAGCACGCCAATCATCTGCGGCTTATCGAGCTGATGATGAACGACGGCGTTCCGGAGAAAGTGGCGGGCGCCGCGACGATGAAAGAGGCGTTCGGCGTACTCGCCAGCTACCCCGGCATGGGGGCGTTCCTGGCTTACCAGTACCTGATTGACCTGAACTACGCCATCGGCCTGGAGTTCAGCGAGATGGACTTCGTCGTGCCTGGGCCTGGTGCGCGCGACGGTATTCGCAAGTGCTTCGGCGCCGCGGCGTCCGGGATCGAAGCGGACGTGATCCGGTATATGGCCGATACGCAGGCCGAGCAGTTCGCACGCCTGGGACTTGACTTCGGCGGCCTACGAGGGCGACGACTGCAGCTGATCGACTGCCAGAACCTCTTCTGCGAGGTCGACAAGTACGCCCGGGCCGCGCACCCGGGAATCGTAGGCATCAGCGGGAGGACGCGGATCAAGCAGGCGTACCGGCACGACGCCACGGCGCTGACCGCTTGGTTTCCCCCGAAATGGGGCCTCAACGGCACTGTCCCGCCCGAGGACGCAGAGGTGGATGGTCCCTTGGAGGCGGCACCTGACCTGAAGGGCGTCCCACTTGGTACGGGCCCACGTCAGCCCGCATTGTTCGCCTGCACCGAGAGCGAAGCCTGCTAAACAGGTTGTGCGGTGGTCATTGGCTCTGGATGACAGGCTGCCAGGAGGACCCCGAGGCGCTTCCGCTGGTCGAGGCTGGCGTATCCGGCGGTAACGGTGAGCTGCCCGGTTCGCAGCCCGGTCCTGCCCGCGATGTAGCCCAGAAGCCTGCCGAGTCCCACGTAGTTTCCGTAGGCACGTTCAACCATTAGCTGGCTCCGGTAGTGCGCCATCGCGTGCAGAGTGTCGGTACGGTCCAACTGGAAGGAGCAGTGACTTAGGCACGGGAAGCCAGGTACGCGAGTGTCCTGGCCAGGCACTCGGACTGGCGCGTGCAACGCGGACATGCGGCCTTCCCCAGGAGGGGCGTTACCCTCCTCGCCCGGCAAGGCGAATCCGGCCTCGTAAGCTGCGCTGAGAGGACCCGTGCGTGTCCCGCTCTTTGCTGTTTCCTTGGACAGCCGGGTGATGATCGCATCGAGTTGGTTCACCGGACCGTCGGGTCCCGGATAGCTGACCAGCCGGCCGAAGTAGGTCCCGTAGATGTTGGCCGGCGATAGCCGGCGTAGCGTCGGCATGGCATCTAGGTACCGGCGCGTCAGTTCGAGCTGGTCGCTGCTGGTCGCGGCGACGGCTGCGGGAAATATGGTGTTGGCCACGGTCTTCACTGACTGCAGGCCCGCCGTACTCAGGATTTCGTCCACTGCAGCGCGGACTGCAGGATCCTCGTCGAGCGGGTTCTCGATCCGGACCACCGTGTGGTAAGCGACGGGGGACTCGGCGGCCATGGCCCTGCATGCGTTGAGCCAAGCCGAGCTGATGTCTGATCCGGTTACGGCGATGTTCTTCATGGTTTCTCGGACTCCGGAAGTGAGGGGTACTGGCGCGGCCGCCACGCACGGTCAATGCCGAGCCGCAAGGGTGGCGGGACGAGCGTGACGCTGATTGAGGCAGGACCGACTGGCGTGTGCAGGGTCAGCTCGGCTGACCGGGTGAGCGCGTTGGTGACGCTGACTGATGCGAACGGCTCTAGGGCGATCTGTTCCGGCATGCGCTCCTCTAGCCCGGCTGAGAGGGTTTCCGGTCGGTACTCGTCGGGGTATACGAGGCAGTCGCCCGGAAGAACGTGCAGGACCGCCTGATTCGCCGCTGGCCTCACTAGCCAGACCCTGTCCGGTGGCTTGTCCTGCACTCCGGCGAGAGCAGCGCGGAGCCGGGCACTCCCATTGCGCCAAGCGCGCGTCCACTCCTCTGCCTTATGGGCGTCCGCCAGGTGAAGGTTAACCAGATGGCGCGCCGTGCCTGTGAAGGAAGTGCCCAGCCAGCAGGAAATCTGGTGAACGTCCGCCGGGCCTGCTGGCCGGCTGATCCGGGCACGCCGCATCGCAGCCACCACGGCCCGGCGCGGCATCAGGAACCATGCGGCGAAGGCCTCCGCCAGCTTCTCCTGGTCCGGAAGCTGCGTGCCGAGCGTCCCACGGTCTAGGTCGATCTGCTCATCCAGTCGGCTCTCGTGCCCGAATGCGTGGTGCGCGAGTTCGTGGCCAGCCGTATGACGTATCGGGATCTCCCCGAGAGCGGAGTTGACCATGATCGCCGGGCCACCCGACGACGGCCCGACGTAGGCCCCCGCAAGGCTCTCAAGTGGCTGGGCCATGCAAGGCACTTGAGCGGCAGTCATAGCTGCGAAGACATCGATGTAATCGCTGCCCTCAGCGCCGGTGTCGTGAAGAACCTGGCTGGCCTTGATCATGGCCATTTTGTGGACCGTCGCCCAGTCCACCGTAACGAGCGCTCTTCTGGCGGGCGGTCTTCCTCAAGAGCAGCTGCCCGGCGGGCAGCAAGGAAGGCCGCGAAGTCCTCCAGTTGTTCCAGGTCGTGCTTGGTCAGCCGCCCGTACTTGCGGGTGAACAGGGACAGGGCGTGCGCATCCGGGCTAGCCCGCTCATCCTCATCGAGGAGCCAGCTCACCGGCTGCTGGTAAAGCCGCGCGAACTTGGTGAGCTCAACAGCGTCTACCTTGCGCTGGCCTCGCTCGATGTCGCTTACCGCAGACCTGGGAACACCGGTGCACTCCGCAACGTACTGCTGCGACATCCCGAGGTACTCCCTGAGCTTCTTCAGCTTGTCTCCGAGGCGCCTGACCACCGCGCTATCGTCGTCCACTGCAGGTTTCAGGTCGTCGCTCATGTTGTCTCCACTTCTGCTGGAATCGCTTTGTGGACCGTACGGGCGAATGCCATCACAGACCCGGTCGACCTCGCGGCTTCGGCATCAGCCGGGATCCGGGCTCCGCAAACCTCCTCCACCCTCGACAACACCTCCGCGATGAGCACCGAATCGACTGGCAGCCCAGGGCCCGCCGCCTCCAACTGGGCGCGCATTTGGTCCTCAGGGATGCCAGCCTGTTCCGCTAGCAGTCCGATCACGATGTCGGCGATCTCGTCTACAGACAGGCTCTTCTTCGCCACTGCCTCCCCGCCCCACTCGGTTCCTGAAAATCCGACGGTTTCGTCGGAACATGACACATGCTAGTGTCTGTTTATCCGGCAAGCAAGCCTGGAAATCAGACAGGAGTCTTCCGTGGAGTTCAGTCAGTACCAGCAGGCGGCCCTTAAAACGGACCAGCCTGCAGCGCCGGGAACGGATCAGGTCATCGTGCCGATGCTCGGCCTCCTTGGCGAAGCCGGCTCGATCGCCACTGCCTACAAGAAGCGGCTGCGAGACGGCGCGGCATTTCAGCACGCCAAGCACCAGTTGCGCGAAGAGCTCGGAGATGTCCTGTGGTACGTAGCCGTGCTGGCAGATCGGTTCAGCCTCAGCCTCGACGACATCGCTGTCGCTAGCCTCGTTAAGGCTGCGGACCGCTGGCAGGCCACTCCCGGAACGCCTGTCCTGTTCGACGAGAGCTACCCGGAGGCCGAGCAACTCCCGCGACGCGCCATTTTCACCTTCACGCCCGCAACCCTGCCCGACGGCCGTTCCGTCACCACACTGCACTGCGACGGGCGGCAGATAGGCGATCCGCTAACTGATGCATCGCGCATCAGCGACGATTACCGTCTCCATGACGTCTTCCACATCGCCTACGCCTGCGTGCTCGGCTGGTCACCGGTGCTCAGGTCACTCATGCGACGTAAGCGCAAGAGCGACCCACATGTGGACGAGGCCGAAGACGGCGGCCGCGCCATCGCCATCGAGGAGGGCATCTCAGCGCTCGTGTTCTCCTACGCGGCCCGGCACGATTATCTCGACGGAGTCAGACACCTAGACAACGAGCTGCTGACCACCATTGGCAGCATGGTCTCTCACCTCGAAGTGAGCGCCCGTCGCGCCGCCGACTGGGAGCATGCCATCCTGGCGGGCTTTGCCATATGGCGTCAGCTTCACGCAGCGGACGGACACGGCGGCCTCAGTCTCGACCTGCTGACCCGCACGCTGGAACTACTACCCGTCGGCGGCTGAGCGTGATCTACCGCGGGGCCGGATCGGTATTCCCCACTTCGTTGCCCACCTGGATAGGGCGACCGGGCTGCTGCCGACTTCCGCTGCGAGTTCCTTCAAGGTGCGGCCCTTCTCCACGTATTCACGTCGCAGCCACTCCGGAGTGACGCTGACCGGTGGGTGCCATCCGAGGGGGATCCCGTGGCTGCGGAGGAGGTCAGCTACGGTGTCCTTCTTCACGCGGTACAGGGCGGCGATTTGCCTCGTCGACAGTCTCTCCCGCAGGTAAAGCTGTTCAAGCTCTGCCTTCGGGATTTCGGCGGCCATTACGCGAGGCCCAGAGAGATGGCCCTGGCCGCGGCTGATGCGGCGGGCCGGGGCAGGGTTCTCGGCGAGGACGGCGCGGACTGCGTCAGGGGTTGTGTCCAGTTCACGGGCTGCTGCCGTCACTGATTTTCCCTCGTAGACCATGCGGTGGAGTTCCGTGATCCTGACGGAGGCGGGGTCCGGTCCGGGGAGGTCCAGATCGTGGATGAGATCCAGTTGGGGCTGCCAGGTGACCGGCTCGCCAGTGATTCCCTGGGCGGTCAGGAAACGTTGTGCGGCCTTGTCGAGCTGAGCGGCGAGCTCGGGAAACAGCCTGGCCGGGAACCGGGCCAGGGTGGTCCTGAACTCTGATGCTGTGGCCGCTATCCCAGCGGGCGGACTGTCGCAGGGCAGCGTGCTGAGTCTCTGGAACAGGTAGGCGCGGGCGATGTCCTCCTTGTACCCGGTTCCAGGGGGTGTGCCGGTTGCCCGACAGATCTGCTCCCATTCAGCGCCGGGGAGGAGGCTCTCGTAGCTGAGCGCCCGGCGGCGCTGGTAGTCGATAGGCGCGGGGTGGCTGGCGAGGTGATCGGACAGCCGGGTGAGCGCGGTGAGGATCGGCCGCCATTGCGGCACGTCTTCCAGCACCTGGAGTATGCGGCTGGTGTCGGCCTTGTCGATGGCCCCTCCCAGCATTGCTGCCGCTTGGGCTGTGCTCGCCTTGGTTCCGGGAAGGAGAACGAGAACGGGCAGCGCGGCTCGGAGGAAACGCGCTGAGATCCTGGCGGGAGCGAGCCTCAGCGCCCAGTATGGCCACAACAGCGTTGGTGTGCTGCGGGCGAGCGCGGTGATCCTGCCGTCGGCAGGATCTGGCGGCCCCGGGAGGGGGTCCATGACGCGGTAGCGCAGCTGGTGGCTGGGCCGCAGCGCTGGCTGCATGGAAGCGAGCGTAACTCCGTCGAGGACGGGGCTGACCCCTCGTCCCCAGTCGGCCGCCGTGGTCGGGTTGATGACCTGGCCGCGGGACCTGGCCTCGACGGTGAGCCAGCGCAGCGCTTCCCCCGCCTCCTGGATGGACGGACGGCCGAGCACGTCGACGGCGGCCAGGATGCCGGCTGCG